>Ga0209283_10002222_pt1 | contig 10791 bp, 6 predicted proteins | sample CZO8metaG_2_FD_188354 | JGI IMG/M metagenome (GOLD analysis project Ga0209283, IMG submission 188354) | Vadose zone soil microbial communities from the Eel River Critical Zone Observatory, Northern California, USA - CZOApr15con2H1.8 metaG... | ecosystem: Environmental > Terrestrial > Soil >...
AGATCTTCCAACTTGTGTGTGCTATGCCCTAACTGTGGTGAGGGTATTGAGGTGGGATTCGAGGGGCCGGGAGAAGGCACTTGTCCAAACGACGATTGCGAACGGGAAATAGATCTGGCGTATTTGCTTAAAAAGTACGGTCCAGTCCAAGACCCCAAAGAAGAATCCGAGGTAATCTATTGTGCCTCATGTGAGCACCATGAGGAATGTGTAATTCCTTTCAATGACGGATATCTATGTCTCTGCTGCGCTGAACGACACGACTTAGAGGAGCAGTGCCACCATTGTGGGAACCACATAGCTGGTTTTGACCCGGAAAGTTCCGCAGCTTTTGGATGTTTTATGTGTAGCCATGCAATTCCTTGGGATCGAAGGTAATGTTTTCGAAGCGGCTGCTCAAAATGCCTGTTCAACAAGGCCGCAGCCGAGGAAAATACCGGAGGCGTACCCTCTGGGGTACGTTGAGGATTTTTCTGAGGTGAGAACGAAGTTGGCGGGCGTTTTCAGCAGCCGCTAGATCTGCTCGACATCCGCAATAATGGTGTGCAGCCCACTCGCCCCCGCCGGCTGAGGCCTTACGATCTCCGCAATCTGGAGCTGTCCTTTCGTGTCCGTCGCGCGCACGACGGTTTGGAATTTGCCGCGTTGAGGCGGTTTCCAGGTGTAGCTCCAGATGACCCAGGAGTAGGGCGACATGGGCTTTTCGATTTCGCACTCGTTCCATGTCCGGCCGGCGTCGAAGCTCAATTCAACTTTGCTGATGCTGTTTGGCCCGCCGAAGGCGATTCCCCTGAATTTCTGCTCGGTTCCTCGAAGTGTCTGATAATGTCCCGGGGAATCGATACGTGAAAAGATCTTGATGGTACCGTCGTCGGTCCAGCCTTTGCGCTGCCAGTAGCCTTGATAGTCTCCGGGATAGACTTCGATCTCGACGATCCACTTCACGTTCTTGATCCCATAGAGCCCCGGCACGAGGAGTCGAATTGGAAAGCCATGTTCTTTCGGCAGCTTCTCGCCGTTCATCAGGAAGGCGATCATGACGTCGTCTTGCATCGCGCGTGTGAACGGAATGCTGTCGTCGTAGCCATCAATGCCGCGGAACACAACATCGCGAGCGGTTTCTTCATCGGCGCCGGCGTCCTGCAACAGCTTCTTGAGCGAAATGCCTCGCCACGTCGCGTTACCCATGCTGTCGCCGCCGGGCAACGTGTCGATGCACATGAGTGTCGAGACTTGATTGTAGGAATCGCGATTCAGAATATCGCGCCAGCCGAGTGACATCGGAGTGTTCACGGCGCCTTTGATGTAGAGTTTCCATTGTTCGATGTTCACGTCGCGCGACATGGACACAGCGGAGTCGGCGTAGTTCACCACATAGAACTTTGCGTTCGGTGTGAAGTAGGTCGTGTCGCGTGCAGGAATGGCAAACATGCGTCCGAAAACCGACCCCACTGCGTCGCAGCCACCGGTTACTCCGGCGAGCGTGCCGAGGCCGAGGGCCTTCAGAATGGTTCGTCGACGCATAGACAAGGGTGGTTCGTACAGTGGCATAGTATTGTTATTATACACCTATACAGGCAAATGATACTTGACTCTCATCTGAAGCTTTGTTATCTTCTTGCCTGTTCGATGGTGCTTGTGCTTCCTGCCTGTTGACCGCGTGCGAGAGTGCGGTGAGGGCATGCGGATTTAGGGAATACCCGGCCATAGGTTTGGTAAAAGGGTCCCTTGACACGCTTCTGTGCACGGAGTAAAGTGCACGGCTCGCGTGATGAGCGCGTCTGTTCTTTGACAACTGAATAGAGAATGTTGAGCAATGGTGTAAATGTATTGAAGTGGTGGCCCTTGGTCCAAATTCTAAGAACACCTTTATGAGAGTTTGATCCTGGCTCAGAATGAACGCTGGCGGCGCGCCTAATACATGCAAGTCGAGCGAGAAGACGTAGCAATACGTTTGTAAAGCGGCGAACGGGTGAGGAATACATGGGTAACCTACCCTCGAGTGGGGAATAACTAGCCGAAAGGTTAGCTAATACCGCGTACGCTCCTTGGACTTCGGTTCAGGGAGGAAAGCGATACCGTGGGTATCGCGCTCTTGGATGGGCTCATGTCCTATCAGCTTGTTGGTGAGGTAACGGCTCACCAAGGCTTCGACGGGTAGCTGGTCTGAGAGGACGATCAGCCACACTGGCACTGCGACACGGGCCAGACTCCTACGGGAGGCAGCAGTAAGGAATATTGCGCAATGGGCGAAAGCCTGACGCAGCGACGCCGCGTGGGGGATGAAGGTCTTCGGATTGTAAACCCCTTTCGGGAGGGAAGATGGAACGAGCAATCGTTCGGACGGTACCTCCAGAAGCAGCCACGGCTAACTTCGTGCCAGCAGCCGCGGTAATACGAAGGTGGCAAGCGTTATTCGGATTTACTGGGCGTACAGGGAGCGTAGGCGGTTCGGTAAGCCCTCTGTGAAATCTTCAGGCTTAACCTGGAACAGTCGGAGGGGACTGCTGGGCTAGAGGACGGGAGAGGAGCGCGGAATTCCCGGTGTAGCGGTGAAATGCGTAGAGATCGGGAGGAAGGCCGGTGGCGAAGGCGGCGCTCTGGAACGTTTCTGACGCTGAGGCTCGAAAGCGTGGGGAGCAAACAGGATTAGATACCCTGGTAGTCCACGCCTTAAACTATGAATACTAAGTGTCGGCGGTTTACCGCCGGTGCCGCAGCTAACGCATTAAGTATTCCGCCTGGGAAGTACGGCCGCAAGGTTGAAACTCAAAGGAATTGACGGGGGCCCGCACAAGCGGTGGAGCATGTGGTTTAATTCGACGCAACGCGAAGAACCTTACCCAGGCTGGACATGCAGGTAGTAGAAGGGTGAAAGCCCAACGAGGTAGCAATACCATCCTGCTCAGGTGCTGCATGGCTGTCGTCAGCTCGTGCCGTGAGGTGTTGGGTTAAGTCCCGCAACGAGCGCAACCCCTGTCTTCAGTTACTAACGGGTCAAGCCGAGAACTCTGGAGAGACTGCCCAGGAGAACGGGGAGGAAGGTGGGGATGACGTCAAGTCAGCATGGCCTTTATGCCTGGGGCTACACACGTGCTACAATGGCCGGTACAAAGGGCTGCAAACCCGCAAGGGGGAGCGAATCTCAAAAAACCGGCCTCAGTTCAGATCGAGGTCTGCAACTCGACCTCGTGAAGGCGGAATCGCTAGTAATCCCGGATCAGCACGCCGGGGTGAATACGTTCCCGGGCCTTGTACACACCGCCCGTCACACCACGAAAGTTTGTTGTACCTGAAGTCGTTGGCGCCAACCGCAAGGAGGCAGACGCCCACGGTATGACCGATGATTGGGGTGAAGTCGTAACAAGGTAGCCGTAGGGGAACCTGCGGCTGGATCACCTCCTTTCTAAGGAGTCACTACTCCAAAGAAAATCATGGCCTAAGGGCCACCTCTTCAATACATTTCGCACCATGCGAGTGAGGGTTCCGGCGATGACTCCTCGCGTAACGGGAGCTCAGTCGCCATGATCAACGGGCCCTGGAAGCTTCATAGCTCAGCTGGGCCTGTAGCTCAGTTGGTTAGAGCACGCGCTTGATAAGCGCGGGGTCGATAGTTCAACTCTATCCAGGCCCACCACTGAGTTGTGATCACGGGGTTCCCGATGAGTGGATTCGCAAGGACACTTATTCATACGCGGTGCGGGGCTGTAGCTCAGTTGGGAGAGCACCTGCTTTGCAAGCAGGGGGTCGCTGGTTCGATTCCAGTCAGCTCCACCAAGTGATGACTATGTTTGTGCGCAACATTCTCTAGTCAGTTGATGCTGGCGGTCCTGCCGTCAGCCATGTTCTTTGACAATTGAATAGGTCTTGATGAAAGGCCATGTGTATCAGGAGCAAAGAATGGAATGATTGTTAAGCTACTAAGGGTGTACGGTGAATGCCCTGGCATCAGCAGGCGAAGAAGGACGTAGCTAGCTGCGATAAGCCTCGGGGAGCCGCAAGCAGGCCGTGATCCGAGGATGTCCGAATGGGGAAACCCAGGCGATGAATGCCGCCTATCCTCTTCTGAATACATAGGGAGAGAGAAGCCGACGCAGGGAAGTGAAACATCTCAGTACCTGCAGGAAGAGAAATCAATAGAGATTCCCCCAGTAGTGGCGAGCGAAAAGGGAATAGCCTAAACCGGAGTGATGTCAAGCCCGTGTGCGTTGTCACTTCGGTGTTGTAGGCCTCTGTCGGACGGTCATACGGGACCGTCGGCAAGTCAAAAATCAGGATCTTAGCAGAACGGTCTGGAAAGGCCGGCCAGAGAAGGTGATAGCCCTGTCGGCGAAAAGATCCTGACTTGCTGGATAGAGGTCCTGAGTACCACGGGGCTCGAGTAACCCAGTGGGAATCCGGGACGACCACGTTCCAAGGCTAAATACTCGCTGATGACCGATAGCGCACCAGTACCGTGAGGGAAAGGTGAAAAGAACCCCGTTGAGGGGAGTGAAATAGAACCTGAAACCGTACACCTACAAGCAGCGAAAGGGCTATGCCCGCAAGGGAATGCCTGATCGCGTGCCTTTTGCTTAATGAGCCTGCGAGTTATTCTGCGTAGCAAGGTTAAGGCGCAAAGCCGGAGCCGTAGCGAAAGCGAGTCCGAATTGGGCATTAAGTTGCGTAGATTAGACCCGAAGCGGAGTGATCTACCCATGGCCAAGGTGAATCCGCCGTAACAGGCGGAGGAGGCCTGAACTGATGTTTGTTGCAAAAAGCTCGGATGAGCTGTGGGTAGGGGTGAAAGGCTAATCAAACTCCGTGATTGCTGGTTCTCCCCGAAATAACTAGAGGGTTAGCCTCGTGACAGCCGTGACGGAGGTAGAGCACTGGATGGGCTAGGGGCGTTCCAACGCTACTGAACCTAACCAAACTCCGAATGCCGTTACTGGACGCACGGGAGTTAGACTACGGGTGCTAAGATCCGTGGTCAAAAGGGAAATAGCCCAGACCGTCAGCTAAGGTCCCTAAGCGTGAGCTAAGTGGAAAAGGTTGTAAGGTCGCTCAGACAGCCAGGAGGTTGGCTTAGAAGCAGCCATCCTTTAAAGAGTGCGTAATAGCTCACTGGTCGAGCGATTTTGCGCCGAAAATATAACGGGGCTCAAGTTCACCACCGAAGCTACGGACTTGCATCGCAAGATGTGAGTGGTAGGGGAGCATTCTCTTCGCTGTGAAGGTTGACCGGCAAGGACAACTGGAGCGTAGAGAAGAGATTATGCAGGCATAAGTAGCGATAAACGATGTGAGAATCATCGTCCCCGTAAGCCTAAGGTTTCCTGGCCTATGTTCGTCAGGTCAGGGTTAGTCGGGTCCTAAGCCGAGGTCGATAGACGTAGGCGATGGAAAACAGGTCAACATTCCTGTACCACTGTCATGGCGTTATCAGCGAAGGGGGGACGCAGAAGGGTAGGCACCGCCGGGTCGCTGGAATGCCCGGTCCAAGCGTGTAGGCGGGTCTCGTAGGCAAATCCGCGAGGCCGTTAACGCCGAGACGTGATGGGGAGGCCGCAAGGCCGTAAACGGACTGATCCCATGCTGCCGAGAAAAGCCTCGTAGCGAGTCATGATAGTGTCCGTACCGCAAACCGACACAGGTAGGCCGGTAGAATATACCAAGGGGCGTGAGAGAACCCTCCCTAAGGAACTTTGCAATCTAGCCCCGTAACTTCGGGAGAAGGGGTGCCTCGCGTAGGTAAGGGTGTACAATCCAAGCCGAACGAGGTTGCAATAAAGTGGCTCTAGCGACTGTTTACCAAAAACACAGGACTCTGCGAACACGCAAGTGGACGTATAGGGTCTGACGCCTGCCCGGTGCTGGAAGGTTAACCGGAGGAGTTAGCCGCAAGGCAAAGCTTTGAAGGGAAGCCCCAGTAAACGGCGGCCGTAACTATGGAACGGACCACTGTAGTTCCGTAACAAATCTGGCTAAATGCTGGAACACCCGGTGCATCCTCTGGTACTCGCCACGAATTCGGTGGCAGTGACAATCCATGAGGTGCGGGCAATCAGCAGGAAAGACTGAGTGACAACACTCAGAATCCTCAGAGACTACACGCCAGACTCAAATCACTACGATTGAGATGATATAGTCCGAACTGCATGGCGACATGCAGAGCCTGGCAGAAATGCCCAGGTCCTCACAAGGAAGTGCTTTGTGGGAGCAACAATATTGAACGGTCCTAAGGTAGCGAAATTCCTTGTCGGGTAAGTAACATTGCCCGTGGCGGGAGCAATCCCGTCCAAATAACCGGCTCAAATCGGTGGAGCCCACACGATCTCTGCAGGGAGATCACGGGGAATACCGAGGGTAAGATCGTCACACGACGATCCCCGTAACGACTCAGGGGTTGAGATCCCTGGATGGAGTCACATGATTCCATAACACGCCGGCCCTGGAAATACATCGAAGCGATTGTCTCAAATCGTAGGTTTCAGGTGAACGTATAGTCTATGCCACGGGAAACCGTGGACGTCCATGAAGTTCCGACCTGCATGAATGGCGTAACGACTGGAGCGCTGTCTCAGGGAGTGACTCAGCGAATTTGTTGTTCCGGTGAAGAAGCCGGGTGCCCGCAACTAGACGGAAAGACCCTGTGCACCTTTACTACAACTTGACATTGGATGTTGGAAGAAGCTGTGTAGGATAGGTGGGAGCCTATGAAACCTGGCCGCTAGGTCGGGCGGAGGCAACGTTGAAATACCACCCTGATTGTTCTGACATTCTAACTCGGTCCTGTCATCCAGGGCGAAGACAGTGTCTGGTGGGTAGTTTGACTGGGGCGGTCGCCTCCTAAAAAGTAACGGAGGCGCCCAAAGGTTCCCTCAGGCTGGTCGGTAATCAGCCGTCGAGTGTAAAGGCAAAAGGGAGCTTGACTGCGAGAGCGACAGCTCGAGCAGGGACGAAAGTCGGGCTTAGTGATCCGGTGGTTCTGTGTGGAAGGGCCATCGCTCAACGGATAAAAGGTACGCCGGGGATAACAGGCTGATCTCCCCCAAGAGTTCACATCGACGGGGAGGTTTGGCACCTCGATGTCGACTCATCGCATCCTGGGGCTGAAGCTGGTCCCAAGGGTTAGGCTGTTCGCCTATTAAAGCGGTACGAGAGTTGGGTTCAGAACGTCGTGAGACAGTTCGGTCCCTATCTGTTGTGGGCGGAGGAGAGTTGAGAGGGGCTTTCACTAGTACGAGAGGACTGTGAAGGACGGACCTCTGGTTTGCCGGTTGTCGCGCCAGCGGCAGTGCCGGGTAGCTATGTCCGGTAGCGATAATCGCTGAAAGCATCTAAGCGAGAAGCGTGCCTCAAGATAAGCTCTCCCGGGGTGTATGCCCCCTAAAGACCACTTGTAGACTACGAGTTTGATAGGCTGGGTGTGGAAGGCCCGTGAGGGCTGTAGCTGACCAGTACTAATCGGTCGTGCGGTTTAACATCATCATCTTTGCTCCTGATAGACATGGTCTGAAACCCGCGAGAGTGGCGGGATGCGCGCGAAACGCGAGACGAGTCTCGCAAGCCGTGCGTGTCTCGCCCGTCTCGCAGAAGAATGTTCCCGGTGGCCTTACCGGAGGGGCCACACCCGTTCCCATCCCGAACACGGAAGTTAAGCCCTCCAAGGCCGATGATACTGCTGCTGTGAGGCAGTGGGAAAGTAGGACGCTGCCGGGTTACAAAAAAAGCCTGCTGGTGAAAGCCAGCAGGCTTTTTCATTTCTAGGGGAATGGCAGGGCAGCCTGGTTCATCTCCCATGCTCGCAGAACGCGCACGATAAAACGGTGCTCGTTCGATGCGCGCAGTCGGAGACGAATCCAGGCCGCCCTGCCACTGGAGATAAAAAGACCTGCTGCGCTAGCCGCCCAGCAGGCTTTTTGATTCACAAGACAGCGTTGAGAGGAAGGTGGTGCGCGTTCCGTTGGAAGCTACGCTTGAACGGAACTGCGCGGAAACCGAGTGCGGCGGACGACCACTTTTTAGAACGGGTAGAGGTTGACAGCCTCGGTATGTGAAAAGTATTTTGGCATAGCATGAAACCAGCGGAATTTGAGGAAAGAGAATATGAAGGCCCACTCTATAACCAGCTAGAGAGGGGCCAAGCGATGCTCTGGCATCCCGGTCAGGTGCTTGAGGGGCGCATTGGTTTTGACCGTGCTCTCATGGTTCAAGAGCTCGAAGTATGGCGGGCTATAGGTCTTTCCCGTGTCCCCAGTGGAGCGGTTTTGGGAAGATACTTGTGGCCTCCTTGGTGGGGTCCAGGAAACCTTCGACGCCCACTTCCAAACTTCAAACTTAATCTCTTTCTCCAAGCTAAACGTTCACACTTCAGCTCACGCGCTCCGAGGGCTGCATCCAAGATGGGGCTGAAAGGGGAAACCTGGGCGTTCTTTCTTGATGCAAAGCAACAACTCCTCCTCGAATGTCTTTCAGATAAGACCCAAAGACGGGCTCATGTTGCCTATGCCGCACCTGTGTTTCACGAACAAAGTGATCTCTATTGGCATACGAGAAAAAGAACGATCGTTAAAAATTCAACGTTCCCGTCTGCCAAATGCTTGTCTGGGCACAAGGCGTGGTATTACCAGCAAGAGGGTTCAGTTGGTGTCGCGAATCCTAACCCTGAGCTGATCGAAGAGGCTTCCCTCATGGATAGACTTAGATATTTAGTTGAGGAAGACAGAGATCGGTCTGAACCGGACGATTTGCCACTTGAGTCTCTTGATGAACGTGTCCAGGCAGTGGTTGGGGATGAGCAGCTTAGGGAGTCGTTCCAAAGAGCCCGTTATTTCGATGAACTACAGGAGATCGATAGACTCGCAGATCAATTTGATCTCCAGCCCACAGCTCGTGCCTACCTAAGGGTATCGACTTTTGCTGAGATTTTCGACCTCACTTGGTTTGTTGTAAGTGCTGAGTCTAGATGAAGAGAAGAGGGTTGCAGGAACCATTCGCGGTGCGCAGGAAACCTGCTAGCGGGGGATGAGGCAGTCGGTGATGCCGTAGGCAGTCGCGATAGCTCCACCAGTTGATCCGGCGCGCTACAACGCCGGTGGCTTGATTTTGAGGGAGCATTACAGTCAGCTGTGTGGTATCAGTTTCCCCCTATGCTGCCTCCCATTCCTCTCGGCTGGAGATCCTTGCTCAAAGAGGAGACGCGCAAGCCCTATTATCGCGCGCTCGATGCGTTTCTTGAAAAAGAACTAGCCGGTGGGCAGACGATCTTGCCGGCCCGCAAGGATATCTTCAACGCATTAGCCTCAACATCGTATGACCAGGTCAGGGTGTTGCTCGTCGGCCAGGATCCATATCCAACTCCTGGTCATGCCCATGGCCTCTGTTTCTCCGTGCAACCCACCGTTCGGCCTCTGCCCTTCTCGTTGCGAAATGTCTATAGGGAACTCCAGGAAGATGTTGGATGCCAGATCCCGAATAATGGGTATCTGGAGCCCTGGGCCAGACAGGGCATCCTCATGCTCAACACGGTCCTCACGGTCCGGGCGCACAAGGCCAATTCGCATCAGGGACGCGGCTGGGAGCGATTTACCGATCGTATTATCGAGCTGGTTGCTGCGAAGCAGACGCGGGTGGTCTTCGTGCTGTGGGGACGTCAAGCCCAAAAGAAGCGAACGTTGATCACGCAATCGCACCATGCCGTGGTTGCCTGCGCACACCCGTCGCCCTTGTCTGTCAGAAAGTTTTTCGGATGCCGGTGCTTCTCGCATATCAACCGGGACCTTGCCGCTGCCGGGTTACCTCCGATTGACTGGCAGATTCCTCATGTTTAAGCAGTACAGACGGTCGGCATGGTTTTGTGTGTGAAGGCGCGATTCTCCTGGGAGCGGTTCCCATCCGCTGCGGGGCATGGCCAGACAGAATAATTATTGCCCCATGATATCCAGTCGTTACAGCCAGCTCCTGTCTCCCTCGCGTTGACTCTTCCCTCTGTGCCCTGTATGGTGGGATATGACGTACTGAGCCACGCCGACTGTCCCATCTCTCGCACAGCACTCCCTCCCACGTTCCCGTGCGTCTGATTCTCCGGTCTCCGCCGCTTCTACGCCAGAGTGCCCATTGGTTGCCGCACGCTCTGTGGCACACTACCGCTGTCTCTGACGAGCGCAGTCGTTGTGTCCAACCGACGGGACGCATCGGTCAGCCTCTGTCTACGTTTGTAATCAGTCACGCGAGAAAGGAGTGCCAAATGAATCAAGAGCAATTCAAAGCGTTTTGGATCCAACTCAAAGCCCCACTCAAAGCCAAGTGGGAGAAGATCACGGATGCGGATCTTCTGGAAATTGAGGGCAACCTGAACACGTTCACGTCCGTGCTGGCGAAGCGCTATGGCACAACCCAGAATGGCGAGGTCAACACCTGGGCTAACCGACGCTATTCCCATTGGTCAGGGAACTATACTAGTAAGTACGCAGATCCGGTAAAGGGAGCCTGACGAACGGCGCAGGCTAATCGTACAGGGAGAGGGTAGCTGATACGGAGGCCCGTTCATGAAGGGTGCGACATCGAGAACCCTAACGAGGGACAGGAAAGGATCAGTCCATGAAAAAGATTGTGATCAATAAGAGCTACGACAAGTTTTCGGTGAGTCACGAGGCATTTCTACGATTACGTGAGCTAGGTCAGCAGGACGCGCTCAAGGAAACGGATCTCGGAGCCTACTGGCCCAACGCGGCGACGCCGAGAGAGCCGAGCCTCAATCAGTGCGGAAAACTGATCCCGCGCGATGACCTGAAATTGGCCCAAGTC
>Ga0209283_10002248_pt1 | contig 10736 bp, 9 predicted proteins | sample CZO8metaG_2_FD_188354 | JGI IMG/M metagenome (GOLD analysis project Ga0209283, IMG submission 188354) | Vadose zone soil microbial communities from the Eel River Critical Zone Observatory, Northern California, USA - CZOApr15con2H1.8 metaG... | ecosystem: Environmental > Terrestrial > Soil >...
ACGCTCTTATCATCCGAACATCCTTCTCGGTCGCCCTCCGCATCACCTTCGCGGGCGCACCCACTGCGACCGAGCGCGGAGGGATCGTTCTGCCTTCGAGAACCACGGACCCGACACCTATGATAGAATGAGTGCCTACTCTCGCCCCATCGAAAATGATCGCTCCCGCTCCGACGAGACACTCGTCCCCGATCTTGCAAGCATGTACGATCGCACCGTGAGCAACAGTGACCCCATTACCAATAACTCCGGCATTTTCGGACGAGCAATGAACGACAACATTATCCTGCAAGCTACAGTTTGCTCCTACACGGATCTTGCCATAGTCACCGCGAAGCACGGCCCCTGGCCACACGCTCGTTCGCGGGCCGATCACAACATCACCAATGATGCTCGCGTTGGGTGCAATCATGGCTGTCGGATGGATCTTTGGTTTCTTCGATCCGAGTTGGTAGAGAGGCATTTCTCATCATCAAGCAATCGGGCTAATTCTTCTATCTTGGCTTTGAAGGATAATGAGGACGCCGAAGCTTCTTAGCAGCCTCCTCGGATCTCAATGACTTCGCTTTGGGAATCTCTTGATACTGGACTACGAGGCTTGTGCCGGAACGGGCTCTGCAGTCGCCTCAGAGGGAGAAGCGTCGGGCTTTGGTTTCTTAGAAGGTTCAATCACTTCGAAAGCGAAGAGAGCTATTATGAGTATGACGATAACGAGGATTCCCTCGGGCTTTGGAGCTCCCGTGGCGTCATCGTACATGAAATTCCGAATATCTAGAATGGCTGACCCCAGGTAGGGGATAGGAATCGTATACAGGTAGGTTCCCACCACCGCGGAATAGGGAACCCCGTTGGGGTAGCCGGGCCAGCTATCTCGACCAGGATTAGTGACGTAATTATCCCCTTGGGTCACGAAAAAGTATCCTTTACTCGTCTGATTTGCAATATTGACCTGTCTAACTCGGTGAACCACCAAAAAATCGGGCTGAGAGGGATAGGGACGAAACACGATTATTGAACCGTTCGGGGGAGGACCCGCGACGATCGTATTCGGAGCTTGACCCCTAATTACGATGAGGGCTCCGACAGGTAACGTGCAGTTGATGGGTGGGCACATGCTTCCTGATGACACAACGAGAACCGGATACTCAGTGCTGAGGGCCAACCGGACTCCGCCCCAGACTGCTAGGGCACCGAGGATCACGATACCTACTAGAAGAAGTCCCCGTGCGGTTTCATTTCTCTTGATAAATTTCCAGAATTTGCGGATATAAGTGCTCAATGTCTCAAGTCTATTCTAGGCGTGCTTTTGCTGGAAGGGTCCTATTTCGGCCTCGTACTGAATCCGCCTCAAAAACTCTTCTGCAGCCCGAGCGCCAGCCGTCAAGAACTCTTCGCCTCTAGGAGTAATCCGGTAGACTTTCCGTCCTCGACCACCCTCGGCCTCCCAAACTGCTTGCAAGTATCCTTTTTCTTCCATTGAATGGAGGAGTGGGTAGAGTGTTCCAGCGCTCAGGTAGACTTTGAATCGATCACGGATTTCGAGGTTAACCTCGTAGCCCCAGCGCGGCTTGCTCTTGAGGAGCCGGAGAATGATAAGGTCAAGATGATTCTTCACCAATCTCTCCCTCCACGCCTTATCCAGATCCTTATTCAAGCAACACCAGAGCTCTTCGAAACCTACAACCCAAACAATTGCCCCTTAACGCTTTCTAGGTTTTTATCGAACGGCCGAGGACCTGCCTATCCAGTTGTCTTCGACGGTCTTCGACCTTCTCCCGAAACCCCTAGCGGAAGCTGTCAAGGAAAGAGGATTTGAGAAACCAACTGAAGCCCAAGAGAAGGCGTTTCCGCCAATCCTCGAAGGAAAAAATGTCCTGCTGATATCGCCGACTGCAAGCGGAAAGACCGAATCCGCGATCCTTCCAGTATTCACCCGGTTCTTGATGAGTACTGACAGAGGCCCTGGTGTCAAGATTCTCTACATGACCCCGCTTCGCGCGTTGAACAGGGACCTTCTGGATCGACTGGAGTGGTGGGGAAAGAAAATCGACCTCAGGGTGGCCGTGAGACACGGGGACACAGAGGTCCGCGAGAGGGTCGCCCACGCCCGCAATCCGCCTGACCTGCTAATCACAACCCCTGAGACTCTCCAAGCCCTTCTGCCAGGGCGTATCATGCGGAGACATCTTCGAGAAGTTCGGTTCCTGATTATAGACGAGGTGCACGAGCTGGCGGAGGACAAGAGAGGCAGCCAGCTATCAATCGCTATCGAGCGGCTCAGGTGGATTACACAGAAAGACTTCCAGGTAATCGGACTCTCGGCAACGATTGGATCGCCTGAAAAGGTGGGAGCATTTCTCGTCGGGAGCAATCGTCCAGTTGAGATCATCCGGATTCCTGTCGCAAGAAGGATGCGATTGGAGACGCTCTTTCCCGAACCGGCAGAGCAGGATCATCAACTGGCTTCGAAAATCTTCACTCATCCCGAGGTCGCGGCCCGGCTTCGAATAATGAAGGAGATGATCAAGAACCACAAGTCAGTCATCCTGTTCACGAACACAAGATCCATTGCTGAAGTGTTAGCGAGCAGGTTCAAAGTCTGGGACATTGACTTTCCAATCTCGATCCATCACGGAAGCTTGGCCAAGCCGTCTAGGATATCCGCGGAGCGAGGTTTGAAGGGGGGAGAACTCAGAGGCCTTGTCGCCACTTCGAGCTTGGAACTGGGAATTGATGTTGGAAGGATAGACTACGTTATCCAGTACATGAGCCCTCACCAGGTCACACGACTCATCCAGCGCGTCGGACGATCGGGCCATAGCGTTGGTAAGATGGCTGATGGAGTGATCATCGCCAGCGACTCGGACGACGCTCTCGAAGCACTCGTGATATCCAGAGGGGCTCTAAGCGAAGACTTAGAGGAAGTATCGGTTCCCGAGAAACCGCTGGACGCGCTCTGCCATCAGCTGGCAGGGTTGTTGATACAGAACAGAAAATGGTACTACAACGAGCTTGTTGAGCTGATATCGAAAGCGTATCCGTATCGAAACGTGACTGAAGACGATATCGCCTCCGTGGCGAACTACATGCACTCGCGTTTTCCCCGCCTCGCCTGGGTCTCGCAACAGGACAAGATGGTGATGCGGCCATCGAGAGTCAAAGACCTCTACACTTACTACTTCAACAAGCTCTCAATGATACCTGACGAGAAACAGTACCTAGTCATCGAACAGGAAACTGACACAGCCGTCGGTGTGCTTGACGAGGCGTTCGTTGCCGAATATGGCCAACCCGGTACGAAGTTCATTGTCCGGGGAACACCATGGATGATGCAGAGTATCAGAGGTGACAAGATATTCGTCAAGCCGATCTCCGATCCAACAGGAGCAATACCCAGCTGGGTGGGAGAAGAGATACCTGTACCCCACAAGGTCGCGAGCGAAGTTGGGGAGATAAGAAGGAAGGTCGGAGGCCTTTACGAGACAGGCCAGAAGATCAACGAGATAGCCCAGACACTCAGTCAAGAATATCCTGCGGACCCTAAGACCTTAGAACGAGCAATATCGGAGACATACGAGCAGTTCGAACAGGGACTCCCGGTCCCGAACGACCACCTCCTTACTGTTGAGGAGTGGGATGATTTCATCATCGTCAACTCCCACATGGGAACATTGGTCAACAGAACGCTCGCCCGGCTTATCGGACACCTGTTGTCCGACGAGGCAGGCGTTAGCGTCGGAATTCAGCAGGACCCCTACAGGATCGTTTTCCAAGCTGTCGGCGGAGTAGATGCAAACGATGTTGTGAAAATGGTTCGCCGTCTTTCCGAGATCGAGGTGGACGAGGTAGCGATAACGGCCTCGAAGAGAACAGGATTGTTCAAGCGAAGGCTCGTCCATGTCGCCAGAAGATTTGGAGCAATCTCAAGATGGACGGACTTCAGCAGCATAACCCTCCGCCAACTCGCCAAGAGCTTCGAAGGAACAGTCATCATGGATGAAGCAGTTCGTGAGACCCTGGAAAGGGACATGGACATTCCCCACACGAAAGAAGTTCTGCAATCCATCGCCAAGCACGAGATTCAGCTGAAGGTAGTCAAGACGGTAGCGGGAGAAGCAACGCCGATCGCGAGGATTGGCCTTGAGAGGATCAGTCGGAAGACTGACCTGATCCCGACCGAGAAACTCGGACAGATCCTCGTCGGGTCCGCGAAGGCGAGAATCCTCAATGAAGTAAAGACGATCGTATGTACAAAGTGCTGGAAGTATGTGGAGATGAAAAGAGTCAAGGACATTCCGGCTGCACCCGAATGCCCCGAATGCGGATCAAGGACTCTTGCCGCGTTGGCAGTCTCCGACGAAGACATGAAGAAGATTCTGTCAAAGAATGGCACGCATCTCTCCGAGAGAGAAAAGAACGTCTTATCGAGGGCAGACGAAACCGCGAAACTTGTCAACAAGTACGGTAGGCTCGCAGTCTACACCCTAGCTGGAAGAAGAGTTACGCCGGAGGCAGCCGTGGACATTCTCCGAAAACACCGAAAGCCCACAAACGGCTTCTTCGAGGCGATAATGGAAGCCGAGAGAGAGGCTTTGAAGGAACGTTTCTGGTGAATGTCCAAACAACGCTTATCTCAACGGACCGGGTTATCTTGTTTGAAACGCGTTCGAGCGGCTCGAAGCGATCGATGAGAATTTGAACGTACTCGACGAACGATTAAATGACGCACCGAAAACCCGGGAAGACCAGCCAGGGTTACGGAACGTTATGAATCGCGTCGATACAGAAATCACCGTACAAGTGACTGGACTTAGACGGGAATTCGATAGCAAGGAGGGCAAGGTCACTGCTCTCGACGGCGTGAATCTGCAAGTCCGAAAAGGCGAGATCTTCGGCGTTCTTGGCCCTAACGGGGCTGGAAAAACGACTATGATCAGGATACTTTCCACACTTCTTCTACCAACTTCCGGAAAAGCAGGCGTGATGGGATTCGACGTCGAGAAAGAGCCGGAGAAAATTCGGGCCGTGATCAACATGGCCAGTGGTGCAGAGAGAGCGGGCTACGATTTTATCAGCGCCCGTGGAAACCTCTGGTTCTTCTCTCAGCTCTACGGAATACCATCTGAAGAGGCGCATAAGCGAATAAACGAGCTTTCAGACATGCTGGGACTACAGAGCTATCTGGACAGAAAGTTCTACGCGCTCTCCACTGGCTACAAACAGAGAGTGACCCTTGTAAGAGCATTCATCAACAATCCCAAGGTCGTGTTTCTTGATGAGCCAACAATAGGTCTCGACGTCATGACCGCGTTGAGCATACGCGAGTACATTCTGAAACAGGCGAAAGAGCACGGCAGAACCATTCTAATTGCAACTCACAACATGGCCGAAGTCGATGCAATCTGCAACCGGGTAGCTATTATCGACAAGGGCAAGATACTTGCCTGCGACACTCCCGCTGCCCTGAAGAGATCCCTTGGAGCCCCATCCCTTGTCCTTGAGGTATCGCCTCCTCCAGCTCCCGGAAGCCTTGAACCGCTAATCAAACTCGAAGGAGTCAAGGGCTATACGGCGTCGGTCGATGAAGAAAGAGGATTATCGCGGATCCAAGTGGTCGTTGACGACGATGGATCAGCCCAATCTGTGATCGACTCAGTTCGAAAGTCAGGAATGACGGTCGTGTCAAACTGGAGACAACAGGCCACGCTAGAGGAAGTCTTCGTCGCCTTGGTCGGTCGAGGATTCAGGGAGAGAGAACATGAAGCTTCACAGTAACCTATGGCTCCGAACCGCATACGCCCGATTATGGGTCCGAGCGAAGAGCATCTATGGGGAACCACTCTGGGTAGCAGTCAACATTGGATTCCCATTCTTCACTTCTTTTTCCCTGACAATGGTCTACAGAGCTTACGGACTAAACTCATTCACGGGATTCGCTATCCTTGGTGGCGTTATGATCTCCTTTTGGGGGAACGTCCTATGGTCGATGGCTAGCCAATTCAACTGGGACAAACAGGTCGGACTGTTCGAAATCTACATCACCTCCCCCGCGCCCATCTCAGCGATACTAGTCGGCATGTCTCTCGGTGGGATTCTCGGGACCGCGCCCTCCGCAGCTATGGTCGCGCTTCTCGGCTGGGCAATCTTCCATCCGCCGATCAACGCCGTCTGGCCTGCCGTTATCTCCGTCTTCGCTCTGACTCTTGCGTCACTCTACGCGATGGGAATGGCCCTGTCCTCGCTCTACTTAGCATATGGTAGAGAGGCGGATTCTGTAAACGAGGCTCTCCACGAGCCTGTATCTCTGATCTCTGGGGTCTACTTCCCTTCGACAGGCGGGTTCTCTCCGTTTCCCCTTGCTGTTCAGGCGGGAGCATCGCTTATTCCTCTGACGCTAGGGATGGATGCCCTAAGGAGAACGTTGTTTTTCGGCCAAGGATTCGGAGAGTTTTACCTTGACCTCGAGTTGCTAGCTCTCGCCGTCATGGGAGTAGCTCTGCTCTTCGCGTCGTCTAAAGCGCTGAAGTTCCTTGAGAACAAGGGCAGAAGAACGGGCACAATTGCGGTGAGACAGCGATGAGCAGTCTCAGAGCCATGGTTGCTTCGATACGAGTTGGATGGTACAGAGAATTCAATTGGACGAACCCCCTCGTGGGATTCATCCTTAGAACCGTTGGGCCTCTCGCCAGCGTCATCGCCGCTTCGACAGTCTACTACGTTGGCTCCATCAACAATATTCCACCGAGTTTCAACCCGAGTCTGCTCGCCTTCATCCTCATCGGTGCCGCGCTCTACGCGCACGTTGCAGCTTACTCTTGGGTCCCTACGTTAGCAATAGCCGAGGGAAAGTGGACCTACGTTTTCCCGCAAGTCTACATCTCTCCACATTCGTCACTACCTTACTTGACGGGGAGGACCCTTGCATCGTTCGTTACGTCGACCCTGACAGTTATTGTATCTCTCATCTTATCTTTCTACATTCTGTCCTCAGTATTTCACACAAACATTCCCTTCATCGTGAACCCGGTATCTGTCAGTCTGCTTTTTCTCGCGATGGTCGTGAATATTTTCGCCGCGCTCGGCCTGGGACTCTTACTCAGCGCTTACGCGTTGTTCGCGACAAAGTTCGAGTGGGCACTTCCGACCTATGTCGCAGGACTCTTGATGGTTTTCTCGGAAGCCCTCTTTCCCGTGTCCGCGCTTCCACATCCCGTATCAGACGTTGCAAACGTGTTGCCGTTTACTGAATTCATGAGAGCATCTCGACAGGCGATGATCTACGGAGACATGTACTCCTACTTCTCCTACCTCGGATTAGCAATCCTCGGAGGCGTCATCGTCCTAGCATTGGGCCTTCTTGCATTCAGGTACGCTGAGAACCGGGCGAGACGGCTAGGCGTCATCGACAAGAAAACAGCTTGAGTCCGAGTGTTAGTTCAAGCCTAGTACTTTGGTTGTTTCCTCGAAGGCATCTTTCCATCCGCCGGCTTTGTAGTCTCTCAGACACCGCAGAAGCTCGTGTCTATCCACGGGTCCCAAGACCCTGAGCATTTTCTTGGCGATTGTTCCCCCGAGAAACAGGTACTGGGTTAGAGAGGTGAAATTGCTGGGTCGTCTCATAAGACTGGCGCTTTCAAAATCGAGAATCGTAGCACCGGCATCATTCGACACGATCACATTCTTGTGGGCCCGGCTGAGTTCTCCATGATCGAGCCCATAAGTATCCATTCTGACGCACTGTTCCAGCAGGGGTTTCACCACACTCCGGACCCGGGCTCTTCGCCCCCTGCCCTTGAGGCTCCCTAGCCAAAGTGGGAGGGACAACCCTTCGACGAATTCCATCGTCAGTACATCGGCGGTTCCGCCCAGGCACTTGGGTCCCACATCGAGCGAGTTCGCGGACTTTAGAAGTTCGGCCTCATGAATCAAGCTCGCGCGTCGTGCATCAACGCGTCGAATCTTGACGGCGACTCGTCGATCGCCCTTTACGCCTATGACCACAATTCCAACGACTCCCTTCCCAAGGACTGATAGGCGATCCGTTTTCAACCGGCCCTGGAAATCTAGCGCAGTTATTTCGAGTTGATGCAGCTGGCGAATTCTGGATTTGACCTCATCCGGATCACCGCTAGGGTATGCTACGAGACGATTGTAGGGCGAGTTTGCAAGGGATGATAGGGGTGCTAGTGATTGGTTTTGAGCCAAGCTGGCTTCGCCGCCAAGAACTCTGATAAGGCCTGGTCAAAACCTTCTCGTCCAAGCAACGCGAGAACTTTCTTGTTCTCCAGAACCTTCACCTTTTGACGGAAGGAGTTGTTCAATTGCTCTGGGATCGTCAGCCCAAGCCTCGGATCCTTTAGAGCCCCTATGACGAGTTGTTCAACGGTGAGGATTGTTCGTTTCTTGTCAACCATCCATCGATCGGCCTCTATCCACGGACCGCGCACAGTATCTCTTGCGTCTAGGTGTCGATCGAGGAATCCCTGGCTGTCGTCTATCTTCGAAACGGGAGGACCATTGCGCAGTTGAACCTCGGGTAGCGCTAAGCTGTCCAGCTCGACAAAGATCGCGCTCGAGCGGGTTTCGTCGCTCCAGACCGTCGACCTGACTGGATGGAAGTCCTGTCGAATCATCAGCTCCGTTATCGACTTCTCGATTTTCAGTAATTGCCCCCAGAGAACGTCAGGCACTATCCGGGGATGCTCGAAAGATATGGACACAATATCCCTGTTTTGATGCTCCAAGAGTTTGGAAAACTGGGCTTTGGTTCTTGGTTTGGACTTCGGAGGGAAAAAGTACCATATCCCGGGACTCTTCTGGAGTTCTCTTGAAGCGGCCACGTATCCCCACAGCTTGTCATCTCTGACGGCAGCAGCTAGGTTTCGATTTGGGTCTACTGGGTCGATTACGACCAATGGAGAGCCGAACTCTCGAGCTCTGGAATCTTGATTTCCAATGGGCTTTTCAAGATCGAGAAAGATAACGGGCTTCCATTTCGAAGCTTGGACAAGTGTCTCCAGAAACGATCGGTAGTGTAGGATCAGGGTTTCGACGAGCATTCCGCTGAATCCTCCGACTCTGATTTCGGCGCCATATGATCGGATACCCTTCATGAACCGTTTTAGGAGCCGCGCTTCAAGACGCATCCCTTGTGTCAGATGCGCTCTCATGTACTCGGTATGGTATGGCGTCCTGTCGGTCGCGCTTTTCCACTGGCCTCTTTCAACGGAATAGCAGGGAACTACATTGACCCGGACATTGTCAATGTGAAATTCCAGATAGGGATGCTCAGCATACCGATCGATAGTCTTGGCGCGGATCCCCCTCCGAATTTCAGGGAGGACCTTCTCAGTCCACTCCTGCCTATCCATTGTGGGAGGAAAGCTTGCAAAGATATCCAGGTCGGCCTCGCCGCTCAACCAAGTGTCCCGCGCGAAGGATCCTTGGATGGAAACGTTGTCTCCGTACCCTGCCTTGTCTAGTATGTTCTGAACCTGGCCCTTCAGTCTCTCGGCTAACTGAGACATTCGTTCCCTTTCAGCAACGCTGGGAACGACCTTCTTTGCAACCTGGTCCAAGACGGTTTGTATGGAGTTCGGCATCAACCGGCTCCACGTGGCGAGTTAGTATTTGAAAGTGGACCGATTTGGCTACCTATTGTGGCTGCGAAGGAAGGTCCAGCAAGGTCGAGTATTTCGGCCCGGCGCTCGAGAGGATGCTCTGTTTGAGCCGGACTTTGTTCACGGTTATCGTGCCGAAACTCTCGTCGCTTAGGTGCTGAAGAAAATTCGCTGTCTCGTCTCTCTTTCTGCCTGACCGGACCCGCGCGATCGTTATATGGGGGCTGAAGGGGCGGTTTTCCCTCCTGAAACCGACGCCAGACAAGAGCTTCTCGACTTGCTCGTAGATTTGCTCAACTTGAGTCCAGCCCTCGTTTACGCCGACCCAGATTACGTTCATGTGTTTGAGATTCGGGAAGGCGCCTGCTCCCTTGATTTCCGCTGTGAACGATGGAAAGGCGAGTTGTTGGAGGGAGGACTTGACCTCGGCCAGTCGAGGCGTGGATACGTTTCCTAGGAATTTTAACGTGAGATGGATGTTTTCTTCCTCGACAGGTTTCAAATCCCCTCCTAGTGCCTTCAACGAAGATAGGATCGATCCTATGCGGGAGAGAATTTGCTGATCTTCAAGGTCTATTGAAACGAAGCTTCGGACTTGGTCCTCTGACAAATCCTTGTCACGGATAGTCTGGTCCATTTTAAGAGCTATAACACTCTCTTCCCTAGCGTCCGCGGACCTGCATGGACAAAGCGAAGTCGAAGACGGTCATTGTGATCGTCGGAATGCCGGGGGCTGGCAAGAGCCTGGCCTCTAGCGTTGCCGCCAAACGCAAAGTCCCTGTATTCGTATCCGGCAACATTATCAGGGCTGAGGCGCAGCGGCGGAACATGTCACCCAGCAGAAAGAATCTTGGTAGATTAATGCTGAAGATCAGACAGGAGGAAGGGATGGGCGCGGTTGCCAAGCGGTTGGCTCCGCTCATCGATATGATCGATGGGAACATTTTCGTTTATGAGGGTGCGAGGAACATCGAGGAGATAGAGGAGCTGAACAAGAAGTACAGCGTCTTCACCATCGCCATCCACGCCTCCCCGAAAAGCAGGTTCCAGAGACTGCTAAAGAGGGGAAGTTCTGACCGTCCCAGAAACTGGGCCGACTTTCTAGAGCGCGATGAG
>Ga0209283_10002249_pt1 | contig 10735 bp, 9 predicted proteins | sample CZO8metaG_2_FD_188354 | JGI IMG/M metagenome (GOLD analysis project Ga0209283, IMG submission 188354) | Vadose zone soil microbial communities from the Eel River Critical Zone Observatory, Northern California, USA - CZOApr15con2H1.8 metaG... | ecosystem: Environmental > Terrestrial > Soil >...
CTGCCCGTCTATATACTCGTGCTTGATGTCGTGGCTGGTCCGTTCCAACTCGCGCCACTCATCAACGGTCATATGCTGCGGTTCTCTTTGGGCTACCATGGTCAAACCTCCCTGAAACTCGGTATCAGTCATTGCTCTCCCTATCATACACTCAAATACGTCAGATGTGAACTAGGGGCGCCGCCTGCGTCTCCCTCCATCATGTTTCTGACCGCCGCTCCTGGTGGTGAACTGGTCCAGCTATCCCAGTGGAGTGCAGAACGGAAGCCACTTCTAGAGCCTTCATGCGATCTACGAGCGCTGTGTAGGCTTACCGATCTCTCACGTGTTTGATCGCGAATTCGATGGCCTTCGTTCGTCTCACCAATCCCGCAAGCTGTTTCGCTTCGCGCTGCTGGCATGAGTCTCTCGGCTCTCCTCACCCTTTCAGCCGCTTTCTTGTTCATGCCGCTTCCTCTCACAGCCAGCCAGGAGCTCCTGGATGAATCTGACCCGCTTTTTCTGCGCTCCTACCACTGCACTACGGCCAGTTTTGTGCTGCATCGCCTCTTCAAGCTGCTTTTCATGTGCTGCCAGCGCTTGCCGCAACGTGTCCAGCGCATCGCCGGTGGCAAGCTCTGCCAGTTTCTCAAGCTCGAGGTTGGAAAGTCCCTCGGGATGGAAGATCAGACGGACATCTGGCGTCTGGGGAGTTGGGACGCTTCGCAAGGCGGCCCAGCAGGCTTCTACCCCCTCCTGGTCTCCGTTGACCACACATTTCTCGATGGGTGTCATGGGGACTTTCGATGTGATCGGCAGCGTATTTGCTCCTTCCTGCAAAAGTCGGGCTTTTTCGCCGCCAATGAACATGCCACAGCGTTTGCAGTCGAGCCTGTGCTCACACGTGACATAGACTTGATTCCCACAGAACATCGGTTCTCCATCGGCATCATAGCCAATGAACCAGCGGAGAGCAGGTAACCCTTGAGCCGCAGCCTGCATATCGACGACCCCTTCGATGATCCGACTCAGATCGTCGGCAGCCTGGATCGTCTGATGAAGCTGAATCGGGTCCTGCCTGGCGTAGCGCCGGATCGTTCTCGTGTTCACATGTCCAGCGTATTCAGCCAGATCATCGAGACTGACACCATTTTTTCGTAACAATGTCAAGCGGGCACTGCGGCCTCGATGACCGGTAATTTTCCCTTTGGCATCCTCGATGCTCACACCAGCCCGTTTGCAGAGCACGGGGATGACTGAACCATTAATGAACGAGGCTCCCACACGGAGGTCTTGGAAGCAGAACAGATAGTCTACCTCCTCACGATCCTTCCGATCCAAAAGTTTCCGTTGCTGAGATGGCCGCTCACGCTTCCATGCAGTGATGGCGTCAGCCGTGTAGTCGGGCAGCCAGATCCAGAACGGCCCGCGATTCTTACCAGATGGAATCTGGAGGTAATAAATCTTTGGAGGATTGCTTTCGGCTTCGTCTTGCCCAAGTTCCCGATCTGCATTCATCGTCACCCTCTCCACAGGCAGGCCCTCTTCACCCAGCATGGTCGGCTCCCAATCTTCTCGCAAACAATCGAGCCGCAGACGCGCAATCTCGTTGGGACGCCTGGCTCCAGTCACCCATACGAGAGACAAAGCCCTGTAGAAGGTCAGTGAATAGCGTGTTCCAGGAGGCAAATCACTTTGCGCCAGTGTCGCTGCTGCAATGGTCAATTTGGACCACACTTGCAGATCGATGTCTCTCGGTGAGGCTGCATCTAATACCTTTCTGATGTGATGGGGTGTCGTGAACACCTCCCCAGGAACAAAATCGAGCCGAATTCTTCGGGCAGGTTCACCATGAGGAGAGTGCGGGCGTCTCGTCAGATCAGAGAACAAGTGGTTGAGTGCTTTTAATATTAACGCCGATGTATAATTGCGCCAGGATAAAATTGACCGTCCCCCGAGATGGCGGTAGTCTGTGGGAAATGCCGTTCAACATTTCCGCAGGAGACCGCCATGATCAGGAGCAGGACAGTGAACAAGATTATGTAGAATAGAAATAGCCATTTTGTCTGAAACCTGCTTTCGTTTCAACATCTGGTTTTGACTTGTTCACGCACCATCCGAATAGGGATGAAGCTGCCTCCCGTGCGGTTGCCCAAGTGTAGCATACGGTGTCAAGGCTATACAAGCGCGCCCCTACCATTCCCCACATCCACCTGCGCGGCCTTGACACCGTATGCTGTGTGAGAAGCAACCCGCACCGGGAGTCGGGGACGCGGTTCGGGCTGCGGCAGACGTTGGAGCAATGGAGGGAGTTACCCACGTTCAGCAGAGGGACTACGCGGGGACCGCTTGGGCGACTCCGTTGGAGCCTTTTTGGTTTGCGGTTTGCCCGGCTTTCGGCGCTCCTGTTTGAATCGTTCGAGTTCTTCATCGGCAATGATCTCTTCCTGGGTACGTGTGGATGAACTGCTCCATCGATTTCTCTATGTTTCTACCGGCTTCAAAAGCCGGATGACGTAGGCTAGAAGGAGCCATCCTGCACCTCTTCTTGTTTGCTCTGATCTGGGAACGTTCTTTCTGGCTGAACCAAACCGACTGTTCCTGTAAGCATGGGAAGCGGCTTGCGTTTCCCCGATTGAAGTTCACGTGGGGTTGGCCCGGCTGGCGTTGGCTCATCGGCCAGGCGGTCCAGCAGGGCTTGATTCAGGGTAATGCCTTGCTCCACCAGTTTGCGTTCCTCCTCGCCAAGGGTGACGAATTCGAGCATCCTGGTCAGGTTGCCGTTGGCCTCGAGGAGTTGCATTTTGGTCGAGTGTTTTGGTTGGTAAAAATCACACTTTGCGCAGGCCATGCGGTGCCGACAGGCCGCCCACTCTGGCAGCGTACAGTAGCCATGTCCCAAATCGAAGTACTTCCACGGTTGCCCAGATGAGGCGGCGCCTGACATCACAGCGTCGTTGTCGATCAGCACCGGGATCGAAGCCAGATTCTGCTGCAAAAAGCTCCCCTCAGCAACTTTCACTGCAACTTTGGTGATGTCCGCATCGACATAATTGCGTGTAGTTGCTTCAGTGCGGTGGCCAAGCCAGCGCATGAGCTGCCAGAGGCTCATGGGATTTTCACAATTGCCCAGGAAGGTTGCGATCGTCGCCCGTGCGCGATGGCTGGTCACGCGCCCTCGCTGATCAAGCGGGGGTACGTTTGCCTTCGCGGCCAACAACGGGATCAGGACGTGGTTAATGTATCTTTTCCCCATACGCTGTTCGCGCAGCGAGAAGAGATACGCTACCTTTTCTGCACTTTTCCGATCAAGGATCAGATTTTGAGAAGGTCGAAGCTGTTCCCAAACCGCTATCATTTTTCCTACGTAGGGTGCAACGGGTTTTTTGAAGGCGGGAGAGGTTTTGTTCGCAGGGATATGAAGGTAGCAAACTTGCTCTTTGCTCACCTTTTTCCCCGTCTCAGGATCAGTGATATCAGTAGCGGGCCACTCAATGCAGCCGAGCCTTAGCCGACAAATCTCATCAGAGCGCAGGGCTGTAAAGAGCCAGACGGCTGCTACTGCTCGCACCATTTCTAACGGGTAGGTCGTTGACGGAAGATCCTCCACCTCCAAGTGTTGGCCAGCCCAGATCAGCTTTGCCCAAAGCGGACGATCAATCACACGGGGATCGGGGCCAATTTTGTTTTTCACTGAACGGGGAAGGGCCAGATAGCGCTGCGGATTGAAGACGATCGGAATTTTCTCGCTCTCTTGTAAATCTCGAAAGAAACAGCGCACGGCTGCGAGAAAGACGCTGATCGTTCGAGGTTTTACCGGCTTGCCATGATTTGGTTCTTTCCGATGGCTCAAGCGGAACTGTTCCCCGACATATTGCCCGACCGTCATATGCGTAATGGCCGCCACACATTCTGTTGCGACTGTTGCTGTCCACTGCGCCGGAGACGTGATCTCAGGATGCGTTTGCTTGAGCCAGCGACCAATTTTGAGGAGGTTGGTGTAGTAGCCGCTGATGGTGACAGGTTCCAATGGTGAGATTTTTCTCCATTCGTTGCACCAATCCTCCCATTCCATTGCCAGTGTTCCATCTGCACTCGATCGTGCTGGGATTGGTCCGGTGGCGGATTTTGGGATGCCAACATTCAGGATGCCAAAGGAAACCAAGATGCGGGAGATCGTGGCAATCTCGTATTGCTCACGTGGAGTGGTCTCATGAACCCAACGAATGTGCTCCTCAGTAATATCTTCCAGAAATGGGCTCCGGGCCAGAAGCAAGACAATACAGATCGCGCGCGTGATCTCGTGGGCTTTCTGCGCTGAATAGCCAACATGGCTCAGATGAGTAACGATACGGTCAATCCCGAGCTTTAGACGCTGCTCTCCAAAGGCGAGGCGGGCCAGTTTCGTGTAGGGAAGACCATCGCCGCAGACGCGCACATCTGGTAATTTCCCAAGCAGATATGCGGTGAGCAGCACACGTGTCCTCGTTCCCGCTTCTGGTTTTGAATCGCGCCGCCACGACCACCCCAAACGCGTATTGAACTCTTCCAGAGAAGCGGCAATGAATTCAATCCATTCCCTCTCATCCCAGGCCCAGAAGGAGGTCTGCCTCCGGTTCATTTCCAACACAAAGGCACGGATGGTGCTTGCACGTCGATTCTGGTTGGTCCAATCCGTGTAGTTTTCCTGAATGATCTGGCAGATGTCTACCAGCGGGGTCAACAGGCGGTGAAGCACTTGGTAACTTCGCTTCGGCCGCATTCCACTGTTTCCTGGTCCGTCACTGCGAACGGCGACCAAGGCAATTTCCTGGCGCTCTGCCTCGGTTAATCCAGGAGAGCAATCGTAGGAAGTCAGGTCGATGGGCCAGGACCATGGAGATTCCACGAGAGGAAAAGCCTTCCCTGGTGCGATCATGCTTCGACCTCCTTGAGGGTGGCTGCGATCCAAGCGTCCAGGTCTTCCATCCGGCCTGTGACGGCAGCTGAGATATCACGGCCGCTCATATGAATGTACAGGCGCGTCGTGTCGAGTGACTTGTGGCCAGCGTATTCAGCGATGATCTGTTCGGCGATCCCGCAGCGAGCCATATGAGTTAAGCGCAGATGGCGCAGGGTGTGTGGATGAAATGGCGGAAGTCCTGCGCGAAGAGCAATAGTTCGCATGATTTTGTTGATCATCTCTGGGGAGATGCCCGAGGCTCGGTTGCGGTCAGACTCGGAGAGAAACAATCGCCCCAGGCCAGCCTTGATCCGGCGGCGATGTTCCAGATAAGCGCGCAAGCGGGTTGCCGTCGCCTGCGTAAAGAGGACCAGGCGCCCGGAGCCGTTTTTACAGATCTCTGGGCGCAGCGTCACCTCGCGATGCGCCCAGTCAATATCGGTGAGTTCCAGCAAGACCACTTCCTCACGCCGAAGCGCCCCATCATACATGAGCAAGAAGAGTGCCTGATTCCGCAGCGACTCAGGCGCGAGAGCAGCAAGCAAGATCTTGAATTGCTCATCGCTCGGTATCCACGGCTGGCGCGCTGGCTTGCGGCGGACTAATGGCCGCTCATCGGCAGGGGTTGGGTGACGAACCACTGAGAAGCTGTTGCGGCGCGTGTACTTGCCGCGACCGACAGGGTTTCTTGTTCGTTGCCCTATCTCGATGAGATGATCGTAGTAGAGGCGGGCTGCCGTCAGGCGGAGCTGGATTGTTTGATCGGAGAGACCGTGCCCTGAGTGAAGATGGATGATCTGTTGTCCGTGGGGATTGGGACGGGTTACCAGATCCTGGACGTAGGCGGCCAGGTCTCCTTTTGTGGCTGTTTCCACGCTGAGAGGTGGTTCCTGTTGCTCACAAAAACGGAGGAGGTCTTCAAGACCCCTGCCGTAGGCTTCGATGGTGCGTGGACTGAGTTGCCGGTTAGCTTGAAGCTGGAGCCACTCTCGCGCGGAGGGCAGTGCTGCAATCCGGGGGAAGAGCCCCCATGAGACGTTTTCTTGCTGCTGCATCGTCGTGTTCACTCCTTTCTCTCGATACAGAGAGCAAAAAGACAGCAAGCAGAGAGAATACCTCAACCAGGTAAGGGCGGAGGATATCTTGCTCCGTGTTCCTCGACATCTGGACTCAGTATACCTGAGCGAGGCAGTGTATTCCAAATAACCTGTATACACGACTTAGCCGTGCAAGGCAAATCGATTCAAGACATCGCGATCAGCCTGGGGATCGCCAGAAATACGGTGCGCAAATACCTGCGCCACCCCGAACTGGTCGCCATGCCCCATCCGCGGCCCAATCGCCGCTCCAAACTCGATCCGTTCAAAGAGCAGGTGCGGCGGTGGATCACGGAAGATCACTGCTACAACTGTGAGACGATGCTTCCTCGTCTGCTGGAGATGGGCTACACGGGAAGCTTGAGTGTGCTCAAAGCCTTTGTGCATCCGTTGCGTCCTCCAGTCGGCGGCTGCGCTCCCGTGATTCGCTATGAGACCAGGCCCGGTGAGCAGGTCCAGTTTGATTGGGGAGAGTTCAAGTATGAGCAGGACGGAGTCGCGCGCAAGCTCTATGGCTTCAGTGCCATCCTCTGCTACTCGCGCATGCGCTTTGTCACCTTTGCCAAACGCTGTGATGTGCAGACGTTGATCCGTTGCTTGATGGAAGCGTTTGAGTACTTTGGGGGATTGCCTCAGGCGGCCCTCACCGACCGCATGAAGAGTGTGCTGGTGGAAATGGAGGAGAACAAGCCGCGCTGGAACGCCTGTTTTGCTGACTTCATGGCGTCCATTGGGGTCGCGCCCCGCGTCTGTAAAGCCTACACGCCACAAACGAACGATTTAGTTGCATACTGCACTCCTTCCGCATGGTTAGCGTGTTCTTTGATATTTGTGAGCATTCTTCTGAGGAGCATGCTCATCGGGTGGCGGGAAGACCGCGATCCCATGATCATTGGTTCGATACATGGGAAGCAGACCCGCTCGCCCCCAACTCATGATGGTTTGTTGGCACACTCCGTAGGCTTTTGCAGCTTCCTCCGCCGACAACAGACCGCGTTCGCGTAACCGGGTTCCATGATCGTTGAGATGATAATCCCGTCGTAAAGACAGCACTCGTCTGGCATGGAACAAATTTCCTCCATAGGTACGCCACCCGCGTTGGTTGAGTTGCTCGGCCACCTCGGCATCAGTGAACTCATCAAGCAACTGGTCTATGAGTTCGATGACTTGGGGAGCGCTCCGTCGCCCATGACTGAGCGGAATGGTGATCGTCTGAGTGGCTCCTCCCTTAAAGCGCACCTGAGCGGTAATGACCTCATCTTTGAGCAAGGTCACATCGTCAAGCAGCAAACGCACCATGCGTTTGCGATCCCGATCCGAGGTGCGCGCATCGTTCCACACACGCGGGAAATCTTCGATCAGGTCGGCAATCGCCTGGCGTTCAAGTGCGGAAAGCTTGCGTTGTTCCGCTTCATTTTGCAGCTTCGCTTCCTCCTGAACTTGGGCGAGTTCGCGTAAGCGGGCATTCCAAGCGGCTTCTAAGACATCGGCCACGAGTCGGTTCTCCGGGTCGACCCGTAAAAAACGGCGTTGTGCCAGTTCTGCCGCATACCGGGCACGTTCCACCTGCTGGTCACGTAACCGCTGCGCTTCTTGAGCTTGGATGTGCAGTTCTTCGTAGATCTGCATGCTGGTATCGACAGCCAGCGGGGTGAGCTGTGCCAGCAGGAGTTCGGCGATCGCCGCATCCAGGCCTGCACCAAGCACCTGCTGACACCGCTCATCTCCGGCCTCTTCGATCTGCTCTTTCTGACACAGATATTCCGGATACAGGCGCGTTCCCTGCTTGCGCTGATAATAGCGCAGCGTCATCCGATTGCCACAGCGCCCACAGATGACGAGCCCCTGGAGCAATGCGGGCCCTTCCCTCGCAGGACCATGTCGGCGATCTTCTCCGTACGCCGGACGATTCTGCTGCAACTGCTGTAGATTCGCTTCATAGTCCTCCCAGGTGATATAGCCAACGTGAGCGCAACGGATGAGAAACTGCCATTGATCCTGGGGAACGGCCTGGGTATGATGCGAACCGTCAAGCTGTTTCGTCGTGCGCGTGCGCCCATAGCAGAATGCCCCTGCGTAGCGAGGATTGCGCAGGACTTTGAGCATCGTGCTGTGCAGCAGCGGTCCCCAGTGGACCTCTCCTGCGTGCGGACCGGTGTGAACACGGCGAGGAAAGAGCAGCGCCTTTGTGCGAAAATATTTCACCGTGGCCGTGGCCGACCCGGTGCGTTTGAAGGTCGCGAACAGCATCCCAATGGCTTGCTGAATTTGCGCGTCGGGATCGAGGATGACGGTTTCATCTTCTGCGTAAGCCAGGCCCATCGGTAACGGCAGTCTCAACGCCCCTCGTTGGGCTTTGTTGAGAATCCCTCCCCGCAGACGTGCTCGCAAGACATGGAGCTCGGCTTCCGACATCGTCCCCTTCAGGCCCAGGAGCAGACGATCGTTAAAGGTCGCCGGATCGTAGAGACCATCTTCATCCAGGATGAGAGTTCCCGTCATGGCGCATATTTCCAGCAAGTGATGCCAATCGAGCGAACTGCGTGCGAGACGGGAGACTTCCAAGCCCATCACCAGTCCCACATGACCAAGCCCGACCTCGGCCACCAAGCGTTGAAATCCCTCACGATCAGCGGCAGAGGCTCCTGAGTGGCCCAGATCTTGATCAATGACCACAATCTGCTCGGCAGGCCAGCCCAGGGCAATGGCTCGTTCGCGTAAAGCATATTGCCGCGCCGTACTTTCGGTATTTTCGAGCACCTGGTGCAAGGTACTTTGCCGCACATACAACATCGCCTGGCGCTGGAGATGCCGAGCGGTGATTTTTTGTAGCGCAGCCGGTTGAACAGGAATCATTGACACACCTCCGCAATCATAGCTGCCACAATCGTGAGCAGCGGAGAAACGCCGAGACCAGCAGGTTGAGGCAAGGACTGCGGGGATTCCATCGCTGGATGCGTCTCTCGCATCCAGGTGGCAACCCCACGGCGCAGGATCTGAGCCCATCCCGGCGGTGGATGAGAGACGGGATGCAAGGCCCATGTGCGTGCCGCTTCATACGCTGGTTCCAGTCCTGAGTTCTTCATGAGGAGCCCCCCTTTTTTGCTGAGCGTGCGAGCGCACGTTCAATGCTCCGAGGATGCACGATGAGATGCCGCTCCTCGCGTAACCAGACGGCGAGCTCGGTCGACGACATCGAGGTCGCACGAGGCCGAAGCAGCACAAGGATCTCTTCCGTCAACTTGTGCCCATGGCGAGGACCAGTCGGCTCAGGCACCAATCCGAGGAGGCCGCTGCGTTCCCAAGCGGCTAGGGCCGCGTAAAAGGTAGGACGAGAGAGGGCAAACAGCGACGTCGCATGGGAAACAGAATCCCCATCGACCCGCACGCGGCGCAAGAGTTCATACTTGACCTGCACCAGGTCGCGCGGGTCAAAGAAGGGGGATCCACTGGTAAAGAGCGGGTCTCGTACCTGATCAGGACGGGGATGAGGGGCATGAGACTGACGCAAGGCCGTGAGTTTTTCGTCCGACATGATCGACTCCCAAGAAAGAAACGTTCTTCTTGCTAGTATAGCCGTTTTCTGGTCGATTGTCAAGGCAAAGAGATGGAGGATCCCTGAGAGAAATGCCCTCTTCACAACATGGAAATGCCACATATTCTCGATATATTCGGCATAATTCCCTTTACACTTGCGGCAAAATTGGCTTAACACTCTGCCTCCTCCTTGCGCTCCTCTTCGATGCGCCCAATGAGGTGGGAAAGCTGCAGCAGATCCGCCACACGAAAGGCGGCCCGACCGGCGGCAAGGACCACACTGGGATCAGGAGGCGCAAGGCTGGTCCAAGCCGCCGGCAGTATCCGCACGTGATCGGGAGTCTGGTAGAAGCTGACACGATATTCTCCCCAACTGTGGCGGTAGTTGAGGATCTCAAACTGCTGACCGTACAAGGGATGAAAGGGATGGGTGACCGTAAAAAGTCCCTCCGCTAGAGACGGAGACGGTGTAGTTGACGGCTGAGTCCAAAGGGACCGTCGAAGCGCTGTTTCGCTGGATGACCCAGCGCTTTGAGCGGCGCTTGCCCAACACCAGCTACGGCATTCACGATGCCGAAGCGGCGGCCCAGGCGGGAGCCATGACCCTTGAGGAGTTAGAACGGTATTTTTTCCGTGCCATCGTGGATGATTACCAGCAAAGCTGGGATGGGTTGCGTCGGCAAACCCGCGCGCTGCTCTGGGAGGAAGCCGTCCGTCAAACGGGTGTGCCTCAATATCTGGGTGCGCCAGATGATCTCAAGCTGCTTTTGATGAAGGCCGTGAACCGCAAAACCCTCGCTCATCGCTACCGGGTTCATGACGGCTCACGCCTCTCCTTTCAAGGCCGCTGGTATACCTGTCCTGGGTTACTCAATCGGCTCCAAGGCAAGGAGTTTGAGCTGTATTACGATCGTAGAGACGTGAGTGTGCTCTATCTATTTGTCGATGGCCAGTATGTGGGAGAAGCCTACTGCCCAGCCTTCATGGGGCGACGAGTGAGCGAGTGGGAAGCCACCGCCCAGCGCCATGCCGATGCGGAAAAAGCGAAGGTTGCCGCCGCGGCTTCCGTCGAGGTCCGGGCGCAGATCCAGGAAGAGATTGCTGCCACCAAAAAGCAGCGGAAACGGGCCACGAGAGAGCAGGAATACGCTCGGCAACTCGATCGCCAACGCGAGGAAGT
>Ga0209283_10002250_pt1 | contig 10731 bp, 9 predicted proteins | sample CZO8metaG_2_FD_188354 | JGI IMG/M metagenome (GOLD analysis project Ga0209283, IMG submission 188354) | Vadose zone soil microbial communities from the Eel River Critical Zone Observatory, Northern California, USA - CZOApr15con2H1.8 metaG... | ecosystem: Environmental > Terrestrial > Soil >...
GGCCATGCTCCTGGCCTCCCTGCTCTTCAAGGACCAGATCGGATGGGTGATCTATCCATTGCTGCTGGGAGCGGTGAGTGTGGTGGGGTCGATCGCGGGCACCTTCTTCGTACGGGTCTTCAACCCTCGCTGGATCATGGGCGCGCTTTACGCGGGCCTGCTCGTGGCGGTGGCGGTCGCCATCGTCGGTTTCTATTTCGTCACGCAGTACATGACCGGCAACGGCTACCTCAAGCCCGGGGGTGGGGTCGGCGATCCCAATCACCTGTTCTACGCAGGCCTGGTCGGGGTGGTGATCACGGTCCTGATAGTGGCCATCACTGAATACTTCACCGAGACCGCTTACTGGCCCGTGCACCTCATCGCCAAGGCCTCGGTCACCGGCCATGCGACCAACATCATCGCGGGCCAGGCGATCGGAATGATGTCGACCGCGCTGCCCGTGACCGTTATCGGAGTCGGCATCCTCATCAGCTACAACCTCGCGGGCCTCTACGGCATCGCGATCGCCGCGGTCGCGATGCTTTCGATGACCGGGATCATCGTCGCCATCGACTCGTACGGCCCGATCACCGACAACGCGGGCGGCATCGCCGAGATGGCGCACCTGCCCGACGAGGTTCGCGGTGTGACGGATCCGCTGGACGCGGTCGGCAACACGACGAAAGCAGTGACGAAGGGTTATGCGATCGGGTCTGCGGGCCTCGCTGCCCTGGTGCTTTTCTCCTCCTACACCCAAGAGCTCTCGAAAGCGGGGCATGCGACGACGTTCCAGCTGTCCGACCCGCTCGTCATCGTCGGCCTGTTCTTCGGCGGCATCTTGCCCTTCCTGTTCGGCTCGCTGGCGATGCTTGCGGTCGGAAGGGCGGGCGGCCTCGTGGTCGAAGAGGTACGCCGGCAGTTCCGCGAGATCAAGGGCATCCTCGAAGGCACGGCGAAGCCGGAATACGGAACCGCGGTGCGGATCGTGACCGCGGCCGCGCAGCGCGAGATGATCGTGCCTGGGATCATCCCGGTGGTCGCGCCGCTCGCGGTCGGTTTCATCCTCGGCCCCAAGGCGCTCGGTGGAATGCTCGTCGGCGCCATCGTCACCGGGCTGTTCCTGGCCATCGCGATGACCAGCGGCGGCGCCGCCTGGGACAACGCCAAGAAGTACATCGAAGAGGGCCACCTCGGCGGCAAAGGCTCCGAGGCGCACAAGGCCGCGATCACGGGCGACACCGTCGGTGACCCCAACAAGGACACCGCCGGCCCCGCCATCAACCCGATGATCAAGGTCGTCAACATCATCGCGATCCTCATCGCGGCCTCGGTGGCATCCAACTATCTGATTCATTAGAAGCGGCGCAGCCCTAAACTCAGTCAGGGGGTCGTGACGTGAACGACTATCAGAAGGAGATCGCCGACCTCGAGGCTCAGATCGACCAGCTGGTCGAGGCCGAGGGCGACCCGACAACGATCGCCGAGCTCTCGATGCAGCTCGAGATCCTGAAGGCCATCTACACGCGAGCCACGGACCTCCTCGAGCGAGGCAACAAGGACCAGGGGTTGCGCTACGGTCTGCGCATCCAGGGCTACGGTGACTGGACCCTCGACAACGTCTACGCGTTCGTCTACGAGCGGGCGGTCGAACTGGAGCCCCAGGCTCACCGGGCCTTCGTCGGCGGCATCAGGAACGCCGACTTCGCGCTGATGCTCAACTCATAATCAGCGGTCATGGAAACCCCGCTGACCCCTCTCGAGTTCGGCCGCCGGGCGCGGAAGCTGTATGGAGAGCGCGAGGCCGTCATCGACGGCGATCTTCGGATGACGTACGAGCAGTTCTTCAGCCGGTGCGACCGCTGGTCGGCGGCGCTCCAGGGTATGGGCGTGAAGAAGGGCGACCGGGTTGCCTATATCGCGCCCAACACCCACGAGATGCTCGAGTCGTTCTACGCGGTGCCACAGATCGGCGCGGTCCTGGTGCCGATCAACTACCGGCTGACGCCTGACGACTTCGTCTACATCATCACGCACTCAGGCGCGACGGTCCTCTGTGTTCACCCGGATCACATGGAGGCCGTGGACAGCGTTCGACACCACCTCACCGGAGTGGAGCAATTCGTTGCACTCGGAAGCGCGAGCCGCCGCAAGGGGTGGATCGAATACGAGACCGCCCTCGCCGCCGCGGGGCCGGAGTTCAACCGGCCTGACAACGCCGAGAGCGACCTCCTGACCATCAACTACACGAGCGGGACAACGGCAAACCCCAAGGGCGTGATGATCACCCACCGGAATGCATGGGCCAACGTCGTCGGCACCCTCGTCCATTTCCATATCACGGTCGGCGACCGCTACCTGTGGACGCTGCCCATGTTCCACGCCAACGGCTGGACGTTTGTATGGATCATCACGGCTGTCGGAGGCACGCACATCTGCCTGCCGAAGGTTGAGCCGGCGCGAGTGTTCGAGCTGATCCGCAGGGAGAACGTCGGCTGGCTTTGCGCCGCGCCGACCGTGCTGATTGCGCTTGCCAACACTCCCGCCGACGTACGGGGCGATGTTCAGAAAGGCATGCATGTAATCACGGCGGGAGCAGCACCCGCCGCAGCGACGATCGAGCGCCTGGAAGGAGATCTGGGTTGGGACGTGACTCAGGTCTACGGATTGACCGAGACCGCGCCCTTCATCACGATCTGCGAACCGCGGCCGGAGCATCGGCGCCTGGCGCCGGTCGACCGAGCGGTTATCAAGGCGCGGACGGGGGTGGAGCTGATCACCTCTGGCGAGCTGCGTGTCGTGGACACCGACGGGAGAGACGTGCCGTCGGACGGCACAACTCTTGGAGAGATCGTCGCGCGTGGCAACGTCATCATGCAGGGCTACTACAACGACCCTGAAGCGACCAAAAAGGTCATGGGCGACGGCTGGTTCCACACAGGCGACGCAGCCGTCCTCCATCCAGATGGCTACGTCGAGATTCGAGATCGGATCAAAGATGTGATCATCAGCGGGGGCGAGAACATCTCGAGCCTGGAAGTCGAAGGGGTCCTCTTACGCCACCCCGCCGTGCAGGAGGCGGCAATCGTCGGGCTGCCACACGAGAAGTGGGGAGAGGCGCCATTCGCATATGTGGTGCTGAAGCCTGGTGCATCTGCGACTGAAGCCGAGCTCATCGCCTTCACACGCGACAGGCTGGCCCACTTCAAGGCTCCGCACGGCGTGACGTTTGTGTCCGAGCTGCCGAAGACGGCGACGGGCAAGATCCAGAAGTTCGTGCTGAGGAAGGGAGCCGCCGCGGTCGTCAGGCAGTAGCGTCGTGGCTGTTCGGTTTGAGCGCGTAACGAAGCTTGCGATGCCGCCCGCCGAGGCCTTCGATTTGTCGCTCTCGGTGGCCGCGCATCTTGCCTCGATGGCCCGCTCACACGAGCATGCGATCGGCGGTCTTGCATCCGACTCGCTCCGCCTGGGCGACGAGATCACCTGGCGTGCATGGCATTTCGGGATCCCGTGGCGGCTTACGATCCGCATAACCGCGTTTGACAGACCGCGCCGGTTCATAGACGAGCAAGTCGCGGGGCCGTTCCACCGATTCCACCACGAGCATGTATTCGAGGAGATCGGCGGTGGAAGCCGGATGACGGACATCGTGGAGTTCGAAGCGCCGGCTGGCCGGCTGGGGCGAATCGCGGAGCGATTGGTCCTGGCTTCATACATGCGGTCCCTGATCGATGAGCGAAACCGGTACCTGGCCGAGCAGTCGGTTACGTAGGACCGCCACATTGGTTTGCGCTTGTCGATGGCTCATTTGAGCGCTCGGTCGCCTACTCGGGCAGATGAGCCGTAGCGAGGTCCGTCCATAACCCATGCAACGCCTCCGCGACCTCGGCTTCAATTTCAAGTTGGATTACGGCTCGGTCTGTCTCGCCGAATCGGTCCCGAGCATCGAAGAATTCTCTATACGCCGATGCCTGCCAGCTATCGGCAGCTGTTGCGACTGCGTGCGCGAGCTCCCCTAGGTTTACATCGGGTGAGTGAAGCCTGACGGCGGCCAGGTAGTTCGCCTCGGCCGTCTCATACATTTCTGCCTGCTTCCTCGGCGTCATGGCCTGCGCGCCATTAATCTTGATGTACTGAAGGGCAGCGTCGACTAATCCGGCCCCCGCGCCATGTGCCCGAACGTCGTGGTGGGCGGAATGGTCAGCATCCGGCCGTCATCGCTTTGCACGATCTGCCACTTGCCTTCGTGAACCATCCAATGATGCCGGTGGCAGAGCAGGATGAGGTTGGAGAGGTCGGTCGATCCGCCATGGGATCCAATGCACCACGTGGTGCGCGGCGCTCCATTTCGCCGGTCGGTCGCAACCCGGCCACCGGCAGTGACCGTCGCGGGCTTCGAGCGCACGTCGCGCAGGCCCGGACACGGTGCGCTTCGAGCGCCCGACGTCGATCACGGTTGATTCCGACCCGAGCAGGACGCGGGTCACGCCGCTGTCACATGCGAATCGCTCCACAGTCTTGGCTGAGATCGGGAGCGCGAAGTCCATCTCGGCCGCCGGTGCGCCCGCCAGGCCGAGCAGGGTCTCGACCGAGCTCGTGACCTGGATCTGCGCCCTAGGCATGGAGCCCTCCGCCAGCTCGACCAGGGCATCGGCCAGTCTGCGATCGCGCTCGCGGGTGTCATCCTCGCCGGATTTGCGAGCCAGCGGCTCCAGCGCCGTGCGCACGGCCGCCCCACCCACGGCGTCGAGGACTCCGTTGAGCACATAGGAGCCGTCCTCCCACATGCTCAGGTGGAGGCTGCGGTTCTCGACTTGCTCGGCCTGCTCGGCGGCATAACCCTTGGGGTCGGCCGCGTGGCGGAAGTGACGGCAGATGTAGTGGAACTTGCCCGGCGAGCTCTCCCGCGCCTGCTCCAGCAGCCGGCCCTCTTGAAAGCGGTCCGGCACCGCATTGAGGGTGCGGGCCATGACGGTGAGGTGCGCGAAACCGACCTCGCCGCTCTTCACGGCCTGGACGCTCTCGGGCAGTCGCTCCAGGTTCTTGCCCACCGCCAGGCACGCGGCCGCGCTGGTGCTGGTCATGTGACAGGTGTGGCGGATCCAGTCGATGGGACTGGTCGAGCCCTGCTCGTCGTACTCGTCGGTGCGGGCGAAATCGGCAGCGGTCTGCGCGAACTCCAGCTCCAGGCTGTCGATGGCCTGACGGAGGCCGATGAGCTTGTAGCCCAGCAGCTCTCCGGACACAACAACCCCACACCCTACCGTCATGATGACATTATACGAACATCTGTTTGGAGCGTCAAGAAGAAGTGGGCAGTAAATTTCGATTCCGCGAAAACAAGGGGTGCTCACCACCAGGCGCTCTCTCAGTCTGCGGGCTCCGCTCTAACGCACTCTTCCCAGTCCGTCACCAGCAGGCACGCCTCCGGGCGACCCTTCGGTAGTAAGCGTTCTGCACCCACCGGATCGGCGGAACTCGATAAAGTGCCGCCACCCCCGCCCAGCCCCGCCCCAGCTCCCGCATCGCTCGGTTGACTCCCGCCGCCCCCTCGAACTTCTTTCCACCCGGCTCGACCGCCCAGGCCGCCCTCTCCACGTCGTCACGACTCAGGCCCAGGCGCTCGATCAGCCCCGCCTCCTGGTTAGGCCTCGCATCGATCCGGCCCGCTCGATCGTGGCGCTGGACCCAGCGCACGAGCCGAATTCAAAAGTCGCACTCACCGTCATAGACGAGGATCAACCGGTCATCCGCCACGGACCGAAACTACACTGCTCGTGAAGATGGGTGGGCTCGACCTTCCGTACCGCTACAACGTCGCCTCCGACCTCCTCGACCGCAATCTGAACGCCGGCCGCGGCGACAAGGTGGCGATTTATTCGGCTGGGGGCGGCACCAGGTACAAAGAGCTCTTCGGCCTCGCATGCGGGGCGGCCCGGACTTTCAGCGAGCTTGGCGTCAGACGGGAGGAACGCGTGCTGATCGTCGCTTACGACAGCCCCGGGTGGGTGGCCGCGTTCCTGGGTGCGATGCGGCTTGGAGCGGTGCCGGTTCCCGTCAATCCTCTCCTCCAGCGTTCCGAGGACTACGACCACTACATCGAGGACTCGCTCGCCCGCGTCGTGGTCGTCGACGGCGCCACGGAGGAGAAGCTGAAGGCGGCCGTCGAGCGCGCGGCCGCGCCCCCACAACTCCTTCGCGCCGGGCAGATTGCGGTCGAAGAGGAGGTCGATCCAGCCCCGACGCGCCGCGACGACATGGCCTTCTGGCTCTACAGCTCGGGCTCGACGGGGAAGCCCAAGGCGGTTGTGCATCTTCACCACGACATCCCGTACACGTGTGTCACCTACGCCGAGCAGGTGCTTGGCATCACCGAACGCGACACGACTTTCTCGACCACAGGACTCTTCCACGCATATGGCTTCGGCAACAACCTCACATTTCCTTATTGGGTGGGAGCGTCGACGGTCCTTCACGCGGGCCGGCACACTCCTGCCACGGTGCTGGACACGATCGAGAAGCGCCGGCCGACGCTCTTCTTCTCCGCGCCGACCCTCTACAACGCGATCCTCAACTTCGAAGGCTCGCGGGACAGAGATCTCTCGTCGATTCGCCATTGCGTCGCTGCCGCCGAGGCCCTTCCCGCGGAGGTGTGGCGGCGCTGGCAGGAGGCTTACGGACTGACCATCCTCGACGGCGTCGGCTCGACCGAGCTGCTTCACATCTATTGTTCCAACCGGCCCGACGACGTTCGGCCCGGTTCCAGCGGCAAGCCGGTCCCCGGTTACGAGCTGAAGATCCTCGACGACGAGGGCAAGCCCGTAGCGGCGGGGGAGGCGGGAGACCTCTACGTCAAAGGCGACAGCGCGCTCGCGTTTTATTGGGCCCAGCACGAGAAGACCAAGCGGTCGGTGCTCGGGGAATGGTTCTTCACCGGCGATCGCTACCGCGTCGATGCTGAGGGCTTCTACTGGTACGAGGGTCGCTCTGACGACATGATCAAGGTGAGCGGGCTCTGGGCCTCGCCGATCGAGATCGAGTCGGCGCTGATGGAGCACCCATTGGTGGCCGAGAGCGCGGTGGTCGGCGTCGAGGTCGAGGGATTCACGAAAATCAAGGCCTTCGTCATCATCAAAGGCGAGGCGGCGGCCGGCGATGCGCTCGTGGCCGAGCTCCAGGAGCACTGCAAGTCGCGCCTGCAGCGTTACCAGTACCCGCACCTGATCGAGTTCGTGCCCGAGCTGCCCAAGACCGTGACCGGCAAGATCCAGCGCTACAAGCTGCGCGAGCGGGAAACCTCAGAGGCCCGTGCCTAAGAAAATCGCTGTACTGCCCTGCGACGGAGCGGGCAAGGAGGTCGTCCCGGAGGCGATCAAGGTGCTGCGCGCGGCCGGCGCCGATTTCGAGTTCGAGGAGTTCGACGTCAACGCGGACGCCTACCTGCGCACGGGCGTCGCGATCCCCGAGGACATTTGGAAACAGGTCGCCGCCGCAGATTCCATCCTGTTCGGCGCGGTCGGCGACCCGCGCGTCTCCGATCCGAGCTACCTGGGCGGCGTTCTCCTCCGGCTGCGCTTCGGGCTCGACCTGTACGTCAACCTTCGCCCCGCCAAGCTCTATGACGACCGCCTATCACCGCTTCGTCGAGAGGATCGACGGCGCACGGACCTGTTGATCGTTCGGGAGAACACCGAGGGCCTGTATGTGGGCATGGGCGGGCGGTTCAAGAAGGGCACCGAAGACGAGATCGCGACCCAGGAAGACGTCAACACATATCTGGGCGTGACGCGGATCATCGAGCACGCCTTCGGGACGGCGAAGCGCGAGGTCGTCATGGTCGACAAGTCCAACGCGATGGTTTTCGCGGGCGGCCTCTGGCAGGAGCGCTGGAAGGCTGTCGCGGCCGCTCATCCGGAGGTGAAGACGCGGCATCTTCTCGTCGATGCGGCGGCAATGCAGCTGGTCAAGGACCCCGGCCAGTTCGACGTCATCGTCACCGGCAACCTGTTCGGCGACATCCTCTCCGACCTCACCGCCGAGCTGGTCGGCGGCATGGGGATCGCGCCCTCGGCAAACATCAATCCGACCACCGGCCGCGGTCTCTTCGAGCCCGTCCACGGCACCGCGCCGGACATCGCCGGCAAGGGCCTGGTGAACCCGGTGGGGGCGATTTTGAGCGCGGCTATGATGGTGAAACACCTGGGTGTTCCTGAAATGGCAAACGCGATCGAGGGTGCGGTCGAATCAGCCATTCGCGCCCGTGAGTGCACGCGCGACATCGGCGGCGACTTGTCGACCTCGCAAGCAGGCGACGCAATCGTCAAGAGGCTGAAGGACTAGCGACACATGGGCATGACGATGACGGAGAAGATCCTGGCTCGCGCCAGCGGCCGCGAGAGCGTGCGCCCGGGCGACCTGATCCTGGCCAAGATCGACTTCGCCATGGGCCACGACCTGACCATCCCGCCCGCCGGCAAGATCATGCGAGAGCAAATGGGGGCTGAGAAGATCTGGGACCCCGACCGCGTGGCGGTGACCCAGGACCACTTCCAGCCGGCCAAGGACGCTGCCAGCGCCACCCTGGGCCGCCTGACCCGGGAGTTCTCCCACCAGATGGGGGTCAAGTGGTACTTCGAGGTCGGGCAGGGCGGGATCTGCCACACGGTGTTGCCCGAAAACGGGCTCGTGCTCCCGGGGGAGCTGGTCGTCGGCGCCGACTCGCACAGCTGCACGTACGGCGCGCTCAACAACTTCGCCACCGGCATCGGCTCCACCGATCTCGCTTGCGTGATGGCGCTCGGGGAACTGTGGTTCCGGGTCCCGGAAACGTTGAAGTTCGTCTATCACAACCGCCTTCAGGAGTGGGTCGAGGCGAAGGACCTGATCCTCTACGTCATCGGCAAGATCGGCGTCGACGGCGCGAGGTCGAAAGCGATGGAGCACGTGGGCGAGACGCTCAAGCACATCGACATGGAGGCGCGCCTGACGATCACCAACATGGCCATCGAGGCGGGCGCCAAGAATGGGATCCTCGAGTTCGACGAGGTCACCAAGGAATATCTCGACGGGCGCGCCAAGCGGCCGTACACGCCGGTCTTCTCCGATCCCGATGCCGAGTACGAGAAAGTCTTCGAGTTCGACGCGGCCGCGGTGGAGCTCGGCGTCGCCAAACCCATGTCGCCCGACAATTACGCGCCACTGTCCGAGGTCCTCGGCACGCGTCTCGACCAGGTGTTCATCGGCTCGTGCACGAATTCGCGCATCACCGACCTGCGCCGGGCGGCCGCGGTCCTCGAAGGCCACAAGGTCGCGGACGGTTGCCGGCTGATCATCACGCCCTCGTCGCATCAGGTCGCGATCCAGGCCGAGAAGGAAGGCCTGATCAGGACGTTTCTCGCGGCGGGTGCGGCGTGGACGACGGCCACCTGCGGCGCATGCCTGGGCGGCCATATGGGAGTCCTTGGGGAAGGAGAGGTCTGCCTCAGCACCACCAACAGGAACTTCCCAGGCCGCATGGGCCACCCGAAAGCGATGGTCTACCTGTCGAACCCGGCGGTCGCCGCGGCGAGCGCGGTCACCGGCGTCATCACGCACCCGAGCGAGGTGCTCAAGCACATGCCCGCGGGAATCGCGTGATCGTCCGCCGGCTTTGCGTCTTGGTCGCCGCCGCGCTGGCCATGACACCGATCGCAGCCCTGGCGGCCACAAGCCCCAGCCCGGCAATGCTGCGCGCCGCGCTTGTCGATCCGATCGATCGCAATTTCATCGAGGCCGATGTCGGCACGGCAGGGACTCTAGAGGGTCCTTTCGACGCCGAGGCTTACGCGAGCTACTACCAGCTGGCCGGCCTGGACGTGCAGACCGCCCAGAGCCTGGTAAGGACACTGCACAGCAACGGCTTTGTCGGCGGCTATGGGAGGCAGTGGTACCGGCCGCGGGCAACCGAATACCTCGGCGAGCTGGTCATGGGTTTCACAAGATCGTCAGGCGCATCGTCGGTGGCGAGCGCCAGCAAGCTCCGGTATGGACAGGACCCGGGATTCCTGTCTTTCGTCGAACCCCATTTGAGCAAGGGCTCCTTTGCGGTCACCGACTCGAGCAGCGGCTACAAGTGGACCGTTGTGATCTTCCTGAAAGGCAACAACCTGTTCGCCGTCGTGCAAGGCTCAGCGGACGATTTCATGACAGATCAAGCTCTAGCCCAAGCGCGGCGCGCATACAACTACGCGCCGACCAGCATCGGGGCGTCAGCGCAGTGGAGCTCTCCCACCGGCCTCGCGCAGAGTCTCCGGCTGGTCGCAGCTGTCGGGCTGATCCTGCTGCTCGCCGTCGCGACGGTCGTGGCCGTGATCGTGTTCGTGGTGCGGACGCCGCGCCCAAGACCACACATTCCGGCGAAGCCGGGCGACGCGGGGAAAGTACAGTGACCCTCCCCAAGGTCATCCGGGGCAAGGCCTGGAAGTTCGGGGCCAACATCGACACCGACCAGATCATCCCGGCGAAAAGGCGCAAGGGGGTCAGGCCCCCCTTGCGGAGAACCCCCCTACGGGCTCCATCGATATGGGCTGTTTTGATCGGGGGCGGTCGCCCGGCAAAGCCGGGCGACGCGGGGAAAGTACAGTGACCCTCCCCAAGGTCATCCGGGGCAAGGCCTGGAAGTTCGGGGCCAACATCGACACCGACCAGATCATCCCGGCGAAGTACGCGATCTACTCGCTCGACGAGAAGGAGCTGGGCAAGCACGCCATGGAG
>Ga0209283_10002251_pt1 | contig 10729 bp, 10 predicted proteins | sample CZO8metaG_2_FD_188354 | JGI IMG/M metagenome (GOLD analysis project Ga0209283, IMG submission 188354) | Vadose zone soil microbial communities from the Eel River Critical Zone Observatory, Northern California, USA - CZOApr15con2H1.8 metaG... | ecosystem: Environmental > Terrestrial > Soil >...
CGAAACGCCTGTGGCCGACGACCAAGTACACCAACATGATGGGCGGCTCGGGCGCGGCCGGCGTCGGCTACTCGGCGCCGGGCGCGGTCGGCGTTGCGCTCGCCAACCGCGACAAGGGAATCCTGACTGTCACGCTCCAGCCGGACGGCGATATGTGCTACGCGCCGGGGGTGCTCTGGACCGCGGCGCACCACAAGATTCCGCTGCTCTTCGTGATGTACAACAACCGCGGCTACGTGCAGGAGGTCATGCACCTGCAGCGCATGGCGGGCCTGCACCGGCGCGACCCGAAGACCGCCAAGGTCGGCACCATGATCTACGACCCCGAAGTCGATTTCGCCAAGCTCGCGCAATCGTTCGGCGTCTGGGGCGAGGGGCCGATCAGCGATCCCGACAAGGTCGGGCCGGCGCTCGAGCGCGGGCTCAAGGTGGTGAAGAGCGGCGCGCCGGCGCTGGTCGACGTCGTGTGCCAGTTGCGCTAGAGAGGAACGACGATGCGTATGGCCCTGGTTCTCGCAGCAACTTTCTGCGCCGGCGCAGCGCTCGCCCAGGATGCGCCCCGGGGCTCGGCCGAGCGCGGAAAGAAGCTCTTCGTCGATCTCAACTGCCATTCCTGTCACGGCACGCACGGCCAGGGCGGCGGGCGCGGCTCGGAGCCCGCCATTCCGGCGGGCTACCCGTGGCAGGGATTCCTCAATCAGCTGCGCAAACCGCGCCTGGACATGCCACCCTACGAGGCGAAGCTGGTGAGCGACCAGGAGGTCGCTGACCTGTTTGCCTATTTCAGCTCGCTCAAACCCGCGCCGGCCGCGAAAGACATCCCTCAGCTGAGAAACTTCTGACGCGCGCGCCTTCAGGAGACCGGATCATGAAACACGCGTTGCGCGTGCTCGTTTTCGCGATGGCCTTCGCTTCGGCCGCCGTTCCGGCGCAGGACTACCCGAGCCGCGCGGTCCGCATGCTCGTGCCGAACGCGCCCGGCAGCTCGATCGACACCATGAGCCGCATCGTCGCGGCGAAGCTGGGCGACGCGCTCGGCCAGTCGGTATTCGTCGAAAACCGCGACGGAGCCGGCGGCCTGATCGGCGTGGAAGCCGGCAAGAACGCGAAGCCCGACGGCTACACGCTGATCTGCGCCTCCAACGGCTCCATGATCATCGCGCCGCTTCTGAAGAAAAACGTTCCCTACGACGCGATCAGCGATTTCTCCCACGTCGGAAGCTTCGCCGTGACGCCCAACGTGCTGATCGTCAACCCCGAGCTGCCGGTGAAGAACGTGAAGGAGTTGATCGAATACGCAAAGGCCAACGCCGCCAGGATCAACATGTCCTCGGCGGGCGTGGGCTCGCAAAGCCATTTGAGCGGCGTGCTGCTCATGACGATGGCCGGCTTCGACTCGCTGCACGTCCCGCACAAGGGCGGCGGCCCCTCGGTCAACTCGGTGGTCGCGGGACAGACGCATTGGAGCATCACCCCCGCCCCGGCGGTGATGCAGTTCGTCAGGAATGGCAGGCTCAGGGCGATCGGGCAGAGCCTGCCGCGGCGCTCCACGACACTCGGCGACATGCCGCCCGTCGCCGAAACCGTCGCCGGATACGACTACAGCGGATGGGCGGGCCTGGTCGCGCCCAAGGGCACGCCGGCGCAGGTCCTCGACAAGCTGCACGACGCGCTCGCGAAGACGCTCGAGATTCCCGAAGTGAAGGAAGGTCTCGCCAAGCAGGGAGCCGAGGTCTTCACCGGCTCGCCGGACGATTTCCGCAGGTTCCTGGCGCAGGACCAGGCGAATACCGTCAAGGTCATCAAGGCGGCCAACCTGCAAGCCGACTAGGACCGCTTACCGGCGTGCTGCCGCTCGCGCCGGCGCGAGAGCCGGCGATCGCGAACGATCACCGCTTATGCACCGGGCCCATGAGGGTATCGGGCAGCCAGGTCGCGATCTCGGGGAAGATGCACAGGATCACGATCGCGAGAAACATGCACAGCACGTAGGGGATCGTGCCCCACATGACCGTCGTCACGGGGACATCGGGAGCGATGGCGTTCACGATGTAGATGTTCAGGCCCACCGGCGGGTGGATGAGGCCGACTTCCATGTTGATCGTCATGATGACCCCGAACCACACCGGGTCGAAGCCCGCCGCGGTGATGATGGGCAGGAGAATGGGGCTGGTCATGAGGATGATCGCCGCCGGCGGGATGAAAAACCCGCACACCAGCAGGAACAGGTTGATCAGCAGCATCAGCATCCACTTGTTCACGTGCATGTCGGCGATCGCCTGCGCGAGCGTCTGCGTAAGGTAGAGCGAGGTCAGCATGTAGCCGAACAGCACCGCCGCGGCGATGATCATCAGGATCATCACCGACTCGCGCGTGGTGTCGCGCAGGATCTGCCACCAGCTCTTGGCGTCCCACATCCGGTAGATCACCACGGCAAAGACGACGCACAGCGCCGCGCCGACGCCCGCGGCTTCCGAGGGCGTCGCCACGCCGCCGTAGAGCACGTACATCACGCCGACGATGATGGCGATGAAAGGCGCGATCTTCGGGATCGAGCCGAACTTCTCCTTCCAGCTGTAGCGGAAATCGACGGCGTGCGAGCGGAACCCGCGCTTCCAGATGATGAACAGCGTCCACGCCATGAACAGCCCGGTGAGCATCAGCCCGGGCATGACGCCGGCGAGGAACAGCCGCCCGATCGAGGTCTCGGTGGCGATGCCGTAGAGAATGAACGTGATCGACGGCGGAATCAGGATGCCGAGCGTGCCGCCCGCGCAGATCGAGCCGGTCGCGACGTCGTCGGGATAGCCGCGCCGGCGCATCTCCGGAATCCCCATCTTGCCGATCGCCGCGCAGCACGCCGGCGACGATCCGGTGAGCGCCGCGAAGATCGCGCAGGCGCCGAGATTGGATATCGCGAGTCCTCCCGGGAGCCGGTAGAGCCAGCGGTCGAGCGCCTCGTACAGGTCCTTGCCCGCGGGCGAGGAGCCGATCGCCGCGCCCATCATCACGAACATCGGGATCGACACGAGCGTGAAGTCGTTCAGCCCCGCGTAGAAGGTCTCCGCCACCACGCGCAGCGCGTCGAATCCCTGGAAAAAGACGAGGAAGGCGATCGACATCACGCCCAGCCCGAACGCCACGGGAACGCCCGAGAGCAGCATCGCGAGCGTGACGACGAGCACCAGCAGGCCCTGCGTCGTCGGGCTCATGCCTTTCGCTCCGCGGTGATGCCGAAGGGCGGCTCGCGCCCGGAGACGAGGCCGATCAGGTCGGCGACCGACTGCAGCGTCAGCAGCGCGAGGCCTATCGGCATCGACGAATATGGAATCCACAAGCGCGCGCGCCACATCGTGTCTGAGACCCACCTGTTGTCCCAGGCTTGCTGCCAGAAATGGAAGGTGAGCGCGGCGAGCACGATGGAAAAGGCGAGCGTGAGGATTCCCGAGAACACGGCGAGCCACCATCGCGCGCGCCGTCCCATGTAGTGCGGCAGCACGTCGACGTTGACGTGCCCGCGCGTCATGAGGACGTAGGGGCTGCCGATGAACGTAGCGGCGATCAGGCAATACGTCGTGAAATCGGTCTGCCATATGGTGTTGTGGTTGAGCACGTAGCGCACGAACACCATGTGGCACACGACGAGGACGCCCGCGGCGATCAGGCCGGCGGCGACGAAGCCGCACAGCTGCGAGATCGCGCGGACGGCGTTGACAAAACGCTGCACAGACGCCGGCATGGCCGGTCCCCTCCCCTAGAGACGGGGCGGGGCGCGTTGCGCCCGCCCGCGAGACATGCGCACTACTTGACGCTCAGCGCGGCATCGATCAGCTTCTTGCCGTCCGGGACTTCCTTGGCGAACTCGGCGTAGGAGCTTTGCTGCGCGACCTTGATCCACTGCTCGTACTCGGCCGGCGTCAGAGTCACGACCTCGACCTTGTGGTCCTTGAAGGTCTTGACCATCTCCTCGTCCAGGCCCTTCGCTTCCTTGGCGAAGTACGCCTCGGACTTCTTGCCGGCGGCGCGCAGCACGTCCTGCTGTTTCTTGTTGAGCCGCGAGAAGCTCTTCTTCGACATGAGCACCGGCTCGTACATGAACCACAGCGCGTTCTCGCCCGGCGCGGTGAGGCACTTCACCTGCTCGTAGATGCGGAAGGAAACGAAGCTGCCGGAGCTGGTGTCGGTCGCGTCGGCGACGCCGGTCTGCAGCGCGTTGTAGACCTCGTTCGACGGAATCGATACGATCGAGGCGCCGGCCGCCTGCCACATCGCGGCGAAGGTCGGCCCGGCCGAGCGCACCTTCAGGCCCTTGATGTCCGCAGGCGTGCGGATGCAGGCCTTCTTCGAAGCGATGGCGCCCGCGAGCCACGCGTCGGCGAGCACGATGACGCCCGCCTTCTCGATCTGCGCCTTGATGTCCTTCATGAAGGGCGAGTCGTTCACCCGCGCCGCGCGGTCGTGGCTGCGCACCAGGCCCGGCATCAGCGTCGCGCCGAAGGCGCGCACCTTGCCGCTCGCGTAGTCGAGCGGGAAGGACGAGATGTCGAGCTGGCCGTTGACGAGCGCGTTCCACTGCTCGTTCGGCTTGAAGAGCGACGCTCCAGGATAGACCTGCACTTCCAGATCGACGCCTGCCGCCTTGGCATCGCGCGCGATGATCTGCACCATTTCGTCGCGGACGTCTCCCCGGCCGCCGGGAAACTGGTGCGAGGCGCGCAATACGGTCGGCGCGGCCAGGGCGGACCCGGCGAGCGCAGCCGCCGCAAGCCCCGCCATCACGTCCATACACTTGGATTTCATCATGTGTATCTCCTCCAGAATTATCCATCCAACGCGATGTCCCGACGCCCCGTCAGCCGGAGTCTTGCTCGGCCGATGAGTTTAGCCGCTTACCCCGGGGAATCGCAATTGACTTAGGTCAGGTTTTGGGCCTTGCACGGGCGGCTTGGCGAAAGAGTTTTTCCACCGTGCTGGATGCAACGCAGCATGCGGGCGCACAACAGGGGCTGCCTGGGGCATCCTGCCGCAAGCCTTTGGCGCGGATCGCCCCCGCGGGCGCGTGCGGGCAGCCCGGGGCTTTTCATTTCTTCTCGCCCTCGAGCAGCAGCCGGATCAGCGCCACGAGCTCCTTTTCGCGCTTCGCGAAAAAGTGGTCGGTCGCGAACATCATGGCCTGGCTCGAGCCGCGCACGCGCTTGAGCAGCGCCGCGCGTTTCTCGGCGCCCTGGAGCACGGCGTCGTAGTCTTTTTCGGCGTACACGTCGTACACCGGAAATTTCACGCGCTTCAGCGGGGCGAACTCGCCGTTCGAGATCGAGAGCGAGATCCAGCCCGCGAGCGGAACCTGGGGATGCGAGGAAATGTAGTGGTTCGCCATGCGCGAGCCCATGCTGTGCGAGAGGAGCACGACCCTGCGCTGGCCCTTGCGCCACAGATAGGACAGCGCGCCCGCGAACCGGGCATCCGCCTCCCAGAACAGCACCGGGTAGCGCGCCGCGGGCGCATCCGCGGCGAGAATCGGCATCTGGATCGAGAGCGTCGTGTAGCCCGCGTCCGCCAGCCGCCTGCGCAGATCGCCGATCAGGCCGTAGTCCGGATGCACGCCCATTCCGTGCGCGAGCACGATCGCGCCCTTCGCGTTTTTCGCCTCGGCGTAGATGCCGAGGAATTTTTCCGTTCTCGGCGCCTCGAGCCACACCGCTTCGCCGACGACGATCGACGGCACCACCTCGTCGGCCCAGCGCTTCTCCCTGGCGTAGTCGGACGGCTGCTGCGCGAGCGCGAGGAGCGGCGCCGACAGCGCGGCGGCGCAAGCCGTTTTCCACGAGAGAAATCGCATCGGGTGCTCCGTGATTCGGCCGCCATTGTAGCGTCCCGGGCGGCCGGCGCGGGGCTTTCGGATAAAATACGCCGCTGCGTTCTTCCTCGGCCTGGAGGATTTTCATTCATGGCGGGACCCCTGTCGCACATCCGCGTCCTCGATCTTTCGCGCGTGCTCGCCGGCCCGTGGACCGGGCAGATCCTCGCCGACCTCGGCGCCGAGGTCCTCAAGATCGAGCGGCCGAAGACGGGCGACGACTCGCGCGCCTTCGGCCCGCCGTGGCTCAAGGACGCGAGCGGCAGGGACACGGCCGAATCCGCCTATTTTGCCTGCGCCAACCGCGGCAAGAAGTCGATCACCGTCGATCTCTCCAAGCCCGAGGGTCAGAGGATCGTGCGCGGGCTCGCGGCAAAGAGCGACGTGCTGCTCGAGAACTACAAGTTCGGCGATCTCGCCCGCTACGGGCTCGGCTACGACGACCTCGGGAAAATCAATTCGCGGCTCATCTACTGCTCGGTGACCGGGTTCGGCCAGACCGGCCCCTGGCGCGAGCGGCCCGGGTACGATTTCATGATCCAGGGCATGGGCGGCATGATGAGTATCACCGGCGAGCGCGACGATCTTCCGGGCGGCGGGCCGCAGAAGGCGGGAATCCCGATCTCCGACATCATCACCGGCATGTACGCGGCGGTCGCCGTGTGCGCCGCGCTCGCGCATCGCGCCCAGACGGGCACCGGCCAGCACCTCGATCTCGCGCTCCTCGATTCGACCGCGGCGATACTCGCGAACCAGGGTGCGAACTATCTCGCGACCGGCGCGGTCCCCAGGCGCCTGGGCAACGCGCATCCGAACATCGTGCCCTACCAGACTTTCAAGACCGCCGACGGCGACATGATCGTCGCCTGCGGCAACGACGGCCAGTTCCGCAAGTTCTGCGAGGTCGCAAACTGCGCGCATCTCGCGGGCGACCCGCGCTTCGCCACCAACGGCAAGCGCGTCGAGAACCGCGCCGAGCTGACGAGGATGCTCGCGGAGATCGTCGCGAAGCGCCCGACGCGCCGCTGGGTCGAGGCGCTCGAGGCGGCGGGCGTGCCGAACGGCCCGATCAACGCGCTCGACCAGGTTTTCCGGGAGCCGCAGGCGATCGCGCGCGGACTGAAAATCGAGCTGCCGCACCCGACCGCGGGCAAGGTGTCGCTGGTGCGCAGCCCGATGCGGTTTTCCGGGACGCCGGTCGAGCACGAGCTCCCGCCGCCGACGCTCGGTCAGCACACCGACGCAATCCTGCGCGGGGTGCTCGAGATGGGCGATGCCGAGATCGCCAGACTGCGCGCCGATGGCGTAATCTGACGCCGCTTTTGCAGCCCGAACAGATCCGGCGCCGTTTACCCTGGAGAGGTTCTCGAGAGGTTCTCGATGGACAAGCCGACGAACAAGCGCCCCGCGATCGTCACCGCCGTCGTCATGGTCGCGGGCTCGCTCGCCTGGATCGCCGGGATCTCCATGGCGGGCCTGGAAGGCGCGCGCGGCTTCTTCGGCGCGGGGCCGCTGATCGCCGACGCGAACCTGATCCTCGAGATCTTCCTCGTCGCCGGGCTCACCCACGGATTCGTGCTTGCCCGGCGCGGCAACATCGACGCGCACCGGGTGAACCAGACGACCTGGGTGATACTCAATATCGGGCTCATCGCGCTCGTCATGGCGGGCTCCATGCAGGACGTGAACGTGTCGAGCACGCGCGATCTCGCGAGCTGGCGCGTCGGCGTGACCTGGCTGCACGCGGCGGTCGGAACGCTGACCGCGCTCGCCGGCCTGTGGATCGTGCTGCAGATGAACGACGTCGTGCCGCGCAGCCTGCACCTCCCCTGGTGGAAGAACCTGATGCGCGCGACGCTCGCCGGATACTGGCTGACCGCGCTGTTCGGTCTTGCCACCTACTATTTCTGGTACATTGGATGAGACGCCTATGCAAAACGGCTTTTGCGGACGTATCGGGCTGCTGGTCGCGCTGCTCTGGCCGCTCGCGCTCCCCGCGCAGCAGGGCGCGCGCTCCGACGTCAATGCGCCTTTCCGCAATCCCGACGTCCAGCGCTGGCAGAGCAATCTGGAGAGCGAAGGCCGCGAAGTCTACGCGAAACGCAACGAGATCCTCGCCGCGACGGCCGTAAAGCCGGGCATGGCGGTGGCCGACGTCGGCGCCGGAACGGGCCTGTTCACGCGGCTCTTCGCCCAGGCGGTAAAGCCGGGCGGGCGCGTCTACGCCGTGGACATCTCGCAGGCCTTCGTCGACCACATCCTGCAGACCTCCAAGGCGCAGGGCCTGGACAACGTCACCGGCATCGTCAACGACGGCACGGAAACGAGCCTGCCCGAAGCGTCGGTCGATCTCGTGTTCATCAGCGACACCTACCACCACTTCGAGCATCCGCCCGAGACGCTCGCATCGATCCGCAAGGCGCTGCGCGCGGGCGGACGGATGGTGGTGATCGACTTCGAGCGCGTTCCGGGCGTGACCTCGCCGCAGCGGATCCACCACGTGCGCGCGGACAAGGAAACCGCGATCAAGGAAATCGAATCCGCCGGCTTCCGCTTCCTCGAGGAAAAGAAGCTGATGCGCGAGAACTACTTCGTGGTGTTCCAGCGTCCCTGAAGCGGCGTCACAGGAAGCGGCGGCTCAGGCCTTCTTTTCCAGCCAGTCGCGCACCCGCGCCTGCTGCGCGGCATTCATGTGCAGCCCGCATTTCGTGCGCCGCCACAGGGCGTCCTCGGCCTCGCGCACCCACTCGTTCCTGACGAGGTATTCGAGCTCGCACTCGTAGAGGCCGCCGCCGAAATTGCGGCCCAGCCTGCGCTCCTCGCGCGCGTCCCCGATGATCTCCTCGGCGAGGGCGCCGTGCCGGCGCAGCAGCCGCGCGACCCAGAGCTTGGGCAGGCGCGGAAAGCGCCTGCGGTACTCGAGGAGCAGCCCCCGGAAGGTCTTGCCGCCCAGGTCCCCGCCGGGGAGCGGCTCCGTGTGCGTCCACGCGGGCTTGAGGGGGAAGCGCGCGGAGAGCTTTTCCATCGCGTGCTCGGCGAGCCTTCGGTAAGTCGTGATCTTCCCGCCGAACACCGAGAGGACCGGCGGCGCGCCCGCCTGCTCCCCGTCGTCGAGCAGCAGATGGTAGTCGCGCGTCACCGCGGACGGGTTCTCGCTGCCGTCGTCGTAGAGCGGGCGCACGCCCGAGTAGCTCCACACCACCATGCCGGGAGTGATGGGCTTGGAGGCGTAGCGGCTCGCCGCCTCGCAAAGGTAGCCGATCTCCTTGCGCGTGATCCGCGCCTTGTACTCGTCGCGCTTGACCGGGACTTCGGTCGTTCCGACGAGCGTGAACTCGCGCTCGTAGGGAATGAGGAAGATCACGCGCCGGTCCGGGTTCTGCAGGATGAAGGCGTGGTGCTCCTCGTGGATGCGCGGCACCACGATGTGGCTGCCCTTCACCAGGCGCACCGACGCGGAAAGCCTGATCCTGAGCGCCTCGTCGAGCACCTGCCTCACCCAGGGCCCGGCGGCGTTGACGATCGCGCCCGCGCGCACCTCGCGCCTGCCCCCGGGCTTGCCCTCCAGCGTCGCGATCCAGTGCCCGGGCGCGCGCCGCGCGGAGGCGAACCGGGTGCGCGTGAGGATGGTCGCGCCGTGCGCCGCCGCCGAGCGCGCGTTGAGCGCCACCAGGCGCGCATCGTCCACCCAGCAGTCGTAATAGGAAAACCCGCGCTCGAACTCCGGCTTCAGGCCCGCCCCGTAGCCGTGCAGGGCGAGCCGCACGCTCTTCGATCTCGGCAGCGAGCTCTTCGTGCCGAAGCCGAGCAGGCGGTGCCCGAGATGATCGTAGAGGAACAGCCCGGCGCGGATCATCCACGCGGGCCGCAGGTGCGACTCGTGGGGCAGCACGAACTCCATCGGCCAGACGATGTGCGGCGCGATCGCGAGCAGCGTCTCGCGCTCGGCGAGCGCCTCGGCGACGAGACGGAATTCGAAGTACTCGAGGTAGCGCAGGCCGCCGTGGATGAGCTTGGTCGAGGCCGACGAAGTCCCCGAGGCGAGATCGTTCTGCTCGACCAGCAGCACCTTCAGGCCGCGCCCCGCTGCGTCGCGCGCAATGCCCGCGCCGTTGATGCCGCCGCCGACGATCAGCAGGTCGTAAGGCCCGGTGGAGTCCACGTCAGCGCGAATTCTACGCGAGTCGGAAGCTCGCGGTCACGGCGACGCCCCCGCCCGAGGCGAGATTCCTGGCGCTGATCGCGCCGCCGTGGAACTCGGCGATGAGGCGCGCCACGTAGAGCCCCAGCCCCAGGTGCGGCTCGGCGCTCTTTGCGTCGCGGCCCCGGTCGCCGCGCACCGAGACCATCGATTCGAAGAGCTTGCCGCGCATCGCATCGGGCAGCGGCGGGCCTGCGTTCTCGACGGAAATCTCGGCGCGATCGCCCGAGAGCGCGAGCGAGACCCGCACCGGCTCCCCCGCGCGCGAGAAATCCGCCGCGTTGGCGACCAGCTTGTCGAGCAGCTGCGCCGCGAGGTCGGGCGAGCCCAGCGCGAACGCCTTCTCCTGCGGGAGCCTGAGCTCGAAGGGCTGCTCCGGATACGCGAGGCGGTAGCCCTCCACGCAGCCGGAGACGACTGCGGCGAGGTCGAAACGCTCGCTCTGGACCGAATTCAATCCCTGCTCCAGGCGGCTCGCCTCGCTCATGCGCGTGAGGATCGTCCCGAGGCGCCGCAGGCCCTCTTCGGCGCGGTCGATATAGACGCGCGCTTCCTCCGCCCCGGGCGAGAGCTTGAGGTTCTCCAGCGACGATCGCACCACCGCGATCGGCGTGCGCAGCTCGTGCGACAGGCGGCTCGCCATGCTCTCCAGGTACGCGTGATGCTGCGAG
>Ga0209283_10002253_pt1 | contig 10728 bp, 7 predicted proteins | sample CZO8metaG_2_FD_188354 | JGI IMG/M metagenome (GOLD analysis project Ga0209283, IMG submission 188354) | Vadose zone soil microbial communities from the Eel River Critical Zone Observatory, Northern California, USA - CZOApr15con2H1.8 metaG... | ecosystem: Environmental > Terrestrial > Soil >...
CGGAAAGATTTTGCAGCTGCGGAAGCCGATTTGAAGCAATCCGAAGCGGAGATGCAGCGCGCGAAATTACGGCTGCAAAATCTGGGCTCCATCGAGGTAGCCGACGCGGATGCCCAGCGGTTCACCTTGCGCGCGCCGATCTCCGGCGTTGTCGCCGAGCGGCAAGCCAACCCCGGCACCGAAGTGCGGCCGGATGCGCCCAATCCCCTGTTTGTTATTACCGACCCGGTGCATTTATCGGTATTGATTGATCTATCAGAGCAAGACCTCAATAAAATCCATCTCGGGCAAGCGGTGTCGATTGAGGTTGACGCCTATCCGGAGACGCCTTTCTCAGCCCGGGTGGCCAATATCGGCCAGACGCTCGATCCGGCCACGCGCCGGCTGCAGGCGCGCTGCGCGATTCTAAATCGCGAGCTGCGCTTAAAGCCGGAAATGTATGCGCGCGTGACCCTGCTTGCGGATGAGAAACGCAAGGTATTACGGGTGCCTAACTCGGCCTTATTGACCAAGGGTTTGTACAGTTATGTGTTTGTTGAAAAGGAACCCGGCGTACTGGAAAAACGCCAAGTAGTGCTCGACATGCAAAGCCGCGACTACAGCATTATCAAACAGGGCCTGCAACCGGGAGAGCGCGTTGTCACCACCGGCGCCTTGCTGCTGAACTCAGAACTCTCCGGCGAGAGCTAGGGAATGCTGGAAAAACTCATCGCGTTCTCCCTGCAACAAAGGGCATTCATTTTACTAGCGATCACGGTATTGGTTATTGCCGGCGGCTACGCGTTGAGTAATCTTACCGTTGAAGCATTTCCCGATGTGGAGGATGTCCATGTGCAGATCATCACGCAAGTGCTGGGTCAGGCGCCGGAGGAAATCGAGCGCGCGGTAACATTTCCGATCGAGAGGGAGATGAGCGGGGTGCCGAATCTCACCCAGTTGCGCTCGATTTCCCTAACCGGATTGTCGATAGTCACCCTGACGTTCGCCGATGGTACCGATGATTATTTCGCCCGCCAGCAAGTGCTGGAGAGACTGCAGAGTATAACCCTGCCTCCGGGAATGCAGCCGAGTATGGCGCCATTGAGCAATGCCATCGGCGAAATATACCGCTATATACTGGATCCGCCGGTGAACATGCCGCTAAGTGAAATCCGGGCGATACAGGACTGGACTATCCAGCCGGCGTTACGCCGGGCGCCGGGTGTGGCCGATGTGGTGACCTTCGGCGGCGCTATCCGGGAATATCAGGTCAGGCTTAATCCCTATCTTCTGAGAAAGTATCATTTGACCATCGACAAGGTGGCGCAAGCCCTAACTGGCAATAGCGCCAACACCGGCGGCGGGCTTCTGCGGCGCGGCGATGAGGCGCTGGTCGTGCGTGGAATCGGCTTGTTCAAAAACCTGGATGACATCGCACGCGTCGTTGTCACCGCCCATAACGGCCAGCCTATTTTGGTTAGAGATTTAGGAAACGTCGAAATCGGCACCCGCACGCGCTCCGGCATCGTAGCTTTCAATACCAACGATGACGTGGTTGAAGGCATCGTCTTGATGATCAAAGGCAGGAATCCCGCCAAGGTTATCGCCGCGCTTAAAGAAAAGATCGCCGAGGTCTCGGCAAAATTGCCTGAAGGTGTGCGGATGGTGCCATACTACGACCGTACCGATTTAATCCGGCATACGGTGCAGACCGTTAGTGAAAATCTAACGCTGGGCGCTCTCTTGGTAGTGGCAATTTTGGTGATTTTCCTGCGCAACTGGCGCGCGGCGCTGATTGTCGCCGCTATTATTCCCTTGTCCCTTCTATTTGCTTTTATCTTGATACATGCACGTGGCGTTTCCGCCAATTTGATTTCACTCGGTGCCGTCGACTTCGGCATAATTATTGACAGCGCCGTTGTTATCGTGGAAGCCTTCATGGCCAGGTTATCGCTGACGGCAATAGATCAGTATCCATCGCAGGACAGCGTCGGCTGGCGCATGGGTACGCTGAGACAAACGGCTATAGAGATGGGCCGTCCAATTCTGTTCTCGAAGGCCATCATTATTTTGGCGTTTGTGCCCATCTTCACCTTCCAGCGGGTGGAGGGAAGAATTTTCTCGCCGGTGGCATTTACTTTAAGCTTTGCCTTACTCGGGGCGATTATACTGACCTTGACGCTGATCCCTACTCTGCTTAGTTTCACGTTGAAAACAACGGCCATGGTCGAGAAGAAAGGCCATTGGATGCAGGACTTGCAACAACGTTATCGCGGCCTGTTGCTGCGGGCAAGCACTAACCGCACGCCGATCATCGGCGCTTCTGTGGCTCTCTTGCTTATCGCGCTCGCACTCGCGCCTTTGTTAGGAAGCGAGTTTCTGCCTAAATTGGACGAGGGCAACATCTGGCTCACGATCACCCTGCCGCCTGCGACCGCGCTCGAGAAGACCAAGGAGGTGGAGCAACAAGTCCGGTCGGTTCTAATGAGTTATCGCGAGATTAATAACGTTATTTCGCAAGTAGGCCGTCCCGAGGACGGCACCGATCCGAAGGGCCCCAATAATATGGAGTTCATGGCGGATTTGAAGCCAAGAAGCAGCTGGCGGTTTGCCGATAAAGAGCAAATGATTATCGATATGTCGAAAAAAATCCATGCCATACCCGGCATTCCGACAAACTTCTCTCAGGTAATCGAAGACAACGTCGCAGAGACATTGAGTGGAGTTAAAGGCGAGATTGCGATCAAAATTTTCGGCCCCGATCTCGATATTTTGGAAGACAAAAGCGGACAAGTAGCCACGATTCTCAATAGCATCCGCGGGGCAAGCGATGTCGCTGCCATCAAGATCGGCGGACAAAGCGAAGTCGATGTCCGCCTCGATCGTGACCGCCTGGCACGATACGGGGTCAACATCGGTGATGTGAATAACGCCATCCAGACTGCCTTGGCGGGGTCAGTGGTCAATACATTTTATGACGGCGGTAGGAGTTTTGATGTGACCTTGCGCTTCGATCAGCCGTTCCGCGACGCGGTGGATGTGGTCGGTATTCTGCCGGTGGCATTGCCTAATGACGCCGGGACGATACCGCTCGCCGCTGTCGCCGATATCGAAGTTAAGCAAGGCGCCGCGCGCATCAGCCGCGAGGCGGGCGGGCGCAACGTGGCGATTAAGGTTAATCTTCTAGGCCGCGACCAGGGCAGTTTCGTTGCCGAAGCGATGGCTAAGGTCGCTACACAAGTCCATTTGCCATCCGGTTATTCGCTGACCTGGGGCGGGCAATTCGAGAATCAGCAACGCGCAGTAAAGCGTTTGCAAGTGATCGTGCCGCTTAGCCTGCTGCTCATTTTTGTGTTGTTATTTTGGGAGTTCCGCTCCATAAGAAATGCCGTGTTAGTGCTGTTAATGGTGCCTTTCACATTAATCGGCGGATTGGCGGGATTGGCGCTCGCCGGCCTACATTTCTCGATCTCCGCAGCGGTCGGATTTATCGCCATTGCCGGTATTTCGGTACAAAACGGCGTGATTATGGTGGAGAAAATTAAAGAGGCGATCAGAAATGGCGCCGCGGTGGCCGAGGGGATTGTGGAAGGCGCAAGCCTGCGGTTACGTCCTATCCTGATGACGGCATTAATGGCGGGGTTCGGGCTTTTGCCCGCCGCCTTATCCCATGGAATTGGTTCTGAGACACAACGCCCGTTCGCTGTTGTTATCGTCGGCGGCATTATCTCGGCCACATTTTTTACTCTGCTGCTCTTGCCGCTGCTCTTTCCTTATTTTGCCAGGGAAGCCAGTAGTTAAAAGATCCACCCCTGAATTTATGCCCGGTCTAACGGTTTTACGGTTTTGATTTCACCTCCTCTACAATTAAGTAAAATTTTACTAGAATAGGCGCGTGACGCGCCCATCTTTACTGCAAATCATCGCCTTTCTGGAAACCCAAAAGGGGCGTTTGCCGAAAATCGCCAAAGAAACCGGGCTGGGGCTGGAGTGGCTGCGAAAATTAACCGGCGGATATATCCGCGACCCCGGCATCAGCAAAATCGAGAAATTGGAAACTTATATGAATAAACATTCCGCGCCTGAAGCGCCGACGCGCCCCATAAAAAATCCAGACCTTACCGCTTTAACCGCCTTGTCGCCGCTCGATGGCCGCTATGCCGCTAAAACAACCGCATTGCGCGGTTTATTCAGCGAATTCGGCCTGATCCGTTACCGTATTCTGGTCGAACTGCGCTGGCTGCAAATGTTGGCGGCGCACCCGCAGATCCAGGAGGCGCCCCCGCTCTCCTCCGCTGCGGTCGAATTGCTGGAGCGTATCATCGCGGAATTCTCTGAGGACGACGCCGCGCGCGTGAAAGAAATTGAGGCGACCACTAACCACGATGTGAAGGCAATGGAATATTTCCTGAAAGAGAAGACTGCCGGCAACGCCGAGATTGGCAATATCAGTGAATTCATCCATTTTGCCTGCACCTCGGAAGATATCAATAATCTTTCCTATGGCTTGATGTTGCGCGCAGCGCGCGAACAGATCTTGCTGCCGATGATGGACAAACTGATTACCGCCATCGAAACTCTGGCGCAGCGCCACGCAGAGCAGCCGATGCTGGCACGGACGCACGGCCAGCCCGCCTCGCCTACCACGCTTGGCAAAGAAATGGCCAACTTCGCCTACCGCCTGCAGCGTCAGCGCAATCAAATAGCGCAGATAGAAATCCTCGGCAAGATCAACGGCGCGGTAGGCAATTACAACGCCCATCTTGCCGCTTATCCGGATATCGATTGGCTGCGAGCGGCAAAAACGTTCGTGGAAGAATTAGGATTAGTATGGAACCCGCTCACCACCCAGATCGAGCCGCACGATTATCTCGCCGAATTGTTCCAGGCGCTGGCGCGCTTTAATACCGTACTGATCGATTTTAACCGCGACACGTGGGGTTATATCGCACTGGCTTATTTCAAACAAAAACCGATCGCCAATGAAATCGGCTCATCCACCATGCCGCATAAAGTGAATCCGATTGACTTCGAGAATTCCGAGGGCAATTTGGGCTTGGCCAATGCATTATTCGACCATCTTGCGGCTAAGCTGCCCATCAGCCGCTGGCAGCGGGATCTCAGCGACTCGACCGTGTTGCGGAATATAGGCGTGGCGCTCGGCTATGCCTTGCTCGCCTACGACGCCTGCTTGCGGGGCATCGCCAAACTGGAGGTGAACCGCGACCGCTTGCAAGAGGATTTAGCCCACAACTGGGAAGTGCTGGCCGAGGCGGTGCAGACGGTCATGCGGCGCTATGGCGTGGAGCAACCGTATGAAAAACTCAAAGAATTGACGCGCGGCAAGCGCGGGATCGATCAGGAATCGCTGCATATATTTATCCGCGGCTTGGCCATCCCAGCAGACGCCAAAAACAGCTTGCTTGCGCTCACCCCCGCGGGTTACACCGGCAACGCCGCTTCCCAGGTCAAGCTTTTGCGCGAGTAAGCGGCTTACGCGTACCTCTTTCTCTTCCGCACCGAAGGTCTTAGGGACCTGGATTTCACCGGTCGCGAATGCCGGACCAAGTCAAGCTTCGCCTCGGCCAAAAATAACACGCCGGCGGCGGCGAGATCTATCAAAAGAGTGACCACAGTCACAAGACTGAGCGGCATGGATTTATTGATAAAGATAAAAAACGCGGCGGTAAAACCAATCAACACCATGGCGGCACTCGACGCGCGCACAATTTCTTTTACCGGATCACGTGCGGCAATCAGGAAAGTCACGGTGAACGCTATCAGCGCGGCGCCGAACATGGCGGTTACGACCGGATCATAAGGCCCGGTACTGATTAACGTATGTGCTACTGTGGGAGCCAACAACAAGGTCAACCCCCATCCCATATACAGCGCCGCCGCCAACAACAAAGTGAATTGAATTTGTGTCTTCATAGTCCCTCCTCCATTTGTCCTATATACGTAACTATACTTTATTAAGTATACGATTAAGTATACGCTAAAAGTTTCGGGAAAGAATCAATGCGAAAATTTAGTGCTTTGCTGCTATTAAACCTGTTCTTGATTGGGTGCGCTTATTCACCAGTGCACGAACAAAAAACTGCGTTAGGCAGCCAAGCCGCGGATACCGCGCTAACCATGGTGGGCAAACCCTATCGTTACGGGGGCTATACCCCGAGTGGTTTTGATTGCAGCGGGCTGGTTTACTACAGTTACAAACGAGCCGGCATAGAGGTGCCGCGCGATACCCAAGGCCAACGAAAATACGGTACTTCGATACCTTCAAGAAGTTTAAAAAAAGGCGATCTTTTGTTTTTTAATCTGCAAGGAAAAAGATTTTCTCACGTCGCTATTTATCTTGGAGATCAGGCTTTTGTCCACGCCCCCGCTACCGGCAAGAACGTCAGGACCGATCGCCTGACGGATCCCTATTGGCGCAAACATTTCGTCGGCGCCAGGCGCCTTTAAAACACCCCTAACCCGCTGCGTTAATTTCCACCAAAACTCCCCATCTTTCAAACCGATCAGTAAAAATGCTAGCAGGGTGATGAAAAACAAGTTTTTCATCACCCTGCGGTGCGGTATAGGGACGTACCGCCATTTTTCAAACACGCTAAGTGTTTGAAAAATGAAGCAAAGCAAAAACCATGCTGTGCAGGATGCACGAATGCCGCGAGCGCAGGGATGCGCAGGAGCGGCCGCTTTTTGCTTTGCGTGTTGAAAAAGGCCACGGATGGACTTTTTCAACAACCTATTAGACATTGCCGTAATTCTCCGCCCTGCCGAGCCAGCGTTGGATAATAGCATCGACATGCGGCGCATATTCCTGCAAAAGCAGATCCGCCGTCTTCACTACCTTGGGCAACAAACTCTGATCGCGCGCGAGATCGGCGATATGCAGCGCCGGCATACCGGTCTGGCGCGCGCCGAACATTTCTCCCGGCCCGCGCATCTCCAGATCCTTGCGCGCGATCTCGAAGCCATCCGTGGTCTCGCGCAAACAACGCAGCCGCGCGCGCGCATATTGCGCCAACGGCGGCTGATACATCAATACACAGCTTGCGGCCTCAGCGCCGCGTCCCACGCGCCCGCGCAGTTGATGTAACTGCGCGAGACCCAGGCGTTCGGAATTTTCCACGATCATCAGGCTTGCGTTCGGCACATCCACGCCCACTTCGATCACCGTGGTTGCGACCAGTAAATTAACCTCACCCGCTTTAAACGCCGCCATCACCGCTTCTTTTTCCGCCGGTTTCATGCGGCCGTGCACCAAGCTGATGCGCAACTCCGGCAGCGCCGCGCGTAAAGATATCTCGGTATCCTGCGCGGTTTGTAATTGCAAAACGTCCGACTCCTCGATTAAGGGGCACACCCAATAGGCCTGGCGCCCTTGTAAACAAGCATTGTGCACGCGCTGCACCACCTCGGTACGGCGCGTGGCCGGGACCGCCGCGGTTTCCACCGGCCGCCTGCCCGGCGGCAATTCATCGATAATGGAAACGTCCAGATCGGCGTACAGCGTCTGCGCCAACGTGCGCGGAATCGGCGTCGCGCTCATAATTAACTGATGCGGCTGGTTACCTTGCCGGCCGCCTTTCTCGCGCAAGGCAAGGCGTTGATCGACCCCGAAGCGGTGTTGCTCGTCGACGATGATTAACCCTAAGTTGGCAAACGCGACGTCATCCTGGAATAAGGCATGGGTGCCGACGGCGAGCGGCGCCTTGCCGAGCTTAAGCTTATCCAATACCTGCTGGCGGGCATTGCCCTTGAGTTTGCCGGAAAGCCAGGCGACTTCTATTCCAAGCGGCGCCAGCCAATCCTGGAAGTTGCGCCAATGCTGCTCGGCCAAAAGCTCGGTGGGCGCCATCAGCGCCACCTGCAACCCCGCTTCAATCACATAAAGGCTGGCGGCGGCGGCGACCACGGTTTTGCCGCATCCGACGTCGCCCTGCACCAGACGCTGCATAGGGAACGTCTGGCGCAAATCTTGGGCAATTTCGTGCACCACCCGGCGCTGGGCGCCGGTCAACCTAAACGGCAATCCGGCTAATAACGCCTGGGTTAATTTTCCGCCGGCGACGATGCGCGGCGCTTGATGGGCGCGCGCCCGCGCGCGCAGGCGACGCAAGCTTAAGTGATGCGCCAGCAATTCCTCAAACGCGAGCCGCTGCTGCGCCGGGTGCCGGCCTTGCTCAAGCAACGCCACCGGCGCATCGGCGGGCGGCGCATGTATATAGGTCAAGGCCTCCTGCAGATTGCGCAGACGCGAATCGGCGAGCACCACCGGCGGCAACCACTCCCGCACGCGCGACAAATAGCCATCCAATGCCTGGCGTATCAGCTTACGCAGGCTTAATTGATTTAAGCCTTCGGTGGTTGGGTAAACCGGCGTAAGCGTGTTCTCCGGCGGGCGATCACCGGCATTATCGAAGACACATTCCGGATGCACCATTTCGAGGCCAATAGGCCCGAAACGAACCTCGCCGAAACAGCGCAGCTTACGGCCACGCGCGAAATTCGCCTGCTGTGCGGCGGAAAAATAAAAAAACCGCAAAGTAACGCTGCCGGTCTTGTCACTCATGCGGCACAACAGGCTGCGCCGCCCGCGAAACACCACATCAGTCAATTCAATCGTGCCGGCTACAACCGCTTCCTGGCCGGCACGCAGCGCGCCGATAGGCACGACACGCGTGCGATCTTGATAGCGAAATGGGAGATGAAACAGCAGATCCTGGACGGTAACCAGCCTTAGGCGTTGCAGCTTTTGCGCGAGCTTGGGACCGACCCCTTTTAGCGCGGTAAGCGGTAGAGTGTCAACGTCCCCACCTGAAAGTACATCTCGGCTTAGCAATCTTGGCTTCTCTCACGAATAAGATAAAGTGCCTGATCGACTCGAAAATCCTGTTGCCGCCATTATGGAGAGTAAGGAGGGCGCGATCAACTACAGATAAGATTCTAGTGGTGTACGCCATTCTATTTGGAACTTAACCGGCGATTGGCGCGGATGATCTTTTGCAAGATGTCATTGGCCTTGGCGGTCCGGTGAAGTAGGGTGGATTAAGCCGCCACGCGGCGAATCCACCGTCCGTTCCGCACGCCTGGCCGTGTGGCGGCACGGACCCCCAACCCGGTGGATTCGCTGTGCTGTGCAGGATGCACGAATGCCGGTCGCTCTCGGCGTCCTGCCTCCCGCGACACTTGCACATCCCTGTACGTCGCGAGCGCATGGATGCGCAGGAGCGGCCGCTTAATCCACCCTACCCGTAGCGCCGACCGCACCGTCGATATGTACCGATATTTAGGGCGCACTACGCTAGCAGGGTGCCCCACAAATAACTTTCGGTAAGTTTGTAGCCTGGATGGAGCGCAATCCAGGTCAAGGCGAAGGCTCCCTGACCACTCACTCCAATGAAAAGTCTTTATGGAGTGAGTGGTCAGGCTACAACAGGAAGGCGAGAGGGATGGTGCGGTTTGGCCTTCATACTTTTTTCATCGGCAACCCGGCCTTAGGGACGATACCTGGCGGGCGCGATGGGCCTAGATTACGGGCTCACTTACAGATATTTTAGGAAGGAGATTTTGCATGAATCATACACAAATGGAGCAGCTTGTTTACGAAGCGTTGGAGACGGAAATGGGTGGGGCCAAAATTTATGAGAAGGCCTTGCAATGCGCACGCAACAAGGAACTCAAGCAGGAATGGCAGCGCTACCGCAAGCAAACACAACGCCATGTGGAAATCATGTTGGATGCCTGCAAGAAACTGGGGTTGGATCCGGACAAGGAAACGCCGGGGCGACACCTTGTACGGACGTTCGCTGAAACGCTGTGCCAGATTATGGATTCTGCCATAGAGACCGGGAATAAACCGCAGGCGGAAATTGTCGCGGCCGAAGCGATAACGCTGGCCGAACTCAAGGACCATATGAACTGGCAGCTCATCGGCCTGGTCTGCAAGGAGGCGGACGACCGCATAAAGAACGTGCTGCAACCGGCCTACGAAGAAGTAGACGACCAGGAAGACGAACACTTTTTCCACACGCGCGGCTGGGCGCGGGAGCTATGGGCGAAATCGCTCGGTATAAAGTCGGTGCTACCGCCGCCGGAAGAAAAGATGGACGTGAAGACGGCGATGGGCGCCGCAACCGCGGAGCTAAGCCGGCGGGTGATGTAGTCGCATATTGATAATCCCTCGCGTTTGCCAACGAGGCACATGCGACGGTGAGCTTTAAATCACTAGCTTCAGTAATAACGCAAGCGTGCGCCTTACCTCGTTAATGCAGTAAGGAGGAACTTCATCCCCCTTACTGGAGGTGCGACTTATACAAGCTTGGCTTTGCTCAAAAGTCCAACCCATAATATTCGCGTGGATGTTCCGCTCCGGGTACGATGTGGGCATCAAAATTGAATAGGAGTCCTGCATAAGAACCAGCCACGGGATCGGCGCTACCAATATTAATAAAAACCCCCGGCATGGTGGCGACGACCCCGAAGGGCAACGCATACGCATACGCATTCCCGGTTATCCCGGCCGCGTAAAGATTCGTCACGTCGATCGCGCCGAGACTGTGGCCACCCAACGGTAACCCGCGTTGGCTGCTCAACATGTATTCTAACGATGAGGCGGTCGGCAAGCCTTGGTAGGCGAGCACCGTATCCACCACATCAAACGGAAGTCCAAGGATACCTCGGGTATTCCCGCCCTGCATCAGTGCCTGCTCCGCGTTATAGCGACTTCCCACTATTCCA
>Ga0209283_10002262_pt1 | contig 10705 bp, 8 predicted proteins | sample CZO8metaG_2_FD_188354 | JGI IMG/M metagenome (GOLD analysis project Ga0209283, IMG submission 188354) | Vadose zone soil microbial communities from the Eel River Critical Zone Observatory, Northern California, USA - CZOApr15con2H1.8 metaG... | ecosystem: Environmental > Terrestrial > Soil >...
TAATGGATGGAGATAAAGCGCGATAAATAAAAACGGGGCCTTAAAATAAAGGCCCCGTGGATTAGCGAAGACGGCTCGACCCACGACTCTGCAGTCATGGGGTTGCCGGTACTACAACACGCTTGCGGTTCAGTCATGATCGAGACCCTTATTTACTATTGATCCAATAGGATTGCAAGCGGTTTTTTTACCGGGGTGGAGCGCCGTAAAAATAATGCTAAAAAGTTGTGCGCAGGTAAGTGAGGGCCACGAGCACCAGAAATCCGGCGCCTACCCCTATAAACAAGTTGCGGCGCCTGAGAAAAAAGACCACAAGCGCCAAAGCGCAAGCAAAAAGACGGTCTCCCAGGGTGCTGGCGGTAAGCAGCCCGACCGGCAGGATAACGATTCTTGCCACGAGCGCGGCCAGCATGGCATAGGCAACGCAGGTGACCCAAGCGAATACTGTCGGGGCGCAGGCGGCCGGAGAGCGCTACGCCGAGCGCGCGCCAGAGATAAGTTCCGGCGCCGCACGCCAGCACGAGTAGCCAGATCCGCCAATCAGACATGTTGACGTATCAGCCGGTAAGCAGGCTACGGTGCCGCCGACAAAGCCGCCGAGCAAGATGCTCCATTGCGGCGTCATTAGATGAATCAGCGGGCCAGCCAGCGCGCCACCGGTGAGCGCCAGTATTGTGAGGCGATGGCGCACATCGCCGCTTAAGATCAGAATAAAATAAAGCGGGTTGAGGAACACGAGGCCGAGTTTCACTAACTGCGGCAGCGACCCCGAAACCCAATAACCGAAAACCGTGCAGGCAAGACACGTCAGCCAGTTAACGAGGGCAAAACCTGCAAAGTAGGGCAGACGCTGTTGTAACGGCAGCTCCGGACAGCGTTTCATGGCCGCGGCCCAACCGGTCATGGTGACCAGATGCACGGTGGAATAGAGCTGGTAACGGGTATGGCCCCGGTCGCGAATAACCGGCATTAGCGCCATGGTCATTGGCAGGAAGCGGGCGCTGGTGAGCATGACGGCTGGCACGATGGCCAGCGCCGAAGCGCCAATGGTGTGCAGTTCCACGAGGGCGAGCTGACCCGGCAAGGCCCAGATGGTCGCGGTGGATAAAAGCGCCAACCAGATGGAGAAATTGCTTTCAAGCGCAAGGGCGCCGAAGCCAATATAGCCGGCTCCGAGCACCGCGGAGGGAACGCCGAAGGCGTCGCGCGCGCCGGCCCGAAAAGCGGTGGTGGACAAGGGGGTGGCTCTCAAAACACGATCCGGCGCGCCGCTACCGGCAAGATGCTGATTCCCGATAACAGACTCAAGCGCATGTCTCCCTTTCTTACAGGGCCGTTCTACAGCTTGATCTTCGGGTCCAGCCAGTCACGCAACGAGTCGCCGAACAGGTTGAAGGCGAATACCGCCAGGCTGATCGCGACCCCCGGGAAAATAATCATCCACGGCGCCTGCTGATAAAAATCGATCGCCGCGCCGCTCAACATGAGGCCCCACGCCGGCGTCGGCTCGGTGACGCCGAGTCCGAGAAATGACAGCGATGCCTCCAGCAAGATCGCTTGCGCGACGAACGCGGTCAGCATGATGAGATAGGGGGCGACGACATTCGGTACGATATGACGAAAGATGATACGGGTGTGTGAGAACCCGGCCGCCCGTGCCGCATCGATGTAAGGCAGCCCACGGATTGCCAGGGCCGAGGAGCGCACCACACGCGCCACCGTGGGCACCATCGGCACACCGATGGCAATAATCAAGTTGGTATCGATGCCAAGAATGATATTTTTGCCGAGCACCGCGACTACCGTCAATGCCAGCACGATGATCGGGAAGGACAGCAAAACATCCATAATGCGCTGGATGATAAGATCGGTGCGGCCGCCGAAATAAGCGGAAGCAACGCCGATAATCGCGCCCAGTGTTGATCCAAGGATCGACGACAGAAAGCCTACCGCCAGCGCCGTGCGCGCGCCGTAGATAACCCGTGAAAACACGTCACGGCCGAATGAGTCGGTGCCGAGCGGGTGCGACCAGGAAGGCGGCGCGAGCAGGTGGGCATAGTCCACCGTCAGTGGATCGTAAGGCGCAACCAAATTGGCGAAGGCGGCGGCAAGACACATCACAATAATCACCAGCAAACCCAGTGCCCCGAGCGGCTGATGCACGATAAAGGCCATCACCGGGTGCCGGCGTTTGGGTACACGATAAGTCACAGCGGGAATGGAGGTTACCACCATCAGCGATACCGGATGCGCGGATCGAGCGCGGCGTACAGCAGGTCGATCAGGAAGTTGACGACGATGAAGAAAGTGGCAACCAGCAAAACTAAACCCTGTACCAGGTTATAGTCTCCTCGTGTTGCCGCCTGCACAAACAGCTTGCCAAGGCCGTTTAAATTGAACACTTGCTCGGTGACGACCAGGCCGCCGATTAAAAAAGCGAATTCCAGACCGATAACCGTTACCACCGGCAGCATAGCGTTGCGCATGGCATGACGCGCCACCACCAGGCGTTCAAACACGCCTTTGGCGCGCGCGGTGCGAATGTAGTCCTCTTGCAGCACTTCCAGAATTGATGATCGCGTCATCCGCGTGGCAACCGCGGAATAACGATAGCCAACGGCGAGCGCCGGCCAGATGAGCTGCGATAGATTAGCGGCGGGGTTTTCAAACAATGGCGTGAAGGTGAGTGGCGGATGCCAGGAGAACAAGGTTAATAATGACAGGATTATTATCATACCGAGCCAGAAGGACGGAATCGCCAATCCGGCGATGGAAATGATGCGGATGGTATAATCGATCCAGGTGTCTTTAAAAATGGCTGAAATCGTGCCGAGCGGCAGGGCGATCAACACCGCGAGGATGGTCGCCATCACCGCCACTTGCAGCGACAGTTCGAGCCGAATGCCGATTTCATAGGCGACCGGCTTGCCGGTCCACATGGAGTAGCCGAAATCGCCCTGCACAACCCCGGCCATCCATTTAAAAAACTGGACGTAAAGCGGCCGGTCGAGACCCAGGCGCACACGTTCCTCCTGGATCACGTGCTGCGGAACAGCGCCGCCTTCGCCTAAGAGCATAACCTCGACGACGTCGCCCGGCATAACCCGGAGCAGAAAGAACACCAGGATTGCGACGCCGAGCAGGGTCGGGATCATCAGCAGAATGCGTCGAAATATATAACTTAGCATAGGTATAAAAAAGGCCGGGCAGAATTTAAACCTGCCCGGCCTGGATAAATCGCCTAGCGGTCAAGCCAGACGTTGGCTAGATCCTGATCGACATAATGGCTGGGCGTGATATTCCAGCCCTTCATCTGTTTGTTGTACACGATAATGCGGTGCCACCAAATAATCGGGATGGTATAGGCCTGATCCAACGCGTGCCGCTCAAACTCGCGCAACAGCGCGTAACGTTTTTTCTTGTTCAGTTCGCCTGACTGCTTCTCGTACAGTTCATCCAACTTGCGGTCGGTCTGGTGAGCATAGTTGATGGAGGATTTATCGGACGAGAGGTATTTCTGGAGTTGCAGATTAGGCTCATCCATAAAATCGCAGTTGAAATCGAGAGCCGCGTCGTAGGTGCCGCCTTCCTTTTGCTGCGCGGCCAGATAGAGCCGCGTTTCCAACTGCTCGTGCTGCACGTTCACACCGATTTGGCGCCATTGGTCGATGAGGAAAATGCCTACCGGCGTGTAAGGCATGGCGACGTTGCGGTTGGTTAGTTTAAAGATCAGGTTTTCCTGGCCGGCTTCTTTAAGCAACTGTTTCGCCTCCGCACGCGCGGCGGCGATATCGCGCGAAAAGCCGGGCATCTTCAGTAATTCTTGTTCACTGGCGGCCAATTCATAGCCCGGACGCAGCAGGCCGCCGACATGACGCACGAGGGCGATGCGCGACAGCGCCTCCGCGCCGCCCCAGCGATCGACGGCAAGCGAGAGCGCTTTGCGCACACGTGCATCGTCGAACGGTTTTTTCAGCGTATTGAAGTTGACCACCAGGCTGCACACCCAAGGACTCTCCTTCACTACTGCTTTGTCGCCCAGGGCCTTGACTAATCGGTCACGATCGGCGGGCGAATGGCCGCGAAACTCCGCCATCACTTCACCCGCAGCGAGCGCATTGACCATCGGCGCGCCGCTGATAAAAATCGCACGGTAACCATCGAGATAGGGTTTGCCTTTCTCGTAATAACCGTCGAAGCGCTTCCCGACCCAATGCGAGCCGGCCACATGTTCGACGAAAGTAAAGGGGCCGGTGCCGAGGATGTTGCGCTCCGGAAACTTCGGATCCTGCTTAAGCTTGGCGGCGCTGTAAACGCAATCCCAGGGTGAGGCGAAATTCGACAGCATGGATGCATTGGTTTTTTTCAACTTAAACACCACGGTTTGCGCATCCGGGGTTTCGATCGTGTCAATATCCTCGTAAGTCGCCTGGCGCAACGAACGCACACCTGGCGGCGGGTTGCGGATGCGATCATAAGTGGCTTTAATGTCTTCCGATGTCAGCGCACTGCCGTCGTGGAATTTGACGTTATTTCGCAGTTTGAAGGTGTAGGTCAGGCCGTCGCTGGCAACCTTCCAGGAGGTGGCGAGATCACCGGTGATTTTGGGATAGTTCGGCGCGTCGAATTTGAGCAGAGTCGAATAATGCGGCCGCACCGGATGGATAAAAGCAAATGAGGAGTTGGCATGACAATCGTAATTCGGCGGCTCGGCGCTTACCGCGAATGTGAGGATGCCGCCGTGTTTCGGCGTTTCCGCCGCGGCCGATGCTGGTGCGACGATCAGCAGCACGGCGAGAGGGGTCGAAAACAACGAAGCTTGCAGTTTCATGGGTCTCTCCTTAAGGGGTGCGTTATTCGAGATTTTTTGAAATTATTGCGTCTATACTCACAACTTGATACACGCGGCATAATGGTGCGGCCGTACTTCACGTAACTCCGGAACCACCGTCTTGCATTCGTCCGTCGCCAACGGGCAACGGGTATGAAACACACAACCTGTTGGCGGATTAAGCGGGCTTGGCACCTCACCTCCCAACACCCGGTATTTGCGCTTGCGCTCAAGCCCCGGGTCAGGAATTGGAACTGCGTCTAACAGCGCCTTAGTGTAGGGATGCTGCGGGTCGCTGTAAAGCGCATCGCGGTCCGCGATCTCCATGATACGCCCCAGATACATGACTACCACCCGATTCGAGATGTGGCGCACCACCGCTAAGTCGTGGGCAATAAATAAATAAGTGAGCTTGAATTGATCCTGTAATTCTTCCAACAGATTGATGATCTGCGCCTGGATCGAGACATCGAGCGCCGAAACCGGCTCGTCGCAGACAATAAAGGCAGGTTCCAGCGCCAGCGCGCGCGCGATTCCGACCCGTTGCCGTTGCCCGCCGGAAAGCTCGTGCGGATAGCGATCGGCCATATACGGAAATAGGCCGACCTGGGTCAGCAGCTCGGCGGCGCGTGCCTTCGCCGCCGCCCGATTCGGCTGCAGCTTATAGACCAGCATAGGTTCGGCGATAATGCTGCCGACGGTCATGCGCGGGTTGAGCGAACTGTACGGATCTTGGAAAATGACCTGCGCCTGCCGTCGATATTTCTGCAACTGGCCGCCCACCGCTCGGGTCACTTCGTCGCCATTGAACAAGACCTGTCCGGAGGTGGCGTTTTCCAAGCGGATCAGGGTCCGCCCAACGGTGGTTTTACCGCAGCCGGATTCGCCTACCAGGCCGAGAGTCTCGCCCGGATAGATCTCGAAGGAGACGTCGTCAACCGCGCGCACCACCCCTTGAGTACCGCGAAACAGCTTCCTCCTGCCGCCAATGTTGAAAAACTTCTTGAGGTTGCGCACTTGCAGTAATGGTGTCTCGTACGCTACCGTCTTCACGAGCGGTGCTTCACTAGCCGCGCTCACCAAGCCTAGACCTTGCGGTCCAAGCCGCGCCATCTCTTCTGCCCGAAGACAGGCGGAAAAGTGACCGGCCTCCACCTCCAGCAGGGGTGGGGGCGCCAGATCGCAGGCCTCAATCCGTGCCAGACAACGCGGCGCGAAGCGGCAGCCTGGGGGCGGATCGAGCAGATTGGGCGGCAGGCCCTCGATGGTTTCGAGTTTGCGCCCGCGTGCTTGGTCCAGGCGCGGGACGGAACGCAACAAGCCGGCGGTATACGGATGACACGGGTGCGCGAAAGCATCTTCCGCCGTCCCCTGCTCGGCCATGCGCGCGGAATACATCACATTCACACGATCGGCATAACGCGCCACTATACCCAGATTGTGGGTGATGATCACCATCGCAATACCGAGGTCGCGCGATAAGTCCTTCATCAATTTCAGAATCTGCGCCTGGATGGTCACATCGAGCGCGGTCGTCGGTTCATCCGCGATAATCAGCTTCGGATTGCAAGCCAAGCCGATCGCGATCATCACGCGCTGGCGCATGCCGCCTGAAAACTGATGCGGATATTGTTCCAGCCGACGTTCAGGATCCGGGATGCCGACCATCTTCAGCAGTTCGATTGCGCGGGCCTGTGCCGCTTTCTCGTCCATCCCGAGGTGGATGAACAGCGACTCCATAATTTGGAATCCGATGGTCAGCACCGGATTGAGCGAGGTCATGGGTTCTTGAAAGATCATGGCGATGTCGCGTCCGCGAATCGCGCGCATCTCGTCTTCCGTCAATTTCAGCAGGTCGCGCCCCTCGAACAGAATACGACCGCCGACAATTTTGCCGGCGGGCTTTGCCAACAGCCGCATGACCGTGAGCGCCGACACCGACTTGCCGCAGCCGGATTCGCCGACCAATGCCACTACCTCGCCGGCGCGGATCTGATAGGAAATTCCCTCGACCGCGCGCACGACGCCGCGCGAGGTGACAAAATGCACATGCAGGTCCTCAATCTCGAGAAGCCAAGGACTGGGATTTTGTTGGTTTGATACAGGTAAGGAATTATTAGAAGATAAGGTAATCGAGCTCATCTCATTAGGGAGTCTAATCAAGTATTTTTTGGCGCCTGGGTTAATTAACAATTTAAAGCGGGGCTTTTCAGTAAGCGCCCTGGGTTGACATCCCCGATATAAGCTAGTCGCAAAGTAAACTGTAACAAGAATCAACATGCACTGCCACTGGGCAATACCCCTGGACGCCCTAACAAGTCGTTTATCGCCGTGGCATTCTGGCCGCAAAATCGATATTCTCATGTTAAACGTTTCGGACATCCGGCAACCTGGCCCTGTTACCTTAATCGAGACAAGCTATGGTGCGTTTTATCTCCCCCGCTGCACTCAAGTCCATGATCCGCAATCGCGGAGAGTTTGCCATTCTGGATTTGCGCGAGGAAGGCGTTTTTGCCCGCAGCCACCTCCTGTTGGCAGTTTCGCTGCCCTTGAGCCGCTTGGAATTGCATCTTGCCGCGCTCGTTCCGCGTTGCACGACGCGCATTGTGCTGTGCGATGATAACGATGGTCTCGCTCTGCAAGGGGCGGCAAAATTTGCCCGCTATGGTTATAGCGACATCACCATTCTGGATGGCGGTGTCAGCGCTTGGCGGAACGCCGGGTTTGAACTTTTTAGCGGGACGAATGTACCGAGCAAAATCTTCGGCGAGTTTGTCGAACATCACTACCATACCCCTTCAATCAGCGCGCAAGATCTTAAGAAGAAGTTGGATCGCGCGGAAGATGTGATTATTCTCGATAGCCGGCCTTGGGAGGAATATCAGGTGCAGAATATCCCCGGCGGTGTTTGTGTGCCCGGAGCCGAACTTGCTTATCGCGCGCGCGAATTAATTCCCTCGCCGGAGACTTTGGTTGTCGTCAATTGCGCCGGCCGTACACGCAGCATCATGGGCGCGCAAACACTTATTAATACCGGGCTTCCGAATCGTGTGGTGGCGTTACGCAACGGTACTATGGGCTGGCATCTCGCCGGTTTTGATCTGGAGCACGGGGCAAAACGGCGCGCCCCCGCTGTTTCTCCAGCAGGACTGCAGGCGGCAAAAACCGCCGCCGCGCGTATTGCCGCGCGCTTTGGGGTGCGCGAAATCGATAGGGAAATATTGCAGCTATGGCAAGCAGAATCGGAACAGCGGTCGCTCTATCTGCTTGATGTGCGCAGCCCGGAAGAATTCACCAGCGGCCATCTTGCCGGTTCACGCAATGCGCCGGGGGGCCAGTTGGCGCAAGCAACGGACGGCTATGTTGGAACGCGCAATGCGCGGCTGGTCCTCATTGACAATGATGGGGTGCGTGCCACCATCGTCGCCTCCTGGCTGATGCAAATGGGATGGCGCGAGGCGGTGGTGCTGCGTACCGCGCTGGACGCGGGGGCTATTGAGACCGGGCCCGCCATCCCCCAGATTCTAGGTCTGGAGGATTTTCCGGATGAAGAGATGGAGGCGGAAGATCTTGTCGCAGCCTTAAAGGTAAATAAAGCCGTGGTGATTGATCTCGCGCTGAGCCCGGAATACAAAGCCGGGCATATCGGTGGGGCGTGGTTCGCGGTCCGTTCGCGTTTGGCCGCGGCCCTTGCGCGCATCCCGCGCGCGGAGATGATGGTGCTGACCTCTCCGGATGGCGTGTTAGCGCGTTTGGCGGCTCCAGAGCTGTCGTGTGATGCATCCGTCAAGGTTTTGCAGGGTGGTACGCGCAGTTGGCGCGCGCGCGGGCTGCCGCTTACTTCCGGGTTCGAGCACATGGCGGATGAACCTGAGGACGTCTATCTGCGGCCCTATCATCTGGGCGAAAATCAGCAGGAGGAAAAGATGCGCGCTTATCTTGCATGGGAATTCGGCCTACTGGCGCAACTTGCACGCGACGGCGATTTGCGCTTCGCGCCGCCTTGAGTGATAAGCGGCGCTTGATACTGGATGATCGACCGCTGGTGGTTTGATGGAAGGGATAATATGTTTTAGCAGCCGCACGCCATCTAAGCCCGGGCCATGATAATCGGGCAGTAGCGCCGCCTCCTTAAAACCGAAATGGGCATACAAGCGCCGGGCGGGGTGATTGTCGATCTTGACCTCGGCGCGGCAGATATTTAATCCGTTTTGCCGCATCCAGTCGAACCCGGCTTCAAGCAACCGTCCCGCCCACCCCTGGCCGCGCCACTCAGGATGCACGGCGAGCGAATACAGCCGTGCCCAGCGGGCACGGCCGTTATATGCGTGTAACCAGCAGGCCATCGCTTGCCCCTCGGCGCCGAGCAGCCAATAAGCGTTGGGGTTGCGCAACAGGTGGTGTAACTGGCGGCGCGAAAAGACGCCGGCGTCCGCACTGAAGCACGCCCGCTCCAACCGCGTAATGCGGGCAAGATCGGCGGGCCCGGCGCGCCGCATCAGGAGACGCCCTCCCTTCATGCCGGCACTTGCCGTTGCAGAATCACTTTTTCCCCGAACATAGCCGGGCGATAACTCATCTTCACCCGGCGCAGGTTTTCAAAGCCGAGATCATCGCCCACGTTAATATAAGTGCAATCCGCGAACACTTTAGTGAATTCGCGGAAGAGATACTGCGCCGCCCCCTGGATGTTGAAGTTCGTCTTTTCGATCAAGACGTTGGCGACATCGTTGGTTAAGCGCTCACCGAAGGTAAAACCTTCGAGCTTACCGTCGATAAACAGGCTTAAGCCTTCGAGCCCCAATTCCTCGTACAAGGCGATGGTGCGGTTAATGGCTTTGCGTTCCATCTCCAGGTTGTAGAGGAAATCCTCCACCGGACCCTGCGGCAGGCTGCGGATGCGGTTTTCGGTCCAGGTATTGACCAAGGCGCGCGCCGCCTCGCGCTGCTCGCTGCCGAAAGGGATAAGCGCATGATCCGGGTGGGCGCGTCGGAATTGGTTGATTTCATTGCGCTTGGTTTTAAACGCATTGCCGCGCAATTCAATTAAATCCCGCGTATGGTAGATGTAATCCGGATTGGTCACCGCCACGTGCCAGCGTTCGCCATTGATCAGCGGGGTGGCGCCGTCCCCATCCCGGTCCAGCGCGCGCAGAAAGTCTTTATAGACAAAGTCCAAGCGCGCCTGGTAGGGCGAGGGGTTATAGTGATCCATGATTTTAATGCAAATGCTAAGCGCGCGTTTCTGGCGCGCGGCCTCCCCGAGCGGCGGCAGCAGCATGGTCAGGCCATTGCCGGAGAGGCCAAACAGGCAAAAACAGCCTTCGATGATTTGGTAAAACCCACTGGCCTGGCACAGCCAGATGACGTTGTTGGTGAAGCTGTAATCGGACAGCGTCACGCCCAGGCGCGCGACCGCCTGATCGAAATAGGGCCGGGCGTTTTTATCAAACGGGTACAACCGGTATTTCCCCGATACCAGATAACGCTGGGCGCCTGGTTCAAGGCGGGTGGGTTTACCTGGGCTCGGGGGGGAGGCGGAGGCCGGCGCGGGGCCGACCGGAGTGAGAAAATGGGTGTCCATCACGGCATTGACGACATTCAGCATTTTTCGGTGCCTCCTTCGCAAGCGGGGGCGGGATAAAGCACCGAAAAAACGCCTAAGAATAAGCTAGGTTCGGGAGGTTCGCTGTCGGTTTTTTCTTTCACGATGGCTCCTGGTGATTAATGGATGGAGATAAAGCGCGGTAAATAAAAACGGGGCCTTAAAATAAAGGCCCCGTGGATTAGCGAAGACGGCTCGACCCACGACTCTGCAGTCATGGGGTTGCCGGTACTACAACACGCTTGCGGTTCAGTCATGATCGAGACCCT
>Ga0209283_10002263_pt1 | contig 10701 bp, 10 predicted proteins | sample CZO8metaG_2_FD_188354 | JGI IMG/M metagenome (GOLD analysis project Ga0209283, IMG submission 188354) | Vadose zone soil microbial communities from the Eel River Critical Zone Observatory, Northern California, USA - CZOApr15con2H1.8 metaG... | ecosystem: Environmental > Terrestrial > Soil >...
TACTACACGCTCTTCGAGGACTTCACCCATGTGAAGTTCTATCGCCGTTCGCTGTACGACGTGTGCGTCCTGGAGGGCGCCTCGTTCGACGGCTTCGTCCACGTCGACGACTGGGTCCCGCAACGCCTCGTCACGGCGACCGGCCCCAACCCGCTGCCCCGGTGACCGACGACCTCCCGCCCGTCGGGCGCCTCCTCGACCTGGCCGGACGTGTCGCGATCGTCACCGGTTCTCCTGATCCCTGATTTCGTCACTCCAAAGGGTGAATGGGAGAAAGGGGCGACCGGACCGAACCCGTTGCTGACCCAGGCGGCCAGCGGAACCATCCACACGTGGAGCCGCTTGCGGCCCTCGCCGTTGCCTTGAGTGTGGCCCTGCCGCTGGCACGTCAATTTCTGCAATGGTCCAAGCCCAAGAAGGGTTAGGCAGCGCTAGGGATACAGTAAGTCGGGCGCACCAGTACGCAGTCGCTCTCAATCGCTAGGTGTCATTGGGTGTCGTTTCGTGTTCAGGACGGGCAGGGTGATCTCACTGAGACAGAACCCGGCTTATGTCCGTTCTCGGCCCACCTTCTGTATCCCTAGGACCACGCGTTGCGGCCGCGGCTTGCGGTTTCTTGCTTCGCGGCACCCAAAATGCTGCATGCAATGACCCCTGAGCCAAGCCTGCGACGCCACAGTAGGTCGCGCCGCTACCTTCTGTGTACCCACAGGACCGCGCAGGTTTTCCCGGCGAGCTCTCAGAGACAAGAGTAGGCCGAGGGTACTGAGCTACGGCTGGCCGAATCGTGGCTGGAGGCTCATCAGTACCCGTGTCCGTACGCGGGCCAGGCATGCCTTCCACCACGATGTCTTTACATCGCGGCAAAAAGCTTGACGGCCGCGGGAATTGGGGCGAGCCATCGTTACATCAAGACGATGCCACCGTTTAGGTATGTGATAGTCCCGATGAAATTTCATGTCGCGCCCCTCGCCCTGGTGCTGGTCTTTATTGCGTGCGGCCCGATCCCGAGTGCTCGTATGTCATCGGGGTTGACAATGATTCACGTCAGCGATGATGGACCGATCGGCCGCTCCGTCCCACTGACGGCCGCAGTCTCCCTGATGGACCTTGAGGCGACGATCCTGGGGAGCGGGCGTCCCGGCCTAAGAGTGCCGTCAGATTGTCTGTCTCAAATGGCGACGAGGGTGTGCTGGTCACAGCCGCCAAGCGACTCTCTGCTTATTGCTCTCCAAAACCCACCACCTGACTTGTGGGGCAAGTGCTCTCGCGATCACCTTGGCGATGCGACCCTCTCAGGCACAAGCATCACGATCACTGTCGAGGTCCTGAAGTCGTTCTGCACCTCAGTGGCCGCCCCCCAGGCCAGATACTCGCTGTACGCGATTCCGCTCGCTGGACTGCCAGAGACAGTTCTCACCCTGATCGTCTCGGATGAAGGTCAAGGCATCGACACTCAAAGCAAGTTGCAGTTCCCGTGGAAGTTTGAGACCGTCGTCGACTTGCGTAGGCCTTTACCGAATACAATCGATCCCAGTCTCAGAACTCGCCAGGTCGAAGCTGCCGTGGCTGCGGCGTGGGCGGCAATACCCCATGCGTGGGATGTAAGCGAGGTCGCCGCTCGCCGTTGGGATCAAAACCTGTCGTGTTCAGATCAGTCCACAGGTTCTGAGTCGACACTAACTGCGGGCTACCTTTTGGCGCTCTATTACACGGTGGACCTGAAGTCTTCGCCGTGGTGGGCGACCAAGCTCGCCTGGTTCCACATCGCGGGATCAAAAGTAGTCCGATGCGATCGTTAGCACGGGATCGCCGATTCAGGTTCGGCGAAGCTCGAGGCAGAGCAGGCGAAGCGAAACGAGGAGATTACGAGAACGCGTCGCGATCTGCCGTGGGTCCGGGTCGAGAAGTGTAGTCGGGCCGAACGTGATGTTGTAGGCGAGCAGCTGTGCGCCCGTCGAAGAACTCGGCCAGAGTCTTCTTGCCCTCCTCTCTGTCTGCCAGCCCATCCGCTGCTTGTAGGCCGCCAGCCGCTCGACCGGCGCCTACAAGAGCGTTTCCCCTTGTGCTCGCAGGGGTCGGTCTGCCGGTCGCCAATGGATACAGAAGGTTTTGCGTACCAATACGCATCTAGTACGCAGCTGCCCTGAATCAGGCCTCCATCAAACCCAGGGCAGTTCATGGGATGCCGTTAGGTGTCGTTTCATATTCACAATGGGTAGGTCGATCTCACGTCGGCAGAACCCGGCTTAGGTTTCGCTCTCGGCCCACATTCTGTCCTCCAAAGACCGCAAGTCGCGGGCTGCCAATTGCGGTCTTTCCTTCGTGGCACACAAAAATCAAGCACGTGGTGACCTTCGTGCAATGGCCGGCGTGGATACAGAAGGTCGAGATCCGACTTTCTGTACACCCACGACCCTCTGGACGACGGGTGCCGTTGGCGCGGGTGTAAAACGTCGGTGGGAGCCGAACGTCCCTACGCCAGACGCATGACTAGACGACCGATCCAATCAGCGTCGCCACGAGGGCAATTCCAGAGTCAACGTGAGGACTATCGACCCCTTGACTGGTGTCCAACGCGGAACTACCTTGCACTTGCTATCGGCTGCTTCTTGAAGTATTCGAGCAGCGTTGAGTGAGGTGGAAAGGATGCGCAAGTTATTGCTGGCTACGGCCATAGGTTTCGGTCTCATCGTCGCCATGTCCGGCAGCGGACTGGCTGCTAACGCAACCGACAACCATGCTGCATATGTATGGGTCGTCGGCGCTGTCCCGCTTGGGTCGTCCGACACAGCCATGGCTCCAGATGGTTCGACCGTGACTCTAATGGGATCCGGGATGCTTCAGGCCGGTCCCGGTGGCTCCGCAAGCGGAGGCGGCACGTACTCGATGTCCAGCGGGGGCTCGGGTACCTGGACCGCAACCGGGGTGCTCGGTTTTGTCAGTTACGGCAGCGGCGCCGCCCAGGGCTTGCCGGCCAACTTCTTCGGCGGTGAGGCCAAGCTGAGCGTGCACCTCAGCAACGGGGCCGACGGCGTTCTGACCATCACCTGTGCGTTGGGTTCACCGCCGGCTGGGCATATGGAAGGGGTCACGCTGATCCTGGGCACGGGCGGCGAGTTCACGAAGGCTCACAGCGGGAACACGGTCTTCATACAGTAGTAAGACAAGGGTTGCGCGGGCGGGGTGATTCCCGCCTGCGCACACTGAATGCCTTGACGGCGACGGCGATCTGGAGTGTGCCGATTCAACCTGGGCCTGCACCTGATCCGGAATGGACCCGAGGCTAGGCCGCAACGAAGCGCGAAAGTTCAGCCGATCGCTGAAACGATCCCACCCGCGCTGAGCCAGTAGTAGACGACGTAGCCGCCGGCAAGCATGAGCACGACAGCGCCCACCGGCTGCAGGTAAGCGCCGAGGCGCCGGACCTTGCGGACGGCGCCGTGCCCGACCACAGCCGCAGCCAGTGTGAGCGCCGACAGCACGGAACCCATACCCAAGCCATAGAGGACGAATTGGAGCACCGCGCCAGCGGGACCGCGTGTCGTCATTGCCGGCCGCGACGACACCTAGGAAGATCGGACGTGTGCAGCCGAGGGAACCCGCGGCATAAGCGAGGCCGTACGCGGCGTATCCGGCAATCCCACCACCCTGGGCGATAGCGCCTGCTCGATCGCCCAGTCGATCCAATATTCCGAGTTGGGGGCTGACACCTCCCAACGTCGCTGCACCCGCGGCCACCAGTAGAACGCCCACCACAAGGCCGATCCACGGGAAGTAGCGAACGACGCCTGAGGTCGTGGCTGCGACGACCAGACCGGCGGCGCCGAACAAGATGACGAAGCTGGCGCTGACGACAAGACCGATCCCCGCCGCCCTGAGCAGGCGGCGGGTTAGCTCTTCGGCCGAACGCTCCGTCCCGAGGTACAAGAGGCGAGCGGGACCACGACCGGTGCGGCGCTTCGGGTGCCCGATGCCGTGGCGGCGCCGCACGCCGGAGCGATCACGGCCACCAGCGCCAGCGAAACGATGCGGCTCCTCATCCCCGACTGATTCGCGCCCTGATCCGCCAGACGAGGAGTGTCGCGAGCACGACCAGCGCTCCCGAGCCAAGGCCATATCCATGTGCTGCCAGCCAGGCTCCGGCCCCGGTCGCTGCCAAAGCGCCGAGCAGCAGCGGGCCTGCGCAACAGACGACGGCAATGATCGCGATCGCCGGGGTCGCGAGCCAACCCTCGCGGCCGCATGGGCGGTCTCGTTGTGCAGGAGGGGTTTGTTCGGGGGACGCTTCGCCGTCCGCTGCATCAGCTGGGGCCGCCGTTCGCTTGCTATCTATCACACCCAGTCGGGTCCTATACGGGTGCAGGTGGCGAGCCGCTCGGCGATTGGCACCATGGCCTCTGACGCTCGATCCACGATTCCGTCCAGGCCCTCCAGGGCAAGCCGGTAGACGACCTCCTTGCCCCGCCGTTCGGTGCTGACAAATCCGCAGTGACGCAGGCATGCAAGGTGGGTGCTGACCCGCGGCTGTGGCTGCCCGACCGCCGAGACGAGCTCGCCGACGGTGCGCTCGCCCTCACCCAGCAGCTCCAGGATCTTCAGCCGGGTGGGGTCGCCGAGGACACGAAAGAATCGAGCAGCGGCGCTGGTCTCAGTCGGAACAAGAAAAAGGGAATTCATATCTGGCAAGCAGGATATCATAGTCATCGTCCAGCCGACTGGACGTCACTGGATTCGCGGATTTGGAGGACATCGCAGATGGAAACCAAGCAGCAGAAGGGGGGACGCGAAGGCGCCACGATAGAGGAGATGGCGGATGCCATTCGGTCGGCCATGCCGCAGTTGGACGCGACCGATCAGCGGATCGCGATCGGCACTTATCGCCTTCTGGCGGAGGGCGAGCCGGTATCTACCGAAGCTATCGCCCAGGCCACAAACAACCCTGTGGGTCGCGTGGAGGAGGCGCTCAACTCCTGGCCCGGCGTCTACCGGGATGGCGAAGGCCGGGTAGTCGGCTTTTGGGGCCTCGCCATCGCCAAGCTCGAGGCGGAGTACCGCTTCCTGATCGACGGAAAGACTTCGTATGCCTGGTGCGCGTTGGACACCCTTTTCATTCCCGCGTTGCTCGGGAAGACGGTGAGCGTCGAAGCAACAGACCCGGTCACGGGTGAGCGGGTGTCGCTGGTGGTTGATCAGAACGGGGTGCGCGACCTAACGCCGAGCGGGGCTGTGGTCTCGATGGTGATCCCCGATGGCCCCTTCGGCTACGACGTGATCGAGAGCTTCTGCAGCAAGGTGCTCTTCTTCGGTTCCGAGAAGGCGGGCGCGAGCTGGACCGCCGAGCACGAGGGCACCACATTGCTGTCAGTGCAAGAGGCCTTCGAGCTGGGGCGTGGATCGAAGCGGGTCTATCCCGATATTTTTGGCCTGCGAGGACAGAACTAATGGCGACTAAGCAGATGCACATCGACGGCATGACCTGCGTCCACTGCGAGAAGACGATCGCGGAGGCGCTGACCAGCGCCGGGGCTTCCAAAGTAGAGGCCAGCTGGCGAGACGGCCGCGCCACGCTCGATGTTGTGGATGCAACAGATGAGCAACTAAAAGCAGTCGTTGAGGAGGCCGGTTACAAGGTCGTCTCCATCGAGGACGCCAAGCGCGAGAAAAGCGAATTCAAGCCGCTCGTCGGCGATAAGGGACACGACTACGACCTGGTCGTGATTGGCTCCGGCTCGGCGGCCTTTGCTGCCGCCATCCGGGCGACCGAAGCGGGCGCCCGCGTGGCGCTGATGGAATCCAACGTGGTCGGCGGCACTTGCGTCAACGTGGGCTGCGTGCCCTCCAAGGCCATGCTGGCCCCGGCAGACGCCTACTTCCGCGCCGGCCACCATCCGTTTGCAGGCATCATGACCTCCGCAAACGGCTTCGATCTCGGGGCGATGATCGACGCCAAGGCCGAGCTGGTCGACCAGCTGCGCGCCGAGAAGTACGTCGACCTGGCCAAGGAATACGGCTTCACCATCTGTCACGGCCTGGCCGAGTTCGTCGACCCACAGACCATCGAGTGCGGTGGCGAACAGGTTCGGGCCCGCGCCTACCTCATCGCAAGCGGCGCCTCACCGGCGATGCCGCCTATCGAGGGACTCAAGGACGCCGGTTATCTGACGAGCACGACTGCGCTGGAGCTGCGCGAGCCACCCAGGGACCTGGCGGTCATCGGGGCCAACGCGATCGGGCTTGAGATGGGTCAGCTCTTCATGCGATTGGGGAGCAAGGTCACCTTCCTGGAGGCCATGCCTCGTATCACTCCGCTCGAGGAGCCGGAGGTCTCCGAGACGATGCAGGCGATTCTCCAAGAGGAAGGTGCGACGGTACTGACCGGAGTCAAGATCAGCTCGGTCGCACTCGAAGGCGACAGGCGGGTCCTGAACTTCCAACACCGCGGCGGCAACCGCAAGCTCATGGTCGATGAGATTCTGGTGGCGACCGGCAGGCGGCCGAACACCGCCGGCCTGGGTCTGGAGAAGGCGGGCATCGAGCTGACGGACCGGGGTGCGATCAAGGTCAACGACCGCCTGCGCACCACCAACCCCTTGGTCTGGGCGGCCGGTGACGTGACCGGCCATCCGCAGTTCGTCTACGTCGCCGCTTACGAGGGCAACCTGGCCGCGCGCAACGCGCTCGAAGGCGCTGATCTCAAGGTCGATTTCACATCGCTGCCTCGGGTCATCTTCACCGGCCCAACGGTTGCCGCGGCCGGGCTAACCGACGAGCAGGCTAACGCTCAGGGCATCGAGTGCGAGTGCCGCGTCCTGCCACTGTCTGCGGTACCCCGAGCCCTGGTCAATCGCGACACCCGCGGCTTCGTAAAGATCGTTGCTGAGCGCGCAAGCGGTCGAATCATCGGCGCGACCGCCGTCGCCGACGGAGCGGGCGACGTGATCCAGGCCGCCGTCTACGCCATCCAATTCGGGCTGACCACCGACCAGGTGGCCGGGACCTGGGCGCCATACCTCACCTTCGCTGAAGCTTTCAAGCTCGCCGCCCAGACTTTCAAGCGCGACGTATCGAAGCTGAGTTGTTGCGCGGCATGACGACAAAAGTCCTCGAGCCGCCAAGTGAGTCGCAGTCCCTGGTGAGGACGGCTGCGTTTCGACTTCTCCTCTCGAGTGCGGAGCCGATCGGGGTGGAGGAGCTGGCCGCGAAGACGGGCATCAGACTCGAGAGGCTTTCCGGGTTGCTCGACGAACTTGACGGCGCTGGACGCATACGGCGAAATGCGGCCGGACAAGTTGTTGGGTCGGCCGGGCTGAGCGTCGTTCCGGATCGGCATGAGATCGAACTCGATGGACGACGCTTCTGGACCTGGTGTGCTTACGACATCCTGGGCATCTTTGGAGCGCTCGGCTCTAGGGGTCAGGCATTGTCACCAAGTCCGCCGGACGGGGACCAGATCGTGGTCGACTTCGCGGGAGGTCGTCCGCAGAAAAACGACGCGGTGCTATTCCGACCCGACGAAGAGCTCACGAGCTGTTGCGAGAACGTCTATGAGGAGTGGTGCCCCAACAGCAACTTGTTTGCAAGCCCGGAGCTGGCAACACGGTGGGCTGATCAGCACGGAATGCGCGGTCGGATCTTCGATTTAGACGAAGCCTCCGACGTCGCAACCAAAGATTGGAGCGACGTCATCTGAGTTCGGCGGGGCTCTCAGGGGCACTAAAACAGGGGGAAAAATTGTGGCGATAACGGTTGATGTGATTGTGATTGGAACGGGCACGGCGGCCCAGACGGTGGCGTACGCATGCCGTGAGGCCGGGTGGAGCGTGGCCGTAATTGATTCACGCCCGTTCGGGGGCACCTGCCAACTGCGGGGGTGTGACCCGAAGAAAGTGCTTGTGGGCATTTCGGAACTCGTGGATTGGAGTCGTCGGATGCAGGGCAAAGGGGTTAGCGCGCCTGGCCTGTCGATCGACTGGCCCGAGCTCATTCGGTTCAAGCGCACCTTCACCGACCCCGCACCTGAGCAGAATGAGCACTATTTTGCCGAGGCTGGCATCATCGCCAAACACGGCCGTGCCCATTTCGTGGATCGAACCAGCGTCGAGGTGGGCGGCGATACCCTGGTCGGTCGTTATGTGGTGATCGCGGGAGGGGCGCGGCGTGCCACCTTAGGCATCCCAGGAGAGGATGAGCTCACAAGCAGCACGCAATTTTTGGAGCTGGATAGCCTTCCGCGCCGCATCGCCTTCGTTGGCGGCGGCTACATCGCGTTCGAGTTCGCGCACATCGCCGCCCGCGCCGGCGCTCAGGTCCAAGTGCTGCACCGAGGGAGCCGGCCGCTGCCGAAGTTTGACGGCGATCTCGTCGCCACGCTTGTAGAGGCGACCAAAGAACTGGGGGTTGAGATTCATTTGCAGACACAGGTCGTCGGTATTTCACGTGAGGCCGACAGCCTTGTAGTGCACACGCGGACAGGTGCGCAGGAGCAAACCTTTGAAGTCGACATGGCCGTGCATGCGGCCGGGCGCGTGCCTGAAATCGACGACCTCAACCTCGACGTGGCAGGGGTCGCGTGGACGACCGCCGGGGTCTCAGTTAACGAGTACTTGCAAAGCGTTAGCAATCCGTCCGTCTATGCAGCCGGTGACGCGGTTGACAGCGGCGGGTTTCCGCTGACACCCGTCGCCGGAATGCAGGGAGGCGTCGTCGCGAGCAACCTCCTGAAAGGAAACCACCAAATGCCGAACTACGCCGGGATCCCCAGCGTGGTCTTCACCACCCCGCCATTGGCCGTCGTGGGTCTCACCGAGGAGGCGGCTCACGCACAGGGCCTACGGTTTGCCGCGAACCGTGGCGATACGTCGGATTGGTTTTCCTCACGACGGGTGGCATTACGCCACACAGGCTTCAAGACGCTCGTCGAGGAGGAGACTGGGCGCATTTTGGGCGCCCACTTGTTGGGTCCGCACGCAGAGGAGGTGATCAACCTCTTTGGCCTGGCGATCCGCAATGGGATCCGGGCAACTGACCTCAAGGACATGGTCTATGCGTACCCGACAAGCGCATCCGACCTCGGCTCGATGATCTAGCCGGTCCGGCTGGGGCCTCCCCTCAGCAGGTTACCTAGCCTCTAATAGCGGCCGAGGGAGCCTCGGTTTCGCGCGATTCGTTCGCCAAGGCTGAACACGGCGATTCCGATCACCAGGTAGGCAGCGCTGATCGCGACCATCCAGAGGACGCCGCCGTCGCCCCCGACAGGCAATGACTGCCGGCCGTCGATCAGCACGGCCCGAAGCCCAACGATACCCTCACTTATCGGAGTAAACCTCCCGATTTCCGCCATCCACGCCGGCAATTGGCTCAGCGGAATCAGGGCTCCACTGAAGAAGACCATCAGGCCGAGTGCGAGCTCGTGGACAAGCTCCACCCTCCGCCAGGCAAGAACCATCCCACCCTCAATCAGTGAATAGCCGACGCTAGAGACAGAAATGAAAGCCATCGGGACAAGCGCCTGGATATTCCACGTGAGGTGGAACGGCACGATCGCGAAAACGATCAAATACAGGATGACAACGAGCGCCGCCGTCTCGAGCACTGTGGCCAGGACCCGCCCTGCGGTGGCCACCAGCCAGGCCGGGAGCGGGCTGAGGTAGACCTGTTCCAGCGTCCCGGCCTGGACTTCTCCCAAGAGCCGCCAGAAGAGCTTGGCCGTCTGGAGATAAATGAAAAGGAAGGCGGCATAGCCGACCATGAGGGAACTCACGTGGGCGGGATCGAAACGCCAGTCCACGTGGCCGCTGACGATCTGCTCACCCCTGCCGAGAATCAGAGCCGCGAGCAGAAAGAAGATCAGGAAGAGGGGGAGCTCGATCAGGATCTGAAGGCGCTCCCCCCATGCATGGAACAGACCCTTCTCGATCTCGTTGCCCACCGCCGTAGCAACGGCCCTTGGCCCAAGGGTGCGGGAAGCGATGGTCCTTGAAGTGGTGCCTGAGGAGCTCAATGAGGTCCCAGCCCGCCTTCGCGCAGGGCGCGGCCGATGCTGTGCTGGTAGGCGACCGCGCCGACGGTCAGCATCGCGACGCTGTGTAAGAGCAGCCAGATCAAGCTCCCGTCCGACCACACCGCCGCCAGAGACCAACCCTGGAGCAAGATCTTGCGGCTGACTTCGACACCCAGCGTGGTTGGCAAGAGCCGCGAGACCAATTGCAGCCACGACGGAAAGACGTCCACGGGGACGAACGCACCGTTCAAAAAGAGGACGGTGCTCTGCAGCACGTGGAGGATGGCGCCGATGCTGGCGACTCGAATCGCGACAGCTCCCAACAGGAGGCCGAAACCGGCGACGTCGAAGATGGTGAGGGCCACAGGCACCAGCGCTTCAAGCCTGTAGCTGAAGCGAATGCCCAAAACCAGGATCAGACCGACGCTCACCAATCCGGTGAGGCCAACGGCTTCGATCACAGTCGCCGCGAGCCGTCCCAAGGAGAGCGTCCATGCAGGCAGCGGGCTTAGATGCAGCTGCTCCAGAGTCCCGGCATTCATCTCTTCGAGGGTGCCGGATACCATCCTTAAGGTCACGATGTAGGCAAGGCCATAGGACGCGAATCCGAGCAGGGTGGGGGCGTAGAGAGCCGGCACCATGTGGCCACCGCCGATCAAGAACTGAATGAAGATGTAGAAGACGACCAGCACGGCGAG
>Ga0209283_10002270_pt1 | contig 10690 bp, 5 predicted proteins | sample CZO8metaG_2_FD_188354 | JGI IMG/M metagenome (GOLD analysis project Ga0209283, IMG submission 188354) | Vadose zone soil microbial communities from the Eel River Critical Zone Observatory, Northern California, USA - CZOApr15con2H1.8 metaG... | ecosystem: Environmental > Terrestrial > Soil >...
TGAAGGGCCGCGGTCTGTATGACGGAGCGCTGATCCTCCTGCTGAGCGACCACGGCGAGTCGCTGGGGGAGCACGGAGAGCAGGAGCACGGATTTTTCGTCTACAACTCAACCACCCATGTGCCGCTGGTGGTGAAGACTCCGGCAGGCAGCCGCCTGCGGCCCGGCCGGCGCGCGGAGCCGGTAGAGACCATCGCGGTGGCTCCGACGCTGGTCGAGATGGCCGGCCTCCACGACCCGATTCAGAAGCAGTTCCAGGCCGAGGGGCTTTTCGCCAGGCAGCGGGATCCGGCATCGGCGCGGGCTTATAGCGAGACCTTCTATCCCTTTTCTTCGTTCGGCTGGAACCCGCTGCGGAGCCTGGAGAGCGGGCGGTACCACTACATCGAGGCGCCGAAGGCGGAGCTCTACGACCTGCAGGCCGACCCGGAGGAGCAGCACAACCTGGCCGGCGAGCAGTCGGCGGTGGCGGCGGTCCTCGAAGAGAAGTTGAGCCAGATGCTGGCCCAGCACTCGCCGCTCGAGAAGAGGGCGCAAGGCCCAGCGCTGAGTCCGGAGACGATCGAGAAGCTGCGGGCACTGGGGTACATGGCCTATCGCTCGCCGGTCTCGGCAGAGCAACTGGCGAAGGGCCTGCCTGACCCCAAGGACAAGCTGGGGGAGTTCAACGCCATCCTGCAGGCCACCGACGCCCTCGAGGCCGGCGACCTTGAGAAAAGCGAGGCGCTTCTGGCGAGGGCCCAGGAACACGATCCGGGGATGTATCTGATCCCCTACTTGCTGGGCCAGGCGGCCTCGCGGCGCAAGGACTGGAAGGCGGCGGCGGCGCAGCTCAGCCGGTCGCTGGAACTCAATCCCGGCTTCGACCAGGCCATGACCGCCCTGGCGCGGGCGCTGACGCTCAGCGGAGACCCGGCTGGGGGGGAGAAGTGGCTGGCGCGGGCGCTGGCGGTGAATCCGCAGAGCCTGCGCGTGTGGTACGAGCTGGCTTGGCTGCACTCGCGCGCCGGAGAAACGGAAGCGGCGCGGACAGCGCTGGAGAAGACCCTGGCCATTCAGCCCAACTTCAGTCCCGCGCTGCGCGACCTGGGCATGCTCTACTTCCAACAGCAGAATTACGCGGAGGCCGCAGCGCGCCTGGAGAGGGCCGCCGAACTCGGGATCAAGGATGCACCGTTGTACAACTTCCTGGGCCTCTCCTACAGTCGGACCGGACAGTTGCGAAAGGCCGTGGACAGTTACGCAAGAGCATTGAAACTCAACCCAGACCTGGCTGAGGCGCACCTCAACCTCGCCTATGCTTATCAGAGGATGAATCGCCCGAAGGCGGCTCAGGAAGAGTACGGCGCGGCCTGCAAGCTGGAGCAGGAGTTCTGCCAGTTTGTTCCGAGGCAACAGCCGTGACGTTATTGTTGAGGAAGGTCCGGACTCAATCGCGGTTCGACCCCTCCGCCTTGCCCTCCAGCCTTTCCAGCACACGGTTTGCTTGGGGAGCAAACCCATCGGTTGGGAACAACCTGAGGAAAGTCCTAAGCTCAGCGGCGGCGTCCTGGCTTCGTTGTTGCTGCAGATACAAGTTAACCAGTTGCAGGTAGACCTGCGGCATCGTGGGATCAAGCTGGAGCGCATCGTGAAGGTTGCGTTCTGCCTCGCCTCCTCTTCCCGTGCGGCTATAAAGGGAGCCAAGCAAAAAGTGGCCAAATGCTGAATCTGGCCGCTTCTGCAAGCCTTGCTGCAGCACCGTCTCTGCTTCGGCCAATCGGTTGGTGAGCCTGAACACATTCCCCAGATTGAAGTATGCCTGGGAATCATTCTGGTTGACCCGGAGCGCCTCCTTGAATTGTCTCTCCGCGCCAGCAAAGTCCGCGTTGCTCAGATAGTCGGAACCCAGGTTGTTATGCGCAGGATAAAAGTCTGGAGCGAGCAAGATCGACTTCTCATAATGCCGGATAGCCTCATCCCGTTTCTGATCCTTGTCCGCCTCGACGCCCTTGTCGAATTCTTTAATCGCGTTTTTTGGGAAATGTCGCCGGTACTCTGACGGATCAATGAGGTAAGGATTGCTCCCTGGCTCACGATTCGGCAGCGGTTCCCTTTTAACCGGCTCACGCGGGGTCAAGCTTATCTGCGCCATCGACAATGTCGAGATGGACGTATCGACTACGACCAACTGATCGACTGGGTAGAAACGTTCGTCGTGAATCACCACGTGGTAAGGATTGCTTGCAAGACCAGGAAATCCGAACTTTCCTTGATCATCACTGTACCCACTGGCAATCGGGGCGCTGCGGAACTGTAGTTCTACAAATATCCTGCCCGGAAAATCACCCCTGCTTAGGTGCAGCTCGCCAATGATGCTGCCGACGCCTCCCAGCTGCGCCCGAAGCGCGGGAACCAGAAAGAGCAGAAAGACGAGGCACGCGAGGATTAGATTGCGGCGGGTGCACGGCATGGCCCGACTCCACCAAAAAGGAAGAGGGGCTTGTCCTCGCCGAGGTGAGAACAAGCCCTCAAGGTTACCGCGGTTTAGAAGCTCACCTTCAGCCCAAACTGGAGGTTGCGTGGGTTCAAAGTGCCCCCGGCCTGGCCGAAGTTGGCCACGGGAAACTGGTTGTGAGTAGTCTCCAAGCTAGCTTGGCCTGAGTTCGCCAGGACGAAGTTGGTGTGGTTGAACACGTTGAAGCCCTCAGCGCGGAACTGCAGGCCGACTCTCTCCGTGACCTTGAAGTTCTTGAAGAGGGACATGTCTGCGAACCACTGGCCGGGACCAACGAAGGTGTTGCGGCCGAGGTTTCCGGGGCACCCCAGGCACGGGGCGGTGAAGACACCGCCGCCGGGCGCGAACCTCGGGCCGAAGCCGTTGGCCCACATATCGTGGGTGGCGCTGTCGAAGCTCGGAAATATCGAATTCGGACGTGAGTTTCTGGAGTGGCTGTTCGTCCGACTCAGTTCGTAGTCGCCACCCGCGTTCACGCAGGTACCGCCATTGACGTCAGCCGCGGTGCACGCGAGCGGGTCTCCCGTAATCGGGTCAAAATTAACAGTCGATTGCAAGTTTTCCCGGCGGCGATCGTACGGAGACCAGTGCGCGCCGGTCTGGAAGGCCCAAATCCCGTTGTACTGCCACCCGCCGAGCAGGGCATTCAGGAACCCTGTGTGCTTTCCGAACGGCAGATCCCACACGTAGTTGAACACCAGCCGGTGACGGATGTCGAAGATGGAATTGCTTCGGTCAAGGCCTGGCAGGGTCCAGTCGGTGGTGAACCCGTCGCCCGCCGCGTCGCCATTGGCGGTGGTGGCGCCGCTGTGCCACGTGGAGCCGTCATCAATGCTGTGGCTCCAGGTGTAGTTCACGTTGAACAGCAGGCCGTGGCTCGTTTGCTTCTTGACGGCGAGCTGGAAGGAGTTGTAGTTGGAGTTGGCGGCGTTCTCCCAGACGCGCAGCGTACCGTAGTTGGCGTTAAGGTGGCCGCCGGTCTGGCTGCAGAGATTGCGCCCGAAGAGGTCCGTAACACAACTCCCCGCCGGCAGGTGGCCGCCGGGAATACGGTTGACGTCGTCGGCGCGGAACAGCTTGTGCCCCGTCGTCCCAACGTAATCCACCTCGATCGTCAGCTTGCGCATAATCTCACGCTGCAAGCTGAGGTAGTAGTTGTAAACGTACGGGTCGCGGATACCCTTCGGGAAAACGATGCCCGTCAGGAACGCGGTTTGCGGGTTGCTGGCAGGCCAACCAGAGAGATTGCCCACGGCTTGCGCGCCTACGCCCTGGCCGGGGTTCGTGGGCGGGCCGAGGAAGGTCGGCGTGGCGCCACTCGGGCTGCAAACCGTACCGGCCGCATTGCAGGTGGTTGGGCCGTAAACGATGATAGAGTCGCCACCATCCAGCGCCGCACTATCCATCAAGTTGAAGGAGTAGAACGGCGGATTCCAGCGCGAATTGGAAAGCGGGTTGTAGAGGGTGGATTCGTAGGAGACGCCGAATCCGGCGCGCAGAGACGTCTTGCCGTCGCCGAAGATGTCCCAGGCGAAGCCGACGCGAGGACCGAAATCGTTGTGGTCGCCTTTGCCGAGTGAGCTCGTTTTGGCGAAACCACCAGGACCGCATACGCCAGCCAAGGTTGCCTTCGGATCGCTGCAAGGGACGTTTGCATCGTGAATTTGGCCGGCTCCTGTGGTGATGTTATCGAGCAGGCCGTTGCCCGGGCCGGGGAGGAACGTGGTGGCCAGGTTGTTCAGTTCGTTGTGGCGTTTGAACAGGTCGTACCGCAAACCCAGGTTCAGGGTCAGGCGACGGGTGACCTTCCAGTCGTCCTGAAAGTAGGCTCCAAATTCGATATTGCGCCAGTGCCGGACATTGGTGGCCAGTTCGGCCGGCTTGCCGGAAACAAACCCGGGATCCACGCCAGCAGCCCCAGCGTAAGGGGCGTCCGCAGCAAAGTAGATGGTGTCGAAAAACTCGTACGACGGGCGGGCGACGTTGAACTCGCTGTTCTCGATGTTACGCTTGATATCCGCGCCGATTTTGAAGTTGTGCGAGCCATGGTTGATCGAGACCATGTCGCTGTAAATGTACTGGTGTTCTTTAAAAAGCTGGGGATAGCCGTTGTAGGAACCAAATCCCGCGTTCCCATCATCGAAGGCCACTTGTGGCACACCCGCCAAACTGGCGCCAATAATCTGAATGGAACTGTTGTACCCGGCGCGGAACTCATTGATTACCTTGGCGCTAAAGGTGTGGTCCCAGGTAAACACGCCATTGGGGTAAATGTTGTGCGTTGGGTTGGTGAAACCGCGCGTGCAGGCCGGGTCGCAAGGTCCGAACTTGTCGTTGTTTCGCAGCCAGTTGTACTGGACGAAGAAGCGGTTCTTTTCGCTGCGCTGGTAATCAATTCTACCCGACGCCTCTTTGCCTTGGAACAGGTTCCCGAAGATTTGCGTCTGCTGCCCAAAGAGGGCAACGCTGTTGCAGAGGTACGGGCTGCCGACCGGCAACGCCGCATCGAGGGAGGCGAAGGCTGCGTCAACCTGCGGAACCCCGGTAATCCCTTCTGTCGCCACGGCGCCGGGGAAGGGACTGCAATTGCTCCCCGCCACAGCTGGCGGGAAGTTCTTGAAGAGCAGCGCAGCGACCGAGTTTGGCAGAGCCGTAATCACGGCCTGCCGGAACTGCGGCGACTCGACCAAGGTCGTTGTCGGGGGCGCGCTGGTGAGGAAGTGGTCCTGTTGGTAGGAGACAAAGAAGAACAGCTTGTCCTTGACGATGGGGCCGCCGAAGGTGCCGCCAACCTGGTTGAAGCGCAGCTTCTGCTTCGGCACACGCTGCTGGTTGAGGAAAAAGTCGTTGGCGTCCAGCTTGTCGTGGCGGATGAAGTCCCAGACGCTGCCGTGCCAGGCATTGGTGCCAGACTTGGTCACCAGGTTCGTAACGGATCCGGCGCTGCTGCCATACTGGGCGGAGTTGTTCAGGCCGAGCTGCTGGAATTCCTCGACGGTGTCCTGGATGGGGACGTTGTTGACGCCGCCGCTCAGGCCCTTGTTGGAGACGCCGTTGATGAGGAAGCCGTTGAAGTCTTCACGCAGGCCGTTGACGACCGTGCTGTGGCCATTCTCGAAGTCAACGCCGGTGACATTGACCGCGCCCGGCGCCATCTGGATGAGGTCGTAAACGTTGCGGCCATTGAGGGGCAGGTTAGCAACCTGTGCCGCGGTCACTGTAGTTGACAGCTTGGAGTCTTCCGTGCTCACCGCGGCGGTCGCACCAGTGACTTCGACGACCTCGCGAGCCTCGCCCAACTGCAGCGCGAAGTCCACGCGCTCAATAGTGCCGGCGTTCAACACCAGGTTGGTGCTGGTGGCTGTCCGGAAGCCTTTAGATTCCACCGTAATCTTGTAGCTGCCGACGGGGAGTTCCCTAGCCGCGTACAACCCGGTCTGATTGGTGGTGGTGGTAACTGAAAGGTTCGTACCCAGATTGGTCACGGTAACCTTGGCGTTGGCAATGGCCGCGCCCGAGGGGTCGGTTACCGTGCCGTTAAACTGGCCGTTCTGGATCTGCGCGAAGGCACCCAGCACCAGCACCAGTAAAGACAACAATGCGAGGCAGAACTGCAGCTTTTTCATTCGCCTACCCTCTCGATACTGTGGGAAGTTGTTTCCACGAAATACTCGGTGACACGGATACGCTGTCACAAGCAAATGCGAGCTACGACACGTCATAGTGTGAGGCGCGAAGCATTCTGCGCTCTCCCGCGCTCACTGTCAAGCTATCTCGCTGATTCCTCTGGAAGATGAACCTGGGCACCGCCTAGACGAAGGTCGCCCGCCGTCGATAACATGAAATCGACATCACAGGCGCACGTAGCTCGCCAAAGCAGCTGTGCAAGCAGGTCAATAAGTTAAAGGATATTGTGCATTAGGCGATATGACTAACTGTAGACGACGCTCGACGGCACTCCAAGAATTGGAAGATTGTCACAAGCCTTTGTGCGTCAGATCACGTTGGGCTGTGACTACTTCTGTCAAGCCACGCCGGGCCGATGGCTGGCAGGCCGTTTTCCAGAAGGCTCAGTCTGTCCGTGCGGACCGGCCATGGCGCGCGCGGTTACGCCGCGCCCTTCCTCCACCAACAGCTCCTGGTCGGCGGCTTCAGATCCTAGGCTGTCCACCTTGCCCGAGGGCCAGTGGATCACGATGGAGTCCACCCGTGTGGCGGCGCCCAGACCGAAGTGTAGCCGGGGATCGCTAGCCGATTCGAAGCTGCTGTTGGCGCGCACCTCTGCGCTTTGCGTCAGGCCTCCGGCTTTGACCTCCACCCGCGCCCCGAAGCCGTCGCGATTGGAACGCGTGCCCACCGTCTGGACGCGCAGCCAATGTCCGCTTGGGCGTGTTTGATTGCGCAACAGTACCGGGGAACCATCCAGCACGCTGATCAGCAAGTCCTCTGTCCCGTTATTCAGGAAGTCGGCGGTGGCCGCCCCTCGCGCCACATAGCGGCGAGCCAGCGGCGCTCCTGCCTTCAACCCGATCTCCTCAAATTTCCCGCCCTTCAGATTGTGAAACAGCAGCGGGCGTTCGGCGTAGGTTACGCCGAATGAGTGCTGGTCCACCTGAGGATTCACGTGGCCGTCGGCGACAAAAATATCTTTCCATCCGTCATTGTCCAAGTCGAGGAACTTCACCCCAAAAGCTAGAAACGGGATGCTGATGGGGCCAAAGTTTGCCGGCCCGGCCATATCGGTGAACTGGCCGCTGTGATCGTTGTGATAGAGGTTGTTGGCATCGTCGGAGAAATTGGTTTTGACGATGTCCGGCCAGCCGTCGTTATCGTAGTCGGCGGAATCAATACCCATGCCAGCCTGCTCCCGCCCGTCGGCGCTGTAAGCTACGCCTGCTTCCGCCCCCACTTCAGTGAAGCCGCCCTTGCAGTCATTGTGATAGAGCAAACTGGGCGAGGAATCGTTGGCAACGTAAAGATCCAGGCATCCGTCGAGGTCATAATCCAGCCAGAGCACGCCCAACCCGTAGTAGCTGCCGGGATCGATATTCAGCTTTTCGGTCACATCCGTGAAAGTGCCGTCTCCATTATTGTGATACAAGCGGTCGCGCCCGCCTTTTAACCCGCGCGGGCCGCAGGAGACCGCTATCCCGCGATACTGGCAGAAAGGCCCCTGCCCGAACTGGGGCAAATGGTCGAGATCCATGTCGACATAGTTGGCGACGTAGAGATCGAGATAGCCATCGTTGTCGTAGTCGCCGAAAGCTGCACTGGTACCCCAGCGGTCGGAGTTACCCACCCCCGCCCTAGCCGTGACATCGGTGAAAGTGCCGTCGCGATTATTGTGATACAGCACGGCGCCGTCGAGGTACGTGATGTAAAGGTCTTCCCAGCCGTCGTTGTCATAATCGCCTACGGCCACGCCGAATCCCCAGCCGCAGTGCGTCAGGCCCGCCTTGGCGGTGACGTCAGTAAAGGTGCCGTCATGATTGTTGCGATAGAGCTTGCTGGGATGGCACTTGCCGGCCCGGAGATCCTCGAGCGTCGAGCCATTTACCAGGAAAATGTCCATCCAGCCGTCGTTGTCATAGTCAAAGACGGCGATGCCGCCACACATGGACTCCATGATGTAACGTTTTTCCAAGCCCCCGCAGGTGAGATGTAAATCAATGCCCGCGGCGCGCGTGACATCTGCGAATGACACCGCGCCTGCTGGCGCAACTTTCGTTGAAGGCGGATGTTTTACGGGAACTCGGCGTGGCTTCTGCGGCGGTGGCGCGGCTGCGGTTACCCAAAGTTCCGCGCCGATCAGGCATGCGCTTGCGATCAGCACCGGGAACAATCGCGAGGTAAGCATCACTGGACGCGGCCGGTGGCCATTCCTCCCGTTTGCGGCTGTGCTTTTTTCAGCTCCGCGAAGCGTTGCCACTCCTGCCGTGCCTCGTCTGCCTTTCCCATTTTTTCCAGTGCCCGCGCCAGTTGATAATGCGGGCTCGGGTCGCTGGGCTTCAGTGTGATGGCGCGGCGCAGAGGCAAGAGTGCTGCTTCGGCATCGCCGTCCAAGAGCGCCGCTTTGCCCGTATCGTAAAAGACGTCTTCGTTCTGCGGATCGAGTTCCGCGGCTCTTTTCAAGTGGACGATTGCGGACCTCCAGTTTCCGGTTTCCAGCAGGCAGTGGCCGAGATGATAGAGAACTTCAGGGTTCTCCGGTGCTCTTACCAGTTCTTTCTCGTATTCCGCGATGGCCTGCTGGTTTCGGCCCAAACTGGCGTAGGCAAAGCCCAGGTGATAATGGCCGAGCGGCGTATCGGGGTCCAGCCGCAGTGCGGTCTGAAACTGTTCGATGGCCTGTAATGTGCGGTTGGAATTCTGATAAGCGCGTCCGAGCAGCACGTGCGCCAGTGTATCGGAAGACTTGAACTTGATGACTTTCTCCAGTTCGTCCGCCGCGGGTGAGTACTGGTTTCCAGCGAGCAGCACCAGCGCCAGATCAAAGTGAATATCGAAGCGCGCACCGTCCAGCTTCTCGGCGCGTTTCAGAGTCTCGAGCGCCAGCGCGTTCTGCCCACTCTTGAAATATGCCAGACCCAGCCAATGCTGCAACAGAGCATCGCCCGGCCAACGAGCGACTGCGGCACGGCCGATCTCCACTGCCTCGGCGAGCCGCCCCGTCTGCAAATAGCTCAGCAATAGGCCGCGGCTCACTTCGAGATTTTCAGGCGCCAATTGCCGAGCCTGCTCGAAATCGCTCGCCGCCCGGGCGAAGTCGCCCGCATCCAAAGCCGCTTGCCCATGGCGAACCAAGGTTTGCACCTGTGGAGACAGCGCCTGCGAGGCGCTGATGGCGGATAGGCTGGCAAGCAGCAAACCGAAAAAAACGAGGCCTTTCACTCGAAGCCACCGCCCGCAGCTTGCCGGCAGACGACAGGTCGCAACCTGCCCCGCGGGAAAGAGTGGCCGGGTGGGCTGCATCGGTGGTCTCTTTTCCGCATCCTAAATGTTCGCAGAAGAGTCGCGCAATGAGTAATGAATGCCACCTCGCGGCGGGCAGCGTCGGAACCGGCGCTCCGAAGCCCCAGAGCACTTGCGGAGATCGACCGTAGCTATGGCTTTGCCTTCTCTGCTTCCTCAATGGCTTTGCGAAACTTCTCGACCGCAGGCACCGAGGGATGCCGCAAGCCATCGTGGCTCGCGTAGCGCCAAAGTGGCGGGGCGTCCAGCGGGTAGTCTTCTCCCGCGCGATAAACGGACAGCACATCTTCCGTGGGGCCAACTTCAGTCCGCGAGGTGGGTCTATCGCTTCTGTTGCTGTCGCTCCGGCTGGTACTTGGCGGTGTCCCTACTCTTACACCTACGTCAATGTCGCCGTTGCCGCTGGGATTAACGATGACCGGACGGTCGTTGTGCGTTCCTCCGCCTATGGTTGGTTTCACCGCTTTTCCGCCCTTACGAACCACCATAATCAGATCCGCATTGATGGTTTCCCTCGTTACTTGAACCGGCCCCACTTCTCCAACACTGTCTCGACGTCGCTTCGCGCAACCCCGTTCTCCGCCGGGTTGGCGAGAGATATGCCGGAATCCGGATCTACCACAACCGTCACGTAGCGGGCGCGGAGAATCAGCTCTGGAATTATCTCCTTCTTCTTGTCTTTTGAGCTGCAAGGAACCGCGAGGAGTAGAAATGCGAGCCCCACCGCCGAATACTTCGGCATGGTGACCTCCTGGGGAAACGAAAAAGGAGTATACCCTCCGCCGATGCGAATCGTCCTGATAAGGTTGTTCGTCGCCTCGAGCGCTCTCGGACTGCAGGCAGGCCACCCGTGCGACGCAGCAAAGTCCCTTCGGGTTCCGCGGCGCCCATCGCGAAACCCTTTTCCTCTGCCCGCCTTCAGCGCCGCTGGCCAATTGTTCCTCAGTTCGGTTGCAGCACTCCCTCCGCCGCCTTAGAGTAATGTCGAATCCCGCCGGAGCGTGCTCCATGGACTTGGTCGAACATCTCCAGCGTCTCTTCGTCTACGACGACTGGGCCAACCGCGAAGTGCTGGCCGTACTGCAGCAAGCTGAACCTGTGCCTGCGCGCTCTCTCAAGCTCGTGAGTCACGTCCTCTCCGCTGAAAGACTTTGGCTGGAGCGGCTGCAGCAGCAAAAGCAGACCCACCCCGTGTGGCCCGACTTCACCCTGCAGGAGTGTG
>Ga0209283_10002276_pt1 | contig 10671 bp, 11 predicted proteins | sample CZO8metaG_2_FD_188354 | JGI IMG/M metagenome (GOLD analysis project Ga0209283, IMG submission 188354) | Vadose zone soil microbial communities from the Eel River Critical Zone Observatory, Northern California, USA - CZOApr15con2H1.8 metaG... | ecosystem: Environmental > Terrestrial > Soil >...
CAGGGCCACCTCGTCGTCAGGGGAACCGGCGACCGGAACGACGACAGCGCCGTTGGGGAGATAGAAGTTCATGTACGAGATCCCGCCAGGGGACCCGCAGTCGAGCTCGATCACCTGCAGGCGCCGGCCACCCGCATCGGTTGCCTCGGCCGCCCGGCGGATGTTCTCCTGCCCGCGGTCATGGTCGGGGTCGGCCTGGTCGCCCGGCGCGTAGATCATGACCGTGCCAGGCCGAACATACTGGGCGATCCCGTCGATGTGGCCGTCGGTATCCCGATCGGCGGAATGCCCCATCCCGAGCCACACCACCACCTCAGCGCCCAGGAAGTCACGCAGCCCCCGCTCGATGCCGCCGCGGGACAGCGTGGGATTGCGGTTGGGGTTCAGCAGGCACTGCTCGGTGGTGACCAGCGTGCCCTCCCCGTCCACGAAGAAGGACCCGCCCTCCAGGATGAACGGGGCCGCATAGCGGCGCATGCCAAGATGGGCGGCGAGGGCCGCCGGGACCGCCGCATCGCGGTCGTACGGCAGGAAGCGCCCGCCCCAGGCATTGAACCGGAAGTGCACGAGCGCGAGCCGACCGCGCGGGTCGCAGACGAAGATCGGTCCGTTGTCACGCATCCAGGAGTCGTCGATCGGGACCGGCAGGATCTCGATGCCGCCCCCGCACTGGTCGCGGGCCTCTCCAGCCTGGGCCGGATCGGTCACCATGATCACGGGCTCGAAAGCCGCGATCGCACGCGCAACCGCGGCGTAGTCGCGCCTCGCGTCGCCAGCGAGAGTCCCCCACAGGTCCTCGCGGGTCTGCGTCGGCCACTCCATCAGGCACGCCTGGTGGGGCGCCCATTCGGCCGGCATGGCGAACCCGTCCTCACGTGGCGTGGTCACTGTCGTCTCCGTAGCGCACGACTTCGATCTCCTTAACCTCGCCTGGACCCCAGCGCACCGAGGAGCCCGCCGGAATCCCCAGCCGAAATCCCCCGGCCGCTGCACGATCGAACTCCAGCCGCCGGTTCGCCCGCCAGAACGGGTAATGGGAAGAGATCCTGACTGGCCGCCTCGACCCGTTTCGCACCGTCAGCCGTCGGCGTTCCCTCCCTTCGTGCAGCTCGATCGATCCCTCCGGGTGGCGTGTCGCTCCCGCCGCCGCCACTTCCCCCGGCGCTCCCCAGGGCCGGCGCAGCACCACAAGGCGGCTGCCCTCCTCCAGCAGAACCTCCAGGCGAATCTCGTCCACCAGGTCCGCCACAAGTGGCAGCAGATCACCTGGTGAGACCGCACGCCGCCCCGCAGCCAGCACATCATCAAACGAGCCACCTGCGCGCGCAGCCAGGTGCATCTCATCGCACGCCAGCGCCACCGCCTCCGGCGCATTCAGCTGAAGCCGCATGGCGATCGAGCGGCGCGCCAGCTCCGCAGCCATGAACACCCGCAGCCGATCCTCATCTGCCGGACTCAGGTACATCGCTCACGTCCTTGGTCGCAGCGGCCGTTGTGTATGATCCCGCTTCTCGTGATCGACATCCACACCGCCACGCGACGCGCGGCCCGCCGTTCGCGAAAGGCCGGGCGGACGCGTGCTATGACACCGTTCGAGATTGGGTGGGAGCAACGACGATTCACCCGCCGGGTCGGGGTGTGGTCAGCACTCATCGGATGCCGACAACACGCTCGGCCTTGCTCGCGCGAATCAGTATCGGAGGGCACCGTTCCTTAGAATCAGCAGACGGTGCTCGGCCTGCGCCATCCGGCCTTCCAGGCCCGGCTGACTGGCACTCAGGACGGGATAAGCCTACGGACGTCACCATCAGGACCGCCGCAATCGCAGGAGGCATGCTCGTTGCGTTGCTCGCCGCCGGATGCGGCACCCAGCCGGCCAGTACGCATCAGGTCACCGTGCAAGGCTGCGCTGACTATGGTGTGTACGCGATCGACCATCACATCACGGTGACGCGGACGCCAGCCGCATGCCGGGGGCTCAGCAAAGCTCAGATCAGTCAGGCTGCCGCCTGGGCCATTAACAATGTCGTTGGAGGCAGATCGCATAAGCCTGCCTGGCGGAAACTGACGGCCGAGGTCGCCCCCCGCCTGGCATACATGATCACAGCGCCCCAGCCCGCACCCTCCTTACCGCCGCAGACGTATCAGCCGGCAGGCGGCATGCCGCTGCACGAAGGCCGCGGCAGTGCCGTCGCCATCGGCTTGGCCGCACTTGGGGCCTGGCTCGTCACAGCAGGCAGCGGCGCGTACCTGCTGGCCTCCTGGATCATCAGCAACGGTATCCGCCGACAGCGCACGCCGGCGACAGGTGCCCCGCCGGCTGTGCTCCTCGGACACTTTGGACTAGCCACCGCCGGTCTAATGGTGTGGGTCATCTATCTGATTGCCGGCTGGACAGCCCTGGCCTGGACCGCGGTGGGGCTGCTCCTTCTGATTGCCGGACTCGGCTTCGCCATGGTGACCCTCGGGCTCCCCGGCAACCAATCTGGCGCCGTCGACGTCCTCGCCGGCGCAGGTGCACCCGCAACGCCAGCCCGCGGCCGGGTACCCGTTCTATTCGTCGCTGGCCACGGCCTGCTCGCGGCGATCACTGTGCTCCTGGTCGTGCTTGCCGCGATCGGCACGGGCGGAGGCTGACATGGCCCTGGCCGCCCTTCGGAACACGTCCTTGAAGCCGCACGTGATGCTCCCACGCGCGTCCGCGGCGTGCAGCGTCACCAGCGCCGCCGCCGGCTCCGTTCGATAGCGGGCTTGAGTGGATTCAGGAGCGATCGCAACTGCTCGCCGTCCAAGCGCTACCTCGCTGCACGAGCCTCCTGGCCGGCGATCCGCGCCGACGGAGACTCTTTATGGTGTTATGTTCTGGTTGATGTGGAAGAGGTTATTGGGATCGTACTTCCGCTTGACTTGAACCAACTGATCATAGTTCTGGCGGTAGTTGACCTGAATCTTGCCGTAATCGTCGTCCTGCATGAAGTTGATGTATCCGCCCGGCTCCGAATACGGGGCCATTGCTTGGTAGTAGTCGCGCACCCATTGGATCCGCTCTGCATCCTTCGCGGGATCGTTCCACGCGGCCAGGAACACCATCCCGTACGTGGCCTCACGATAGGCAAAGGCCGTGTCGCTGGCTCCGACACGATGGCAGGCGCCGTTGATGGGATAGAGGTGCATCGTCGCGCTCACCTCGGGAACCCGGGACCCATGTTCGACATGAGCCGCGATGGCGGCCTCGGGCAGCTCCTTGACGAAGGCGCCCTTCCAGTAGGCACGGATCCCCTTGGGGTAGAGTCCATCGAACGCACCGTTCAGCGCTGGATACGGGAGCGGACCCGTCCCGTTGGCGACGATCGGAGCGACATCCATGAACGGTTTGAGGACTTTCTCCGCCTTGTCGAGCGGGCCGGCCCAGTGCACCACAGCGAGCGCAAGGGTGTCCCCGTGCCGGTTCTCGGGGATGAATGGCAGTGGTGGGGCGATCTGAAACGCTGGGAAGCCGCCGAATTGCTCGGGTGCATCCCGTATGAATTCGTCGAACATGCGGAGCAGCGACTCGGCGTCCTCGAGGTTGTAGAAGATCGGTCCGGCAAACACCTGGTCGACTTCGTGCAGGCGGTATTCGAGCGACGTCACGACGCCGAAGTTGCCGCCCCCGCCGCGAAGCCCCCAAAAGAGATCCTCGTTCTCACGCTCGCTGGCGGTGACGAATTTCCCATCCGCTGTGACCACATCGGCTGAGATCAGGTTGTCGATCGACAGGCCGAATCCACGTGCGAGGTAACCGATGCCACCACCCAGTGTGAGGCCTGTGATGCCCGTGGTCGAGATGATGCCGCCCGTCGTCGCCAGGCCGAAGGCGTGCGTCGCGTGGTTGAAATCGCCCCACGTGGCTCCGGCATCGGCGCGCGCGGTCTTGCTCCTCGGCTCAACACGTACCGTGCGCATCGGCGTCATGTCGATGACCAAGCCGTCGTCGTTGGTGCCGAATCCGGGTGCGCTGTGCGCGCCGTCGCGAATGGAGAGGTCCAGTCCGTTGTCCTGAGCGAAGTTGACGCCAGCGATGACGTCAGCTACCTGCTCGGCGCGAAGCACGGCCAGCGGACGCTTGTCAAACATGCCGTTGTGCACGGCGCGCGCCTCGTTGTAACCCTCGTCATCAGCAGTTATCACGCGGCCTCGTACCTGCTCGCGCAGGTGCTCGACGTTGACACCCGTCATCGGCCGCTCGACCTTAGTGTCTGCCACTGTTCATGTCTCCCTGCGCTCTGTAAGTCCTCGCTCAAGCCCGCCGCCGCTGCGCGAGCCTCCCGTTCCCGCTTCGACCGGATCCGTTCCGCCGTCGAGCTAATCGATCCGATGACGCGCCCCGCCGGTCACCGTCACCGGAACTTGTCCGTAACTTCGTCGCCCTTGTCCAGACTCACCCCGACGCCGTTCGGGTCGCCGAGCGGCTCGAAGTCGGCCGCGTCGAGGCGATGCAGCAACTCGCGCAGTGCCTTCAAGCCAGTGGGCTTTGTCCCGGGCTCACTCGGGCCCCAAGCCGTCGACGTCCTTGCCTCCGCAGACCGGCTGGCGCCCCAAAGCCAAGAAACACGCCGACTGCAGACAACGTCGGAAACGGCTCGATCCCATCGAGGCTGCCGCACCGACCTCCTGGGACAGCGAGGCCGGGGTGCAGGTCATGGTCGATGCCGGTAGAACAACCGGCCCAGCGGGTTGACCACCCCCTCCGGCTCCGTCGTCACTGTGCGGTTGTGCTTGACTAAACTGGCTGATCAGGGAAGTGTCTATACGCACATTGCGCACCGGGCACGGTAGCCGGGGGGGTGCGGCCATGTATATCTCACTGGAAACTTTGCGGCGGGCGGTCGGGCTCGTGGACAGCCTCGCCGAACTCGACGACCCTGCTGGCTTCGCCGGGATCGTGCTCCCCGGCTTGGCCACGCTGGTGGGTTGCGACGTTATTACCTACAACGAGATCGGACCAGCCCTCGGCCAGACGTGCTACGCGGACTACCCGGCCGGTGCCCTCGACCCGGCGACCCAGCCAGTGTTCGCGGCGCATGTGCACGAGCACCCGCTGGTCAACCACTACCGTGCTACCGGCAGCGGGGAGCCGGTGATGATCAGCGACTTTCTCACCCAGCAGCGATTCCACCGCCTCGGCCTCTACGCCGAGTTCTTCCGCGACATACCCGTCGAACACCAGGTGGCAATCAGCCTGCCGGGCCCCGATCAGGAGGTCATCGGCGTTGCCATGAGCCGGGCCCGCCACGACTTCTCCGACGAGGATCGCGCCCTGCTCAGCGTGCTCCGGGCCCCGCTGATTGCCGCCCTGCTCCGCGCTCGCAGACGCCGACAGGCCGGGCAGGTATTCACTGCCCCGGCCTGCAGCGGGCCTGCCGATCTCACCGAACGCGAGATCCAGATCCTGCGGCTAGTCGCTGACGGTCTGACCAACGCCTCCATCGCCCACGCGCTGGAGGTAAGCCCTCGGACCGTAGCAAAGCACCTCGAGCACATTTACCGCAAATTCGGCGTTAGCAGCCGTGCAGCAGCCGTATCCCGCATGACAATGCCAGGAGGCTCGATGAAACCGGCGTCGCCACATGAGTGAGGTACCGACGTTCTTGGCTAGACCAACGTCCATTGATCTGCAGAAACTGCGGATCCTAGGCCGGCTTACATCCTTGGCATCTCCGTAGCGGCCCGGCTATGTCGCGTCGCGGGGAGCGGGTGGGTGCTGCTGTGGGGCTAGCTGGCAGTGGGCCGTGTAGCGAGCCCGACAGCGGACGTGGCGGTAGCCGAGCCTACGGCAGTGGGACGGGTGATCGCGGCGTGACCCTCGTTCGCGCTTATTGGTGCCTATGAGCAGTTGATGCGTCAGGTCCGCCGGACCGATAGAACGGGTGGGTGCCAGAACTGCCCGAGGTTGAGACCGCACGCAGCCTGATCGCTGACCAGGCCCTGCACCGGCGCATCGTGGATGTCGACGATTCCGACAGCTATGTCAGGCGGCCGCACTCCCCGGGGGAGCTGCGGAGCGCGCTGACGGGACGCAGCCTCACCGCCGCGCACCGGCGCGGCAAGACCATGTGGCTCGAGACCTCCGGGACCGGCGAAACGGCCGCACCCGGCGGCCCGGAGCTCGGCATCCATCTGGGCATGAGCGGCCGCGTCGTGGTCACGGGCCCGGACGGCACCGTGGCCGAGGGCGGCGATCCGCACCGCTATGACGCCCGGCCGCGCAGGCCCGAGTGGAGCCGTTTCACCCTCACGTTCGCGGACGGCGGCAGCCTGGTGCTGCTCGACCCGCGCCGACTGGGGCGAGTCCGGCTCGACCCCGACATCGGCGCGCTCGGGCCGGATGCCGCGCAGGTCACGCCCGCGGAGTTCCGCGCGCTCATCATGAAGGGGAGGATCGCCGTCAAGGCGCGGCTGCTCGACCAGTCCAAGATCGCCGGCGTCGGCAACCTGCTGGCCGACGAGATTCTCTGGCAGGCCAAGGTGTCACCCCTGGCGCGGGTCGACAGCCTCTCCGCTGCACAGGTCAATCGCCTCTACCGCGCGCTGAAGTCGGTTCTGGGGTCCGCCATCGCCAAGGGCGGAGCGCACACCGGCGACATTATCGCGGCCCGCCACCCGGGCGGCACCTGCCCGCGGGACGGCGCCCCGATGGCGCACGGAACAGTCGGCGGGCGGTCCACCTGGTGGTGCTCACGCGAGCAGGCCCTCCGGCCCGGACCAGCAGCCGCGCGCCGAGGCCTGAAGACGCGGGCGACGGTGCCTCAGGCCGGGCGTCATGTTAACCGGCCTGACATCTGAACCCGACACGAACACCCACACACTGACCTGCGGATACATGCTGGGCAAATCAGTGCCTCACGTTAAAACCGCAGGTCAGGGCATGATCGCTAGTGTCCGAGGGGGAATCGACTCCCATACGCTCACCGGATCGTCTGCCTATCCACGCCGATGTTGACGTATCTTCCAGCGATGAGCGTCGGTGGTGCTGTTACGCGATCGGCTCCCTCGCTGTCGGCCATACCGGCGGCGGGCGCGATCGGGCGGCTGATGCCCGGAGGCGCCGAGGATGGAGATCCCGAGCATCGAGCAAGCTCGTGGACCAGACGAGCGGCCTCTCGACGTTGGTTGCGTGGAGGGCATTCTTGCCCGCGAGCTGAGGCGGCTCATCCCACTCCGCGGCGGATCCCATTGGGTCGGGGCCAGCACTCTTGGCCGGGAAGCCTGGCGGCAGGGTCAGGCGGCTAAGGGCCGAGCTCGGCTCTTAACGACATTCCAGAGAATGTCCCCGCCCGCCTTGGCCATGACGGCATCGGCCTCGGCCGCGCCCTCGCCGTGTACTGACCGGGCGGAACGGCAGCGAGCCCTATGTGGTGGGACCAGGTCGTGAATCCCGGTCAATGGCAAACGTCAGATGTATCGAGTGACCCGGATCCTCCGGAGTCCTGACGGCATGAGGCAGGCCCTTCGGCAGGAGCAATATATCACCGGCCTGGGTAATAACTTCCCGGGTTGATTGTCTCGTGCCACCCAGCACGTCTTCCCCTATCCCCCACACCTTGGCGCCGTTCATCTGCACGATCGCCCCATACCAGGCATCCCAGTGCCCGCCGAGGCTCTCATCGCCAAGGCGGGATTCAAATACCGAGCACACCACTTGCAGTTCACTGCGGGACAGGCGGCCAAGATGACGTGCTGCTAACGAGTACCAGGCGCCTTCGCTGTCTCTGTCGATGTTTTCATATACCCGCGTGCGCGGGCGGGTGGCATAGGCGTCCCTGAGTGCCAGGCCATCTAGATGCCGGTCAAATTCGTCCCGGTCATCCAGTAAGGCAACCGGCTGGCCTGGCAGCCGGCCTTCCCCGATGGGGAGCGGCAGTGTCACCAGCCACCTGGCATCGTATGCTCCGGGGAAATGCCAGTGCTCCCGGGTAGCTGGCTGCGGGCCGCCAGCGGTGCCTATCGCCGCCCAGAGCGTGCCGGCAAACCTGGCGGCTTGCAGTTCAGCGGGAGACGCCATCGCCGCCTCCGTTAATCCGCGTAGTACGGCATGAGCATGAAGTGTGCACCATGCTGCCTTCTGTAATTATCTCTGCGTGCGGACACTGCGCCCGCTGCCTGAGCGCCCGCGGGTTCCCTCAGCGCCTGCATGTCTTCGGTGGCGGCGACTGCTCCGCCGGTTATGCCTGTATCCCGGCCTTCCAGGAAGCGGGCCGCGGCAGCCTGCATAACATCAAGCTCCACAGCAGATATGCCAGGTAACCCTGGCCCTTCGGCAGCGTTCGCCAGGGACGGTTGCGATTGCACCAGCATCTCGGTCATTGTGCTCTTCTCCCTTTGGTAGCTTTACTTATTTCGCACACGCGGTCGTGTTTGCTGGAACTCTCCGCCAGAGAACACTTGCTGCGTGCCCTCCCGGAGGCCTTGCCCGGGACATCTGGTCTTGCTTGAGGCACAGGGTGTGTTCAGTGCTTGACCGGGATCACGCCGGCCTTGCCGCCTGCGGCCATGCCCGTCTCCACGATCAGGGTCGTGACGGTCCGGGTTCTTGCGTGCCTGGGTCGCCGGCCTTGGTGGCGGCGTGCTCGATCCATTGAGCGTCGCGCGGATCCTGGCCGGCGGCCGCCGGCCGCCGGCCGCCAGGGCGGCCACGAGCCGGGCTGCGGGCGCCACAACATGCTCATCACCATGAACCGGCCCGGAGGCAGTAGATGGGGCAGCTGGCCGCGATCTCGGTGCGGGCGCACGGCGGTCTGTCTGGTGCTGGTTTTCGGCAGGCACAGGGCGGGTCCGTTCGAGGGTCAGGTGTTAGCAGTTGCAGGACGCATGGGAGCTGGATGCTGAGCCGCAGCGGCAGCCAGGTGGCTGTGCGGAAGATGCTCAGCCGCGCCTGCCGCAGCATCCGTCCACCCAGTCAGGTCCGCGACGTTCCCGCCCGCGGTCGCTGTCGCCGTGCCCCTGTTCGCTGATTATGGCCTCCTCCGCCCGGGTGAGCCGCCTGATGGGACAAATTGCCCCGGCCTGCTTCATCTGCTGCGCCTGGGTCGCGAAGTCCAGCCCGAGCATCTTGTTGCGCGCCGACTCATACCGCCCGCCGTCGTTGACCGCACCGGCGATGCCGGTGTCTTCCAGGGTTACCGAGGTGTTGGTCATCACCGAGGACCCCTGGGGGATGCGGGCCAGCACCGCCGCGCGCGGCGTCGAGGTTACCGGCGACCCCGGCGCTGAACCCGTGCTCCTCCAGCGCGACCACCGTCGCCGCCAGCGCCTGCTCATCGGGCAGCGCGGTGAAACGATCAGATACCTGGGTCGTGCTCACCGTGGTCCTCCTTCGCAGGGATACCGCTGCCCGCGACGTCCCCCGCCGCCGCTCGAAGCAGATGCCGTGCTCCAGGAGCACAAGGCTGAGGGCCGCCGGGGCGTGCTCGCATCCGCCAGTGGCCAGTCGCCTCAGCCAGTCGGCGGCCTGTAACATCGGTGCCGGTCAGATGGCGACACATTTCCCCGTCCGAGGGGCCACCACAGGGCTGAAAGGCCGGCGCCGTGAACGCCGAGTGCTGGACCGGCTGGTCGATGCCGTTCGGGCGGGTGAAAGCCGGGCACTGGTAGTGGCCGGCGAGCCCGGCGTGGGCAAGACGGCGCTGCTGGACTACCTGGCCGTGAATGCGACGGGCTGCCGGATGGTGCGTGCCACGGGTGTCCAGTCGGAGATGGACCTGGCATTCGCCGGGCTGCAGCAGTTGTGCGCGCCGATGCTGGATCACCTGGATGGTCTGCCGGTTCCGCAGCGTGATGCGCTGCGGACCGCGTTCGGGATCGGCACCGGCCCGCCGCCGGACCGGTTTCTGGTCGGTCTGGCCGTGCTGAGCTTGCTGTCGGAGGTGGCCGGGGAGCAGCCGCTGATCTGCCTGGTGGATGACCAGCAGTGGCTCGATCGCGCCTCCGCGCAGATTCTGGCGTTTGTCGCGCGCCGCCTGGCGGCGGAGCCGGTGGGCTTGGTGTTCGCGGCCCGGATTCCGGGTGGGGAGCTGGCCGGGCTGCCGGACCTGGTGGTCGAGGGCCTGCGGGAGGACGATGCGCGCGCGTTGCTCGATTCGGTGCTCACCGGGCCGCTGGATGCGCGGGTCCGTGACCGGATCGTCGCCGAGGCCCGCGGTAACCCGCTGGCGCTGGAGCTGGTACGGGGGGTGACGCCGGCGGAGCTGGCGGGCGGGTTCGGGCTCCCCGGCGCGGCACCGATCGCGGGACGGGTCGAGGAGGCATTCCGGCGGCGGGTGGACGCTCTTCCGGACCAGACCCGGCGGCTGCTGCTGGTCGCGGCGGCCGATCCGACCGGCGACCCGGTCCTGGTGTGGCGGGCAGCCGGGCGGCTCGGGATCGGTGCCGAGGCGGCGACGCCAGCTGCCGAGGCCGGACTGCTCGAGTTCGGCGCCTGGGTGCGGTTCCGTCATCCGCTGGTGCGCTCGGCGGCCTACCGGTCGGCGTCTGTCCAGGACAAGCAGAACGTGCACCGCGCGCTGGCGGAGGTCACCGACCCGCGGGCCGATCCTGACCGCCGCGCCTGGCACCACGCCCAAGCGACGCCGGGGCCGGACGAGGACGTTGCCGGGGAGCTAGAGCGCTCGGCAGGCCGGGCGCAGGCACGCG
>Ga0209283_10002277_pt1 | contig 10670 bp, 6 predicted proteins | sample CZO8metaG_2_FD_188354 | JGI IMG/M metagenome (GOLD analysis project Ga0209283, IMG submission 188354) | Vadose zone soil microbial communities from the Eel River Critical Zone Observatory, Northern California, USA - CZOApr15con2H1.8 metaG... | ecosystem: Environmental > Terrestrial > Soil >...
CGTAAAGCGGGTGGCCGCCGGGGTCCCAAACCGTTCCGAAGATTAGCGCGTAAGGCTTCGGCTTTTCGCGGTCGCCGGCCGGTGCACGCACCGGGGCAAGCAAAGACGCCAGCAACAACACTGACCAAGCCATTGCGACACAACACCGGAACCCGCGGACATGTGCAGAGTTCTTCAGGAATCCTCGTCCTCTGACTCTTCTTTGACGGCGTCTTCTTCGTCCTCATCTTCTTCAATCTCGTCTTCGCCGACTACTTTCAGTTCAACCGGATTCACTGTAACCACCTCGAAGTCCGTGCCGCACTCCGGGCAGGAGACGACCGCGCCTTCATCGACCTCATCCTCATCGATGTCGAGATCAGTCTCGCATTCGGGACAGTACACCATGATTTCCTCCACGTTCGGGGTACCCTGTTATATTTAGGTTCTTCGCGAGGAAAAGGTCAAGTGGCTTACCAAGAAAATTCTGCGGTATCCGCGTCTTCCCGATTCGGGCGCCTTTCCACCAGTCTTTCGGGCTTGATGCTCGCCCCGGCGCTGGCTGTCTGCAGTCCCCTGTGCCTCGCGCAGGAACTGACGCAGGAACCGCCGCGTCTGGCGGCCGACCGGCACACCGACGTGCACATCGCCGAGGCAATCAAACAAGTTTCGGCGGATTACATCCGGCAGACCATCGAAAAGCTGGTCACCTTCCAGACCCGGTCCACAATTTCCGCGCAGGACGAGGAATCCATCAAGGCGGGCAAGGGAATCGGAGCGGCGCGGGAGTGGATCCAAGCAGAGTTTGAACGTTACTCGAAGGATTGCGGCGGTTGCCTGGAGGTGAAAACCGACACCTTCACCGAGCAGCCCAGCGAACGCATTCCGAAACCGACCGAAATCACCAATGTTTATGCGGTGCTGCGCGGAAGCGACGCCCAGCAGGCGAAGCGCATCGTGCTCGTAACCGGCCATTACGACTCGCGAAATAGCGATATTCTTAACGGGATCGATCCCGCCCCGGGAGCCAATGACGATGGCAGCGGGACGGCGGTGAGCCTGGAATGCGCGCGCGTTTTGAGCAAAGTTCCGAGCAAAGTCAAGTTCCCGGCAAAGTTCCCAGCAACGATTATTTTTCTGACGGTCGCCGGCGAAGAGCAGGGTCTGAACGGCAGCAAGCACTTCGCCCAGATGGCCAAGCAGCAAGGGTGGAAAATCGAAGCCGTCTTGAACAATGACATTGTGGGAGGCGACCGCAGTCCGCAACAGGATGCGAGCGTGGTGCGCGTGTTTTCCGAAGGTCTGCCAGCCGCGGCGAGCGAGGCTGAAATCCGGCGAATTCGATCCCTCGGCGGGGAAAGCGACTCGCCGTCGCGCGAGCTTGCCCGCTACATCGCCGACGTTGGACGCTCATACGATGCCGGAGTGAAGCCGCTTCTCATCTTCCACCTGGACCGCTTCCTGCGCGGAGGCGATCACTATTCTTTCAATCAGCAGGGATTCGCCGCTGTGCGCTTCACCGAATTCCGCGAAGATTTCAACCATCAACATCAGAACGTTCGTAAGGATGACGCCAACGGCGTCGAATACGGAGACCTGCCGAAGTTCGTGGACTTCGACTATGTGGCCCACGTCGCGCGCCTGAACGCGGCCACCCTGGCCTCGGTGGCATCGGCTCCAGCGCCGCCCACAAGCGTGAAGATGCAGATGAAGAATCTCGAAAACGACACGACTTTGACCTGGGAACCTTCAGCCGGCGCGGCCGCCTACGAGGTGGTCTGGCGCTCGACCAACGCGGCCGATTGGGAATACGTCCAGATGGTTAGCAGCGGTACGCGTGCAACCCTGAAGGTTTCGAAGGATAATGTGATATTCGGCGTGCGCGCGGTCGATGCTGCGGGACATCGCAGTCTGCCGGTTGTGCCGGAGCCGGAAAGATAAAAACAGTGCCTCGCGGACAAACCATCTCGTTCAGCTTTCCTCCCTTTGCAGGATGGGTGAAGCGCATCATTCTGGCATGTTCGGGAATTTTCCTTGCCGAGCAAATCCTGTACCGGGTGTTCAGAGTCAGCCTTCGACCCATTGATGAATGGTTTGCGTTGATCCCGTTGGATGTCATGCACGGCGAAGTCTGGCAAGTCGTCACCTATTCCTTGCTGCACGCCAACTTCGGGCACTTGTTTTTCAACATGCTCACGCTTTGGTTCATCGGTGCCTATCTCGAGCAAGACTGGGGACCGCGTCGCTTCATTGAGTGCTACACGTTTTGCGTTGTGGGCGCGGCTCTAGTGACGATTGGCGTGTCCTACACCCATTTCCTCGGAATGAATGAGGGGCAAGGCACCGTCGGAGCGTCAGGGGGTATTTTCGGGCTGCTGATGGCCTTTGGGATTCTGTACGCCGATCAGGAAATGTTCATGTTCCCGTTGCCGTTCAGGATCAAGGCCAAATACCTAGTCGGCATCTGGATCGCGATCGCGATCTTCGCCATCTTCGATCCATCGCAAAGCGGGGTCGCCAATTTCGCCCATTTGGGCGGTCTGCTCTTCGGTTTCCTGTACGTCAAGTTTCTGCCCCGACGCGGGCTGGGCTTCGCAGCTTCGGAGCACTATTTCAGCCTACGGAACTCCTACTACCGCTGGAAGCGCCGGCGCGCCGCGAGAAAATTCGAAGTCTATATGAAAGATCACGACCGCAAAGTCACCTTCGACGAACACGGAAACTACGTCCCCCCCGACGATAACGACAAACCGAATGGCGGATCGAAATCGGGCTGGGTGAACTAGGCAATCTCACCGCCGAGACGCGGAGAGCGCCGAGACAATTTTAACAAAGCTCAGGAGGGGGCGATGATACTTCGGATATCCGCAAGCATGATTGTTATCCTGCTCGGTTCGTTGAGCGCGGCAGAATCATCTCCTGCATGCAAGCCGGTGAAACGCTATGGCGTCAGCGGGTGTGAGCTTCTAGCGGATCGAACTTGCCCTCCGGGTTATCACAAGGAAGCGGTTGGTCCGCCTGATCCACGAATGAAAGCTCCAGCCTACTTGATGTGCGTAGCCGACAAGCCGAAGCCGCAAGCCCAGCCGCCACATACACCTCCAAAAAGCAATCGCTAGGTTGTGCGGTTCTTGGGGTGTGGAGAGGATTCTCCTCAGTATGCCGCTTGAGAACTCGTTCCCGCGCACCCTCCTGAGGGCTTGACCCAGCTTGAACTGTGGCTTGAAACACTCAGTCAACTTCGGTGATTCTCGAAAGCTGCGAGTATCCGTGCGCGCAGTTCCTGAACCTGGCTCTTGCCTTTGAAGCCCAAGTCGTGACCGGCTCCTTCGACTTCCAGCAACTCGTTTTTCGCGGGGATCAGGTCGATCGCCTTCATCATCTCCTCAATGGTGCCGAAAGGATCTCGCGTTCCGTGCACGAACAAACTCGGCGTGCGCAGGTTGGGCAGATGCTGGACGCGGAGCTGTTCCGGTTTGCGCGGTGGATGCAAAGGGTAGGAAAGCAAAAGCAGTCCGGAAACAAGGCCGGGTTCGGCGGCGCATAACATCGTGGCCTGGCGTCCACCGTAGGAGTGACCGCCGAGAGAGATTCGGCCCGCGACACTTTTGCACAAAACTGCAATCGCGTTGCGCAAACCCGCACGATCGCGTTCCGCGTTGCCCGGAAAGGGCGGGCCGGTTCGCCGCTCCTGGCGGAAGGGTAGATCGCATCGCAGAACCACGTAGCCATGTCCGGCAAAAGTTTCGCTGAGCGCCACCAGGAGAGGAGCAGTGCAATCCGAGCCCGCGCCGTGAGTTAGGATCAGCGCATCGCCGTTGGGCACAGGTGGAGTGTGCAACCAGCCTCGCACCGCGGGATCCAGCGAGTTATCCGAAAACATGATCGCAGACTGCATCGCATCAAAGCCTCTGGATATGGCAAGGTTAGTCGCTATTTCTTCTGTAGCCGTGTCGAGCGCGCCCGATCGTTTTCCCCCACCGTATGCAGCCGCATGAAGTTCGTGGCGCCCGAAGTGAGCTTCGTTCCGGCCACCAGGCCGAGTACGTCGCCGGTGCGGAGAAGACCCTTCGGCAACAATTCCTTTTCGGCGGTCCTGAGCATCGCCTCCGCCGACTCCCATTCTTCCTTGTGCACCGGATGCACGCCCCAAAGCGCATTCATACGATTGCAGACTTCCGGCTTGCGGCTGAAAGCATAGATGCAAACCTTCGGACGATGTTTCGACAACATGCGCGCCGTGTTCCCGCTTTCCGTGAAGACGGCGATCGCGCGCATAGGCAGATCTTCGGCCGCATGCGCGATCGACTCGCATATGGTTTCGGCAACCGAATAACGATGGTCCTCGCGACGGCGCTGCGCTGCCGGCGGCAGTTGCGCGATACTCGCCTCCGCCTCCAGAATGATGCGGGCCATCATGGCCACGGTCTCGCGCGGATAGCGGCCGCTGGCGGTTTCTCCCGAGAGCATCACCACGTCGGTGCCGTCAAAAATTGCGTTCGCTACGTCGCTCGCCTCCGCCCGTGTGGGCCGCGGGTTCTCGGTCATGGATTCGAGCATCTGGGTTGCCGTGATGACCGGCTTACGCCACACGCCCGCCCGCTGAATCACCAGCTTCTGGATGATCGGGACCCGCTCGGGCGGCAATTCCACGCCCAGATCGCCACGCGCAATCATGACGCCGTCGGCCACTTCCAGAATCTCTTCCAGGCGCTCGATGGCTTGCGGCTTTTCCAGCTTGGCGATGATGGGCACGGATTTGCCGAACTCGAGCATCAGGCTTTGTGCCATGCGAATGTCATCGGCGGAACGAACGAACGACAGCGCAATGATATCCGCTCCGTGCATCAAGCCGAACTCGAGGTCGCGCTTGTCTTTCGCGGTCAGCGCGGGGATCGCCACCGCCGCACCGGGCAGATTAATCCCCTGCTGCTCTCCGAGCCTGCCACCGTTCAGGACTTCGCATTCCACATCCACGCCGCGAATCGAGCGCACTCTGAGTTCAATGCGGCCGTCGGACAAAAGCACCCGTGCGCCGGGTTCGACGTCGCGCGCCAGTCCGGCAAAATCGGTGGAAATCAGCGCGGTCGTCCCGGCCAACTGGCGCGGCGTAATCGTCAGTATGGCCCCGGCCTGCAGCAGCACGGCCTTTCCATTCTTCAGGCGGCCGGTTCGAATCTTCGGACCCTGAAGATCCTGAAGAATACAGATGGTCCGCTTCAGCTGAGGGGCGGCACGCCGCAGGCGCTGGATTCGCCGGGCGTGTTCGGAGTGCGTTCCGTGGGAGAAATTCAGACGGGCAACATCCATGCCCATGCGCATCAGGTCGCGAATCATTTCTTCGGAATCGCAGGCTGGACCAATCGTGCAGATGATTTTTGCGCGGCGCAGTCGTTCGGCTACCCCTTCCCCTGCAGGGGCGGAAGCCGGCAAACCTTCTTCAACCAGATCCAGTTTCCGTTCTTTCAAGTCGAGAATCCTCTCTCCAGACGGCTCCATCAATCTTATTGCACAACGGTTCATGTGGGGACGGGGCAGAGCCCCGCCTCCACACGACAATCGGCTTAGCGGCCTTGGGTGTCTCCTAGCGGAGGCGGAACTTTCGTGACACAGCGAGGAAAAAGCATGGCATTGAATTCGGCGCCAATCAGTACCACCAGCGAGATCAGGTACATCCATACCAGCAGCGCAATGCCCACACCGAGCGAACCGTAAATCACGCTGTAGTCCGCATAGTGCTGCAAATACCATCCAAAGAGGGCGGTGGAGAGCAGCCACATGGCGGTCGCAAGCACGGCGCCCGGCAAAACGCTGTGCCAGGGTTGTGTGCGGGGCACCGCATTGTGATAGATAAGCTGGATCACGGCGATGCTGGTCAGGATCGCGATGCCCCAGCGCATCGCGCCCCACAACAACAGAATTAGAGGTCCAAACTCATGCCCGATGTGAAACAAAATCCGCGTTTCAATGCGGCTGCCGAATGCAACCAGAATAGTTGCGAAAGTCAGCGGCAGACCCGCCATTAGAACCAGCGAAATCGCAATCGCGCGCTCCTGGACTAACCCCCAAGTCTTGGGAAGCTGGTAAGCGCGGCGAAAACCCTCCATCCACGAGATGATGGCACCCGAAGCGGTCCAAATCGTCAACAACGACGTGGAGATGAGCAGGCCAACCGGCCGGTTCGTGCTGCCTCCCAGGTAGGAGAGTGCGGTTGCGCTACCTGCGGGCAAGATGGCGCCCAGGGCGTAGGAGATCTCGCGAAGGTAGGCGTCGCCCCGGTGCAGGGCGGCGAGAACCGAGCCGAGCACCAGTAAGGCCGGGAAAAAAGTGAAGATGGCTGAATAGGCCGACGCTTTGGCGGTCGCAAACGCATCGTGCTCGAAGGCACGCCAGATCGACAAGCGGAACAGGCGCCAGAAGCGCCCCAGCGCCGGAGCCAACACCAGTCCACCAGGTAGCGGCTCCGGCGTGGGATTGCGATCCTGCGTTTGCCCGGTCAAGCGCTGTGGTTCCAGTGCTAAAGCCATTGGGGTCAAAAACCGCCCGCCAAAAAAGACGTCGGTCAAGAAATTTCGATCAATCAGGGCCCTTCACAAAGACGCCTCTAAGAAAACGAGGGGCGACTCGCGTCGCCCCCTCTTGTGTTCGTCTCGTCTTACTCCGCGGCGAGTTCTTCCGTCTCGCCTTCGTGCCGCATGAGTTCGAGCGCCCGTTCGGCATCTTCGTAGGCCTGCGAGACTTCCTCCTGCACCTTGCTTGCCGCCTCTTCCATTTCTGGAGAGAGACGCACGTTCCGGTAATATTCCATGCCGGTGCCGGCGGGAATCAAGCGGCCCACGATCACGTTCTCCTTCAAGCCGCGCAGATGATCGACCGCTCCCTGAATCGAAGCTTCGGTCAGCACGCGCGTTGTCTCCTGGAAGGAGGCAGCCGAAATAAACGAATCGGTGGAGAGCGACGCCTTGGTGATGCCGAGCAGCAGCGGACGCCCAGTGGCCGGTTTGCCGCCATTGGCAATCGCGCGCTCGTTCTCCTCGTGGAAGCGGAACTTGTCCACTTGCTGTTCGAGCAGGAACTGGGTGTCGCCTACATCTTCGACCTTCACCCAGCGCATCATCTGGCGGACGATCACTTCGATGTGCTTGTCCGAAATGTTCACGCCCTGCAGACGATAGACTTCCTGGATTTCATTCACCAGATAAGACTGTAATTCTTTCTCACCGAGCACGGCCAGAATGTCGTGCGGGTTGAGCGGCCCGTCCATCAGCGGTTCACCCGCCCGGACGCGCTCGCCTTCCTGCACGTTGATGTGGACGCCGCGCGGAACGGAATATTCCTTCTCCGTGCCGTTATCGGCAGCCACGTAGAGTTTGCGCTGTCCCTTGGCCACTTCGCCGAAGCGCACCACGCCATCGATTTCGCTGATGACGGCGGTCTCCCGCGGCTTGCGCGCCTCGAACAATTCCACCACGCGCGGCAGACCGCCCGTGATGTCCTTGGTCTTGGTCGTTTCGCGCGGGATCTTGGCCAGCACGTCGCCCGGAAATACCGTGTCTCCATCCTGAACCATGAGGTGAGCGCGCGAAGGCATCAGGTAGCGCTTGCTCGCCTTCCCCTTGATCACGATCGCCGGCTGACGCTTCTCGTCGGGCGAATCCGCCACCACGTGACGCGACAGACCGGTGACCTCATCCACTTCCTCGTGCAGCGTGATGCCTTCCTGTAGGTCCTTGAACTGCACCGCGCCGCCTATTTCGGTGAGGATGGCAAACGTGTAAGGATCCCACTCAACCAGAGCCTGTCCGAGTTGTACCGGCCCACCTTCAGTAACTTTGACCTTGGCGCCATACACAACCGCATAGCGCTCGCGTTCGCGGCCCTTTTCATCCACGATTGCGATCGAACCCTGACGGTTCATCACCACCAGGTCGCCAGTCTTGGACTTCACGGTCTGCAAATTGACGAAGCGGACCGTGCCGTTGCTCTTCGCATCGAGACGCGACTGTTCCGAGACTCGCGACGCCGTACCTCCGATGTGGAAGGTACGCATGGTGAGCTGCGTTCCAGGTTCGCCGATGGATTGAGCCGCAATTACTCCGGTTGCTTCGCCCAGTTCGACCAGGCGTCCGGAAGCAAGATTGCGTCCATAACACATGACGCAGACGCCGCGCTTCGACTCGCAGGTGAGCACCGAGCGAATCTTCACTCGCTCGATACCGGCAGCCTGAATCGCGCCCGCCAGATCTTCGGTGATCTCATGATTCACGTCGACCACCACTTGGCCTTCGTAGTCCTTGATCTTCTCGAGCGACACGCGGCCCACGATCCGGTCGCGCAGCGGCTCAATGATTTCCCCGGCTTCGACGATACCGGAAACGAAAATTCCGTCCACCGTGCCGCAGTCGTATTCGCTGATGATCACGTCCTGCGCGACGTCCACCAGACGGCGCGTCAGATAACCCGAGTCGGCGGTCTTCAGAGCCGTATCGGCCAGACCCTTGCGGGCGCCGTGCGTCGAGATGAAGTATTCGAGCACCGTCAACCCTTCACGGAAGTTCGCCGTGATCGGAGTCTCGATAATCTCACCCGTCGGTTTCGCCATCAGTCCGCGCATCCCGGAGAGCTGACGGATCTGCTGCTTCGATCCGCGGGCGCCGGAATCGGCCATGACGTAAATCGGGTTGAGTTCTCCCTCTTTATCGCGCTTCTGCATCTGGCCAAACATTTCATCGGCAACTTTTTCCGTAATGGCCGACCAGATTTCGATGACCTTGTTGTAGCGTTCGCCGTTGGTGATCGCACCGTCCAGGTACTGCTGCTGCACGTTGATCACCTGCTTGTCGGCGTCTTTCACCAGGGTCTTCTTGTTGTCCGGGATCACCATGTCGTCGATGCCGATCGAAAGGCCGGCGCGCGTGGCATAACGGAAGCCGAGCGACTTGATCTCGTCGAGCATCTTGACCGTGACTTCCAAACCAAACCGCAGATAGCAGTAGTTGACCAACTGGCCGACGCCCTTCTTCTTCAGCAAACCGTTGATGTAGGGCATGCTTTCGTTGCCCCCGGGTACCGCCTTGGGCAAATGGTCGTTCAGAATGGCGCGCCCGACGGTGGTATTCAGGTACTCGCGATTAAGGTGCACGGGCTCCGTATGGTTCACGTCCTGATCGTCATAGGCCTGCGTCAGGTCAATGACCTCGCCGGTGTAGCGCAGGCGGATCGGCGAAAGCGTTTCCACCTCGCCCATTTCGAGCGCGATCACGACGTCGTCAATATTCGCGAACGAACGGCCTTCGCCCTTCGCTCCCGGTTTTGCTTTCGTCAGATAGTAGAGACCGAGCACCATGTCCTGTGTGGGGACGGTGATGGGCTGGCCTGACGCCGGCGACAGAATGTTATGCGAAGACAGCATCAGCACGCTGGCTTCCACCTGCGCCTCGGGCGAAAGCGGAATGTGCACCGCCATCTGGTCGCCGTCAAAGTCGGCGTTGAACGCCGTGCACACCAGCGGGTGGATCTTGATCGCCTTGCCTTCCACCAGCACCGGCTCGAACGCCTGAATGCCCAGGCGATGCAGCGTAGGTGCGCGGTTCAGCATGACCGGATGGTCCTTGATGACCTCTTCCAGAATGTCCCAGACGATCGGTTCCTGCTGCTCCACCATTTCTTTTGCTTGCTTGATGGTGGTGCAGTTTCCCGTCTGTTCGAGACGGTGGTAGATGAACGGCTTGAACAACTCGAGCGCCATCTTCTTGGGCAATCCGCACTGATGCAGCTTGAGCTCGGGGCCAACCACAATCACCGAACGACCGGAATAGTCAACGCGCTTGCCGAGCAGGTTCTGGCGGAAGCGCCCCTGCTTGCCCTTCAGCGTGTCGGAGAGCGACTTCAGTGGCCGATTGTTCGCGCCACGCAGTACGCGCCCGCGGCGTCCGTTGTCGAACAGAGCGTCGACCGCTTCCTGCAGCATGCGCTTCTCGTTGCGCACGATGACTTCGGGAGCGTGCAGGTCCATCAGCTTCTTCAACCGGTTGTTGCGGTTGATGACGCGGCGATACAGATCGTTCAGATCGGAGGTGGCGAAGCGTCCGCCATCCAGTGGAACCAGCGGACGCAGTTCCGGTGGAATCACCGGAAGCACGTCCAGGATCATCCATTGCGGTTTGTTGCCGCTCCGGCGGAAGGCCTCGACCACTTTCAGCCGCTTCGCATACTTCAGGCGCTTCTGCAGCGAGGTTTCGTGTTTCATCTTCTCGCGCAGTTCGCCAGAGAGCGAATCGACCTCGATGCGCTTCAGAAGTTCCTTGATCGCTTCCGCGCCCATCATCGCTTTGAAGCCGGCGGGGCGATATTGCTGATCGAGTTCGCGGTACTTCGCCTCGTCCTTGATGACTTCGCGCTCTTTCACCGGGGAGTCGCCGGGATCGACGACCACGTAAGCCTCGAAGTACAGGATCGCTTCCAGATCGCGCAGTGAAATGTCGAGCAGATGCCCGATGCGACTGGGCAGGCCCTTGAAGAACCACACGTGCGAACAGGGCGAAGCAAGCTCGATGTGCCCCAGGCGCTCGCGGCGGACTTTTGACAGCGTGACTTCCACGCCGCACTTGTCGCAGATCACCCCGCGATGCTTCATGCGCTTGTACTTGCCGCAGAGACATTCCCAGTCGGTGACCGGGCCGAAAATGCGC
>Ga0209283_10002278_pt1 | contig 10669 bp, 7 predicted proteins | sample CZO8metaG_2_FD_188354 | JGI IMG/M metagenome (GOLD analysis project Ga0209283, IMG submission 188354) | Vadose zone soil microbial communities from the Eel River Critical Zone Observatory, Northern California, USA - CZOApr15con2H1.8 metaG... | ecosystem: Environmental > Terrestrial > Soil >...
GATGGGCGCAGCAATAGGCCTTAGGTTATGGATGGGGGACACTCTCTATTCCACGCGGGTACTAGAGTAACAGAGCCAAGCGGGACGCGAGATGCTGTTGTTCGCGAAGATTAACAGCGGGCACGACGATTTCCAGGGCTTACAAGCGGCCATTCAAGAATCCGGCGGCTTCTGTAATTTCTGTTGCTGAATGTCTTCCTTCTCGATGCGTTGCATCATGGCTTTGCGGCCAAAGAGATAATCGCGCACGGTTGCGCCAAAGCGTGAAGGAACCACCATCACCTGATTATGCGCCATCCGGCGCCAGGAGATGGGGCCGCGCGCCGGCACGAGATGCAAGCCCCATTGAAAAATGAAGCCGAGGTTCCAAACGACGAAAAGTGCAACGACCGAAGCGCCGCTGGCCAATGTCATTTTCTCCCGCATAAACCAGCCGCCGCATTCCCCGAGAAGCGCCGCCAGGCCCAGAACAAAAATCGGCGTAAGTGAAATAAAGAAGCGGTTGCCGAACGACGAGAGGCCGTCCCAATCGGGATACGCGCTGACGAAGAGGTAGAACGCCACGGTGGCCCCGATCAGCGGCCCTCCGGTAGTTTTCTCACGCCGGCCAAACAGCACCAGGCCAGCCAACGCCAAACCCAGCAGCGGAGTCCAGCTCAGCATTCCGTGATCGGCGGAGAACAACACGCGCAGAAACTCCGGAGAACCCCAGTGCCAGTCGCGCAGCGCGGCGTATCCGCTCTGGAACGGACTCCCGTAGATGATTTGCCGCGTTAGCAGCGTCGGGAGCATCCCGGCCAGTACGGCCACCGCGAACACAGCGTGTTGTCCGAGCAACCGGCCTGCCGATGGCCGGCTGGAATCGGGCTCCCACAGCGCCTGACGATACCTGAGAAGCGCCTCGATGCCCGGAGCCGTCAGCAGGACGGCATTCAGGTAATAGACATTCGTCATGAGCGCTGCGAGCAAGCCGAGAACAATCCACTGCCGCATTGTGCGGGCGTCCCGCGTGCGATGCCAATACCATAGAAACAGCGCCACGCTGAAGGCCGAGTGGGCGTGCGACCAGGACGGGTTAAAATACATGTAGACGGGGAGCGAACTGCCCCACCAGATTCCCAGCGTCGCAAGAAATGCCCATTTCTCGGCGACATACTTCCGTGCCAGATGAAACGAAATCCATAGCCCCAGGAATCCATACACCGCTGTTCCCAGCGCCATGGCCCAGCGATAGGGAAACGTGAAGCCGTCGGCGTTGACGGGGAAACCCGCCATGCGCAAAACCAGTGCGGCGACGTGCGCGCTCACCAGGAACGGCGCCCAGAGAATCGCCGGACCGACCGTGAAGTGATTTTCGAGGTATCCGGTTCTCGTGTAGAACTCTGGTTTGAACCGCCCTGTTTCGTCCACGCGCCTCTGGACGAAATCGGCATTCCCCGCGAGGTAGTCCTTCTCAAAACGGAGATTGTGGTCAATCAACAGCGCGCGTGCGTAAGCATAGTAGCCGATCCCGTCGCCGCGCAGCCACGGATTGCAGAGCGGCAGGCTGAGAAGAAACACGACGAGCAGCGTCTTCTCGCAGACCGACCAACGACGCCAGCGTCCCGCAAGGATCATCCGAGTTTTCTTGCTTCGAATTTGTGCAGCGGCGCACACCGGCGGATGGAAAGGCCCGGCAAGAAGACTAGCTGGCGCTGGTAAGCGCGGTGCGCGGTGCGGCCGCGGCCGTTCGTTTTTGACGAAAGTAAACAACGACGCGGTCAATGATTTCCGTCAGAGGCGTCCTGGGGCGGAAACCAGTCAGCTCCACGAGTTTGTCGATCGAGGGCACCCGGCGGAGCATGTCTTCGAAACCCGGCTCGTAGGCCTGGTCATAGGGGACGTGCGTGATGGGCGAAGAGCTTTGGGTGCGTTCCTTGACCAGATGCGCGAGTTTTTCGATGGTGACTTCTTCGGTGGTGCCGACGTTGATGACCTGGCCGACAGCGCGGTCGGTGGCGATCAACCGCACGATGGCTTCGACCGAGTCTTGCACGTCGCAGAAACACCGCGACTGCTGGCCGGTCCCGTACACGGTAAGGGGCGCGCCTTCCAATGCCTGGCCGACGAAGTTGGGCAAGACCATACCGTAACGCCCGGTCTGCCGCGGCCCGACCGTGTTAAAGAACCGGGCCACGATCACCGGCTGCTTTTTTTCTTTCCAATAGGAGAGCGCCAAAAACTCGTCCAGCGCCTTCGAGGCCGCGTAACTCCAGCGGCCTTTGGTTGTCGGGCCCAGCACGAGGTCGGCGTCTTCGTGGAAAGGCACATTGGTGTTCTTGCCGTACACTTCCGAAGTAGAGGCGGTAAAAACCAATTTGCGTTTCTTACAGGCGGCATCGAGCACGAGCTGAGTGCCATTGACATTGGTCTCGATGGTGCGGACCGGGCTCTCCACAATCAGCCGCACTCCGACAGCCGCGGCCAGGTGCACGATGACGTCCGCTTCGTCCACCAACTCGGCAAGCAACTGGCGGTTCTCCAGCGAATCCAGAAAATACTGCATCCCGTCGTACTTCTTGAGATGGCGGATGTTTTCCATCCCGCCGGTGGAGAGATCGTCGAGCAGCAGCACTTCATGACCGCGCGTCAGCAGTAATTCCGCAAGATGTGAGCCGATAAAGCCAGCACCGCCCGTGATCAGGAAGCGCACGGTTCCTCCTTACAGATTGTCTTCGTTCAATGATTCCCGTTCTTCGGGCCTGGCGGGTGACGGAGCGTCGTGGGGGTGCTCCTGCTGCTTCTCCTGCCCATAGCCATACGAATACGGGTAATACCGGTAGGAATAATAATAGTCCGGGGCGCTGGAGTCCACAGCATTTAGCACCACACCAAGTAACCTGCATTTTACGCTGGCGAGCAGGTCCCGCGTGCGCGAAAAGGCTTCCTTGGGTGTCGCGCCGCTGCGCACCACCAAGAGCACGCCGTCAGCTTGAACGGAGAGGATGACCGCATCCGTGGCGGCCATGATCGGCGGAGAGTCTATCACAATGAATTTGTACTGCGCGCGAAGTTCGCCGATGGCTGCGGCCAATCTGTGCGAAGCGAGCAGGTCGGCGGGATTGGGAGGAATGGGCCCGGTGGGAATGGCCGCGAGATTGCTGACTGCCGGGTGCGGTATAGTGATCAAGTCCAGGCTTGAGACCCCTGCCAGATACGAACTCAGCCCCGCATAATTGCCGTCCGCCAGGCTAAGGGCGCGGCTGACGCCAGGTTTGCGCAGGTCGGCATCGATCAACAGGGTGCGGTCGCCGAGCTGCGCCAGCGTGACCGCCAGATTTGTCGCCGCCGTAGTCTTCCCTTCGCGCGGCAGGGCGCTCGTGACAAGAATCACCTGCGGGGGCCGCCCGGCCTGCGAGAGCAACAAGGACGTGCGCAGCGCGCGGAAGGCCTCCGACATCTGCGACTTGGGAAGCGTGTGCGACACCAATTCCACGCGGCGGTTCTTGCCGTTTCTGACCAGCATTCCCAGCAGGTTCCGTTTCTTCGGGTGCCCGTTCAGGCTGGCAAATGCCGGCACAACTGCGAGCGAGGGCAGCCGCGACAACACTTCAACGTCGTCCGGCGTCTTCACAGTGTTGTCCATATACTCGCGCAATATCGCCAGCCCGATTCCTCCCACCAAGCCAAATAGGAATGCCAAGGCAATGTTCCGCGTCTTGTTTGGCCGGGCCGGCGAGGGGGGAATCATTGCCGGGTCCACCACGCGAATATTCGACGAGCGCAAGCCGGCCGAGATACCCGCTTCTTTCAGCTTAGTCAACAGGCCTTCGTACAGTTGCTTATTCGCTTCGGCCTCCCGTTTCAGAATGTTGTACTGCACCAGGCGCTCAGCCATCGAGTTCGCTTCGGCTTTCTGTTGATCCAGGGCCCGGGTCAGCAGCAATTCCCGCTGACGCGCGGCGCGGTAATCGTTTTCCACGCGGTTGATGATATTCTTTTTCTCGCCGTTCACCAGTTCTTCGAATTCCTTCACTTTTGCCTGGAGCCTTTGTACTTTCGGGAAATTCGGCCCGTACTGATTCAGGGCTTCCGTATAGGCTTCCACGGCTTCGGCGCGCTTGACCTGCAAATCTTTCAGCATTTCGCTGTCATGCACCGCGGGCAGCGCATCCAGGCTGCCGGACTGCGCGAGCTGAAACGCAGCTTCCTTTTTCATGCGGTCGCTTTGCGCCTCGGTGAGCTCCTTGTTGATGTCTCCCAGGCGCTGCGTTGTGATGTTCTGTTTCTCGTCAATCGTCCAGATCTGGTTTTGCCGCTCGTAAGCGATGCGCGCGTCTTCGGACTTTTCAACTTTGATCTTCAGTTCGTTCAACTGGCCGGCCAGCCACGTGGAGGCCTGCGAGGTGGCTTCGTAGCGGCTGCGGAAGTTTTCTGCGATGTAGTTTTCCACGTGGGCATTGACAACCCGCGCCGCCACTTCTGGGTCGGTGGATTCGAAACTAACGTCCAGCAACCGGCTGTTGGGCACGCGTTTTACGCTGAGTGCCCCCAGAAACGGGCCGAGCGCGGGCGGGCGCTTCTGGTTGGCGAGCGTCGTCGTGGTGACCGCATCGTCGTCCGGCCTGGCCGCCGGCAGGCTGCTTCCCGTGGGGCCGTCAAGCCCCGCCGTCTTGATGGTGCGCAGGGCGAGCGTTTCACTCAGCAGGATCTTGGACTGCGTCTCAATGTAATTGTCCAGGTCGGCGTAAATATCGTAAGCATCGGTCCCGGGGAAAGGCAGGATGTTCGTGTTCTCGCGGTCGATTTCGATGCGCGTGGTCGCCACGTACACCGGCTGCAAACGGAATGTGCCGATGGACACAATCGTCACCACCGCGAGGAGAAACGAAAGGATCATCCACTGGTGCTTGCGAAGAATGATCACGTAGTCGAGCAGGTGGGGCTCCCGGGGCGCCATGTCCCACACGGGCATGTGCATCGGCACGGGCAGAGGCGCGGATTCCATCGCCCCTCCGTTCCCCTTGGGCACGAGTTTGTTCAGGTCATCCATGTGCTTCGATGCCTATCTGGCCAAACGGAAGAGCGCGACTCCGGACCCCACGGCCAACGCAATTTCTCCCATCTTGTAAGCCGCACGTTTTCCGCCGCTTTCGGGAATGAACAAAATGTCGCTGGGATAGAGCCGCACGTCTTCGGCCTTGTGGTCCAAGACTCTCTTCAAGTTCAGCGCCACTTCTTTCTGCTGGCCAGTGGCCGAATCTTTGCGCAAAATCACGGCCTGCTGAGGCTTCGCCGCCCGCCGGAATCCGCCCGCCAGCGCCAGGGCTTTCAAGGCGCTCATTTGCTCGCGGTCGTTCGCCAGAACGAAGCCTCCGGGATGGTCCACCGCGCCCATCACGTACACAATGCCCGCGCGCGGAACCGACACGACATCGCCGCCCTCGATCGGAATATTGAATTTCGGATCGCCCGTTTCCAGCAAGTCATTCAAGTTAATGAACAGCGTCAATGGAGGAAGCGGTGGCGGAGTGGCAACCGAATCTCCAGGCCCGGAAGTTGTGGTTGCCGAAGGCGACAAGCCTTTCGGATCCGCGGATCCAGTCGGCGCAGGGGCTACCGGTCCGCCAGCGGGGCCGGCCCGCTGACCGGGATCAGGCGCCGCTCTCGAGATGATCACCGTGCTGCCGGCATCATTGGCTATCCCGCCGGCTTCCGAGAGCACTTCCAGAAGCGTCACCGGGCGGACCGCCTGATAGACCATCGAATGGTTCACCGCACCGATGACCGTAATAGGTTTGCTCTTGCGTTCCTTTACGGTGACAGTGACCTGAGGACGGGATACCAAGCCGCTCGTTTCCAGCAGTTCCGCAAGCTTCTCCTCGAGCTGAATCTCCGTCAGTCCAGCGGCATGAAGCCGGGCCGGAAGCAAAGGGAGGGCGATGGTACCCAATTCGCTGACGCGCACGTCACGGCTCAGCTCTTCCACGTCGAACACCTCAATGGAGAGCAGATCGCCCGTTCCGATGACGTATTCTCCTTGACGGACGTGCGCAGCCTCGGAGAGCTGCCGCAGGCGGCTGTTGGCTTCGTCGGGGGTCACCAGCTTTTCTTGCGCGCAGGCGAGAGAAGCACAGGCGAGCACAAACAAAACCAACCCGGCACGTTGGCGGATAGGCTTCCGCCTTGTACGCAGGCTTGCAAGCCTCATTGAGAGAGAAGACTCCGCGGCCATTATACAGGTAGATGTGAAGTTTCAGACGGCATGTTGCGGATTCGGCAATGGCTGCGGCTGATTCCGGGTTACCCTGCGGATTACGCGGATCTCGGCCGCTGCGAATCCGGCCAACAGCAGGAACAGCAGAGCGTTCGAAGGAATGTGCAGGTTGAAGTCCACCATACTGTGCGCCAGGACTCCGCCGCAGGAAACCAGCGCGCCCATTTGCAGCGCCGCCAGAAGCCCGCTCGTTCCGCTGCGAACGTGCCGGATCCCCCGAATCATCAGCACCGCGAGGAACCAGGCACAGCAGGCGCCGCCCGCCAGACCCGTTTCCGCCAGAGCTTCCAGATAATCATTGTGAGTGTGGTTCACCACCTTGCCGTCGTAGAGCGTCTCGTATTTTGGAAAAACATCCCGCAAGGTCCCGAGCCCTGTTCCCAGCAAAGGATGCTCCAGAAAGATCCGCCAGGTATCCCGCGCCATCGAGATGCGTTTATCCTCGCCTACCTCAAGCGTCCGGTAGGATGAAAACCGCTGGAGGGCGCGCTCCACTCCCAGCCAGGTGACCAGCGCCCCGGCCACCAGCAGGACGGCGGCCACGGCGACGAGTTGCTTTCGTTCTCCCCGCCGCAGCCAAATCAGCAGGAGCAGCAGCCCCACCTGCACCAGAAAGCTGATGATTCCCCCGCGCGACGCCGACAAGAACAGTGCCGCAACCGGGAACAGGCTGAATAGCCCCACCAGCAGCCACTGGTCCCGGCGCACTTTGCCCATCACCAGAGCCGCCAAACCGGGCGGCGCCAGCAACTCCACCAGCCCGGCAAAATGGTTGCGATTCACGTACGGCCCGAAGGGAATCCCGCCATAACGCATCTCGCGCACCCAATACAGCTTTCCATTGAAGGTCAGATGCTGGAGGATTCCGAAAACGGAAACGGCAAAACCCAAAGCGAGCAAGAACCATACAAAGCCTCGCAAGTCATCGAGCGTGCGGTAAGCCTGCGCTGCGAGGAAAACAAGAATCAGATAAGCCATGAGCCGGAGGAAATCCACTTTGCTTGCGTAGCGATACGCCGTGGTCCGGAATACAAACTGGAACATGACCACCGCCGCAAACGCGGCCAGGGGGCCAAGAAGCGGATGGCCGTGAATCTCCTTTTCCCATCCCAGCGCTACGCGCAGTGCCCAGAACACGATCAGTGCAGCGGCCCCTGCTTCCAACACTGCCGCCGCCCAGTCTTCGACTCCGCCGTGCGCCGCGACCGCGAACAGCACAAGCGCGCAGATGCCCGCCCGGATAAACTTCATGGAGCAGGCCTCTTCGGGCCGGGTTCAAGGGGCACAACCGAGACGTCGTCCACCCAGACCGTCCCCCGCAATTTATTGTCTAATTTTTCGCTGGGAATTCGCCGCAGGACAACCGTCACCAGACGCGTGTCCGAGCCCGCCGTGAACGACAACTCGAGGCGCGTCCAGGGTTGCGTGCCGGTCAAATCGGGAGTGAGGCGGCCGGTGGCCCCGGGGTTGCGCGAATCGAAGACTGCGAAGCACGGGCCGCGATTGGTGGTGATTTCTTCGGTCTTTACATACGCCGAAAACTGGTAGGTCTTCCCCGGCTGCACCGGGACATATTGGAAGAGGTGCGTGAAATTGAGATTTTCCACGCCGTCGAAGGTGATGCGAAGAGAACGGTCTCCGGAATGTTTCGTCTCGCGGTCGAACGTAAATTGAACGCCGGGATCGGGCCTCCACCTCCAGCCAAAGCCGCCCGGAATGAAATCGCCTTCGAATCCGCCGTCCCACACCAGCGAGCCATCCGATGGAGCAGACGGAGTAATCCCCGCCATCTCAACCGCCTGCCCCCAGACGCTGCGGGCCTCCGGGATGAAGTCTTCAACGAAAAGCTCATCCAGCAGGGGAAACACCATCTTCAACTCGATCCTTGGGTGCAGCTCTGCCAGTCGCTTCCAGACTGCCAGCGCGGCGCTTCCTTCATGTTCGTTGGAAAGAAAGCGAATCGCTTCCAGATAGACCGCGGCGCTTCGAGGCAAGGCCTGGTCGAGGATCATTTCAATGTTGGGGTTGGCGCGCCAGCAAACCGAGACGGCGGCGGCAGCGCGATTCGGGTCCGCTGCCACCGCGCGGCGAACCTGCGAGTAGGCCTGGCGTATCTCTCCCTGTCGCAAAAGGAAGTTCGCGTAGCGCCAAGCCACGTCGGCGGAAATGGGATGGGCCTTCTGCGCCTGCTCGAACGCTTCGCGGGCTTGCGCGGTATCGCCCTGGGCTTCGCGGGCGCCGGCAAGGTCCATCCAAGTATTGGCTGACCGGGGGTCAAGCGCCAATGCCCGCTGATAATACGAAATGGCCAGCGGCAAGTCCGGCTGATCGAAGTTGTATTGCCAGTAGCGGCCTAAGAAGTACCAGTGCTCGGCATTGCCGGGCTCCAGATGCGCCGCCCGCCCAAGGCCTTCCGAAGTCTCCCGGGCGGCGTAGTGATTGGCAAGGGCGATTCTCCCTCCGGAAAATGCCAGCGCGCCGGCAACGGCGAAGACCCCGGCGAGGAACACCCATCGCACACCCGGCCTGGAAAAACGCGCCTCCATCGCGCGCTACTCTGACGCGACACCGCCCCGCGCGCAACAGAAAAGAAATTCGTCGTTAGCAAGTGCAAAATGTCTTCTCGTCGCGTCTTCGAATTTCGGGCTCCGCGCCCAAGCGAGGGGCTTGCACGCTTCGCCATCCCGGATTATTCTCGGGCGGCTTCTAAAACGCAGTTCGCTTCTTCCGAGGTGTACGCATGAATCATTGGACTCGACGAAAGTTTTTCCTCACCACCCTTTCCGCAAGCGTTGCCGCCGGCGCCCGCAATCTTTTCGGGCGGACCGCGACCGGAGGCAACACCGTGCTCGCGCTCCCCGGCGGCAAGAACATCATCATCTGCGCCCGCAACGGACTGAACTACATTGACGCCGGCTACGAGCGCCTGCGCGCGGGCGCGGACACACTCGATGCCGCCATCACGGTTGTCTCCGGACCGGAGAACGATCCCAATGATGACAGCGTCGGTTTGGGCGGGCTGCCCAATGAAGAAGGCGTAGTCGAGCTCGACGCCTGCTGCATGCATGGCCCAACGCGGCGCGCGGGCGCCGTGGGTGCCGTCCATGACATCAAGAACGTAGCGTCGCTGGCCAAAACGGTGATGGAGCATACCGGCCACGTGATGCTGGCCGGCGAAGGCGCAACCCGCTTCGGCCTGAAGATGGGCTTCCCGAAAGAAAATCTGTTGACGGAGCACTCGCGCAAGATATGGCAGTTGTGGAAGGAATCCAACTCCAACCAGGACTGGTGGGGGCCGGGAATGGCCGATCCTAACTGGAAACCTCCAGCGCCGTTGCAAATCTCTCCGATTGCGGACCAGCCGGAAGATGTTCGCAGGCTCTATGGCCTGGCGGCGGATATCGGGATTCCCCCCGAAGCCCGCGCGGATGCCATCCACAAGGTCCTGCATCCGCCAACCGGAACCATCAATTGCTCTGTGTTGAATGAAAAAGGCGAGATTTCCAGTGTGACCACCACCAGCGGCCTGGCATGGAAAATTCCCGGACGATTGGGCGACTCGCCCATCATCGGCGCGGGCTGCTATTGCGATCAGGATGTGGGCGCGGCCGGGGCCACAGGCAACGGCGAAGAAAACATCAAGGTCGCGGGCGCGCACACCATTGTGGAAAATATGCGCAAGGGAATGTCGCCGGAAGAAGCGGGCCTGGATGTGCTGAAGCGCATCGTGCGCAACTACAACGGCGACATGACGAGGATCAAGTACGTCAGCATGGTGTACTACATTCTGCGCAAGGACGGCGCGTACGCAGGCGTCAGCATGTGGTCCGGCTCCGACGAAAGACCGGCGAGCTTTGCCGTCCACGATGGAGCGAAACGCGAGGAAAAGTGCAAGGCCCTGTTCCAGGGCAGGGCCAGCAGCTGGCCGCCCATGCCGCGCCTGCCAAAGTAGGATTCCGCCGCTGATGAACGAGAGTCAGGGTGATGGCATTTCGAGGTTATGGACCGGGCGAACATTCTGATCATCGGCGGCGGCGTGGTGGGATGCGCGATTGCGGGAGCCGCGTCGCGCCGCTGGGAAGACGTGTTTCTGGTGGAGCAGTTCCCGAGAGTCGGGATGGCCACCAGCACGCGCAACAGCGGCGTCATTCATTCCGGCTTCTACTACCCCAAAGATTCTCTGAAGGCGCGGCATTGCGTTGCAGGGAACCGCCTCACGTATGAGTTTTGCGCAGCGCATAACGTCCCGCATCGGCGCACGGGAAAACTGATTGTAGCGACCTCCCCGGAAGAGGCCGGCGAACTGGAAGAGCTGGCTGCACACGGCCGGGCCAACGGAGTCGAGGGAATACGGCGGCTGGATGCCGCGGGAATTCGCGCGCGCGAGCCTCACATTCGCGGATTGGCGGCGCT
>Ga0209283_10002280_pt1 | contig 10668 bp, 9 predicted proteins | sample CZO8metaG_2_FD_188354 | JGI IMG/M metagenome (GOLD analysis project Ga0209283, IMG submission 188354) | Vadose zone soil microbial communities from the Eel River Critical Zone Observatory, Northern California, USA - CZOApr15con2H1.8 metaG... | ecosystem: Environmental > Terrestrial > Soil >...
TGAACTTCACGCAGGCAACAGGGATCTTCGTGGCGTTTCGAAACCACAGCAGGCGCCCACTTGCTGAGGAAGTCTTTCATTTTGTCGGCATTGTAATTCTCATTTGTCCGCAGATCGATAACGAGTTGGGAATGTAGCAAGCTTCCGTCTTTCTCCAATCCGAAAAAATGAGGGATACCAAGGACTTTCGAGTAGTGCGATAAAGCCTTTTCGTTCTTGTTATCGGAACTGTAAAAAATGGGCACCGTGATGAAGTTCTGTTCGCGGAGTTGGAAAACGTCAGGGTGGTCCTGGAAAAATTGGTCCATCTCGTGGCAATACTGGCACCAGTCGCCCCCGATATCTAGGATGACGCGCTTGCCGGTCCTCTGCGCTTCAGCAATCGCCGCTTGAATATCCGCTGCAGCGTCCCTTTTGGGATCGAATTTCCGCACCGGGACGTAACTAGATCCGTGGGGTGCAGATCTGCTTTTTCATGTGGGACACCTTTCACTTATTCACGTATACTTCTCTCTACCTATGAGCCACTTCAGGGTTGCACTCCTATTGTGTATGTCCGCCTTCTTTGCCGCGACATCTGTGGCCCAGAATGCGGAGACGCCCAAACCCAAACAACCCGTTGCCACAGTAGAGGGCCAAACCATCTATGACGAGGATCTGGCTCCGACCGTTGAGGGGCAACTTCAGCCGCTGCGCAATCAGGAATACGAAATCAAGAGGAAAGCCTTGGATAACCTGATTGAACAGAAGACGCTTGAGGCTGCTGCCAAAAAGAAAGGGCTCACCACGGAAAAGTTGCTCGATCAGGAAGTGAACTCCAAAGTTCCGGAGCCGAGCGACGCCGAGATCGAGGGGTACTACCTGGCACAGAAAGACCGATTGAATCGGCCGCTCGGTGACGTGAGGGCACAAGTGAAGCAGTCCTTGAAGCAGGCGAAAATCCAGCAGGCGCGCCAGGATTATTTGAAGGCCCTGCGGGCCGACTCGAAGGTGGTGGTCCTGCTGTCGGCTCCTAGAATAGATGTGGCTTACGATCCCGCCCGCGTGCGTGGAAATCCCAAGGCGCCGGTCATGATCGTTGAGTTCTCGGATTACCAGTGTCCCTACTGCCATCAGGTGGAACCCACGCTCAACCAGGTGCTGGCCAAGTACGGAGACAAGGTGAGCCTCTCCTACCGCGACTTCCCGCTCACGCAGATTCATTCCCAGGCCGAGATTTCGGCTGAGGCCTCGCGCTGCGCCCTGGAGCAGGGAAAGTTCTGGGAGTACCACGACCAGCTGTTCACGGCGTCGAAGCTGGACAAGGATGCCCTGCTCGAATACGCGCGCAATTTGAACCTCGATGATAAGCAGTTTGGTTCCTGCCTGACCGGCGAGAAGTACAAGGCGGAGATTGATAAGGATCTTCAGGAAGGCAAGAAGGCCGGTGTTTCCGGGACGCCGGGATTCTTCATCAACGGAGTTGCGCTCTCCGGTGCCCAGGGCCAGGACGCGTTTGCGCGCGTTATTGATGATGAGCTGGCGAGGAAAAGTAACCGCCCGACTGCGAGCATACGCATCTCGCGCGTTGAACAGTAGAACGGCTTAATCCTGAAATGAAGTGACCGAAATAACCGCTGTCCCTGCCCGAAAGATTACGTAGCCTCCCGTGTACGCAATGGCACGTTTCGATTAAGCCTCTGAAGCTGCACATACCTGCTGTCCTCAACCCCCTCGTGTGCGACTGACACAAAGGTTGCTGTACCTCTGAGGTGCCCTTCCTATTTGCAGATTGCACTTCTGTGATCTCGCCGCACCTCGCCCAAGCTGACATCATTGGGACGAAAGGCGGCCTCATGGAAAAAGAGATCTCCCCCCGGATCTATTACAGTGTGTTTTGCAGAGCGTTGCTTTTGGCCGTCGTGGTGCTGTTTGGCAGCCCATTCGGTCTCGCCCAAACTAGCAAGACCGATGCCCCCGCCGCAGCAAGCATGCGGGCTTTGAATAACTCGCTGCTGAATCTGCACGGCCAGATGCAGCAGGCAGACGTCAATCACGCCCGGGTGCTGCGTGGTCAGGCAGCCACAGTGATCGCGCAACGTGCAGCGGCATTGACGTACCTGATCCAGAACAATCCCCACGACGCGCTAGCATTTGCGTTCTCCCCCGAACTGCTGGCGGACTTGGCGACGAAGTTTCCGCAATCCTCCTCCCAGCTTGAATCACACGCGACTGTGAGTGGACCGGTCCAGCACTGGATTGCCGATTATGCCAATCGCTCCCGCTCCTGGTGGAGCATGAATGCGAACGGAGGCAGTCTTTATTTGTACTTCGCAAACAAAGAGCCCGCAAAAAGTGGCGAACAAGTACTCCAGGCCACCGGCGTAGTGGTAGGAAACTTCATGGCCGTTGAAACGAGTGCTCCGGTGCCGCCCGGTGCAAGATCGAGCGTTTCACATTCCAGCCATTTACTTGCGGCAACAACGCGGCCGATGGCACATTTCTGGCCAACATCGCTGTTGGTGCTGGCTTGCGCCTTCGGCTGGCCAGTACTGAGCGAGGGAGTGCGCCTCTCGCGCGCACGACTGCTGTCCTTCCTTAAGCAGTTTGCGATCTACGGACTGGTGTTCGCTTTATGCGTATTCACCTCAACGTCGGGGTATGCCCAGAGTTCCTGCATGACAACTGGAGTTCAGAACGTAATCGTAATATTGGCCACCTTTCCGGGTGTCGCACCACCGTCGAATATCACGCCTCAGAGCGTGCATGACATGTTCTTTGGTGCGTCGCCCTCAGTGAACAGTTTCTGGCAGGAGACTTCGTATGGAACAACGTCCGCGACTGGAGATGTCTTCGGTTGGCTTACTCTAACTGGGACCTACAGCGGCACCGCTTGCCAGTCTCTCGCCGCGGTGCAAAGCGATGCCATGTCTGCTGCGGCCGCTTCCGGCGCGAATTTCCAAAACTACAACCGCGTGGTAGTCATCTTTCCCGATGTCCTGGGATGTGGTTGGTCCGGACTTTCGAGTATCGGGTGTTCTTCCCTGAGCACCCCGAGTGGCACCATCAACGCTTCAAGTTCTTATCTTTCTGCAGCCTATGCCTCGGTACAGGTAGCCACCCACGAATTGGGACACGGCCTGGGACTGTCGCACGCCTCAAGCAGAGGCTTCGCCGACAGTGGTGGCAACCCAATTCCCCTCGGGCCGTTGGCCAGTTCGGGTACTCTCACTGAATACGGAGATAAGTTCTCTGCAATGTCCTGCTGCACCGGAAACCTTGGCGGTGAATACGCAGCGCCGCATAAGGCAGAAATTCTGGGCTGGCTGCCGCCCAACGCCGGGTACCAAACCGTCCAAGCGAGTGGCAGTTACACCCTGCAACCTTACGAAATCCTTGGCGGACTGAAGGCCATCAAGGTACAGCGGGGAACGGGCAACGACGCCTGGTTATGGATCGAATATCGGCAACCCGACGGCAGTTACGATACGCCACAGTCTAGCGGGGGAGCGTTCCCCAGCCCAGTTAATACCCTCTTAGTTCCACAACCGTATTCGGGAGCACTCATTCACTACGAAGATTCAGCCACCGGGCTCCACAGCCAACTCATTAACTACACCCCGAGCGACAGCAGCTTCTTCTCGCCCGCTCTGCTTGCGGGACAGAGCTGGAGCGACCCATACACGAACCTCTCACTCTCGGTTCTGAGTGCTACTTCCAGCGGGCTCACGGTCGCCGTGAACTATGGGCCCACGCCCTGCACAGCAGCGGCGCCCAGCGTCACTGTTTCACCCTTGAACCCTAGCATTTATCCTGGCCAGAGCGCCGGCTACGCGGTCTCAGTCACGAATAACGACTCCTCCGGATGCTCCTCAAGCACCATAGATCTCGGCTCAACCGCGCCTTCGGGTTGGTTCACGTCACTCTCAGCCCCTTCGGTCACACTCAGCCCCGGCCAATCCGCATCTGTGACGATGGATAAAGGCGCACCTGCCGGAACACTGGCGGGTACGTATGCGGTCAACTTGAACGCCGCAACCACCGCCTCCAGCGCTTCTGGAACAGCGAATGCGACCGTAATGACTCCTCCATCGCTGGCCGTCAGCGTTTCTATATCCGGGGCGTCCTTTACCAGGCCAGGCACAGTTTCTATTACGGCGGCGGTAACCAACGGCGGAACCTCCAGTTCGGGCGCGAACGTGACCTTTTCGCTTACCGCGCCGAATGGCGCCAGCACAACACAGACTGCCACCACCAGCTCCAATGGCACTGCAATTTGGAATTACAAGCTAAATGCCAAGTCTTTAACGGGAACTTACTCGGTGGTAGCACAAGCGGCACTGAGTTCCGGGACAAAGAAGAACGCCACCACGACGCAGACGGCAACCAGCACCCCACTGGCCTTCACGGTCCAGTAGTCCAGCCAAGAGCAAGGGGGAGCCAGGAGCTCTTTCGAGGCGCTGTGCTTCAGGAACAGCACCTCCAACCTTCTCATCGTGTACCTTGTTCGGCGGCTTTGAAGCATGGAACTATTACTCCCCGTGGAAGTGCTGAGCCGCTGGGCACGCGGTCAAACCGAATGGACAGAATCACATTCTGGGACTCTTTCCCTACCTGGCGGCGAACGTAATACACAGTCATCGGAGTGCCTAGTGGAATCGCCTTGAGGTCCAGCGGTTTGTTCTGGCCTGACTTGGAGCCCGCGGGCAGCATGCACGTAGACTGTATGAAGCCAATAAAGTTTGTGGGATGGCCGTTTCTCTCGTAATGCACGGACAGGGATCGGGTTCCGTCCGTATCAATAAACCTACCCGCGATCTGTGGAGCGGGACGGGAGCGCGGAGGCGCCGGCTGGTTCTGGGCGAGTTCGGTCGCTACCAGGAACAGAATCGGCAGCACCCATACTGGCCATCGAATTTGGCCGATCAAGAATATCTCCAGTTCAGGTAGTCTCATCGTGGACAAGCGTAACACCGCAGAAGCGACGAAACTAACATACAGAAAACATCGAGGCGCCACATCGGTTAATGCGGCGCCTCTGGTGCTTTAGTCCTAGAGTGGGGCGGTGCTGTCTAGCATCGCCCCTGTTGGTTGCGTGCCCTATCTAGTCACCGTTCGAGCAACTGTTAGCCGGGCACAGGTGGCAAGTTGCCTGGGCTGGCAGACACTGACTTATGGTGCCTGCACCGAGCGCCCCAGTCCCCGAAGCAGTCAGAGTGTCCTGGAAGATGCACCTCCCGTCCGCTGACGGTGTGCACGTGCTGGTTATATAGCTCCCGCTGACGGTTGCGGATTTCCCCGGAGCTAGAGTCAAGCTGCCGTTAGAACCTGAGCAAGCGCTCGCAGGCTGGTTACCGCAGCTGACTGTGACCGTTTCACCGGCTGAATCGGTTACCGTGATACCGCTGACTATCACGTTCGCGGTGTTCATGACACTGGCGTCGTGCATACCCACTGTCACTGTGATGGGGTTGCCACTGGTAAGCGTCGTGCTGCACTGCTTGGCCAGGACCAAGCACCCACTAGGCGCGATGTGGCAAGCCGCGGCCACATTAGACCAGGAGGCATCGTGGGTTAGGGTTACGCCCTCAGGGGTTACCCCCGAGGCGGTGGCAGTGTTCGAAAGCGAATCTGATGCAAAGTTGGTAACGAAGCTGCCACTGTATGTAGTGTTATCGCACGGAGTAGTGGTCGGGCATCCCGCTGTTGAACCCTTTCCAGCTAGCGTGGTAAGTGTGGGTTGGTTGGTCACCAGGCTGCCGGTAATAACACCGCAGCCAGTGCCATCGCTCTGGCACTTAGTTCCGGACGCCACAAACACTCCTCCGTTCGGATTGTCGGAGACAGACACGCTGGTCAGTGTCCCGATTCCCGAGTTGTTGATCGTGCCATTGAAGTTGTATGTAGCAGTTGCTCCGTCGCTGTTAATCGCAGCGCTTGTGCAACTTTTGGTGTCACTGATACCGCACAGTGGGAAGCTCAAAGGCCCGACGAAGTCGCTCAGGGTTGAGGTGATACCCGTCCCCGAGGAGCGGCTCTCAGCAAAGAATGTGCTGATGCACGGAAGGGGCTTATTGAGGGATTGGAAGAGCCCCGTGAGGTCCAAGCCAACTTCGAGAAACTCCCCAGTGTCCATGCAGTTAGCCGAACTGGCGCATTCGCCGCCGCTGGCACTATGCTTTGCTGAGAAGCCCCAACCGCCAGTGGGAACTGGCACGCCGTTGACGGTCCCGCACAGACCCAGATCACCCGTACGCGGGTCGCACTGCCCGGCCGCGAGAGGGGGGTTCGAGCCAATGGTGGTGAACGGGCCCGTAATTGCGCCGCCCTCCCAGACAAACACCTGGATAATGGAAACAGCGCCCCCAACCGAGAACTGCGAGATAATCAAGAAGTCCCCGTCTGTGTGCGCGCCGCCCCAAGGGCAGCCACTGCCGACCGAGCACGTCGGCGGTGTCCCGACGACCCCGCTTCCCACCTTCGGGTCTTGGACGAACCAGAATCCTGCGGTGGCGGAGCCGCTGTTGTCGTAGCGGTCCACGCCCGCCGTGATGATTACGTGACTATCCGAGGAGCGGGTGTAAGCTGCCGCGTAGGCGTGCTCAAAATCGTCCTTGCTTTGCGGCTTACCATTCTTCCACAGCCATTGGCTGAAGTCGATGGTGTCCTTTGTGCTGCCTCCGGTGTAGATGGTGTCGACCAAGGAATTGAATAAATCGCTGCCAATCCCAGTGTTGACCACGCCGCTGGTACCGGCGGAAATCTTGTCCCAGTCCTGCGTCAGCCCGCCGAACTTTACCAGGTTTGTTGTCACCGAATTTCCCTTGCTGTCGAGCACAACTGGGCAGGTGTTGCCTGCACCGGGTATGGCTTCAACCGGTCCAATGGGGCCAATCCCAAAACAGGTAAAACCAGTTGTGATTGCGTCCCCCTCGAATTGGAAGACGCCGTTCGAATCATCGACCCCGCCGCCAGGGCTGCTGAATTGAGCGAATGCCGTTTGCGACAGTCCGAAAACCACGAGAGCCATCGCAAACAGAGCTACAACTAACGAAAGCTTCTTACAACAACATGTTCGAGAGCTCATAACTTTTCTCCTCCTCAGAAGAAACTGGGTTTGGCTGGTTGTGAGTAACTTCAGCGTTTTGAAGCCACTCTGTCGGCAAACGCTTTATTGGGCGTTGCGGATCGAGATAGCTCCAAGCGTGTTCTGAAGGGCTGGATTGGCGATGGCCGGGTCTCAGATAGGAAGGGCTGACCTTAAGCCAGTCGCAGTTGGCTGGGAGCGATCGCCCCGACGATGCGTCTGTCCATGGCGTTATGGGCAGACGCATCGCGGACGCGACCGAAAAGACGAAGATGCGCGGAAACGGGGCCGTGTGTTCCACTAAAGCAGCGCTCCGATCTGTTACTCAGCCATCCAGGACTAGCCGTCGTTTCTCGGCTGTCCGGGGCCAGGGCTGATTCTTGCAGCGGGAACAAGGCGAACCCGGTCCCCGCGTCTTCGTGTTCACTCACAGCTTTTTCGTTCTTACGAAATCTTGGTTCGCGAAAGAAACTCGGGCGCGATCCTGAGGGAAGGAAGCTTGCACTCGCACGCCACAACAGGGCGTTTCGCACTTGCTTTGGGATCGAGCACTGGAAATCAGGCGTGACGACTGCTCTCCGCAAAACGCGATATTACGGAGGAACCAGCCTGATAACGGGACGTAGCATATCCCCGAGCTGCAGCGTTGTCAATCCCGCAAAAGATGCACATTTTGTCTGCAACTTTAGTTGTAAACGGCGTCGCGAAATGAGACGGTGGGCCGGACGGCCCGAAGTGTTGCCGAAGGTTCCCAGTACCTCGGGGGCGGGGACTTAAATGAGACAGGAAATGGGCTGCTGTACCAGTGCTGAAGCCCGCCAGCAAGGAGACACGGCGGTAATTGCCTCCAGAATAGCCTCCACATCACATATAATCTGGCTGCGAAACGATGCATGACTGCCCTCCCTTCACTTCTCGATGCAGTTGGACGCCGGCTGGCCTTGCGGCTGGCCGACAGCGAATCAATCGAGGTTGAGCGCGTTCTTGCCGTGGCGCGCGCGCTGCTGGCGGAGGTTTCCTTGTTCGCCATCACCTTCTCGCCAACTGGGCCGGGGCGCAGTACCAACTTGGCCTCGGCTTTGCTCCTGATGTATGTGGCCCACAGTCTTGCCGTGTTTGTGATTGTGCGCCTGCGCACGGAAGTGCCGCCTCGAGATGTTGTGTTCATTCACGTGGCCGATCTTCTCTGGCCGGCCGTGATCATCGTGTTCACGCGCGGACCGAACAGCCCGTTCGTTCTTTATTTCAGCTTCGCGTTGTTAGCCGCCGCATTTCGCTGGGGCATGGTCCCCGCTCTGGCCACAACCCTGGCCGCGCTCTCGCTCATGGGGTTGGAAGGGGTTTTGTTCGCGAGCAGCCTGTCCCATTGGATGGAACCGGGATTCAACTTCAACACCTTTATTTTGAGCGGAGCCTTCCTGGCGATCTTCGGCGCCCTGGTCGGTTATCTGGCCGAGGCGGAGAAACGCGGGCGTTCGCAAGCTCTCAGTATCTGGCAGGTTTCCAGCAGAGCGCGGGTGGAGATCGGGCTGAAAGCTACGCTGCAGGCGACTCTGCAAGAGCTACTCGGCTTGTTCGACGGCCGGAAGTTGCTGGTAGTAGTCAGCGAAGGCAATCCCGCGCAAGTTTATCTGTGGCGGCTCGAGGTATTGAAGATGCCGGGGGACGTGGTTTTTGCCGGGCAGCAGGTGGATGCTTCGGAAAATCGAATTTATCTGTTCGGGACGCCGGAAGAGTGCGTGGGGGCGGCTTGGCGCAGTCGCAATATGGCGAGCGCCGTGGCCATCGACAAAGGCGGGATCAGGAGACGGGACAAGCAGTGTCATCTCAGCTCCGAATTCGCGGCTAGGCATCCCTATCACCTGCTTCTGATGAGCAGCATTTCGGTGGCGACCGATGTTTCGGCGCGGCTGTTTATGTTTGAGCCCCGCCTCGGCGGTCTCGCCGAAAGGCAATTGCGCATCCTGCAAGATCTCACCAGCCGTGTTGCACCTGCGGTGTATAACGTGTACCTGCTTCGCCGCTTGCGTTCCCGTGCGGCCGCCGCGGAACGTGGCCGAGTGGCGCGGGAATTGCACGATGGGGTGGTGCAATCGTTGCACGCAATTGCGTTTCGTCTCTACGCGCTGCGCATAGGGCAGACAATCGATCCCGCCGAGCGCAATCAGGAGCTCACCGAGATCCAGCAGTTGGTGCAAAATGAAGGCGCAAACCTGCGCTCCCTGATTCGGCAGCTCAAACCGCTTGAATTCGATCCCAGGCACCTGATCGAATTCTTAAGCCGGATGATCGATCAGTATCGTTACGATACTGGTATTGGCGCGAAATTCGTGTGCGATGTTGCCGATGTAGTGCTGCCTCCGAGGACGTGCCGCGAATTGGCGGGCATCGTGCAGGAAGCGCTGGCCAATGTGCTGAAGCACAGCGGCGCCGAAAATGTCCTGGTGCGGCTGGCGTTGCAGCAGGGAGTCTGCTCGCTCATGATTGAGGACGATGGCCGCGGTTTTGAGTTCAGCGGAAGGGTCTCGTCCGGGCAGCTAAGAAATTCCAGGCGGGGTCCTTTGGTCATCAATGAACGGGTGCGAGCCATCGGCGGGGAACTCTCGATTGAGTCCACCCCCGGGCAAGGGGCGCGTCTGGAGATCGTATTTCCACGACAGGTCGAGTCGAATATTGCATAAACTTCACCAAGCTCCTATCAGGATTATCATCGCGGACGATCACGCCATCTTCCGTGATGGCTTGCGACGGCTGCTCGTAAGCGAAAAGGATTTCGTCGTGATCGCGGAAGCCTCGGACGGGAAAGAAGCCGTCTTACTGACCCAGAAACTCAAACCCGATATTGTTCTCCTTGATCTGGCCATGCCCCGCGTGCCCGGGATGGAAGCTTTGAGGGAACTGGCCCATGCCGAGGTATCCGCATATACGATTCTCCTGACTGCCGCCATCGAACCTTTCGAGATAAGTTGCGCCATGCGGCTTGGAGCGCGGGGGGTGGTGCTGAAAGCATCTCCACCGGAGTTGCTGCTGCGTTGCATCCGCGCCGTGTCGGAGGGCGAGTACTGGATCGGCAGCGGCCTGCTGAAGGACTGGGCCCATCTTGGACAAGGATCGGGTGCCGGTTCGGAATTAACATCCCGCGAAATTGAAATTGTTTCCGCTATTAAAACCGGCAGGAGCAACAAGGAAATCGCGTTGCAGATGTCGATCAGCGAGGAAACAGTCAAGCGCCACCTGAGCAATATTTATGCGAAGCTGGGAATTTCAAGCCGGCTCGAACTGGCGCTTCTCGCTAGTCGCGATCCGCTCAAATGACGCCCTTGTATCCTCCGCCTCAAGCAAGCGGATTCTCATCGGCCTTCGGCCCGTTCGCTGCGTCAGCATCCCAGCGGAGTCGCCCTCGAATCGTTGGGGCCTTTCGCCTGTTTCTGAGTGGCGAGGAACCCTGGCGAGTCGGAGAAATTGTCCCAGGCGTGTTTGCACCGGTGCTCGCAAAACACTCGAAGTCATTTTCGCTCATCGACTGCATTTCAGTTGGTGTCGACCGGATGCAGCGATTGAGCCGATGCGAAAGCAGGTGGAGGCCTGGCAGAGGAGCGAAC
>Ga0209283_10002289_pt1 | contig 10649 bp, 6 predicted proteins | sample CZO8metaG_2_FD_188354 | JGI IMG/M metagenome (GOLD analysis project Ga0209283, IMG submission 188354) | Vadose zone soil microbial communities from the Eel River Critical Zone Observatory, Northern California, USA - CZOApr15con2H1.8 metaG... | ecosystem: Environmental > Terrestrial > Soil >...
CTCAGAGAGATTGGTCTTGCCAAGAATCACCGCACCGCCCGACCGCAACTTCCCCGCGACCGTGGAATCCCTGGTCGCCGGGCTGCCGAAAAGCGCAAACGATCCTGCCGTGGTTTGCATCCGATCTCCGGTGTCGATGTTGTCTTTGAGCAGCACCGGGATGCCGTGCAATGGCCCCCTGACTTGGCCTCGGGCGCGTTCCGCGTCCGCGGTATCCGCCATCGCCAAAGCATCCGGGTTGAGCTCGATGATTGAGTTCACCCCCGGGCCTTGACCTGCGTTCGGTTGGTCTAGAGCGTTGATCCGGTCAATGTAGTACTCGGTCAACTGGCGCGAGGTCAGTCTCTCCGAGGCCATCAACGCTTGAAGCTGCGCGACCGTGAATTCGTTGAACTGAGTCGGCGGAAAGTCCGCATTTGCGGCCCATGCCGCGAATACAACGACCGCCACTACTGCACGCACAACAAGACTTCGCAGATTTGCTTTGTTGCCTAGCATTGGTTTCCTCCCCCTACTGAAACCCTGGAACTCTGGGCCAGCAGCCCGCTCCATAACATAGAGGTCGATCGCGACCAATCGCGATCTTGGAACATGCTTCCAATGATTGATCCATCTGGTGAACTGTGATTAGTCCGCAATCCCCCGCGGGGATGCATACAAGAGTTTGGGGTCGAGGGGACTCATGGAAAATCGGAACCTGGGAGTGTTCTTGCCGGCGCTGGCCGCGCTTGTCGCCACGCACGGCTGTTCAAAGTCGGAGCAGAGCAGCTCCGCGCTCGTACCCTTACCGACGATAAATAGTTTCGTCGCGAGCGCGACAACCGTGCCATCCGGCGGCACCACCACGCTGACCTGGGTGGTGCAAAACGTCGAGCAACTCATCGTCTATCCGGACAACCGGGACGTCACCGCGATGACTTCCCTCCGCGTCTCGGTCGTCGCCACTACGACGTACACCCTCAAAGCGTTGAACGCGAAAGGAGAGGCAACGGCGAATACCGTGGTTACCGCCACCACCTCCCAGTCGCCGCAGCTGGTCTATACCGATCCGCCGCCGGGCGGAAAAATCCGGCTGGTGAGAGACGCGCAGCGATCCACTCCGAGCGCACTCGCATTGAAGCTGGTCGCCAACGCGGACCTGACCGGATACTTCGTCGGCTTCAATCTTCCGGTTGCTTCCGGAAAGGTGCAATTGGGATCGCCGGCGATCTCTGCCGAGAGGGACGCGCTCGACCCAGGTCAATCGCCCCAACCGCTCGCCGCGGTGATTCCAACTAACGGGCTACTCGCGAATGTATTGGTCACTGGGATGAGCCAAAAGGCCTCGGGCGCGGGAGCCGTGCCGAACGACGCGCGGATCTCGAGCGGGCAAGTTTTCTACACCATCTGGCTTCGGCCGAGCGGCAACGCCGCGCCGGGCATAGTGTTCAGCGGCAACGCTTTGGGCAATCGATTCCGAGCCGCGCTGCGCGACAGGCTCGGCAACGAAATCGCGTCGCAGAGTGATTTCGCGATTGGCACACTCGCAATCCAAGTTCCGTAAGAGGGGGAGCCAACCTTGTCTATTCAAACACGATCGAAAATCCTCGGGTTCGGCACGGCGGCGGTGTTGCTTCTGGGCGCTTTCCCAGCCGCTCAGATCTGGAAGGAAATGGAGCAGCGCCGCGAAAGCGCGATTCAAAGACTCAAGGAGGATATTCTCCGCGAGGCCCTGGAGGGCGCGAGGGGCAACGCCGCGCGTTGGAACGATGCGCCGTTATCGCTGTCTGCGGACCTCTACTGGCGGACTGAAGAGGGTGTCGATCGAGAACCGGATCCGCTGATGCGACAGGCGGCACTCGCCCGCTACCGCGGATCCGGCGATCCGAGGACGCTGCGAGTGGCGCTCGAAGAAGCGCGTAAGGAGGCCGCACGCAGAAGCGCAAACGGCCCTCGTGATCCGTCAGACCCTGTTGACGATACCGCAACGTGGGTCGGAATCGGACCTACCGATGCGCGCTTTGAAGTCAACGGCGGCATCTATTTCCAAAATGACTCGGGACGGGCGACGCATATCCGAGTCGACCCGAGGGATCCGAATATTCTGTACCACGGGACGGCCACCGGAGGGATCTGGAAGAGCTACAACGCCCTCGACGACAATCCCGTCTGGATTCCGATCACCGAAGACATCGGCGGGATGGCAATCGGTGCAATGGATATCGATCCATCGAACCCAGACACCCTCTACATTGCAATCGGTGATGCCTACGACGTTGCCGAGGGTGGACACGTGCTCCGGAGCACGACCGGGGGCGGAGACTGGACCCTGCTTACCGAGCAGCTGCGCGGCACGTATCCCGAATCGGCAGGAGGCCGAACCGAAACTGCCAATCAGATGCGGGACATGAAAGTCGATCCCCGCAACCCAAACCACATCCTGATTGCCACCGAGGTCGGCCTGTTTCGTTCCACCGACGCAGGGCAGAGCTTCGCGTTGGTGCCGCTGCCCACCTGGCCGAACGGAACCATTGATCGCGAGGCAAGCGCCTCGGCGGTCGTTTATCTAGGCACCGCCAATGGTCAGTCCCAATGGCTCGTCGCCGGCCAGCCAGCTTGCGGTACCCCCGCATTTCCGTTTCCCCCGCGGCGAAGTTACTACGGACTTCCACCTGATCCCACGAACCCTGCCTGTCCCGACGGCAATATGGGCGACATCTGGAAGAGCGTGGACGGGGGCGCGACCTGGAGCTCTCGACGAGTTGAGGGAGGCCTGGGCCATTACGGACCTGACGATCCTTACATGATCGGTCAATGGAAGGACGTTGGCCGGATGGCCTTGGGAGCCAGCAATCCCGATCCGAGCGATCCTGATCACACGGTCGTCTACGCATGGGCGGAGGCTTCGCGCGAGATTGGAATTTCAGGACAGCCGGGCTTGCTGGCGGTTTTGAAATCGACGGATGGTGGCGAAACTTTTTTGGTTGCCGCGAAAGGCATTGATCCAGTGGCGAATCCGACCACCGGAAGCGCATGCCGCCGGGTCGACGTAGGCAATGGCCAGGCTTGGTACAACCAAGGCTTGGCGGTGGATCCGATCGATCCAAATAACGTGCTGATCGGCGGAAACCTGTGCGGTGCACGGAGCCGGGATGGCGGTCAAACCTGGGAGAATGTCTCGCACTGGTTGCCGCATGCCGGAGGAGACACCGGCGATGGCAGGCTTGCCTATGTGCACGCCGACTGGCATGCCGGGGCGATCGCGCATCTGGGTGATCAGATCATCACCTTCGCCGGCACAGATGGCGGCAGCTTCCGAGCGACCAACCTGTTCTCCGAAAATCGTCCGGTCCTGGTCAACTGGAAATCTCTGAATCGCGGGATTACCAGCCACCAGCTCTACTCGATTGGCTCAGGCGATCCAGTGGATGGAGATGAGTTCCTCGCCTTTTCCGGGTTGCAGGACAACGGAACGCGGATCCGCGACGAGCAAAGCGACACCGACACGGTGTTCGACCAGGTGATCGGCGGGGATGGTGTGGCGAGCATCCGACTCCGCGTCACCGATACTCTGCCGCCTACCGCGCGTCGGGTGCTGTTTGCCGCCCTCCCGGGTGGTCCGAGATACGCGTGCAGGACGCCCCTCACCGGCAATGACTGCAATGTGCCCGCAGGCGCGTGGTTCGGTCTTACCATCCCCGTACCGAGCGGCGATTCTGATCCGTTTCTGATCAAGTACGCTTCATTTCCCCGCACCGGACCCGACGACTCGGAGCAGCTCGTCACCGTCAGCACCAATAATGTCTTTCGCCTCTATTACATCCCCGGACAGTCCGGCGGACCCAACGCCTACCTGGGCAACCGCCGTCTGAGCGCCTGGACCAATCCGTCGGATCCGAACAACTCGTTCTACATTGACGGTGCCAGCCAGCCGATTCGCAACGTCAACACCTCACCCACGCTTTACACCGATGAGCGAGGTGCCTTCCGGCTGATTGGCGTGAGCCTCGGAAGGAACGAAAGGGTGGTTGCACCAGGCGGTGGATATTTCTCCGTCGGGATCGATCGGAGCCCAACCGTTACTGACGTCGATGTGGAGTGGAGAAACAGTGCTCAGCTCGGCATCGGACCGAACGAGAACCAGAAGCTCGTGGGGACCAGCTCCGTGACATTCCCCTCGTCCGCAGCGAATTTCCTCGAAGGTGCGGTGGACGGACAGGTTTACCTCGTCACCAGCTTTGCCGCTCGGATGGCGGACAACACCACCCAGGTTCCAGATGAGATTGGACACCTGTTCCTCACCACCGACTTCGGCCAAACGTGGACGCCATTCCACGGAACCGGATGTGGGTTTGATCTGCCCAACATTCCGGCAAGTCAGGTCGTCTTTGACCCGCGGGATTCGACTGACCAGACGATTTACGCCCTGACGGACATCGGCGTGTACCGGACAATCGACCGAGGTGAAACGTGGCGGCGCTTCGGCATCGGCCTGCCGATGGCCCGAGCCGAACAGATGTTCATCTCCGCCAATGGTGGGCTGATCCGAGTGGGAACCTACAGCCGAGGAGTCTGGGAAATCTATCCGAATGCCACCGAGGCGCGAGGCGTCCGCGGCGACGGCGATTGGGATCGCAACCTGCAGATTGATTTCATTGATCTCGGTGCGCTTGCAAGTCGGCTTGGCACTTCCCCGGTTACAACCCAACGGCCGCTGTTCGATTGGAACTTGGCGCTCGGCGGCACGAACTCGGTCACCGAATCCGACCTGGTCGCGCTCCTAGCAAAGTTTGGGCAACACCCGTAGGAGTCTGCCGCTCCCAGCGGAAGTATCAGCCTCGCTGCGCGCGCGAGAGCAGGCGGCTTGAGTTCAAGAGGAACACCAGTTCCGAGGAGACGTGGATAAAGGTCGCGAGGAGTGGATTTAGGAGACCGAACGCTGCGAGCAATACCCCCACCCCATCCACCGCCAGCGTTCCGATGAAGTTCTGGTAAATCACTGAACGGCACCAGCGCGCGACGTCCACCGTCTCGACGAACTTAACTAGATCGTTGCCGAGCAGAACGACGTCCGCGCATTCACGGGTAGCGTCAGTCCCCGAACCCATCGCGACTCCCACTTCGGCTTGGGCCAATGCAGGCGCGTCATTAATTCCATCGCCGATCATCGCGACCTTCTTCCCGGAGCTTTGCAGCTGCTTCACGTACGCCAGCTTCTGGTCGGGAAGCAGATCGGCCTGAACCTCGCTAATGCCGAGGCGGCTGGCCACCGACATGGCGATCGATCTCGTGTCGCCCGTGAGAAGAACCAAACGAAAGCCCATCGCCTGGAGCCGATCGACGGCGAGTGAAGCCTCGGGCCGCATGACGTCCGCCACCTCGAGCCAGCCAAGAAAGCGACCGGACTTGGCAACCAGGATGTTGGAGGCAGTTGGAACGGAGTGCGGAACGGCGATGCCCTGCTCCTGAAGATGTGCTCGGCTTCCGACGATGATCGCGACGTCTTCGCAGAAACAAACGATGCCACGACCAGGCGTGTAGTTAAAAGATTTTGCACGAGACGGTGCGATCGACATCGCTCTCGCCTTGTTGAGCACGGCCTTTCCAAGGGGATGCTCCGAAGGAGCTTCGGCGCTTGCCGCCGCTGCGACAATCTCGACATCAGTCACGCCATCCGCTGGGTGGATCCCGACGACTTCCGGAGCTCCGAAGGTTAGGGTTCCCGTTTTGTCGAGAACCACCGTGTCGACCCGAGCGAGAGCTTCCAAATAAAGCCCGCCGCGGATGATCGCACCATGTCTGGCGGCGCGGCCGATCGCACCCAGGATCGCCAATGGAGTTCCAGCAGCGATACCACACGCGCCTGCGACGATGATGACCGAAATCGTTGATCGAGGGTTGTGGGTGATGAAGAACGTGAGGGCGGCTGCGCCAATCGCGAAATAGACCAAGTAGCCGGCGAGCCGGTCCGCGGTCCTCTGAATTGGCGCGCGCGACTTCTCCGCCTGCTCCACCGCCACAAGGATTCTCGCGAACGCGGTATCGCGGCCCACCCTCGAGGTACGAATCTCAAGAGCCCCGGATTGATTGACTGTACCCGCAAAAACCGAGGCGCCAACAATCTTCTCTACCGGCAGGGACTCACCAGTGATCGTCGATTGGTCGACAAAGGAGTCGCCGGCCACGACCATTCCGTCCACCGGGATGCGACCGCCCGGCCGAACGAGCACCACATCGCCGGGCCCGATCAGATTGACGTCAACCTCCTTTGTGCCGGCGGATCGCCGAACCGATACGGTGCGTGGAAGAAAGTCCAAAAGGTCCTTGATCGCCCGTCGGCCCCTATCAACCGTCATCCGTTCCAGAACTTCAGCGACGAGCACAAAGAGCAGGATTACCAGCGCGGTGAACGTCTCCCCAATCGTCAGTGCCGCGATCACGGCGATGGTCATCGACAACTCCATCGTCATTCGCCGAGCGAAAAGATTCGAGAGCGCCTCTCTGAAGACCGGATAGCCGCCAACCGCGGTGGCGAACAGCGCGACCAGGTCGAACCGCGGGACAGGCCGCCAGACTTGAAACCAGGTCGCCAAGACAGCGACCGCGACCAAGCCGATCCTTAGAAGCTCGAGCTTCTCATCGTGGGGCTCGTGTTCCTCGGGGCGTGTTTGATGATCTTCCCGATCCGCGCGATCGGCTGCGATTGTCTCCATTCGCCCGGTCTTCTTTCCCAGTTCCTCGGCGGATCCTCAAGATACTGGGTACCAGTATACGGGCTTCAGGGCCAAATTCATCCAATAGTTCAGCCGCTAGGAAGGATTTCCAGGCTGTACATCCCCCGCCCAAAGGTCGATGCGAAAATCTTCCCTGCGAATGCGCTAAATGCCAAATCAGTAACGGGCGTTTGTGGAAGCCTGTTGCCGGCTCGGTACCAGGCTGCGCCCCCATCATCGGTTGCGAAGACCCCGAGGTCGCTGGCGACCAACAGGCTGCTGTTCACGATGAGGACGTCATTCAATGGAGCGAGCGGCAAGTTTGACGTGATATCCTGCCAGGTAAGCCCGCCATCGGTGGTCCGAAACAGGTAGCCCTGCTGATTGCCGGCGCGAAACCCTGAAAACGCCACATACGCGATGTCGGCGTCGGCGGGATCGACCGCTACCCGCGTGACCCAGGCAGTGGGAAATTGCGGATCCTCGAGTCTCAGCCAGCTCGAACCAAGATCCCTCGTGGTCCACACTCTTCCATCGTCAGTCCCGACGTACAGCACGCTCGAGTCGGTGGAAGCGGCAGCGACCGTGGTGATTGTGCCGAACGGATACCCATCAAACGAGGACGGTCCACCGGTCAGGTCGGGACTAATCGGCGTCCAGGTGATCGCCGAGTTCGTCGAGCGGTTGAGAATGTTTCCCGCGTAGTACATGACGCTTGGATCCGTGGGGTCGAACTCAACTGGACTCAACCAATTCCGGCGCTGAGAACTGGTCGGCCCGAATAACAGCAGCGAGTCGCCGCCGTCCATCGAGCGGCCACAGGAGCCATACTGGGCACATCCGTAGACTTTGTACTGATTCGTCGGATCGATTCGAGCCGCCAGCCCGTCTCCACCTACGAAGCTGTTCCAGGCGTCCGGATCTCCGCCACCCGTGCCTCGGTAAGAGCGGTTTACGCCGTTGTCCTGAGCCCCTCCGACGATACGGCTGGGATCGGACCGACTCACATCGACTGTGTAGAATTGCGTCCAAGGCTGATGGGCTCCGCGCGTCCAAGTGCTCCCATTGTCGAGCGAGGTGAAGGCTCCACCGTCATTTCCGACATAGACCCGACCGGCCAGGTAGGGATCCCAAGCCATCGCGTGCTGGTCCGCGTGCCCGGCTGGATTCCCGTCCCATCCCCGCCCCGCTGCACGAGAGTGGACGAGGTTCACACCTGCCGCCCAGACGCTGTCCGCGTCCGAGGGGTCGACCCAAATGCGGCCAAACCACCATCCGTAGCTCGCTTGCGACTGCGAGAGGATCGAATCCGGCGGCTGTCTGGTAAACGAGGCTCCCCCGTCCGCGGAAACGTAAAAGCCCTCGAACAGACCGTCGGATGGGAATCTGGGAGTCGACTGAGTCGTGATCACGTAGACGCGAAGCGGATCCGATGGAGCAACGGCGATTCCAATTCGTCCGATCAGAGGGGACGCAGAAGGAAGCCCGTTCGTAAGGCGCGTCCAACGATCTCCGCCGTCGGAGGAGAAATATGCGCCTGAACCGATGCCGCTGTAGGTCCGACCAGCGGGCGCTCGACGGTGATCCCAGAGCGTGACGAAGATTCGACTTGGATCTCGTGGGTCGATCGCGAGGTCGGCCGCGCCGGTCGTTTGAGTGTCTCCTGCCAGCACGTGCTCCCAGGTATTGCCGCCATCCTGCGAGCGATACACCCCACGCTCACCGCCCGGAAGAAATAGGTCGCCCGATACCGCTGCGAAAATGCGAGCCGGGTCACTCGGATCGATCGCAATCCGAGCGATCCGGCTGACATCTTCGAGGCCAACCCGATTCCAAGTCTGGGCGCCATCAGTGGATTGGTAGAGACCCGTCCCGCCGTACGTCAGGCTTCCACCCCCTGGACCCGTCTCGCCGGTCCCCGCGTAGAGCGTCCCATCTGGCGCAATCGCCAGGGCTCCGATCGCCTGGCTAGCTTCGTCAGGCCACGCGACGCTGAAGCTCCTGCCGGCGTCAACGCTCTTCCATACGCCGCCCGACGCGGTAGCCACGTAAAGCGTATCGGCCTGTGTCGGGTCGACGGCAATATCCAACACCCGTCCGCCAATGTTCGTCGGGCCGACGAACGTCCAGGTCCCACTGAAGATGCCGCCCTTGACGGCAAGTCGGTCGATTGCGGCGGCTTGCCTTGCAGCCCTGGCCAGGGCCCCAGGCGGAACGCCTTGGCCGTATAGGCGCTGCATCACGAACCAGTCCTCAGGGGGCGAAGATTCGCTAGGCTCGGGCCCCCCACTTCCAGGTTTTCGTGCGCACCCCACGGACAATGCGAAGGCGATCAGAACAACAGTCCGGTTGCCCATCAGTGCCTCCACGCTGAAGATGATTACCCCTACCCCGCAGGCTTTTACCTCCGCCGCGAGCTCGTGCCCACCTCGTACCCCGGTCTCGCTTAACTTTGCTCAGCCCTGGCCGACATTGGAGCGCCGCTTCTTCTGCGGCCGTGCGGCCGAAATCAGATGTGCAGCAATCAAGAGGGCAGCCAGATCCGCAAGATGACTGACGCTTCCCGACCTTGCGGAGCAGCCGCCGGCGTGGGAGTTCGCGGCCGTGCCGTTTCTGACGGAAACTGAATGGGACGACGAAGTGGAAACATTCCCGGCACTATCAACCGCCTGCGCGAACGCGCTGTGCGGACCATCCGCTACCCCAATGCTGTTCCACTGGACCACTGCGGGCGATGCTGTGGACGAGCCAACCACGGTGGCGTCGACCACGAAATCGACGCGATCGAGCGCCGTGGCTGGATGAACTGACCAGTTAGCGCTGAGGGTGAGAACGCCGGAAACCGTGGCCTGCGGAGAGGGGACGCGCAACTCGACTTCCGGTGGATCGACCCTCGTAGCAGTGGTGTTGGCAGAACCCGTAATCAATCCATTGTTCACATCGATGGCGCTGATCGACTGCACTCCCAAAGACCGAAACGTGACTCGCACCCGCTCGATTAGTCCGTTGCTAAAGATCGCGTTGGCGGGGAGATTCGCGATCGGATCGCTGCTGGTGAAGCGAGCAGTTCCAGCGTAGGCAGGGGTGTTGTTTCCGCAGCGGTCCTTGGCAATCAGCGTAAAAGTGGCCGGAACCCCCAGGTAGCTTGGAGAACCGACGGCAGAGACTTCGTATCTCGCCGTGTGCCCACGCCGACACGCGTATTCGTGGTCCGAGCAAATGAAGGATTGTTCACTTGACGGACCGTGAGTGTCTGCGATCCAAGGGTTTTCAGAGTGACGGACAAGTTCTCAAGCACTCCGTTCGAGAGCTGCTGATTCCCGGGCAGCTCAGCAAGGGCGTCCGAGCTGCTGAGGGCGACCACTTCGTTATAACTTGAAACTGTATTCCCAAACGCATCCACCGCTCTCACCGACAACGGAAATGCGTCACACGCTCCAACCGAGCTCGGAACACCGATCGCGAATTGCTCGACTGGACCTGGGCGTACGGCGGTCCGGGCGCTACCTGCGATGTTGACGTCGGTTACCGTCAAGGTTTGGGAACCCGCCGTCTTGAAGGTGACGGGAAGATCGGCCGCCACGCCATTCACAAAAGTCGCTGAGCTTGGAAGTACCGCAAGCGGATCGGAGCTGCGCAAACGGGCGGTACCCACGTAGGCGCGCGCTAGGTCTCCTTCGGAGTCCCTTGCAATTGCCGACACCCTTAGTTCTTGCCCTGCATCGACCGAGTCGGGAAGTCCAGAGATGGAAAATGAGACGGCACCACCGGGAACAAGCGCCCACAACGAGTCGTCCAGGTCCGCAAAATACACAACTCCATTCGCAAAGGCTGGTGCTGTGGATCGGCCCACCAGGTGCCCACCACCTGGCCACTCGCTTGATCCAACGCCACCACCCGCCCGGGGACGAGCAGACAGTCGTTGAGCGAGGCAACGCCGACGTAAAGTCGATTCCC
>Ga0209283_10002292_pt1 | contig 10647 bp, 12 predicted proteins | sample CZO8metaG_2_FD_188354 | JGI IMG/M metagenome (GOLD analysis project Ga0209283, IMG submission 188354) | Vadose zone soil microbial communities from the Eel River Critical Zone Observatory, Northern California, USA - CZOApr15con2H1.8 metaG... | ecosystem: Environmental > Terrestrial > Soil >...
CGATGAGGTCCGCGCGGCGCGCAGTGTCCGCGGTCAGAAGCTGCGAGCGGTGTGCGGCGAGATCCACTCCTCGTCGGGCCGCCGCCGTCACCGCCTCCGGGGGGCAAGCGCGGTTCGGGCGGATGAATCCCGCTGACCCCACGCGCACCCCGGCGGGCGCGAGCCCGCTCGCCAGCCGTGCCGCGGCGAACGGGCTACGACAGATATTGCCGTGGCACACGACCAGTACGGCTGCCGGCGGAGGACGCCGCCGGAGCGCTGCGAGCGCGCGCCTGCGTTGCAGCGCGTGCAGCAGCCGGTCGGGCGCGCCGCGAAGCCGCGAGAGGAAGGGAGACGGCGGGATCACTCGAGGCCACGCGGCGACGGCACTCGTCCCGCTCCGCCCCCCGGTCTATGATCGCTCGCTCGACTCACGGACCCACTTCCCTTCGACCTTGGCCAGTTGGAGCGCGCGAGCGGCGCGCGCGAACAGTTGCTGCGATTCGATGGGCGTATGGCGATTCTGGGACCCAGGAAAGACCCCGGCTGGGGGGTAAGCCCAAGCCGGGCTCCCGGCAGTGGGCCTGAGTGGAGTTGAACATATGACCTCACGCTTATCGGGCGCTCCGTGAGGGGACAGGAATCCGACGCGAAACCGGTAACTCATTGAATGGCTTGGCGACTTGCCGGGATTCCTCACCCGAGTACGGCCCGATGTCGGACTCCAACCGCGACAGAACAGCGACTAAGGCCGCGGCGGCTCCGCGCCGTTGTACCACCTGCGCAACGTCTACTACGGATACCTATGGCGGGGCATCGACTACCCGCACAGGATCGCGTCGTGCATGCCTTCTTCGCCGGGGGCGCGGGCGGCCAGGTGGTCATGGTGATCCGGGAGCCCGATCTCGTCGTTGCCATCTACGCAGGGAAACTACAGCAGCAAGGGCACGATCCACATCTCGCACGAGCTCATTCCCAGCTACATCCTGCCGGCCTATGATGTGACCCTGATACGTTCCCCGCTGGGCGTTGGCCAAGTGCACCGTGACCCACTCGCTGGCGTTCGCGCCGTTGCCCAGACCCTTCCGTAACTCGGGATCAAGCTCCGGTGGGCGATAGCCTGTGCACCCCCGCCACCCCCGAACCCATGCCGCTCGCCCATGTCGCCCAGGCCGTCTGGGCGACCACGAACAGATCTCTGACGCACGGCTGACCTGCTCCACACGCCGGATGAGGCGCGACTGCGGTACCTTAGCCCGACGAGGGGAGCTACCGCATGGGCTTTCTTCTGGATAGTGGCGCCGACACCATCCCCCGCTGGCCGCTCGCCGGGCTGCGGATCTACGGCGGCTTGGTCTTCTGTGGCGCCAGCCTGGCCGAACTCATGGGCCGGCAAGCGTGGCCGGTGCCCCCGAACGCCGCGCTCGACCCGCCCGCGGTTCTCGTTCTTGAGCTCCTCGTCGGCGTCGCTCTCGTGCTGGGTGCGGTGAGCCGCGCGGCCGCACTGATCGGGGTCGCGCTCATGGCTGGACGGCTCATCGCTGCAGGCCTCAAGCCCGCAGACCTCGTAAGCCCTGGACCCAACACAGCGATCACGATTCTCCTCCTCACCGTCATGCTGGGACGTGCCGGTCGAGTCTGGGGTGTGGATCGCCTCCTCGCCGCGCGCTGGCCGAGGAATCCCCTGTGGTGAGTGTGGAGTCGGAGCGCATCGTACCGCTCTACACCCGTGCGCCGCGGTGGACCCTGGTCCTCCTACGGCTGTACTTGGGGGCGGCCTTCCTCAGGGCCGCGGCGAACAAGATCGGTGAGAACTGGCGCCCGTGGCCTGGTTGGATGGCCGGCTTCATTCATAGTCAGCTGCCCCGCACGGTGCCCTTCTATCGTGGCTTCCTGACGGCCGTGGTCGTCCCTCACGCTGGGTTCCTTGCGCCGGCGGTGGCCTGTGCCGAGGTCGCGGTGGGGTGCTGTCTCCTGCTCGGCCTGGCGACCCGCGGCGCGGCGATCATCGGTGCAGTGCTGACGCTCAACTACCTGCTGATGAAGGGGGGGCCGTTCATCCTCCCCAATAACGATCCCGTCTTCATCCTCGGCGGCATCGCGGTCTGCGTGGGGGCGGCAGGCCGGGCGTACGGACTCGACGCCTTCCTCCATCGCCGATTCCCCCGAGTCCCACTCTGGTGACCGGAACGCATCTCGTCGACGTCGGAGGGCGGAGGCACGAGCCCGGACGGCGCGCGACCTATGGCGGGGGCTCCACAGGCCTAGCCCGAGAGCCGTTGTCGTGGACTTGCGAGCGCCCGGCAGCTTCAAGCGCATGTTAGGCGGCGCGCTCATTGGTAGTTGACGAACCTGCTGCCCGCGCAGTGGCCCAGAAGCGCGCAACCCTTCGTGCTCCGAAGAACAACCCGACGCCCAACACTAGTTGCGTAACGGCCGACCATTCTATGTGACCACGCCCAACCAGCCGGGAGACTGACTCGATGACGAAGTAACAACCCAGAACTGAAAGCGCCACTGCCTGCGTGTCGCGGGCGGCGAGCGATCCTGTGTCGGCTGGGAAAAGACGCTCAGCGAGGCGAACGCGGACAAGAACCAGCACGATCCCGAGGGTCACTGAGATGATCGTGCCGATCAGGAATGTAATCGCGTAAGCGACAGGAGCCGCCTGAACACCTGCCGTCAATACTCCAATCGACAAGACGACCTGTGGGACCGAAGTGATGGCGATGAACGCACCGAGAACGGCGAACAGGACGCTTGCGAGCTGACGTTGACTCATCGTGCCGCCTAACGAATCGCGCTTAAGCTGCGGTGGACGTCCCGAACATTAGGCAACATAACGGTTCCTTTGAGAGCAGCGCCCCCAGCTTCAAGCGCATGTTAGGCGGCGGCTCTCCTACCGAAGCACGCTCGCGCGGTTAGTGGTGATGAGCCAGACGCGCTTGGCGTTCGGGCCGTAGAGCCGAGCGGCTGCGGCACCCCTCATTTCCGTCACGGTCTCAACTGTCGAGGGATCCAGGTCGCTCAGGAAGCCGTCAGATCCGAGACGGACACTGTCGGACGCGAGACGCACGCCGTCAACCACCACGACCGTCCCGGGAGGAAGCTTCCCATTCGAATGCTGAGCTTGGACTACAGCGCGTCGTGCCTCGGGCCCAGTGAGTGGCTTGTCATCGCAGCCAGCGACAGCGAGGACGATTAGGCAAGCAAGCGCCACAGGACGCATATTAACCTCCGCGATTCGCCGAATCGCCGCCGCCTAACTCCCAGTTTTTGGTCCTGTGTCGGCGTCTCAGGGGCGGCACTATGGATTTCACTATGGAAACGCCCCCGCCGGGTGACCCCGACAGGGGCTAAGTCCACAGTGGGCCTGGGTAGAGTTGAACTACCGACCTCACGCTTATCAGACCACTGCGGCCGGCGCTCACCAGCGCCGGCCGTCGGCATTTCAATGACTTAGAGCGACCACACGCCAACTAGAAACAGCCAAGAGTGACCCGCGATGGCACCACCATTGGCACCGCGACCGAGCCTCTGCCTCCGGAGCGAACACGGCCAGCGTCCTCAAACGCTGGCCGTTGTCGTATCAACGGGTTAGGCAACACGATCGACAAGTGGGCACCGAGCTGAAATGATCCGCGTTGGCACTTGTCATTGGCACCGGGCACATTCGTCGCAAGGCCTCGCGATCCGCACCACTACTCGGCTTATTCGACGAATAGGGGGCCGGCGGGAGGCTTCGGGTAGACGATCTGGATGTTTTGAATCATGGGTCGCCCTCTACCTCGCCGACTCAACCCGGCGTTTGACGCCGACCGGTTGCCGCGGCCGTCTCGATCGCGTCCAGCATGCGATGGCGCGTGACCGCCTCGTCGAACGTGGGGCAGAGATGCGTTCCCTCGCGGTAGTCGCGGGCGAAACGCGCGTACGCCTGGGCGACGTTGGTGGAAGGGCCTTGCGGCGGCGACCACTCGTACTGCTGCGGCACGGGCAGGACCTCGAGCGAGGACTGCGCGCCGTTGCCGCCGCGTACGGTCATCTCGAAGATCTGGGCCTGGCCGCCGTCAGCCGTAACCTGCAGGTCGCCCTCGGTGCCGTTGATCTCCCAGAGCAGGTTCGTGCCGCGCGAATGCCCGCCGCGATAGTGGATCGAGAGCGCGGCCCCGCCCTCGAGCAGTCCGGTGACGCACACCTGATCGTCCGCGTTCATCGGCTTGCTCTCTCCCGTCTCCGCGATCGTGAATGACTTTCGGCGCATGGTCATCGTGGCCGAGAGCTCTCCGACCTCGCCGAGGCAGTAGCACAGCGCGTCCGCCGCGTGGCCGAGCGCGATCGAGAGCATCGTCGCGCCGTTCTTCTTGTCGTTGAGGTAAGCGTTGTACGGCTCCACCGTCGGTCCCCAGCCCATTCCCGAGCCGATCAGCGTGGTGGAGAGCACCTCACCGACGTACCCTTGCCGGATCAGGTCGCGCACGTACGCCACCGACGGCGCAGCGCGTGCCTGCAACCCCGCCACAGCGAGGACGCCTTTCTTCTTTGCCAGTGCGGCCAGCTTCTCCGCTTCCTGTAAGCCGTTGCCGAGCGGCCATTCGCAGTACACGGCCTTCCCTGCAGTGAGCGCCGCAGTCGCCAGCTCGAAGTGATGCGGCACTTTCACGGTGATGGCGACGACGTCCACGTCAGCGCGGTTCACGAGGTCTTGGTGATTGTCGAACGCGAGAGGCACTCCGAAGCGCTTGCTGGCGGCATTGGCGGATTCGCGTCGGCTGGTGGACAGCGCCGTGATCTCGAAGTCATCCGGGAGCGACTTCAAGGCAGGGATGTGCGCCTGCGCCGCCCAGCCCCGATCCGGATTGGCACCGATGATGCCGACGCGAATTCTCTTGGGTCCATTCTGGCTCATGGTGGTCTTTCTTTTTCCTTGGTTTCAAATCCGCTCGAAGATTGCTGAGGCGCATCGGGGCGTGGGCGCCGCCGATCGACGACGCCCAAACCCAGGTCTGCGGTCAAGATTCCTTGTTGAACATGTAGCGGGCGATCTTCCAGCCATTCGCGCCCCGAGCGAAAATGAAGAGCTCCCGGTTCTTCTCGGGCCCGCTCGCTCCCGTGGCCACAACGGTGGAGGTGCCCGCAGAGTGGGTCCGCGCATACGCGAAGTCGCCCTTCACCTTCAGCTCGTCGACGGTGAAGTGGATCGCGATCTTGATGTTCGAGAAGACCGCGTCGTACGCGCCTCGAACCGCCGACCGACCAGACGCCGTGGGGAAGCCAGCGGGCATGAAGACGCCATCCTCCGTGTAGAGCTGTTCGATCCGACCCGCGGCCCCGGCGTTCAGGAGCGTCTCATATGTGGTCAACAGCGCGCGAACCTGATCCTCTGCTTGGGACATGACAACCTCCAGAGATTGCTCCACGCGAGGAGTCGAGTGATTGCCCAGTCGCCACGCGTGCCGAACGGGGGTTACGTGCATCGCGTCCAACAGGTTCTGCCCGCCGGCGGTGGCGACCGGGATGTAGGCCACGAGCGCGAACGGCAGCAGCCATGCGGGGAAGCGAAAGCGATGTGTCATGGGAGGTCCGAGAGTTGGTCGTGATGGGTGGAGATCGCCACGCAGGATGAGTTCATGACAACGGGGGCGGTGCGAAGGCGACCAGCAAGTCGCGGAGAGCGGTGAGTCGAGTACGACCGAGATGACCAAGGGTCTGCTTCGCTGCTTCGGCTACGTCGCGATCGAGACGACTCAGCAGGGTCCTCCCCGCCGCAGTGATCCGATTGATGCTTCGACGGCGATCGTTGGCATCGGTACCGCGCACAACGAGTCCTGCGCGAGCCAGACCCGACATCAGGCGAGTGAGATCGGAATCGCGCGTGACCATCCGCGCTCCGATCTCCGTGCAGGACAGTCCCTGTCGCCCCGCCGCGCGGAGAATTCGAAGGACGTTGTATTGCGACGGCGAGAGCCCGGCGGCGGCGGTGACCGCATTGGATCGTTCGGCCGCCAGCCATGCGGCCCGGACCAACGCGATAAGCACTTCTTCCTCCAGCGAATCGCGAATCGCCATTGCGGCGGCAGGCGTTGGAACTGACATAAGTGATTATTACTCCTCGCGAGGAGTATTGTCAAGTGCCAGGTCCCGCGCACCTGCGTCTGTCAGGAGCATCTGCGGCGCTTGTTGACTTGTAAAGAAACCCAGGTGTTTGACCAACCTGTGAACACAGCCTAACGAAAAACGGCGAGCCTGTCGGCTCGCCGTTCGAGTCGGGACGGCGGGATTTAAACCCGCGACCCCCTGAACCCCATGCGACTCGTTAGGGAACCGAGTTACGACACCGAGTAGCAATCACGCGAGGTCCTGGGCGTCGGTCTCGTAACAGCGAACCCGAAGATCAACCGAGTGTCGTGAGAAACTCACAGCAAAACTCACAGCGCCAACGAGCACGGCAAACGCGTCGCCAAAACACTCACAGCAAACTCACAGCACGTCACGCCATGAAAAGGAACTGACGGAATCGTCGCAGGTTACTCACGCTAAGAAGACGTCTGAGCTCGTAGGTGCCACGATGAACCGGTGTGGCGAGGGTGAATGCCTGCTTGTAGAATGAACAGGTCAGTCTCGTTCACTGTTAGGCGGCGTAGCTCAATCTTGGTTGTAATCTCCCGACCACTGTGACCGCATCTGTCACAGCCACACGCCAGAATCAGCGAGCTCCCGTATCGCGACGCTCGATCAATGACGCTGTATCGAAGCTGCTCGTCAGGCGGTTACAAGCGAGATCTAGACAATGAAATTCGCTCTCGTTAGTGGACAACGCCAAGAAGCTCAGCCCAATCTTTCCGGCGAGTGTCCTGTCTGCGGAAGCCCGATGATTGCAAGGTGCGGAGAAGTCCGGCTTTGGCACTGGGCTCACAAAGGGCGTCGCCTTTGCGATCCGTGGTGGGAGAATGAAACGGAATGGCACCGCGCTTGGAAAGACCTGTTTCCCGTTGGTTGGCAGGAGTTTGTCCAGCATGACGGAGACGGCGAGCGACACATCGCAGACGTGAAGACCGATGATGGTTGGGTAATTGAATTCCAGCACTCGTACATCAAACCTGAAGAGCGCCGATCTCGCGAAGCCTTCTACCACAAGTTGGTTTGGGTGGTGGATGGACTGAGACGACAGACAGATGGAGCTCAATTCCGGAAAGCGTGGGATGAAGGCAGACCGGTAGGCGGGAATTCACTTGTGCGGAGAACTTTCTCGGACGAGTGCCGATTGCTGCGGGAATGGGCAGGAAGTAATGCGCCTATTTTCCTTGATCTCGGCGACACGGAAGCGCTTTGGTGGGTCTTTGCTAAGAGCACCAGTGGATCGGCGTATGTCCACCTGTTCTCGCGCGCACAGTTCATCGAACTGCATCGTAGTACGGCAACAGAGACAGCTCGCCAGTTCCACGAGTTCGTGAACGACATCCTCCCCAAACTGATCGCGGACTACGAGTCACATCTTCGGGCCCAGCCGTTGAGACACGACCCCTTGCAACCTCGAACGTCCCGGCGACGCTTTCGGTTCTAGGATACCTCTTAGTCCTCAGCACTCGCCGCCTGACGTACGTGAGGCGGCGGCAGTCAACTCTCGTCGATGATTGAGATCCCCGGGAGCCTATGCTCCTCGTTAGGGGATGAAGTTACGACACCGAGTTGCAATCACGCGAGGTCCTGGGCGTCGGTGTCGTAACAGCAGACCCGAAGATCAACCGAGTGTCGTGAGAAACTCACAGTAAGACTCACAGCAAACTCACAGCAGCCCTTCCCTTGACCCTATACCCTGGTATAAGGTCTAACTTTCCTCAATCTCGAGGAGAGCTGTACAATGGCGCTGTCGATCGGTCAGGTCGCGACCGCGGCCGACGTGAACATCCAGACGATCCGCTATTACGAGCGGCGAGGTCTCTTTCCGACCCCGCGGCGCACTCCGGCTGGGTATCGCCAGTACGCCGGCGACGCGGTGGCGCGCCTCCGCTTCATCAAGCACGCCCAGGAGCTCGGTTTCTCGTTGCAGGAGATCCAGGAGTTGCTCGGGCTGCGCGTCCGGCGCGGCGCTGCCTGCGACGCCGTCGAGCGGAAAACCAGACAGAAGATCGAGGTCGTCCAACAGAGGATCCGTGACCTCCAGCGCATGAAGCGCACGCTGGAGCGGCTGGCCGCGGCGTGCACGGCCCGACGGCCGACGGACGACTGCCCGATCCTGGAGGTCTTGGAAGATCATGACGACATCAGTCACTAAGACGACACTCGCCGCCACGGGCGGTGTTGTCGCCGCGGTGGTTTCAACGCTCTGCTGCGCTGGGCCCCTGGTCGCCGTCGCGCTCGGCCTGAGCGGCGCCGGGCTCGCTGCAACGTTCGAGCCGCTACGGCCCTACTTCGTCGCGGGTACCGTGCTGGCGATCGGCTTCGGCTTCGTCGTGCTGCGAGGTGAGGAGAAGCGGGCGTGCGAGCCTGGCACCTTGTGTGCCTCGCCGATCGCCCGCCGCCGGATGAAGTGGGCCCTGTGGACTGCGACGATCGTCTCTATCCCGCTGCTCACGTTCCCCTGGTGGTCGAAACTCGTGCTGGGCTAGGAGGTTCACCATGTTGTCGTCATTGAAGCTCACGTTGCTTTTCGCTGCCGGAGTCGGCGGGGCGGCAGTCCTCTGCCCACTGTGCGGCGTGGCACTCCAGACGGCCGGCGCGCAGGCCGCGCCGGTCGCCGTGCAGGCTCCGGACACGGCGACGGTTCGGCTTCACATCTCCAAGATGACGTGCGGCAGCTGTCCCGCGACCGCGCGCCTTGCCTTGAAGCGACTCACGGGCGTCTACGGTGCCACCGTGACGTTGGACGACAGTCTCGGCGTCGTGCGCTATGACCCGCGCCAGATCAACCCGGCGCAGATCGCCGCTCACCTCACCCGACTCACTGGCTTCGGTGCCACGATCCTGCCCGACACGACGAAGGCTCTCGGAGGCGGCCGGTGAACGACGCGAAAGAACTGACCATCGAGGTTCGCGGCATGACGTGCGACCATTGCGAGCGCTCCGTCGCGAAAGCGCTCCAAACGGTCCCCGGTGTCCACCAGGTCCTCGAGGTGAGCCACGCGGACGCCAGGGCGCGCGTCATAGTAGGTGTGGAGGCGACGGCGGATCGGATCGAGCGCGCGGTCGCGAAGGCGGGGTACCGTGCGCGCGTGAATGAGCGGTCGAAAGGGTCCGACGCGCCGGCTGGGACTACAAGAGGTGGAGGCGAGTTCGACCTGCTGGTCGTGGGGGGTGGCTCCGCGGGGTTCGCCGCTGCCATCAAAGCCGCGGACTTGGGCGCCCGCGTCGCAATGGTCGAAGGCGGCACGCTCGGTGGGACCTGCGTGAACGTCGGCTGCGTGCCGTCGAAGACCTTGATCCGCGCCGCCGAGGCGCAGCACCGCAGGACTCACCACGCGTTTCGGGGGATCCCCACCGCGGATGGGCGGCCCGACTGGCCGACGGTGCGTGCCGAGAAGGATGCGCTCGTGGCCGACCTGCGGCAGGGCAAGTACTGGAACGTGCTGCGTGCCTACCCCTCGATCACACTGTTCCAGGAGCGCGCCACCTTCATCTCCGGTCGCGAGGTTCGACTCGCCAGTGGTCGTACGCTGACTGCGGGCAAGATCGTGGTGACCACGGGCTCCTCTCCCTGGGCACCGGCGATCCCAGGTCTCGCCGAGGCCGGCTACCTGGACAATACGTCGGCGATGGCGTTGGAGCACCTGCCGGAGTCACTCATCGTGATCGGCGCGAGCGCCGTCGGCCTCGAGCTGGCGCAGATGTTCGCCCGGCTGGGCGTTCGGGTCACGGTCCTCGAAGCGCTGCCCCGCGTCTTGCCGGCAGAAGACGCGGATATCGGTAACGCCCTGGGTGATTATCTGCGGTCGGAGGGTCTAGAAGTGCACGCCGACATCCAGATCGACCGCGTGAGCCGGGCCAGCGACGGCTATGCGGTCCAGTTCCGCGCCGGCCGCGAGGAGCGCACGGCCCGCGCGAGCCAACTGCTCGTCGCGACCGGCCGCCGAGCCAACACGGCTGGGTTCGGGCTCGAAAGGATCGGTGTCACCCTCGGCACCAGGGGAGAAATCGTCGTCGACGAGTTTCTGGAGACGACCAACCCGGACGTGTATTCCGCGGGCGACGTGATCGGCGACCCGATGTTCGTGTACGTGGCGGCGTATGGTGGTGCGCTGGCGGCTGAGAATGCCGTGACCGGAAACGAGCGCCGCTACGACCTCTCGGCGCTGCCGAAGGTGACATTCACGGATCCGGTGGTCGCTTCGGTCGGTCTCTCGGAAGATCACGCGCGCGCTCAGGGGATCGACCCGCTCGTATCGAAGCTGCCGGGGGAGCACGTGCCGCGGGCGCTCGCGGCGCGGGACACGCGGGGATTCATCAAGCTCGTGGCGGACGCCGGCACCAAGAAGATCATCGGCGCGCACATCCTCGCCGCCGAGGCCGGTGAGATGATCACCGAGCCAACGCTCGCGATCAAGCTCGGGCTGACGATCGAGGATCTCATCGCGACCTTCCATCCGTACCTGACGCTCTCGGAAGGGATCAAGCTCGCCGCGCAGGCGTTCACGAAGGACGTCGCGAAGCTGTCGTGTTGCGCAGCGTGAAGAC
>Ga0209283_10002294_pt1 | contig 10640 bp, 15 predicted proteins | sample CZO8metaG_2_FD_188354 | JGI IMG/M metagenome (GOLD analysis project Ga0209283, IMG submission 188354) | Vadose zone soil microbial communities from the Eel River Critical Zone Observatory, Northern California, USA - CZOApr15con2H1.8 metaG... | ecosystem: Environmental > Terrestrial > Soil >...
TGATGCGCCTGCCCGCGTGTATTGCAGCTGCCAACTGGCTGTGGGTGAAATCGCGGCACGTCCAATCCGAATCGAAGATGCAGCCACCGGCTTAGACTTCCGAATCCCGATGTATTCATCATGCGCCAATTTCCCGTGTTGGTAATCAGATCGGCAGGCCCGCAAATCCGCCCGGAGTTCCGCTAGTCTCTCCATGATGTACAGAACGGCATTTTCGCCGAGGTTGTGATGGCCTGATAGTTGCCCACTTCTCTCATCCATGGTAATGCCCCTCGTCTTATGTGGCCAACATGCCCTTGATGATCACGAGTAGTTCACGTAACTGGAACGGTTTTCGGATGAATCGGTAATTTGACAGGTGATCGAAGGGCGAAGATGGTTGATCCGGGTAGCCAGACATCATCACGAATCTTGTTGTTGGCCGTAGATAGGAAGACTCTCTGGCCAGTTCCCATCCACTCGAAGACGGCAATACGAGGTCTGATAAGACGACGTCTATGGTTCCCGGATGGCTTCGAAGGATCGCAAGTGCCGCGCGCCCATCTTCTGCTACTAGCACGTTGCATCCCCAGCCGATGAGGGCAGTCCTGAGTACTTCTCTAAGGTCGCGTTGGTCTTCAACTAGTAGGACAGTGGCGACCATGACACCCCGCGCACGCGACTCCAGAGGTAGTGCAGGAACGCGTGCTCCTACCTGCAATTTCAGCACCCAAATTCCTTTGGGCTTCTTCTCTGAAATTGTGGGGGGAAGAGGTTTTTGGTGATTCGCTCGATGACGGATGCTCGGCGGAGCTGCCGAATACTCGGCAGTTCGTGGGCCTGCCAACATGTGCCGTGGGCACGCTGTGGGAACTTCATCGAACGTGGAAACTGGAAGTCTTGGGAACGCCGTAAAGGAATCCGAATCGCGACGATAACGCTGCGAGAGAACGGATGGTATTCGATCAATCCGTCGGTCAACCGCGTCATCGTTCATCGACGGCGAAATTTGTGGCAGGAACTCCCCTCATCGACTTCACGGTTTCATAAAACAAATCCAGATTGGCTAGCGGCGCAGCTTTGCCGTTCCATTTGCCCAGGGGTGAGATGTGAATCCTCTGGCGATTCTGAATCCGAGGCAGAAGATAGAATTTGTCAAACGCTGTATTTTCTGGATTCATTCCCGCCAACAGCGTAATCCGGCAGCTTATGCCATTTGCCTTCTGCAGCGCCCACACGCGACCTCTGCTCGCCATATTTACGGAACGACACGCTCGCACTGAAACTCTAGCGCCGTTTCTTAACTTGAGGCAGTTGAGCCGCGACCCGCCAGGGTGAAAAACGGAGACCTTGCCCGGAAATGTCTGCGTCAGTTGCTGCATCAACTCCCTGCGTACTTTGTAGACATCCAGCCGATGTCGGGCCATCTTGTTGTAAGGGGTTTGATAGCCAATCAGCTCGTAGGCCTTGATGAGCGAGCCAAACCTGTGCTGAAAACCACCCGGCGTCAGGTTGCCGTAGGTTCCAGATATGAGGGCGCTCGAAAGATGTCCGTGCTTTTGCAGGATGGACTTGAGCGCATCCAACACTTGCTGGTTCGTGCGGTGCCAGGTTTTGCTTCGCAAGACCTCCTGAGCCGTGTCAAATGTTTCCGCCGTGACCAGGGGTTCAAACGCGTTGGGCGTGAGAATCCATTCCGATTCGGGCAGACGTATTGACTTGGAGCTCAGTCTCTCAGATGTACGGTTATAGACGGCTGTCCCTTTGTACTTCGGATGCGTGAGAATCTTCTTGATCGCGTGATCACTCCACTTCTTGCCGTCCAAGAATGGGACATGCTTTTGATCCAGCGTCCGTGCAATGCCAGCAAATGTCATCTTCTCCAGAATGAACAGTCGATATATTTCTCGCACCCAGAAAACTTCGTGGGTGGGGCCTGGCACTAGCGTGACCCGGTCTGTCTTTATGTTCTTTTGCTCGCCTTCAGCAAGTTGCTGCTTGGGTGTTCTGTCGGAGCCGACGAGCATCCGTCGGAGTCCGTAGCCTGGATATGCCCCGGTTCTGAATCCGTCTTTAACCAAACGTGTCATACCGGCGAAAACCTTATCCGAGAGTTCCCGACTGTATTCCGCCGCCATCACCCTCTTTAGTGTCTTTAAAATGAGATTGGGTAAATGCCGATCGTTCGCAAAGTGTTCCGCACAGTAATGAACGGGCACACCAGCTGCCTTGCATATGAACTCGTAATGCGCTGCCTCGTCCGGATCTTGAAATCGGCCCCAGCGGCTTACGTCGTAAACCAAAATAGCCTTGTAAGAATGATTTCTGCCCGCTACGTCCTGAAGGAGCTGGGATAAACCGGTCCTATGGGTAATCACCAATCCGCTCTTGGCTTCATCGCAATATGTTTGACACACTACAAAGCCATTCTGCTGTGCGTACTGACTGATACCAGCAAACTGACAATCGAGTGAATACTCTTGTCTTTCAGTGGAAACTCGGACGTACTGAGCGGCTGGGACGAGGATTCTAGGCTCGGCCATGTGGCGTCCTCTTCTGTCAAAGGAACTAAGGCCGCGCTCCCGCTATTCGCCGTAGACTACGGCCCACCCTGATTGTCCTCCTGCACTGCTATCGGGGCGTTATCGACTGCGGTTCTGGCAGAGGCCTGATTCATCACAATTTCGCTGTGAGAGTGGTCACTGACAATGCTTCAACCAGCGGCTAATTTGCTTCTCATGCCTCAGATCGGTCGTGCAGTAGTGGTCAGCTTCATTCTTCGTGCCCGGGAACAGATGCAATGGCTCGAAACTCGGCTGGATATGCTCTCTCCCGGAAGTGACAGATTTGATAGCGAACAGCGAGCTATCAGAAGCGCCATGAACGAGCTGCGCAAATTGATTTGGCATGCTCTCGAAGAGCAGCACTGAACGATCTAGGGGCGAGTTGCACAAGGGCCTACCCAGTGGCTCAGCTTGCGGGCGGTGTCGGCCCAGTGTTCAAGATACTGTTCCCCCTGACAAGGCCACAATGGTGGTCACGGTTTACGATGGTACCCGACAGCCAATTCAAGAAGGTGACTTCCTGATCCGCATATTCGACGGCTTTCAGAACCAGCTTTTCGATAAAGATCGGCCCGCACCAACAACTCTGTTTAGGCTTCCCTTCCACAACAACCTGCAGGACAACTGCCGGGTCCTAGTCTCGGGAGACGGGTTTGTCGGTGCCGGGTTCTTCCCCGTCAAGCTCTCTCTGAAGGCAGTCGCAATGGTGGACCTTATGCTCCTCCCGCACAAGGCGTGGACTTCAAGTTTCAGACTTGGGCAGGTGTCAAGGCGACCGACCCAGTGATCGCGGCTTTTATCTCCGTCGGCAGTTCAGATGCCGAGGCAAAGGAGCATTACGACGAGTTGCGACAGAATAAGCCGCCAGCCTTGGCGTCACTTCTCAATTTGGCAACCGCGATGAAGACCATTCCTTTGCCATCGATGACTCCCCTCGACTACTTCAAGGAGATCTTGTGGGACGAATCATTGGCCCAGGATCGGTTCTTCGCTTATGCGGATCGGTCCCTGGTGGACCAGGTGGGACGAGCGGCAATTGAGGGCGAATTCGCGCCGGAACCAAGTCCAGGACTATTCCATCCTGAGGCAACCAGTAGCTTTAAACAGATTCAATTTGGCGAGGCGAATGTTGAACTCACATTCCACGAGAAAGACACCAAAACAATCGGCGGTGCGTTAAGGTTGAGCCGGACATTGACTATTTCCAGGACCTCGGTGCTCACACCCTGCTGGAAGTGATTCCAAATGCCATCACGCACGGTCTGACTGACCCGAAAGAGGTGTACGTTTTGCGATGGATTGCCGGAAGACATGCAGGAGTGCCGGAATTCGCGCCTCCGTACACGATCGGCGTCTAGGCATTCAACAGGGTCCCTATTTTCTACTGCCAGACCCGTCACGAGCCAAGACCCTCACGTTCTTCAACTTTTCAGGGTCCTGGAGTCAGCGGATCGTGTGAGTTGAGGGCTATCGTCAAGCCGGGTGGCCGATACTTGAGGGATGGGACCCGCGCGGGAAAAAATTTTCGCGCAGTGAGGTTTCTATAAAGGCTGCCCGATAATCAATGTTATAATGCCGCGCTAAGCAGCGGAGGGGGCCGCGCTTGCGGGCTGCGAATCCATAGCTTTCGGGAGGAAGCCGTGAGATTCGTTTGCACGGTACTTGTGTCGCTGTCCGTACTCCTCCCCCTCGCCTCGGCGCAAGCCTTTTCCCGGAATACCATCACAACAATTAAACCGTGCTCCTTCGAGCATTCACGGAGGTCTCAATGAAGCTCTTCACGCTCCTGTCCATTCTCATTCTCTGCGCCGCTGCCCCTCTACAATCGCAACCGGCAGCACACAGCAAGAAGCACAAGACTCCATGTGCGGCCTCGCTCGCCAAGTGTGGCGACGAAGGTTGCGGTACCGACTTTGATCCAAATCTGAACCGGCTAAAGAACATCCGGTCGAAAGACGGTCCGGCTACCCTGCACACCCTGACATGGATGACAAAGTTGGATGACCCGGAGAACTTTAGCCAAGGCGACAGCCGCGAGGAGTTAACCGCATTGGGAGAAGGCCAGAAGATCACGGTCGTTGCGTACCTGCTCGTGGCGAAACCCGAGCTGGGCGGCGAGTCCTGTAATTGTGGTCTTCAAACTCCGGCAGAAACGGACAATCACCTGGTCTTGGTGACGAAAGCGACGGTGCAAAAGTTTCCGCTCGCCGACAACGAAGAGGCCAACAAGGGGATATTTCACTCGCGGGAATTGGAATCGGAGACGGCGGAGTTTACGCCCAGGGTGAGACTCGCGCACGCGAACTTTACACGTGAGAAAGTGCAACCACTGATAGACGCTACCGACGAGGATGCTCTGTTGGTTCGAGTGACTGGCCAGTTGCTGTTCGACTCTGAGCACTTCATCAAGAACCACCTTGTCCGCGTGAACAACTGGGAGATTCACCCGGTATTCAAACTGGAGTTTTGTGCCACGGGAGAAAGCTGCAAGGTGAACAGCGACGCCGGATGGAAGTCGCTGGACGATCTCCCTAGCTCATGAAGCCAAACAGCCGAGCATCGAATGGCTTGAGGAATTTCGAGATGACAGTGGTATCCGTTGTGCCCGGATCGAGCCACAGATCGTAGCATTGCGGATCGAGAATCAACGGCATTCGGTCATGGAAAGGAGCGGTGAGGGTGTTAGCAGTCGTTGTTAAAATCGAGCACGTTTCTAGGTCCTTTCCCACTCGGATCGGTCCACGTTTCCCATAACCCGGCGAACGAGAAAAGCTCACCTCGATTGACTTCAAAGCAATAAGGCTGCCTCGCCTTGCCAAACTTCAGCCACTCATAGAAACCGTCCGCCGGGATCAGACACCTGGGAATTTCAATGCATCGTAAAACGCGGGCTTGCTGGCTGCCGTTTCGGATCGCGCATTAATCATAGCTGCCCTTCGACGAGTCCTTCGCCCATGAAAGAGCCAGCCCCCAGCGAATTAGAGACAATTCGCGACGGGCGCTCCTGGAATTTCGCATGATGACGGGCACGAGTTGCGTCGGAGCGATGTTGTACCGAGGACTCCAATCCACATCATCCGAAACGGCTGCAAACTGCTCCGCCAAAATCTGCTTCCTCCGCGACAATCGGTAGCGTCCACCGTGCGCCTATGCTTAAGGTGTAAGCCAATGTGTATGGAAAATGACCTAAACAATGCAGACGCTCCCGTCACTAAAGCTGGTCTAAAAGCCGAATTCGGTAAGTTCGAAGAAAAGATGGAGCAACTCCTCTCCGAGCAGGCAAATGTCATCCTGGAAGCCGTGGGTGAGACTATGGAGAAGAAGCTGGACGAAAAATTCGATCCCGTCATAACTAAACTAGACGGCATCATGAAAGGAGTCGAGGCGCTCCAACAGGAGAACACCGTAGGCGCGGAACAACTCCGCCGGCATGAAGACCAGCTGCAGAAGCACGAGGCCCGTATCGCAAAGCTCGAAACCGCACTAGCATAATTCTTTTTCGCCTATGCTCGTCCATAAATGCGACAACTGCAAAAAAGAGATCAAGGGCCGAGACAAAGAGATCATCGCCGGATTCGCCTGGCCTCAGTTCTCATTTTGCGGACGCTGCGGAAAGCCAATTATCGCGTTCCTGGAAAAATGGAACCCTGGCTTCAAGGATCTAGGATCTGTTATTCCAGGTCACTCGCCCGGCTAAAACTCCGCGGTCTCGATTCTCTCCGGTTCACTGTAGTATCCCGCCTGATATCCAGTGCAATACGCTTCCCGATACACCTGCTTGTACTGGTTCAGGCCGCCACTACTGTCTGAGTAGCCCCGGTCGGCCCTTTTGTAGTTTGGCGTGGTGTTGGGCTCAAAACGCTTAGATTCGCGCAGTTGTTGGAGCCCGTCTGTGATGCCGTCGCGATAGCCTCTCTGCTCGGCTAGCTGCCAAACTCCGGGTCGTTCTGAAGCTCCCCGACCGGACATGTCGCGATAGGCTTGCAGGTATCCGGAGACGAACAAACGACGATCTGCATCCAGATTCCAGCGGCCGCTTGCTAGGTGCTGTTTTCTACCACGCTCAGCATCCAGCCTGCCCTGAAACAATCCATCACGGGAAGCTGCGTCCGTTGGATTGCGCACAGTACGGCCGACAAAATGGGAATGATGAGCTGCCACTCTGGCAAGCATCGCAGTCAACGCGAACGTAAGCACGATAGTAAACACATACATTGATATTCTCTTCACTGGTTCTGTCCTCTCCTCGTCGTGCCCCAGTCCAGGTACAACTGTGGCATTACGATCCAGACTTTGGCTTGAAAACAAAATCGATTGCCTTGGTGTCGTTCGCACCGACAGTGATCTTCTGGGTCGCCGTTCCCAGTTTTTCGTGCCAAGCCTCAATCGTGTAGGTGCCCGGCGGCAGATTCCGCAAATCAAAGCTGCCATCCGTGCCCGTCACCACAAAGTACGGATGTTTGAAGACCGCAACATAGCTCCGCATCCATGGGTGGACATTGCACTTCACCGGAATCGCGACCTCTTCGCGTGCAAAGGCTAGGTCAACCCTCGTACCGGGAGGTTCAGCCTTGTTCCATTCCCTATTGCTGACTGGCGTAGCATGGACATTGTGGCTGGTGGGATCGTCATTCACCACCTCCAACCGCTGGTTCGCTTGCAAAGCCAGCACGTGAGGCTGATACACGCAACCCTTCTGTTCGATAACCGCGGGCTGCGTCGGGGGATCAAACGTGCGGTCACCCAAGCCATCAGCGACGAACACGACTACGTTCTGCAACGCGCCTTTCGCGTCGGCTACGACGTCCTGATTCAAGACGGGGGTCGAATGTTGCTTGGCACAGCTTGGGTCAGCTGCCATGTTGATGGGTGTAGGTTTGGGCGCTGTGCCGACGAACTTGACTTCCCCTCTGACCGTGGCTGTGCCCGCAGGACTACTTGCCGAAATGGGAGGATTTCCCGCCTTTACGCGGCGTCCGCTGGAAATGCAGAAGATCACTGTTAAAGCAACTGCGAGAATGAGACACTTTGTTTTCATACAACCCTACCTTCCGACCTTGGCGCATGGGATCTGTTTTCTCCTTTGAAGTTCGCCGGAACTCTGCTTGCTCCGGACGAGGTCAGTCTTCAGTCTAAGGAAGGGGAAGACGCGGTTGTCATAGCACAGTCAACAACCTGTCATTTTCGTGTGAGTTTTTTCTTACGGTTCGACGACAACTCTATGACAACCGTTTTGAGGGGGACAAGCCGCTATCCGCAGCCTTCAACGGCTTCGCAGTCGATAGCGGCTTGTTTTTGTCTAGGGAAGGCGAAAGAAAGCGACGATAAACGCCGTAGTGTTGACCTAAGCGACCAACTCCCGTGTGGTCGGCAAACCGGAAACTTGGGCTGGACTCTGTTGTGATGTCACTGTTCTCGAGGAGTCCCGAGGTAAAGACGACGTCCCTGTCGAAGAATCATGGCGTTCTATGATTATCGCGTGGACCCATCCCCAACCCGTCCATTGACTGTTTCCGGCATGTGCCTACACTTAGAGTGTAAGCCACTGCATATGGAAAATGAACCAAACAAGGCAAATGCTCCTCTCACTCGCGCTGATCTAAGAACAGAAGTCGACGAGTTCGAAGAAAAGCTCGACAAGAAGCTGGATGAAAGTTTCTCCGAGCAGGCAAACGTCATTCTGGAGGCCGTTGGGGAGGTTATGGATAAGAAGCTGGATGAAAAATTCGATCCAGTCATTACTAAACTAGACGGCATCCTGAAAGGAGTCGACTCGCTGCAACAGGAGAACATCGTCGGTGCCGAGCAACTCCGCCGCCACGAAGACCAACTGCAAAAGCACGAGACCCATCATCAAGCTGGAAACTGCGCAAGCGTAAATTCTTCTTCAGCTAGGCTCGTGACAATGTGACAGAAGGCCGGATAGCAAGCCAATCGGATTCCTTGCGACGCGACCGACCATAATTGACGCGGTCTATTTTCTTTTCGCCTTCTATTGAGCGATGGCAGGTGTTGCGTCACTGGATCATGGGTTTGTGCGCGCTACGAGACCCTCACGTATCAACGGAACAATACGTTTCTTGTCCAGACATATGGGCTTATTCGACGATTAGGGACTGAGGTGGCCACCGGCCGATCAGGTCTTTCATTCGAGCGATCGGGGCAAAGGGTAACGCTGACTTGTTCCCTAAAACACTTAAAACAAGTGCGTGGCAGCCGTCGGTAAAAGACTCCTTACGTCCAAACTAAATCCGATTCTTGATCGGATTGAAGAGACCCGCCAAGGATCCGCACGCCCCGGAGAGACAAATGCTGAGCGACGGGGTACAGAGCTTACGCCTACTTCACAAATGCTCACCTCGTTCTGTTACGTGCTCGTGGCAATTATCTCCCGATCGAATTGCGCGGCTGGGCTGAGACTCGGAGGCCGTATTCTCGTCAAATTGTTTCGCACACAGCGAGTCGCTGAGGCGAAATTCGTTCCTGGCCTCGAGGCCTTCTGATTTTTGGTTAAAGTTTTGAAACCGTCCCGCTGGCGAGATTCGCTACCCAGATGTTGGCCCCGTCAAAGGCGACGCCTAGAGGCTGCGCTCCCACGGGAAAGGTTCCAAGTACCTTACCGTCGTCCGCCCTCAGCTTGGTCACAGTGCCACTACTTTCATTCACCACCCAGATGTTGGCTCCGTCAAAGGCCACGTCAAAGGGATTCGTTCCCACGCCGAAGGTACCGAGCACAGTCCCATCGCTCGCCCGCAGCTTGGTCACACTGTTGCTGGATAAATTCGTTACCCAGATGTTCGCCCCATCAAACGCTATACCAATGGGCTCCGTTCCCACAGTGAAAGTGCCTAGCACGGCCCCATTGCTCGCTTGCAGCTTGGTCACGTTGTTGCTGTTGGTATTCGCCACCCAGATGTTCTTTCCGTCAAAGGCGACTCCATGGGGGTTCATTCCCACGGGGAAGGTCCTGAGCACCTTGCCATCGCTCGCCCGCAGCTTGGTCACGATGTCGCTGCCCGAATTCGCCACCCAGATGTTCTTCCCATCAAAGGCCACGTCAACGGGACCGCTGCCTACGGTGAAGGTTCCGAGCACGGTGCCATCGCTTGCCCGCAGCTTGGTCACACTGGGGGTGATGATGCTGCCATTCGTCACCCAGATGTTGGCACCGTCGAAGGCGAGATAATCGGCCCCCGCCGGCACGCTGAAAGTGCTCAGCACGGTACCGTCATTTGCTCGCAGCTTGGTCACGCTGCTGCTGGCGTCATTCGTCACCCAGATGTTGGCCCCGTCAAAGGCTACGTCGCTAGGGAAGCTCAAGGCCCCGGAGCCGAAGCTCGTTGTCAGGTTTGCGGCATACCAGCGCAGGATCGCGACTTGGTTGACATTCACCGCTGGCGACGAGGGCGCTCCGGCGCCCGGTGCATTTACTCCGAAATTGCCCGAATCCCGCTGCTGACCTAGCAGGGACAAACAGAGGAACAGAAGACAAACTACTCGTAAGCACGTCCGTGAACAGGGTGGTCCAAAACAGACTTGCGCCATAGTGTCATCCTCCAGTTGAAATTGTTCTTGGGAAGAAGCGATGTTCGTACGGAGAGGCTGGGAACCGCCGGTCAGCCAGAACTTTGCGCGGAGGGCACTTGATTCGAAGGGCGGAACGAGTTATGCAACGCACGAGTTCTTATCACTGTCGTCGGACCAGTTTCCCTCTTGATAGCGGCCACCATACATAGCTGCTCTGAGCCAAGGAATTGTCAACAGGCCGTCATTTTTGTGTCACAATTGGTGCTCTCGCGTCCATTAATGTGGTTCTGTGGAAGCTCCGTTTACATGGCTATCAGATTTCAAAAGCCACTCCAGTCTGCGTTGACGATCTCTACCAGCCCAGTGCCCGAACGTAGGGTAACGGCAACGGAGCGAATCTTGGTAATTGAGGATGGCAGCGCAGTTCGGCGGGCTTTGAAAAGGCTCTTCGAATCGGAAGGATACAGCGTAGACCTGGCAGCTGATGGAATCTCGGGTCTGGAACTCTTTCGTAAGACGATGCCCTCTGCGCTCCTCCTCGACCTGCGCTTACCCGACATCTCAGGGCAG
>Ga0209283_10002297_pt1 | contig 10638 bp, 5 predicted proteins | sample CZO8metaG_2_FD_188354 | JGI IMG/M metagenome (GOLD analysis project Ga0209283, IMG submission 188354) | Vadose zone soil microbial communities from the Eel River Critical Zone Observatory, Northern California, USA - CZOApr15con2H1.8 metaG... | ecosystem: Environmental > Terrestrial > Soil >...
TCGCTGAGCCGGTGTTGGAGACAGCGGGGAAGTCGTTACGCCATTCGTGCAGGTCGGAACTTACCCGACAAGGAATTTCGCTACCTTAGGACCGTTATAGTTACGGCCGCCGTTTACCGGGGCTTCGGTTCAGGGCGTGAACCCCTCTCCTTAACCTTCCGGCACCGGGCAGGCGTCAGACCCTATACGTCGTCTTGCGACTTCGCAGAGCCCTGTGTTTTTGGTAAACAGTCGCTACCCCCTCTTCTGTGCCCCCCGCCGACGCTTGCGCGCCGACAGGGCCCTCTTCTCCCGAAGTTACGAGGGCAATTTGCCGAGTTCCTTCAACACCGTTCTCTCAAGCGCCTCGGTATACTCTACCAGTCCACCTGTGTCGGTTTAGGGTACGGTCTTGGCGCTGGAGCTGTTTCCCGGAAGATCCAGGCCGCCCAGGCAATCCAATAAGCCCGAACCGCTTTCGACCTTCGTCACTGCCAGCAGGCTGGGGATTATTAACCCCATTCCCATCGACTACGGCTTTCGCCCTCGCCTTAGGGGCCCGGCTCACCCTGCGCGGATTAACCTTGCGCAGGAACCCTTGGACTTGCGGCGACAGTGTTTCTCACACTGTTTATCGCTACTCATGTCAGCATTCTCGCTTCCGATGCCTCCAGCACACCTCGCGGTGCACCTTCGCAGGCCTACGGAACGCTCCGCTACCGCGTGACCGGATCTGTGACCCGGTCACACCCGCAGCTTCGGTGCGTGGCTTTAGCCCCGTTACATTTTCGGCGCAGGATGGCTTGACCAGTGAGCTATTACGCTTTCTTTAAAGGATGGCTGCTTCTAAGCCAACCTCCTGGTTGTCACTGCTATCCCACATCCTTTCCCACTGAGCCACGACTTGGGGACCTTAGCTGGCGGTCTGGGCTGTTTCCCTCTCGACGACGGACCTTAGCACCCGCCGTCTGTCTGCCGATCTCCACTCGCGGGTATTCGGAGTTTGGTTAGGTTTGGTAAGGCTCGCGCCCCCCTAGCCCATCCAGTGCTCTACCCCCCGCGGTGAGCAATCGACGCTCTACCTCAATAGATTTCGCGGAGAACCAGCTATTTCCGAGTTTGATTGGCCTTTCACCCCTAACCACAGGTCATCCCCTACTTTTGCAACAGTAGTGGGTTCGGTCCTCCAGTGGGTGTTACCCCACCTTCAACCTGCCCATGGCTAGATCACCCGGTTTCGGGTCTAATCCCGGCAACTCAATTCGCCCTCTTCAGACTCGCTTTCGCTGCGCCTACGCCTAGCGGCTTAAGCTTGCTGCCGAGACTAACTCGCTGACCCATTATACAAGAGGTACGCCGTCACCCCCGAAGGGGCTCCGACTGCTTGTAGGCATCCGGTTTCAGGAACTGTTTCACTCCCCTCATCGGGGTGCTTTTCACCTTTCCCTCACGGTACTCGTTCACTATCGGTCGCCAAGGAGTACTTAGGCTTGGAGGGTGGTCCCCCCATCTTCAGACAGGATTGCACGTGTCCCGCCTTACTCAAGGACGCTGAGCCTCTTGTCCCATACGGGGCTGTCACCCGCTCCGGCCCGCCTTTCCAGACGGTTCTGGTAATCCGCTCAACGTCACTGGCCTCATCCGCTTTCGCTCGCCACTACTCGCGGAGTCTCGTTTGATGTCCTTTCCTCCGGCTACTGAGATGTTTCAGTTCGCCGGGTTCGCCTCCCGGACCTATGGATTCAGTCCGGGATCTCCCTCGCGGGAGGGGTTGCCCCATTCGGAGACCTGCGGATCAACGGGCGCTCGCCCCTCCCCGCAGCTTTTCGCAGCGTGCCACGTCCTTCATCGCCTCTTGGCGCCAAGGCATCCACCAAATGCCCTTAACCTCAACGCTTGATCGCTAAACCCGTCGCCCGCAGGGACAAGCCCCGCCAAGACAACAAGTCTCGCATGAAGATGCTCTTCTCTCGCTGGAACAGCGCTCCTCCGTCCGCAGACGGACTCCCGCTCTTCCAGCCATTCTCCCGGGAAAGCCACGCAACAACCATCCATCGACGGCCGCGCCGCTCGCCCAGATACTCCCTCTTCACCCTGTCAAAGATCAAAAACCTTGCCTCGGGCTCGAAAGCTCAAAGCAAAAACTGCTTCACCCGATCGTACGGCGCAGCGCTTGCTGCGCCGGGCGGCGCTAGCGGTTGCCCTCGCAACCGCGATAGCCGCACCGTGCAAGAAAGAACACCAGCTCTTGCCCCCCGCGCCCCTCTCGCGGCGCAAAGAGCGCCGCTGCCGGGGTCGACAGCAACGCGCGAAAGCGCGTTGCGTCGGTGGTGGAGGTGAACGGAATCGAACCGATGACCTCCTGCTTGCAAAGCAGGCGCTCTCCCAACTGAGCTACACCCCCCAGGTCTGCAGGGCGGCCCTTGCCGCCCGAAGATCCTGGGCGGCGGCAGCGGTTGCGCAGCAACCGCGAGAGCCGCGCCGCGCCAGATTAAACACCAGGCCACGAACTCCATGCCGCGGAACTCGATGCCGGCGGCGCCGCGCAACACCGCGCTCTTATCTGGAGCCCTCTTCTGCACCGAGCCGCTCCCGCCCGCAAGCGCGCGGCTGACGCGGCCCGACACGAACGACGCTTTGCGTCGTTCGGTCGTGGTGGGCCAGGGAGGATTTGAACCTCCGACCTCACGCTTATCAAGCGCGCGCTCTAACCAACTGAGCTACTAGCCCTCCTTCGTGACGCGCTCTTAGCCGAGCGCTCCTCAGGATGAGGGGTCGGAGGAGGACTGAGATCCTCCCGCCCTGCAATAACGATCGGGGAAGGGATGCGCAGACGGCGGCACCGCTATGCTCGCGGGTCCTCACGCAGACCCGCTGTCGGATGACAGGAGAAGACGAAGGCGTGAGGGCCTTCCTCAGTCCTCCCGTTCCAGAAAGGAGGTGATCCAGCCGCAGGTTCCCCTACGGCTACCTTGTTACGACTTCACCCCAGTCGCTGACCTTACCGTGGTCGGCTGCCTCCTCGCGGTTGGCGCGCCGCCTTCGGGTAAAGCCAACTCCCATGGTGTGACGGGCGGTGTGTACAAGGCCCGGGAACGTATTCACCGCGGCGTGCTGATCCGCGATTACTAGCGATTCCAGCTTCATGCTCTCGAGTTGCAGAGAACAATCCGAACTGAGACGGCTTTTCGAGATTGGCGCGGGGTCGCCCCTCTGCCTCCCTCTGTCACCGCCATTGTAGCACGTGTGTAGCCCAGCCCATAAAGGCCATGAGGACTTGACGTCATCCCCGCCTTCCTCCGGCTTGTCACCGGCAGTTCCTCCAGAGTGCCCGGCTTGACCCGATGGCAACTGAAGGTGAGGGTTGCGCTCGTTGCGGGACTTAACCCAACATCTCACGACACGAGCTGACGACAGCCATGCAGCACCTGTGTTCCCGCCAGCCGAACTGAAGAAGCCGATCTCTCGGCCCCATACGGGACATGTCAAGGGCTGGTAAGGTTCTTCGCGTTGCGTCGAATTGAACCACATGCTCCACCGCTTGTGCGGGCCCCCGTCAATTCCTTTGAGTTTTAACCTTGCGGCCGTACTCCCCAGGCGGTGCGCTTATCGCGTTAGCTGCGACACCGGAGGACTAGGTCCTCCAACGTCTAGCGCACATCGTTTACGGCGTGGACTACCAGGGTATCTAATCCTGTTTGCTCCCCACGCTTTCGCGCCTCAGCGTCAGTTACGGTCCAGAGAGCCGCCTTCGCCACCGGTGTTCTTCCCAATATCTACGAATTTCACCTCTACACTGGGAATTCCACTCTCCTCTCCCGTACTCCAGCCTTCGAGTATCAAATGCCATTCCCAGGTTGAGCCCGGGGCTTTCACATCTGACTTCAAAGGCCGCCTGCGCGCCCTTTACGCCCAGTAATTCCGAACAACGCTCGCCCCCTTCGTATTACCGCGGCTGCTGGCACGAAGTTAGCCGGGGCTTCTTCTCCCGCTACCGTCATCATCGTCGCGGGCGAAAGAGCTTTACAACCCTAAGGCCTTCATCACTCACGCGGCATTGCTGGATCAGGGTTGCCCCCATTGTCCAATATTCCCCACTGCTGCCTCCCGTAGGAGTCTGGGCCGTGTCTCAGTCCCAGTGTGGCTGATCATCCTCTCAGACCAGCTACGGATCATCGCCTTGGTGAGCCGTTACCTCACCAACTAGCTAATCCGACGCGGGCCCCTCCTAGAGCGATAAATCTTTCACCCTCAGGTCGTATGCGGTATTAGCCGAGGTTTCCCTCGGTTATCCCACACTCCAGGGCAGGTTCCCACGCGTTACTCACCCGTGCGCCACTCGTGTATTGCTACACGCGTTCGACTTGCATGTGTTAGGCATGCCGCCAGCGTTCGTTCTGAGCCAGGATCAAACTCTCAACTTAGCCTCGGCCCCACCAGCTAAAAGCAGGACCAAGCCTGGCACCGATCGATCTTACATAACTGTCCGGAATCGACAGATTTCTTCCATCCAGATGCACGAACAATCAGCACCGCTCACGGAGCCGCCGCCCGCGCATCCCTTCCACTCTCACCCACAATGTCAAAGAACAATTCCCCCAACCCGAGGGAGCCGGGCTTATAAGCCCCGCTCCCCGCGAAGTCAACAGCGATTCGGCCGCTCGGCGCGGCTAAAATCGCCAGCGCGCTGGCACCTTCGATCGCCTGTTTCGGAAAGGCCGCGAACAAGCGGCCGAACCCTCACATAAGAAGCCCGTGCCACCGCCTCCAGGCTAGTCTAGCCTCAAGATTTCGTTAACCATTTTTATGCTAACCACCTAGGACGCGAACGGCCGCGGACGCGGTTGAACTAACGGTTGACAAAGAGAAACGCGTCTGCGATGCCTGCCACGTGGCTACGAAACCCAGCGGCTTCTCGCAAGGCAAACGGGGAACCGGGATGACAGCGAGAGGACGCGCGTGACATTCCCCCGTCCGCCTCTCGCCATCGCTGCCGCGTTGTTGCTGGTTAATGCCGTGCTTGCGCCGGGCGCCCATGCCCCGGCTGCCGCCCCTGCTCCAACCATGGCTGCAATGGCCACGCTTGCGGAGCCTGCCGAGCCGGCGTCCACGGATTCTCGTGTCGTTCGCGTCGAGACCGGCGACACGCTGATGGGTCTCCTAGTCGACGCCGGCGTCGCACCGGGCGATGCCCAGGAGGCTATCACCGCGCTGAAGCCCGTGTGGAACGCTCGCGACCTCAAGGTCGGGCAGGAGATCGCGCTGCAATTCACCGCCGAGCGCCTCCAGGAACTGCGCTTCACCCCTGCGCTCGACCGCGATCTCATCGTCCAGCGCGACGACGGCCGGCATTTCGGCGCGCGCGCCGAGCAGCGCCCGCTGACGCGCACCGTCGAGCTCGCGACCGGCGCGATCCATTCCAGCTTGTTCGAGGCCGCCAGCGATGCCGGCGTGCCGTCGACCGTGCTGGCCGAGATGATCCGCGCCTTCAGCTATGACGTCGACTTCCAGCGCGAGATCCATCCCGACGACAGTTTCGAGATGATGTTCGAGCGGCTCTACGACGAGCACGGCACCGCGGTGGGCGCCGGCAACCTCGTCTACGCCTCGATGACGCTGAGCGGCACGCGCCTGCGCCTCTATCGCTACACGCCAGGGACCGCCGGGTCGGACTTCTTCAATGCGCGCGGCGAAAGCGTGCGCAAAGCGTTGCTGCGAACACCCGTCGACGGCGCGCGCCTGAGCTCCGGCTTCGGCATGCGGCACCATCCGATCCTTGGCTACACCAAGATGCATCGCGGCGTCGACTTCGCGGTGCCGTCGGGTACGCCGATCATGGCCGCCGGCGACGGCGTCGTCAGGGACGCGGGCTGGCATGGCGACTACGGTAATCTTGTCGTGCTCCGGCACAACGGCACCTTTGAGACCGCCTATGCCCATATGAGCCATGTGGCGAGCGGACTACACCGCGGGCAGCGCGTGCGCCAAGGCCAGGTGATCGGCTATGTCGGTGCCAGCGGGCGCGCCACCGGGCCACACCTCCATTACGAAGTGCGCATCCGCGGCGAGGCGACCAACCCGATGTCGGTCAAGATGCAGCCGGGACAGCAGCTCGCCGGCAAGGAGCTCGCAACCTTCCACACCGTCGCCGAGGCGGTCGATCACAAACTGCTCGCCCTCTACGGCCAAACCACGGTCGCAGCGGCCGGCCCGCATCTACCGGAATAGTCGTTCGCCGCTCGCGCCTCAGGCGCGCGCGATGTCCTTGCCGCCGACGAAGAAGCGGTTCCACGTCGGGCTGATCAAGATCTCGTTGACGCAGGCATGCGCCGGCATCTCCGCGACGAAGCGGATGGTGCGGCCGAGATCTTCCGGCTGCAGCATGCGTGCGACCTCCTCTGGCGTCGGCGGCTTGGGCCGGTGCTTGAGGATAGGCGTCGCCACCTCGCCCGGACAGATGACGCAGCCGCGGATGCCATTGACGCATTCCTCGTCGTTGAGCGACATGGTCATGGCCACCATGGCGTGCTTGCTCGCGGTGTAGGCGGGTCCGGTGAGATAGGATTCGAATCTCCCCGCCCAGGACGAGACATTGATCACCAGCCCGTCCTTGCGCGCCCGCATGCCCGGCAGCACGGCATGCGTGCAAAAGAGCGCACCGTTGAGGTTGACGGCGACGATTTGCTCGAAGCTGTCGGCGGTGAGGTTCTTCCAGAAGCGGTTGGGAAGATTGATCCCGGCGCTGTTGACGAGAATGTCGACGCGGCCGTGCCGGTCGAGAATACCCGCCGCCACCTTTGCCACGGCTGCCTTGTCGGCGACGTCGAGCGGTGCCGTGTCGGCCGTGCCGCCGGCCGCCTCGATTTCTGCCGCGACCTTATCGAGCTGCTCGCCGCGGCGCCCGCTCAGAACCACCCGCGCGCCGCCGGCGCTGAGCTCGAGCGCGCCCGAGCGGCCGATGCCGCTGCCGGCACCGGTGATCCACGCCACTTTCCCCTGCAGCACCCTTGCCTCCCTTGTCATGCGCGACGCCGCATCATGGCCGCCGTGGGCTTCGCTGGCAATCGCGCGGAGGCAAGCGCCGCGCTCAGTACTGCTTGTACGGCAGGAACTTGCCGGTCATGGTGACGCGCACGCGGTCGCCCTTCTGGTCCGGCTGCCGCTCGATCGACATGTCGAAGTCGATGGCGCTCATGATGCCGTCGCCGAATTCCTCCTGGATGAGCGCCTTCCAGGTCGTGCCGTAGACCTGGACGAGCTCGTAGAAGCGGTAGATCAAAGGATCGGTCGGCACCGTCGTCGGCAGCGAGCCGCGATACGGTACTTCCTGCAGCAGCGCGACATCGTCGTCATCGAGGCCCAGCACCTTGCCCGCTGCCTCGGCCTCGGCTCTCGACAGTTTCATCTGTCCGTGCAGCGCGGCTGTGTAGTAGACCGGCGAGCCTGGCCCGATCTTGGCGGCGATGTCCCGCCACGACAGCTTCTTCTTGCGCTTCAGGACGGCGATCTTCTCGGTGAGTTCGGCGCGGGTCATCGGCTCTCTCCCTGCTGGCGGATTGCACCATGGTCGTGCAGGGATCGTGCCAACAAAAAGAGGGCGCGGCAACGCCGCGCCCTTTGCTTTACTCCGCCGCCCTGGCGGTGCGGCCGGCGATGGCGAGGCCGCCTTCGCCGGTTGTCACTCGCACCGTCTCGCCCTCGGCGATACGGCCGGCGAGGATAAGCTGGGCCAGCGGATTCTGCAGCGAGCGCTGGATCACCCGCTTCAAAGGCCGCGCGCCATAGACCGGATCGTAGCCGGCCTGGGCGAGCCAAGCGCGCGCCTTGTCGTCGAGCGCCAGCTTGATCTTGCGGTCGGCCAGCAACTGCTGGAGCCGCGCCAGCTGGATGTCGACGATCTCTGTCATGTCGGCGCGGCTGAGCCGCCGGAAGATCAGGATCTCGTCGAGCCGGTTCAGGAACTCCGGCCGGAAGGCGCCGCGCACAACCTCCATCACCTGGTCGCGCACGCTGGCGACCTCGGCATCGTCGGGCAGGCCTGCAAGTACCTCGCTGCCGAGGTTCGACGTGAGGACGATGAGCGTGTTGCGGAAATCGACCGTGCGGCCCTGCCCGTCGGTCAGCCGCCCGTCGTCCAGCACCTGCAGCAGCACGTTGAAGACGTCGGGATGCGCCTTCTCGACCTCGTCGAAGAGGATGACTTGGTAGGGCCGGCGGCGCACCGCCTCGGTCAGGCTGCCGCCTTCCTCGTAGCCGACATAGCCCGGCGGCGCGCCGATGAGGCGCGCCACCGAGTGCTTCTCCATGTACTCGGACATGTCGACACGCAGGATCGCGCTCTCGTCGTCGAACAGGAATGCGGCGAGGGCGCGTGCCAGCTCGGTCTTGCCCACGCCGGTCGGGCCCAGGAACAGGAACGAGCCGATCGGACGGTTGGGATCCTGCAATCCGGCCCGCGCGCGACGGATCGCATTCGAGACGGCCACCACGGCCTCGTCCTGGCCGATGACACGCCGCCTCAGGTTCTGCTCCATCTGCAGCAGCTTCTCGCGCTCCCCCTCGAGCATCTTGTCGACAGGCACGCCGGTCCAGCGCGAGACCACACTGGCGATATGCTCGGCGGTCACGGCCTCGTCGATCATGCGGTGGCTCTCGGTGGTCTCGGCCGATTTCAACTTGCGCTCGAGTTCGGGAATGACCCCGTAAGTGAGCTCGCCGGCGCGCGCCCAATCACCCTTGCGCTGCACCTGTTCGAGCTCGACGCGCGCATGATCGAGCTGCTCCTTGAGCTTCTGCGCACCGGCGAGTTTGTCCTTCTCGGCCCGCCATTGCGCGGTGAGCTCCGCCGATTTCTTCTCGATCTCGGCAAGCTCCCCTTCGAGCTTGCCCAGCCGCTCGCGCGATGCCGCGTCGCTCTCTTTCTTGAGGGCTTCGCGCTCGATCTTCAACTGCATGATGCGGCGGTCGAGCTCATCGATTGCCTCAGGCTTCGATTCCGCGGCCATGCGCAGGCGCGATGCCGCCTCGTCCATGAGGTCGATTGCCTTGTCCGGCAGGAAACGGTCGGTGATGTAGCGGTTCGACAGCGTGGCCGCGGCGACGATGGCGCCATCGGTGATGCGGACGCCATGATGGACCTCGTATTTCTCCTTGATGCCGCGCAAGATCGAGATCGTGTCCTCGACCGTCGGCTCGTTGACGAACACCGGCTGGAAGCGCCGCGCCAGCGCCGCGTCCTTCTCGATATGCTTCCTGTATTCGTCGAGCGTCGTCGCGCCGACGCAATGCAACTCGCCGCGCGCCAGGGCCGGCTTCAGCATGTTGGATGCGTCCATCGCGCCTTCGGCCTTGCCGGCACCGACCAAGGTGTGCAGCTCATCGATGAAGACGATGATCTCGCCCTGCGCCGCCGTGATCTCGGCCAACACCGCCTTGAGACGCTCCTCGAACTCGCCGCGGAACTTGGCGCCGGCGACGAGCGCGCCGAGATCGAGCGCCAGCAGGCGCTTCTCCTTGAGGCTTTCGGGCACGTCGCCATGGGCGATGCGCAGCGCCAGCCCCTCGACGATGGCGGTCTTGCCGACGCCGGGCTCGCCGATCAGCACGGGATTGTTCTTGGTGCGACGGGACAGCACCTGCACGGTGCGACGGATCTCCTCGTCGCGTCCGATCACCGGATCGAGCTTGCCCTCGCGCGCCACTGCCGTCAGGTCGCGCGCGTATTTCTTGAGCGCGTCATAGCCTTCCTCGGCGCTGGCATTATCGGCGCGGCGACCCTTGCGGATGTCCTCGATGGCACGATTGAGATTCTGCGGCGTGATTCCTGCCGAGGCGAGCGCCTTCGCCGCGGCGCTCTCCTTGAGCAGCGTCAGCGCGAGCAGCAGGCGCTCCACCGTGACGAAGCTGTCGCCCGCCTTCTCCGCGATTTTTTCCGCCTCGGCGAAGAGGCGCGCCGTCTCCGGCGAGAGATAGACCTGGCCGGCACCGGCGCCTTCGATGCGCGGCAGCTTGTCGAGCGCCCCATCGACGGCCGCATGAACCGCAACGGGATCGCCCTGCGCGGCGCGGATGAGGTTTGACGCCAAGCCTTCCTTGTCGTCGAGCAGCACCTTCAAGATGTGCTCGGGGGTGATCTGCTGATTGCCGCGACGCTGCGCCAGGGTTTGCGCCGCCTGGACGAAACCCTTGGAACGTTCGGTATATTTTTCGAAGTTCATGAGGCCCTCGCGTGAACCGACGCGCCGGTCCCTCTTCGAGGCAACACGGCCCGCCTTCCAAGCACCCGATATTGGTGCGCGCGCCGGCGGTCACAAGGTCCACGCCGTCCAACCGAATGGGTCTGAAACCCGGCGACCTGCCGGTCCCATGGTCATCCACACGCCGCCCGTCCTCCCGGACGGCAGCTTCGTCAGGCCGTCGGCGGGACGTCCGGCTCGGTCGGCGGTGTCGGCGGCGCAGGCGGCGCAGCCTCGGCCTCCGGCTCGGGGCCAGTCATCTCGGTATCGGCCGGCGTCATCGGTCGCGGCGGCGATAGGGAATTGCCCTGGCCCTGCCCGTCGGCATTCATGACGCGGAAATAGTGCTCGGCGTGCTGGTAGAAATTCTCCGCGGCGATTCGGTCCCCGGAGGAGCCCGCTTCGCGCGCCAGCGCCACGTAAC
>Ga0209283_10002300_pt1 | contig 10635 bp, 9 predicted proteins | sample CZO8metaG_2_FD_188354 | JGI IMG/M metagenome (GOLD analysis project Ga0209283, IMG submission 188354) | Vadose zone soil microbial communities from the Eel River Critical Zone Observatory, Northern California, USA - CZOApr15con2H1.8 metaG... | ecosystem: Environmental > Terrestrial > Soil >...
GGTAGCGGTAATTGGGCCACTGGAACTGTTGCCTGCCAGGACGTACGAAGTTGAGATGATTTACGCGGTTTTGCGACCGGGCGACCGTTCCAAAGTTCACATTCACGACGGTCCGGAGGCTTGGTACATCCTCGCTGGGGAGCAGTGTTTGGAGACCCTTAATGGAGTGTCCCGGGCCAGGGCCGGGCAGTCGATGACGGCGCCCCCGCGCGTGGCGATGGAGTTGAACATCACGGGAACGGTTGTTCGGCGGTCGCTCGGGCTGGTAATTCACGATCCTGCCGAGCAATTCAGCAAGCCGTCGGACTGGACTCCGACTGGAAAATGCGGCGGCTAGAAGAGCATTTTATCGTGTCAAAGATTAGGGAACTCGGCATGAAGCGTCCTGCGTTGGTATTGTTCGTGAATGCATTGCAGTCGTTGCTGGGCTTACTGTTGGCGGGGCTGACGATCTATGTTCTCGCGCTGACTCGCTCCCGCGAAACATTGGCTGATCCCGATGCGGCTGATACCGTGCATGGATTGTTGATCGGCGCGGTGGTGCTGGGCGTCCCAGCACTGATCACACTGATCGCAGTCTGGGGTCTTTGGAAGCGGCGATTCTGGGGATGGGTGGTATCGCTCGCGACCGATGTCGGGATGCTGGCTGTGCTGGCTTATGAGGTGATTGGCGAAAACGATCGGGAGGGGGACGAGATTGCGCTGGCGACGGGATTTGTCGCGCCAATCGTTTTGTTGCTGCTGCCCGTGGTGAGGAAGTTCTATTGGAACGCCGGCGCTCATTCAAATCTGTCATCCTGAGCGGAGCGAAGGATCTGATTTTCGGGTACACGAAAAGAAAGCAGGTTCTTCGCTTCGCTCAGGACGACAGATTAATTTTGAGCGCAAGTTCGTTCGCGAAGGAAATATTCTTATGACCTACGAAAATATTCTGCTCGAGAAGAAAAACTCAATCGCCTACGTCACCGTGAACCGCCCGAAGGTGCTTAACGCGCTCAACATGGCCACCATGGAGGAACTGCGCGCGGCATTCCATGACATCAAGAACGACGCTGCGATCCGCGTAGTGATTTTTACCGGCGCGGGAGAAAAGGCGTTCATTGCGGGTGCGGACATCGGCGAGCTGGCCAAGCACGATGCTGTCTCGGGCAAAGAGTACACGCATCGGGGCCAGTCGGTGCTGAACCTCATCGAAAACTTAGGCAAACCAGTGATCGCGTGCATTAACGGATTTGCGCTGGGCGGCGGCTGCGAGATTGCCATGGCTTGCACGATGCGGCTCGCGAGCGAGAACGCTAAGATCGGGCAGCCGGAAGTCAAGCTGGGGATTATCCCTGGGTATGGCGGGACGCAACGTCTGCCCCGGCTGGTTGGCAAGGGACTGGCCATGCAGCAAGTACTGACCGGCGAGATGATCACGGCGCAGGAAGCGTGTCGCATCGGCTTGGTGAATGAAGTGACGGCGGCGGCGGAATTGATTCCGCGCGCGGAAGCGATTGCGGCGAAGATCATCGCGAACGCACCGCTGGCGGTGCAGTATGCGATGGAAGCCGTCAACAAAGGTATGGAAATGACTCTGGCTGAGGGGCTGTATTTGGAAGCGGTGTTATTTGCCGTGGCGTGCGCGACCGAAGACAAGAAAGAAGGGACGACGGCGTTTCTGGAGAAACGGACGGCGCAGTTTAAGGGGAAGTGAACTATCGGGCCGTCGGTTGATCAGGTCATTGGATCAAAGGCTAGTACGGAGAACGATTTTGATTAAGTCAATTGAAGTCACGGCGCTTGCCAAGTCGATGGAGGACTTTAAAGCTCTGGTGAGGTTGCTGGAGTCGCTGGGAATTCGTAAGGACCTGCAGGGCTCGAACGATAGCTATCATTATGCTGAGTTCTTCCCGGCAGCGCTTCAGCTTGATGTGACTTATGGGAAGAGGTCCGGGAATCCCCATGCGGACTTGTTCTTGAGGGTGACTGATCCCGATTCGGCGTTCGAAGTCGTCAAGAAACGCGGTTTTAAGCTCCTCGGTGATTTCTCTCCACCTAAGATGGCAGATTACTTCAGATTCTTTGACGTCGAACTTCCCAGTGGAACACGCGTGCGGATTGGGGGCAATCGAGTTGAAGTGGTAGGCGATGTAGATCTCCTAACGCAGATCCAAGGGAATCTGAATGCTACCGGCAAACGGTTTTGCCTGGTGGTTAGCAACTTCAATTCATTCATCACAGAGCGGTTACTCGCGGGCGCTGTAGATGTGTTAATACGATCGAACGCGAAGCTTCGAACCATCGTACGAGTTCCGGGCGCCTTTGAAATCCCGTTGGCCGCACGAACCTTCGCCGAGACAAAGGCATATGACGCCATCATCTGCATTGGTTGTCTACTGCGCGGCGACACAGCTCATTATGACGTGATTGTGAATGAGGTCACTCGGGGCATCGGGCAGTCGGCACAAGACACCGGCGTGCCTCACGCATTTGGTGTGTTGACTTGCGACACGTTGGAGCAGGCGATCGATCGCGCTGGCCTGAAGATGGGGAACAAAGGTTCTGAAGCGGCGCTGGCGGCAATCGAGATGGCGAATTTGAGAGCCGTCAGCCGTCAGCCATCAGCTGTCAGGAAGAACAGCACAAAACGACCTGCGAAGAAAGCCCGCCGCTGATCGATCATTCCTTACTAATATCAAGGTGTCTTGTAGACTGTTCTCAGCCTCTGTCTGTCCGGAATTTCCTGACAGCTGAGAGCTGACGGCTCACATGGGCACCCGAAGAAAATCCCGCGAACTAGCGTTGCAGATGCTGTTTCAGGCCGACATGGGGAAGCAGGCGCCGGAGGCTGTCCGGAAGTCGTTCTGGGCGGAGCGGACGAATGTGGATGAAGACGTCCGTGTCTTCGCGGAGGATCTCTTTCGTGTGGCCAGCGACCGCCTGACCGAAGTGGACGGCCTGATCGAAAAGCATACGCAGCACTGGCGGATGGATCGAATGGCGGCGGTGGACCGGAATATTCTGCGGGAAGCAGTGGCGGAGTTTTTGGGGTATCCAGGAACGCCGCGGGCGGTGGTGATTAACGAGGCGCTCGAGATTGCGCGCAAGTTTTCGACGCCGGAGTCGGTGCAGTTTATTAACGGCGTGCTGGATAGTGTGGGAAAAGATCTGGGTGAAGGTACGGCCGTCGCGCTTTAAGGGTTAGTTCCCGATTCGCGCCGTCACCTTGTAGCCGGGCGGTTCGTATCAGGGCATCGCTTCAGCGATGGCGAAAGGGGAGAATCTCAGGCCCTTCAGGGGCTGAGGTCGTCAGAGCAACACCTTCACAGCTAGAGTACCCTCCCTGACGGGGCTCCCTCCGTTCTACTCACGCCTACCTGGCATTCACATGCCGGGCTTTCCTGTTCCGCCGCCTCGCGGCTGCGGCGCTTCCATCTTGTTGCCCCGATCTACTGGGGGCGGACGGCGATCAGGTTGGGAAGACAGGTCGTGCCAGGCAGGTTGTTACACATGTTGTCGTTGGTATTCACATTCGTGTAGACAGCCTGTTGAATGTCACCGCCCGATTGCGTGTTCACGATGTGGACGGAGCCACACGTGTTCGGGTTGACGTGGTCGGCATCGCAGGCGGCTACAAAGACCTGGGTGCCGTCCAGAGTGGCAGAGGCGGCCAGAGGCGATGCATTGTTCGCGAGTGGGATCGCAGTGGTGGTGCCACCGTTCACGTCGAAGATGAGGACGGCCGGAATATTCTGCGCGACGAGAATAACCTGAGAGCCGTCGCCGGTGACCTGCATATAGAGAGGGGTGAAGGTGCCCTGGCCGAGGTTGAAAGACTTCGGAGGAAAGTCCACGTCGTCAGGTTGAACGGTTGGTGGTTGGCAAAAGAACTTTCCCGAGTTCGGAGGTTGCTCGACGAGAGGGTTTTGGACGAAGCCTACCGTGAAAATATCAATAGTCGGGGGAGTCAGCGCCAAGACGCTCTGGGCAAGACGGCCGAGATGATCGAACTGCAAGCTGGGCAATGGGCTGATGGCGAGCGGGAATCCAGGAACGGGGACGCCGTTCAGAACGTTGTCCGGAACGTTGTTCGTAGTGCAGACGGAATAACCGGAAACTGTATTTCCCGGCGTTCCGGCCACGTAAGCGAAGCTTCCGTCCGCGGAGAATGCCACGTCGGTGGCACCTCCGGAGATGCCGACCGATGTCAGCGCATCCACAGTAGAGACTACGTACATCTTGCCGGTATCGCTCAGGATGAAAATCTTCATCTGGTCAGGCGAGAACGCGGCAGCCGTGGCGCCGGGAATCAGCAAGTCGGTGGGCGGACTGGTGGCATGGGCAGCGTCGAAAATGTAGACCTGGTTGGGATCGCTGATGGTGTCGGCGACGACCACACGATTGCCGTCGGCGGAAATTGTGAGCGGCTTGCCGCACACGGCGACATTGCAGGGAGTCGTGGCTTGGGAAACGGTGCTGATGGTCGGAGACTGTCCGCTCAAATCTACAAACATCAAGCCCTTCGAACTGCCCAGGTAGGCGCGCGAGCCCGCCGGATTAAACAGCAACGAGTTGGGTGTATAAGGCAGGGTCCCACTCCCGCCCACTGGATTGTTTCCGGCCGTCACGGGAAATATGACGCTGGTGCAATTGAAGTTGTCCCCGCAATCGGTGGTAGCGGTCCAGGCGGTAGCGGTCGGAGGTTTGGTCTGAGTGACCTGCGCGGTAATAACGCCGAAGGCGGGCTGGCCCGTAGGCAGGGTTCCTCCGGTGGAGTACACAGGAAGTCCGGGCAAGATTCCGATATTGCACGTGGGCGGTGTGCAGGAAGCCGAAATGTCCGCTGCGCCCGCAGTCTGACGGGCCGTGACTACTCCCGCCGTGCTGACGGTTGCGATCTTCGGGTTGGAGGTACTCCAGGTTAGCGGTGGTTTGGTCAAGGTTACATCGAGAGTATCCACGACCGTGGCCACTATCGTCTTTGTACCGCCGGCGTTGATGCTGGTCGAGTTTCCGGAACCGCCCTGGATCTGGAGCATGATGGATTTCACCAGGCAGGTGGTGTAGTCCTCCGGGCTGCTAGTCGTCCCGGAGACGCTGGCGAACAGTTGCGTGACGCCAGGGTCTTTGGCGGTGACCTGGACCTGGTTGTTGGGAAGTCCCTTGATGCTGTCCACGGTCAGAACGTTTGCAGTCGTGGAGGACCAGTTAATTGGTCCGACAGTATTGGTGATGTCTACACCCTGAGCGCCGAAAGCGGTGGCCTGAAAGTTCCAGATAACCCCCTGTGAGAAGCAGGTGGTCGTGGGCACGCCCACCGGCGCAACCTGAATATTCTGAATATGCTGATGAATGTAGACCGTCGTGGGCGCGCTGCTCACGCCTTCGGCTTGGGCGGTCACGCTGGCGACACCGGCCACTCCCGGAGTGCAGATTACCGGATTACTGAGAGAATCCCAGGTTCCGGCACAGGCGACACCATTGTTGGCGATTGATATCGGTGCGCAAGGTACCTGGTCGGTGCACCCGGCAGTAAAGTGAATGGTGGCGAAGACGCTCTGTCCCGCGGCATTGTGGGCGGTGGCGCTAAAATTCTGCGTTTTTCCGAGTTCGAGGGAGATATTGCTGCTGGGGTTCAGGGTAACGGACTGGACGCCGCCGCTTTGGGAATTGCTGGTGCTTTTTCCGACACAACCGGAGAGGGCGGCAAGCGAGACGATAGTCAATATAAAAAGGAAGCCGGGACAGCGACGATCCATGAACCCTCCTCGCGGCCGTTTCCCGGACGCGAGCGTTGGCGGAAAGCAGCCAGTGTAGAAGGTCATCGTCAGTTTGAGCAAGCTCATGGGCTAATGCATGGCCTAGTTTGGTGCTGGTCAACGCGGTCGCTGTGCCTGCTTCTGAGATGCGCCCCAGAGTGGTTGACGATGTGCAAGTCAGTTGCTATTATCAAAAGGTTCCGCGAGTTAAGTCTGGCTTGCCTGTGTACGGTTGTCTGATCGGCTGGGTTGTTTGCGCCGGCATCAGGCTCCGGGAAAACCTTGGCTGAGCTCTGAAGAAATACGGCCTCGGTCTGTATGACAAGACTGAGGACGCCCTCGCTGAAACGTCCTGCGAAAACCTTTGCGCCCTGGTCGTGAAGTAAAGCCTGGGAAACACGCGAGGCTATGCAGGAGAAGCAGACGAAACGGAGCGCCTCCGAACCGGAGTGGGGTGAGGCGTGGCGTCACCGTCGTCGGCGACAGTTCAGAACGGGAAACCGAACTTATTTCTTGCCGGCGTAGTGCGCGGGAGAGTATGGCTGGGCGTTCAAGCCTGTGCCAGACCGGGGGCGAGGGAAGTCTCGTCTCTAGGGCGAGATAGTTACGCAGCCGTGATGTGGTGCACGCGGAGACGGGGCAAGCCTCGTTTCTACGAGAAATTTGTGGTCGTGCGAAATACCTGGTAGAGACGCGCTTGCCGCGTCTGGGAGTGGCGAGAGTGCCGACATTTAATCAGCTCGTGAAGCAAGGCCGCGAACGGACGCGCTACAAGACGGCGAGTCCGGCGTTGCAGTCGTGTCCGCAGAAGCGCGGAGTTTGTACGCGCGTGTATACCCAGACTCCCAAGAAGCCGAACTCTGCGCTGCGCAAAGTGGCGCGCGTGCGGTTGACCAATGGGATTGAAGTGACGACCTACATTCCGGGCGTCGGCCACAACCTGCAGGAGCACTCGATTGTGCTGATCCGCGGGGGCCGTGTGAAAGATCTGCCGGGCGTGCGTTATCACGTGGTCCGCGGAACGCTCGACGCCACCGGCGTAGCGAACCGCCAGCAGGGACGCTCGAAGTACGGAGCGAAGCGCCAAAAGAAAAGTTAAGTAGAGACGCGGCGTGCCGCGTCTCCGGCTCGAGCGAGAAGCTAGGAGCCAGGAGCTAGAAGCTGAAATGCCTCGAAAAGGACACACTCCGAAACGGACGGTAGAAGCGGATCCAGTGTACGGATCGGATCTGGTGACGAAGTTCATCAACTCGATGATGTGGCAGGGCAAGAAGTCGACTGCCGAAGGCATCTTCTATAAGGCGCTCACCAAGCTCCAGGAAAAGGGCGGCGACGAGGCCTTGAAGCTGTTCAAGAAGGCGGTCGAGAACGCCAAGCCACTGCTCGAGGTGAAGACCCGGCGCGTGGGCGGCGCGAACTACCAGGTGCCTATCGAAGTCGGTCCGGACCGCAGGACGTCGCTGGCAATCCGCTGGATCGTGACGTACTCCCGTGGTCGCGGTGAAAAGGGAATGATCGACAAGCTGACGAACGAATTGCTGGATGCCGCCAACGGCAAGGGCGCCGCCATCAAAAAGAAAGAAGACGTACATCGGATGGCGGAAGCGAACAAGGCATTCGCGCATTATCGATGGTAGAGACGAGGCTTGCCTCGTCTTTGCTGCGAGCGGAGACGCGGCAAGCCGCGTCTCTACACGGAATTTTTTCAGAGCCCCAGAAAGAGTAGAGAAAGACAGTGGCCAGAACAGTCCCATTAGAGCGTTGCAGGAATATCGGCATCATGGCGCACATCGATGCCGGGAAGACCACGACCACGGAGCGCATCCTGTTCTATACGGGCAGGACGCACCGCATCGGCGAGGTCCACGAAGGAACTGCGACCATGGACTGGATGGAGCAGGAGCAGGAGCGCGGCATCACGATTACTTCGGCCGCGACGACCTGCACCTGGCGCGACATCCGCATCAACATTATTGATACCCCCGGCCACGTGGATTTCACGGCCGAAGTGGAGCGATCCCTACGCGTGCTCGACGGCGCGGTCGCGGTGTTTGACGCCGTTCACGGAGTGCAGCCGCAGTCCGAAAAAGTCTGGCGGCAGGCCGATAAATACGGCGTCCCGCGTATTTGCTTCATTAATAAGATTGACAAGATGGGTGCTGATTTCGAGCATGCCGTCGATACCCTCCGCAAGCGTCTCAATGCAAGGCCCGTCGCGATTCAAATCCCCATCGGACAAGAAGACAAATTCAAAGGTGTCGTGGATCTGGTCGAGATGAAAGCCATTGTCTGGAACGACGAAACCATTGGCTCTGAGTATGTGACGGAAGAGATCCCGGCGGATCTCAAGAAAAAGGCGGAAGCGTTTCACACTCAGCTGGTTGAGACCGTTGCGGAGAATGACGACGAGATCCTGCACAAGTTTCTGGAAGGCGAAGCGATCTCGGCCGCGGAACTGCGGGCTTCGTTGCGCAAGTCAACCATCAGCCTGAAGCTGTTCCCGGTGGTCGTAGGCACAGCGTTCAAGAATAAAGGCGTTCAGCCGCTGCTCGACGCAGTGGTGGACTATCTGCCCTCCCCTCTTGATACTCCCGAGACCCATGGAATTAATCCCGAAAATGGCCAGCCCATCATCCGCAAGGCAGATGACAAAGAGCCGTTCTCGGCGCTGGCATTCAAGATCATGGCCGACCCCTATGTTGGTCAGTTGACGTTTATTCGGGTTTACTCGGGACAGCTCAAATCGGGCGAATCGGTCATGAATGCCCGCACGCAGAAGCATGAGCGCATCGGGCGTCTGCTGAAAATGCACGCTAACAAGCGCGAAGACATTCAGGAGATTCTGGCGGGCGACATCTGTGCCGCCGTAGGTTTGAAAAACGTCGGCACGGGCGACACCATTTGTAACGAGCAGCATCCGATCCTGCTCGAGTCGATCGTGTTTGCGGTGCCGGTAATTTCGGTGGCAGTCGAGCCCAAAACCAAGGCCGATCAGGAAAAGATGGGCATGGCGCTGAGCAAACTGGCGCAGGAAGATCCAACCTTCAAGGTTCACACCGATCCCGACAGCGGACAGACGATCATCAGCGGCATGGGCGAGCTGCACCTGGAAATCATCGTGGACCGCATGATGCGCGAGTACAAGGTCGAGGCGAATGTCGGCAAGCCGCAGGTAGCGTATCGCGAGACCATTCGCAGGCATGCCGAAGCGGAAGGCAAATACATCCGGCAGACTGGCGGACGCGGCCAGTACGGACACGCAAAGATTCGCCTGGACCCGAACGAGCCGGGCAAAGGCTACGAATTCATCAATGAGATCATCGGCGGCTCGGTGCCCAAGGAATACATCAAGCCGATCGATCAGGGCATGCAGGAGGCCATGGAAGGCGGCGTCCTCGCCGGCTATCCAATGGTCGACATCAAGGCGACGCTCTACGACGGCAGTTATCACGACGTCGATTCGAACGAAATGGCATTCAAGATCGCCGGTTCGATGGCGTTCAAGGAAGCCGCCCGCAAAGCGAGCCCGGTGATTCTCGAGCCAGTGATGGCCGTCGAAGTCGTGACGCCGGAAGATTACGCCGGAACGATCATGGGCGATCTGAGTTCACGTCGCGGACGGATCGAAGGCATGGAGCATCGCGCCGGTTCGCAGGTCATCAAGGCGATCGTTCCCTTGGCGGAAATGTTCGGGTACGCGACTCATATGCGTTCTTCGACGCAAGGGCGTGCCGAATATTCCATGCACTTTGCGCGGTATGAAGAAGCTCCGAGGTCAGTGGCGGAGGAAATTATCGCCAAGACTCAGGGGAAGACGCCGGCGAGGTGACTGCACGCGCTGCGGTTCATCGTCGACCGCAAGATTTGGGCGATGGACGGCCGGCAGCCGGATTTAGAAGCGGTATTCGGGCCAGCAGGAATTTGGAGTGAGCTGCTCGGGCGGGTTGCGGGATATGCGGGGACGGAAATATGGTGCGAGTCCCCTGCGGAACGGCAGTACCGGGTTCTGGATACGTGGTGGTCGCATCACGAGTTCGAGATTTTCCGGGCGCGCTTTGGAACTGAAGTTGAGCGATTCCAATCGCTGTTGTTGAGTGAAGGGATTGCGAGCAAATTTGAGGTCGTCGGTACCTACTACGACGAGCGTGGTGACGGAGACAATCTGGTCGCGACGTAAAGATCGAGGAGCTGAGAGAAAATGGCGAAAGAAAAATTTGAACGGAATAAGCCGCATTGCAACGTCGGGACGATTGGTCACATCGACCACGGCAAGACGACGTTGACGGCGGCCATCACCAAAGTTTTGCAGAAGCACAACCCGAAGATCGTGTTTCGGTCGTTTGACTCGATCGACAATGCGCCGGAAGAGAAGGCGCGTGGAATCACGATTGCGACGGCACACGTCGAGTACGAGACGGCGAACCGGCACTATGCGCACGTGGATTGTCCGGGACACGCGGACTACATCAAGAACATGATCACCGGCGCCGCGCAGATGGATGGCGCGATCTTGGTTGTCGCAGCGACCGACGGTCCGATGCCGCAGACGCGTGAACACGTGCTGCTGGCTCGGCAGGTCGGTGTGCCGTACATCGTTGTCGCGCTCAACAAGTGCGACGCGGTGGACGATCCCGAACTGCTCGACCTGGTCGAACTCGAAGTGCGCGAGCTGCTGAAAAGCTATCAGTTTCCGGGCGACGACGTGCCGGTGATTCGTCTTTCCGCTCTCGGTGCGTTGAATGGCGAAGAGAAGTGGGAAAAACAGATTGACGCGCTGATGGAAGCGGTGGACAAGAGCGTGCCGCAACCGGCGCGCGAACTGGACAAGCCGTTCCTGATGCCGATCGAAGACATCTTCTCGATTCAGGGCCGGGGCACGGTGGTGACCGGTCGC
>Ga0209283_10002312_pt1 | contig 10617 bp, 9 predicted proteins | sample CZO8metaG_2_FD_188354 | JGI IMG/M metagenome (GOLD analysis project Ga0209283, IMG submission 188354) | Vadose zone soil microbial communities from the Eel River Critical Zone Observatory, Northern California, USA - CZOApr15con2H1.8 metaG... | ecosystem: Environmental > Terrestrial > Soil >...
GTAGGTTTCCTGGGTGCCGATGTGCACCCATCGGCTGCCGTCCTGACTGATGCCTTCGCCGCGGACTTGAAACTCAGGAAACGCCGTCTGCAAGAAACGGATCATTCCTTCGATGTCACGTACTGTTAGGTTGGCGTGTTCGAGCTTAACAGCCATCGCATACCTGCAATTCGAGTGCCAGCCTAATGCGGCCTGCTTTGTGGCTGGCCCTTCTCATCAAGCCTCAGGAAGCGCGCCGCGTTATTGTAGAGGATGTCGCGCTTCTGCGCTTCGGTGAGGAAGTCGGCCGACTCGATGGCTTCGATCCCGATGCCAATGACTTGGGGCCACATGGCCGTGTCCGAGCCGAACATGATTCGCTTGCCAAAGCCAGCCTCTATCAAGCCTCGCAAGTAGCGATGAAACTCTTTCCGCGGCAACAGCCAGTCAATCCCAGCCACTTCTGCATAAACCTCTGGATACATAGCCAGCAGCGCGATCATTTCGTTGAGCCTCGGCCAGCCGGCGTGCATGACATAGAGACGCAATTTCGGGTGGCGGCTGAGCAACTTCTCGAGCAAGAGCGGATTATTCAGCGCCGCCCGATTTTGCGGAAACATATAAGGCGTCTGGAAACTCAACATGTGGAAGGCTACGGGGACGTCCAGGTTCTCCGCCAGAGCGAAATAAGGCTCCAAGCGCTCATCTTCTGGAGATATACCCTCGACCGCAGAGCCGATCTCTCCCAAGATGGCGATCTCCCCTTTCCGAACCAGCTCGCGCAGGGAGTCGGGCGGTCCCAGGTCGGCGATTGAGCTACTCAGCCCCGGCAGAAACCGGTTGGGAGCAGCCTCCCGATACCGCCGCACATATTCGAGGGGACCACTAGTGGCAGCGAGAACGATGTTGTAGCGATCCATGATGGCCAGGGTTTGCCGGAGCTGTTCTTCATCCGAGGTCACCGGATAAAGCGGATTGGGACACGTCTCCCATATACGGTTGGGATCCCACTTCGTACTGGGATCGTAGGCCGCGAAATCCTGACCAGGGCACAAGAGAGATGGTCCCCCTGGCCATCCCTTAGCGGGCAGGGCGTGCAAGTGCATGTCGATGATAGGAGGGCGTTGTTTGGACGCATCCTGAGCTGTAGCGGGAGCAGCCAGACCGACGGTACCCACGACGGCAACCCATAGAAAAGTGAGCATGTATTTCATCAAAATCTCCTGCGCTATTGTCTGTCGGGGCGAGTCAAATGGCCGATTATCGTGGCGGTGCAAACGAATCATGCCCTCAATGGCCAGTGTTGGAAGGATGCGCCGTCCCGCCCTTCCAACACTAGCAATCCTCGGTCAGACCTGCAGTCAGCGCGCTTCTACGTGATGCTACTGGCGCGGGGTGATGGTTAGGCGCATCCACGGGTGGATACAGCATTGGTACTTGGCGTTTACTTCGTGCTCCAGGAGGTGCTGGGCGCTCGTGCCCGCAGGAATGAACATATTGTCCTCGCCGGGTGGTTGTGGGACGAGTAGTCCGTTGACCACCTGGGCACATTCCGGCGCCGGAACAGGATTTCCCGACAGCGCGTTCAGAGGCGCGATAAACCCGCCGCCGAACTCCTTCACCTGGGTAAAAGTGTGAGTTTCGCCGCCCAAATTTTGTAAATGGAGCGTTGCTCCCTCGGCAACGCTAACCTGGTTGGGCACGAAACGCCACGCGCCCACGGACTTGTCGGCAGTCAATTCCGCTATGAAGCCGCCAAATGTAATGGCTCCGGGCACGGTGCTGCGGGCGCACGTTCCGGGGCCAACCGCGGCGTTGAAACTGGCAGGATCGCAATAATCGCGCAAATGAAGGTTTACGTCAGAGCTGAGGTTGTTCTGGGCAAACACACCGGCAACGTTGAAAGCTAGCAGAGCTCCGCACATAACAAGCAGAGCGCTGCACATGAGAACGAGGATTCTTTTTTTCACGTTCATCTCCTTTTGCACAGCAAAATACGCTTCAAACCGGGGGAGTTTGAAAGGTGGTGATGCGGATACTATCCATGCTGCAAGATTTGTCAAGATGAAAAAATTTGTGCGCGATGGAGTACTAGAGCTTGGCGGGGCCAGCTGGGCGCGCAGTTCGACCGTGCCCAGGAAGGAGTGGCTGGGCTACTTCAGGGTTTCTTTTCGGCGGGAGGTTTTGCGGGGGGCTTGGGGGCGGCGGTCGCGGGGCGGGGCTTCGAGGGTGAGGCGGGCTGGGGCGTCCAGAAGTCGGGGTCGCCGTCGGTGAAATCCTTGGGCATGTGACTCATTTCCGGAGCCACCATGTAAATGTTGTTCTCAGTGGAGGAGATGGCCTCGAGTCCAATCTGAGGCAGGCGCTCGCCGCCAATTTCGGCCTCGGCATCCGCGAGCGATTTGCTCGCGGCGATAACATTGTCCAACTCACCCAGCGACACCAGCGGAATCAAAACGAGAAACGTCGAGCCGACCGTGCCTGAATCGACTTGATAGACGATCCAGGAGGCGTCCGGGAGCGTCCTCGCGTAGGCAGCGGCGACGATTCTCGCGGCCTCGGCAAAATCGGCCTCTCGTCCCTGGCGGACATGGAACTCGTGAATACGCAGGCGGCGCATCTTCGAGAAATCAATGGCACCTGCACGGTAGCCCATGTCATCGCGGCGGACGCCAATCACGGTCTTGTATTCGGACATGTTTTCCTGTTGCAGCCGTTCTTGCATTTGAAGCAGCTCCGGGTGCGCGGAGAGCTTTTGGTTGTAGGTGGCGTAGAGTTTCTCGTACTCTTCAAAGGAATTGAAAAAATTCAGATAGAGCGCTTCCGGAGGGCCGGTGATCCCCTGCAGGCACAGCCAGTAAACATCCAACTGAGCGCCATTGTAGCCGCGAACGATGGCGGCCTCGAGGCTTGCGTGGGCGCCGGCCCTGCCCGGCTTTAATTGGACATGCACAAAGTTGAGGAATCTCGGCGGCGCCCCCGCCAGATTGGGAGTTTCTGGTGTCTGTCCATGCAGAGCGGAAGCGCTTGTTAGAAAGAAAATGCCGGCGCAAAGAGAGAAGAAATTGGCGTTCATGGCTTCCATCCCTCCACAAGCAAGAATGAATCGCCCTAAGTGTCGCGAAGAATATACCAGCTTTCCGTTCGCCCAGGCCCCGAAGGTTTAGGAGGCCGGGGGACACCACAACGCCCCCGCAACGCAGCGATATGCGGGTGCGTCTAATGGTGTTAGGTAAGCGCGCAGGGCAGCGACGCAACATGCCCCGCGTGGCGTGTGACCTTTCCTCGGGGGGCGCATCGAGATATGCTAGGGGTATCCGGAAGCTCATGGAGCACTGTGCGCAGCGCTTTACAGGAGATGATAGGAGAGTGGGTTTGACCAGACCATTGCGAGTTCGGAGAGGGACATTAACTTCGAGGCCAGGTGCAGTACGAGAGTTGGCTCCGTGGCTGCTCCTGGCTGCATCCATTGTGGGGCTCGGGGGATGCGGCAAGGAACAGGCGGCGGCGCCGGCGATGCCCACGGTCCCCGTGGTCGCCGAGCAGGCCGTTCGGAAGACTGTGCCGGTGGAAATCCGGGCGATCGGGAATGTCGAGGCCTACTCCAACGTTTCGATCAAAGCCCAGGTGACGGGGCTGGTCACCGCGGTGCACTTCCATGAGGGGCAGGATGTCCATAGAGGCGACGTCCTGTTCGAGATTGACAAGCGGCCCTTCGAGGTCGCCCTCCAGCAAGCCGAAGCCGATTACGCGCGCGACACAGCAAAGGCCCAGAATGCCCGCATGCAGGCCGGGCGCTACGCCAAGCTCTATGAACAAGGCGTCGCGCCCCGCGAGCAGTATGATTCGATTCTCGCCGACGCCAATTCTCAGGAGGCGTCGGTTCGCTCCGACCAGGCGGCCATTGATAACGCCAAACTGAACCTCGAGTACTGCACCATCAAATCGCCGATTGACGGCCGCACCGGCAGCGTCCTGGTGTATCCCGGAAATCTGACCAAGGCCAACGACGTCCCAATCCTGGTGGTCATCAACCAACTCGTTCCCATTTACGTGAACTTCGCCGTTCCCGAGCAGTATCTCGCCGACGTCAAAAGATATATGGCCGTCGGCAGCCTCCGCGTCATGGGGCAAATCCCGGACCAGTCCGGCGCCTCCGAGCAAGGCGCGCTGACTTTTATTGACAACTCCGTGGACAATACCACCGGCACGATCCACATGAAGGCCACGTTTCCGAATACCCAGCGGAAGCTTTGGCCGGGACAATTTGTCACCATCGTCCTAACACTGACCTCGGAGCCCAATGTGATTGTCGTTCCGTCGTCTGCCATCAACGTGAGCCAGAACGGGCAATTCGTGTACGTCGTCAACGCCGACAACACAGCCGAATCCCGCACGGTTGTGACGGGCAGAACGATTGGCGGCGAGACGGTCATCACCAGCGGCTTGCAGCCCGGTGAGACGGTCGTGACCGACGGACAGCTCCGTCTGGTTTCGGGGGCCAGGGTCTCGCTCAAACCGGGAAACCCTCAGAAATGAGCATCTCCGAACTCTTCATTCGCCGGCCCATCGCTACGGCGCTGGTGATGCTGGCGATCCTGTTATTCGGCATGGTGGCCTACCGCTCCCTGCCGGTCAACGACCTGCCTAACGTGGATTTTCCGACCATCCTGGTCTTCGCCAATTTGCCCGGCGCGGGTCCCGAGACCATGGCTTCCTCGGTAGCCACCCCGCTCGAGCGGCAGTTTTCGACCATTCAGGGGCTGGACTCGATGGTCTCGGCGAACATTCTTGGCGCCTCGCAAATCACGCTCCAATTCAACCTGAAGCGCAATCTCGACGCGGCCGCCCAGGACGTGCAGACGGCCATCACCCAGGCTGCGGCGCAGTTGCCGCAGAACATGCCCAGCCCGCCCTCGTTCTCGAAAGTGAACCCGGCTGACCAGCCCATTCTGTACTTGGCGCTGGGCTCGAAGACGCAGCCGCTCTCCCAGGTGGATGAATTTGCCGAAACCTTCATGGCGCAGCGCATCTCGATGGTCGGCGGCGTGGCCCAGGTGGTGGTGTATGGCTCTCAGAAGTATGCCGTGCGCGTGCAGCTCGATCCCCGCGAGCTTGCCAGCCGGCAAATCGGGATTGACGAAGTGCAGGCGGCGGTGCAGAGCGCCAACGTGAATCTCCCCACCGGCACACTGTGGGGCAACAATAAAGCCGTCACCGTGCAGGCTACGGGGCAGTTGACCAGCGCGGCTGCGTATCGTCCGGTCATCGTCGCCTACCGCAAAGGCTCTCCGGTGCGCCTCGAGGAATTGGGGCACGTCATGGACAGCGTTGAAAACAACAAGGTGGCGAGCTGGTTCAACCTGCAGCGCGCCGTGGTCCTGGCGATTCAGCGGCAGCCCGGCACCAACACCGTCGAAGTCGTGGACAACATCAAGAAGCTCCTGCCGGTGTTTCGCTTGCAGCTCCCTCCCTCCATTTCTCTCGAGACGCTCTACGACCGCTCGTTGTCCATCCGCGATTCAGTGAACGACGTCAAGTTCACTTTGCTTCTGACCATCTGCCTGGTCGTCCTCGTTATCTTCCTGTTTCTCCGGAATATTTCCGCCACGATTATTCCGAGCTTGGCGCTGCCGATGTCTATCATCGGCACCTTCGCCATCATGTATCTGCTGAACTACTCGCTCGACAATCTTTCCCTCATGGCGCTGACCCTGTCGGTCGGCTTTGTTGTGGACGATGCCATCGTCATGCTCGAAAACATCGTCCGCCACATGGAGCATGGCGAAGCGGTGATGGAGGCGGCCTACAACGGCTCGCGCGAGGTGGGCTTCACGATTCTTTCCATGACGCTGTCTCTTGCGGCGGTTTTCATTCCGGTCCTGTTCATGAGCGGGATTCTCGGCCGGCTGCTTCACGAATTCGCCGTGACCATCGGCGCAGCCATCCTGGTATCCGGATTTGTCTCGCTCACCCTCACGCCCATGCTGTGCAGCCGCTTCCTGCGTCACCCGAAAGAGCAGAAGCACGGCGCTCTGTTTAACGCCTTCGAGCGCGGCCACCAGGCCCTCCAGCACGCCTATGACGTGACGCTGCAAATCGCTCTGCGCCATCGCGTGGCGACCATGACCGTTTCCGCGCTCATGGTCGTGGGCACGGTGTACTTGTTCCTCCAGGTCCCCAAAGGATTCCTGCCCAACGAGGACACCGGCTCGGTGTTTATCTTTACCGAAGCCGCCGAAGGGATTTCGTTCGACTCGATGGTGGAGCACCAGAAACAGCTCCTGGCAATCGTGGCGCAGAATCCCTACGTCCAAAACGTCTTCGCCAGTGTGGGCAGCGGCGGGCGCGGCGCCGCCGGCACCGTCAACACGGGGATCATGTTCATCCGTCTGAAGCCCATTTCCCAGCGGCCTCCTGCGGACCACATCGCGGAGTCGCTGCGTCCCAAGCTTGCGGTGGTTCCGGGGATTCGCGCCTACCCCCAAATCCTGCCGCCCATCCGCATCGGCGGAAACCTTACCAAGGCTTTGTACCAATTCACATTGCAGAGCCCGGACACGGAGGAGCTGTATCGCTCAGCGACAGCCTTCGAGCAGAAATTGCGGCAACTCCCCGGCCTGCAGGACGTCAACAGCGATTTGCAGATCAAGAACCCGCAAGTCAACGTGGTGATTGACCGCGATAAGGCTTCCACGCTTGGAGTTTCCGCGCAGCAGGTGGAAGACGCGCTGTACACCTCCTACGGCGCCCGGCAGATCTCCACCATCTACGCGCCCAACAACGAATACCGCGTCATCATGGAATTGCAACCGCAATACCAGCGCGATCCGGCTGCGCTCTCGCTGTTGTACATCCGCTCCTCCAAGGGCCAGCTTGTGCCTCTGGATGCCGTAGCGCGACTGAATCCTTCCTACGGCCCGCTGACGGTAAATCATCTCGGCCAGCTTCCGGCAGTGACGCTTTCGTTTAACTTGAAGCCCGGAACTTCCCTGGGCGATGCCGTGACCGCCATTCAGACACTCGCTCGGAACAATCTGCCGGGCACCATCAGCACCAGCTTCCAGGGCGCGGCTCAGGCTTTTGAATCATCCCTCGCCGGCCTGGGAATTCTCCTGCTGATGGCCATCCTGGTGATTTACATCATCCTCGGTGTTCTGTATGAGAGCTTCATTCACCCCATTACGATTCTGTCCGGCCTGCCGTCAGCAGGGTTCGGCGCTCTGCTCACCCTGAAGCTGTTCCACGCCGAGCTAAACCTCTATGCCTTCGTGGGAGTCATTCTGCTGGTGGGTATCGTGAAGAAAAACGCCATCATGATGATTGACTTCGCCATCGAAGCCCAGCGCGCCGGACATCTTTCCGCCGCCGAAGCCATTTATCGCGGCTGTCTGGTGCGCTTCCGTCCCATCATGATGACCACGATGGCGGCGCTGATGGGCACGCTGCCGATCGCGCTGGGATTTGGCGCGGGAGCCTCCGCGCGCCGTCCGCTGGGCTATGCCGTAGTGGGAGGACTGCTGCTCTCGCAAATCGTTACGCTCTATCTGACCCCGGTCTTCTACATTTACATGGAATCGTTCCAGGGCTGGGTCAACCGCGTCTTCCGCGGCCACCCCGCTCCCGCCCCACAATCCGCGGATTAAGGAGCGAGCCGACGCGATTCCAGAGCGTTTCCTTTTCCATACGAACCGTGCCGGGCGAGAGAAGCGGGGAGATTCTCTGCCGACCTACGAGTCGGCGGAGCCTGTGGACCTCGGCGGGTCGGCCGGATCGCTCATTTCCTTTCTCCGGCTCTTGACTTCGCGCACCGAGTAAATGGGCTTGTTCTGCGATTCGTAATACGTCCGCGCCAGCATCTCGCCGAGCAGGCCCATGGTAAAGAACTGAATTCCGCCGACCAGCAAGGCCATGCCCAGCAAAAACAGCGGGGCATGCGCGCCCATAATGGGATCGTTCAGGAAAACCTTCCGGAACGCCAGCACCAGCATGAGGACTCCTCCGGCGCCGGTTCCCAGCAGCCCGAACAACCCGAAAAACTGCAGCGGCCGCGTCGAGTAGTCCAGCAGAAATTTCACGCTAATCAAATCCAGCAGAACGCGAATGGTCCGCCCGATTCCATAATTCGATTTCCCGGTCTGCCGGCTCGGATTGGTGATCGGCACTTCGCCGATTTTTGCGCCGAATGAACTGGCCAGCGCCGGAATGAACCGGTGCAGTTCGCCGTAAAGATGAATCTCCGACGCGATTTCCCGGCGGTAGGCCTTGAAAGTGGTTCCGAAATCGTGCAGCGGGACTCCGGAAAGCTTGGCCATCATCCAGTTCGCCACGCGGCTGGGGAGTCTGCGCGTGAGCCAGTGATCCGAGCGCTCCACGCGCCATCCGCTTGCAATGTCGTAGCCTTCCGCAATCTTTTCCAGGAATTGCGGGATCTCTCCGGGGTCGTGCTGGAGGTCGCCGTCCATCGTGACAATCACATCCCCGTGGGCGAAATCGAGCCCTGCTTTCAGCGCCGCGGTCTGCCCGAAATTTCGCCGCAGCCGCACCACGTGCACTCGCCGGTCGTGCTCGAAGATTTCCTGCAGCACGCGAAACGTGCTGTCGCGGCTTCCATCGTCCACAAAGATCAGCTCATAGGGTTCCCCGACCGTGTCCATTACCTCGGTGAGCTTGAGATAAAGCGGCGGGATGTTTTCCTGCTCGTTGAAAAACGGCACGACAATCGAGCAGGCGATGGGTTCGCTGTTGTTCATTCGCGTTCGATAATTCTTCCGTAGTGTATCAATTCAATGCCGGCTGCGGCGATCACTTTCCTCAACCGCACATCCTTCAATCCCTCCAATTCGCGTTCCCGGTGCATCTGCAGGCGCGTGCTCGATGCCGCCAGGCCCGCGTCGCGGTATCCCGGATGGCACATCAATTCGCTAGTTCCTTCCGGCAGGTTCCACAGAATCGTCTCCAGTTCGTTCGCATCGAGGAAGCCGGTTTGTGTAAGGCCGCAAAAGAATTCGGGACACGCCAAGCCCGCGCGCTCCACTTCTGTGCGGGCGTCCGTGGCCATCCAGTTCAGGGCGCGCGCCCGGGCGTGCTGCGTCAGGATCGCCAGTGTACTCCGGCGATTTCGCCGCAGCGTGCCGTTCCAGCCGAGGAAATGCTCGATGGACACCCGCACCGCAGGAATCTCGTGCCGCCTTGCCACGCGCAGAGCGATAGGGAAGAGCGCCGGAAGCATATGGACGTGCTTGTGCCCGTCCAAATGCGTCGGCTGAATCCCCGCCTTTTCCACTTTGCGGATCTGCGCATCCCACTCCGCTTCTACCTCCGCGGAGCGTAGCTTCCCTGCCAACATTCTCGCCACAAGCTTCATCGGCCCGCCGGAAAAGTGCCCTTGTTCGTTCACCAGGCTGGGCACTTCCCAACGCGGGAGCAGCGGCGCCCCGTCGCTCAAATTCAGGTGTACGCCGACCCCCAGCCGCCTCTCCTGACGGGCCAACTGCACTGCGCCGTCAAACGCCGTGCCGTTGGCCAGCACTGTCGTGCTGGTGACAATTCCGTTCCGATATGCCTCCACGATTCCGCGGTTCACCCCTTCGCTCCACCCAAAATCATCCGCGTTGACGATCAAGCGCTTCATTCGCGTTTCCTCAGCCGCTCTTTTCCGGCGCCCTGCATGTCATTTACGTCCGCGTACTATTGACGCTCCGGCCCCGCCTCTCTAGCATTGTAAATGCGGAAGGGGGCGCGGAATGGGGATTCACAAGGACGTTGCTCACGCCGCCAAATGGCGGGAGCTCCGCCGCGGCGTGCGCCTGAACTCGCGCGTTGCGGTCGCTCTCGATTGGACTCCCGAGGGCGGCGACAAACAACATGTCGAAGTCCACACCCGCATGGTAAACCCATACGGCTGCCTCGTCGTGCTATCAGACGACCTCGCGTTCGAACAAAAGGTCCAACTCACCAACCTGGCCACCCGCAAGGCCAATGATGCTGTGGTCGTTTGGAAGGGCAGTATGCTGCACGATGGCCGGGAATTCGGCATCGAGCTCATCGGCCCGGAAATGGATTTCTGGGGTCTGGAGCTTTGAGGCCACCCAAGGCTTCTCCGGCACCCGCCAGCCAAACCGTCCCCGGTGAGGAGAAGCGCCGCAGCCAGCGCGTCATGATCCGCATTCCTATAACCTTGCACATCCCCGGCCGCGAATCCGCCTCTTGCATCACCATCGCCGTCAACGATCACGGCGCCATGGTTCTGTTTCGCGAACCTCTGCCCGCGGGCACTCCCCTCGTTCTCGAAAACGACCACACCCGCCGGCGGGTCGGCTGCCGCGTCACGCGCCACCCTCAAGTCACCCGCGAGGGCGCCATGGTTCCTCTCGAATTCGAAAAGCCCATGCCCGGCTTCTGGAACATCGTCTTTCCTGCGTAGGAGCGCGGAAGAAGTGATCCATGCCCCGCGATTCCTCGTCGCTGAGACGGCCCTGGGAATGAGATCGCCGTGGGAGTCTTTCAGCAGTGTCTTGACCCCTTGAAAATCAACCCGGGTAAGAGTAGCTTCTCTCCGTGGGTGGGTCTCGCAGTTATTCTGAGTGGCGGTCGGAAACCCTTTCTGTCCAGCCCGCATCCTAGAGACTTTATCCA
>Ga0209283_10002313_pt1 | contig 10617 bp, 12 predicted proteins | sample CZO8metaG_2_FD_188354 | JGI IMG/M metagenome (GOLD analysis project Ga0209283, IMG submission 188354) | Vadose zone soil microbial communities from the Eel River Critical Zone Observatory, Northern California, USA - CZOApr15con2H1.8 metaG... | ecosystem: Environmental > Terrestrial > Soil >...
GGCGGCGAGTTCGGCGGCGGTCAAGCGGCGCTCGCGGTAGAGGCGGCGGAGAAAATCATCGGCCGGCTTTTCTCCTTTCTGCGCGTTGCATTCCATGCAGGTCGAGACCAGGTTGCGGTAGGAATTGCGCCCCAGCCGCGCCTGCGGCACGACGTGGTCCAGGCACTGCACCGTCGGCGTGGTCCGGCGCAAACAGTAGAAGCATTGGCCGCGCTCGCGCGCGTGGATGGCCTTTCGCAGCAGCTTGTTGTGCAGAAAATCTGCCTCCTCGAGGTTAACCGCCTTGCGGGCGCCCGCCCCGTCTTCCTTGGCGGCGGCCCGGCTTTCGATGCGATTGAGCCTCAGGGCGCGAATCTCGCCGGGCAGCCGCACCTCCACCACGTGCCCTGCTTTGCTGCGCTGGACGATGCGCAAAGCACCGTGCGCGACGAGGCGGCGCACCGCCTCGCGCACCGGTCCCGTGGATAGCCGGATATTGCGTCCCAGCCCCAGAATCGAAAACCGGAGGCGGAGTTTTCCTTCCAGGCGGCTGTGCCGCAGGAGATGCGAATAGACCGTGCGGTCGATGACCGACAGGCGCAGCCGCGGCGCGAGTTGGTCTTCCAATTGTTTCCATACAAGTTCGGCGTTCGGTTTTTTGTTTTTCATCGTTAGATCCAGAGTTGGAATTAGAGGAGTTGAAAGTCGAAAGTTAAAAGTTGAAAGAAAAGAAAGAATTCAACGCAGAGGCCGCAGAGAACGCAGAGAACGCAGAGAACGCAGAGAACGCAGAGAACGCAGAGAACGCAGAGAACACAGAGAACACAGAGAATACAGAGAATACAGAGAACACAGAGAATACAGAGAATACAGAGAATACAGAGAATACAGAGAATACAGAGAATACAGAGGCCGGAGCTCGGAGGTCACAGAGAAAAAAGTTGACAGTCGACGGTTAACAGTTCACAGGCAAAAGAAAGGACAAAGACTTAACACCAGCGCGAGCCCGGAGGAGAATGCGGCGCAAAAAGAAAAAGGGCGAAACCGCGGTCGAGCCGCAGTTTCACCCGAGAATCATTATACCAGAACTAAAACGCTTTGCAAGCCCTAATTTCAGGAAATTCTATGCGCCTGGTCCACGGAACACGGATCACGCACCATCTTGTCACACGGGCGCCTGTGTCCCTTGACATAGAAGAAGTCCTTGCCTAGATTGGTTCCACTGTGACGAAGACTGTTAAAGACGAGATTATCGACCAAGTTGACCGCCTGGACACTCCTCAGCAGCGGAAGGTCCTGGATTTCGCGCGCCGTCTCACCGTGCCCGCCGGAACGCCGGGCCGCGACCTCATGCGCTTCGTAGGTTGTATCGATCCTGCGGATCTTGATGCCATGTCGCATGCTATCCAGGAAGGTTGCGAAAAAGTCGAGCCGAATGCCTGGTAGAGTCCTTCTCGACACCAACGTCATCATCGCATTTTTCTCAGGAGAGAAAGCGGTTTCTCAACAGTTCATGGATGCTGAAGTCTTTGTGTCGAGCACCGTTTTGGGCGAACTTTACTATGGCGCGCGCAAGTCCGCACACGCAGCCGCCAACCTGGCCAGGATCGAACAATTCGCCGCCTCGGTCCAAGTTTTGAGCTCTGACGCCGATACCGCCGAGCTTTACGGGAAGATAAGGGATCGGCTGAGATTAAAGGGCCGGCCTATTCCCGAAAATGACATCTGGATTGCTGCCGTCGCACTACAGCACGGATTGCCATTAGCCACGCGCGATGATCATTTCAATGAGGTGGACGGGCTCCGCATCGAGAATTGGTGAACGTGGTCGGATCGACCAGATCGTATTCGCCCGATGTAACACCCTAAAAGGCAAACCGCGATGCCGCTCCTACGCGGTTTTGATAAAGGGTACACACCGCGTCTTGCTACAACCCCGCACACAAGCCTAAACTGAACCTATGATTCCGGCGAGCTTCCAGATTCGCGACCTGACCATCCGTCCCGCTGCGGTGCTTGCGCCCATGGCCGGCGTGACGGACACGCTCTTCCGTCGCATCATTCGCGGCCTCGGCGGCTGCGGCCTGCTGATGACGGAGTTCACCAGCTCCGAAGGCATCACCCGCAGCGCGAAAAAGACTTTGCGCTATCTCTATTTTCAGGAAGACGAGCACCCCATCACCGCGCAGCTTTTCGGCGCGAATCCCGCCGTCATGGCCGAAGCCGCGAAAATGGTCGAGGACCTCGGCTACGACGCCGTGGACATCAACCTCGGCTGCCCCGCCAAGAAAGTCGTCAAGTGCGGCGGCTCCGGCCTGCTGCGCGATCTCCCGCTCCTCGAAGAAATTTTCAAAGCCGTTCGCGCGGCCGTCAAAATTCCGCTCACCATCAAGCTGCGCGCCGGCTGGGACGAAAACTCCATCGTCGCCATTGAAGTTGCGAAAATGGCCGAATCCATAGGGGTCGAAGCCCTTGCCGTCCATCCGCGCACGCGCACGCAGGGTTACGCTGGCGCCGCCGACTGGAGCCTCATTGCCGCCGTTAGAAACGCCGTGAAAATTCCCGTCATCGGCAACGGCGACATCAACAAGCCCGAAGATGCCGCGCGCATGGTCAGCGAAACCGGCTGCGACGCCGTGATGATCGGTCGCGCCGCCGCCACCAACCCTTGGATTTTTTCCCAGATGCGGCAATACGCCGAAACCGGCCGCTATGACACCCCCACCGACGACGTCCGCTACCGTTTACTGATGGGCTACTATAGGCAAATTAATGCTGCCAACCTGCCCGATGGTGTAGGCAAAATGAAGCAGTTCGCTTGCTGGTTTACTCACGGCGTGGGAAACGGCAGCGAGCTGCGTGGCATTGTACATGCGGCGCGCACGCCCGCGGAGATCTTGGATAGTGTTGAACGCTTCTTCGAGGGCCGCGCCGGCGCGCAGCAAGAATCTGACCTCGGCCCGGTCGGGGTCAACAGAATCGAGGACCCAGCCCATGGTCCCGCTCAGCACCACCGTATCGAGGCAACGCTCGGAACGTAGAATCGCCGTCCGCTTGCCGCTCAACGTCCGGGGGCGCGACGCCCGCGGTTTCGCCTTCGAAGAAGATACTTCCAGTGAAAATCTTTGCCGCAACGGCGCCGCGTTCGTGACCCGTTTTGACGTCGCCATCGGCGCGGACCTCGAAATCCGCATCCCCTTTTCGCAATATGCTTCACGCCGCGCCGACCGCTCCGCGGTCGCCAGGAATAATGATTCCGACCGGCTCGGGGGCGCCAGGAATGGTGACCGTTTTGCGCTTTCCAGAAGCAACGATGCAGACTTTGCCACCCAGGGCCGCGTCGTCCACGTCAGCGAATCTCAACCCGACGGCGAGCGCATGGTCGGCGTGCAGTTCACCGGCCCCCGCTTCCAGCGCGTCTTCCGCTCCGAATCTGCTGCCTGATTTTTATTGAAGAGCGGCGGTTTACCCCCGACTCCTGTCGGGGCCCTGCTGCCGGTCTTTCTTCACTTTTTGTAGTGGCGCTTCTTTCGCGTAGAAACTGTCTTTCCATCCCGCCGCCGTAAACGCAAGCTGCCGCCCAGGCTACGGCTGTCCTGGGGCGTTACGCGCCGGTATGCGCGCCTCGAACTCTCCCGGTTGAAACGTTGGATTGATATTGCAAGTGTCGTGGAAAACTGTCTGGAACTGTGCGCAAGCGGCCATCACGCCTTCCGTAGTGGGCCGTTCCTTTTTCTCCACCCATTTCACCAGCGCCTCGACTGCCGCCGCGAGCTCGGAATTGGAAAACTGGCAGTGTCCGCCGGCATTCGTGTAGATCTGAAAAAGTTTCCGCTGGTCGCGCTCTTCGGCAAATTCCTCCCGATATTCGTGCTCGTTCTCCACAATGACGAGCCCATCGCCGATGGTGTGCATTGTGATGGTCGGGATTTCCACTTCGCCCGTCGGGTTATACGCGCTGTTCACCCACGCGATCGCGCCCGGATTGAATCCCGCGCGGAACACGCCCGAGTTTAGCGCCGCGTCGTCGTCGGACCCGCTGTACCCCACGCCCAGGTTCGTCACTGGGCTGAGTCCATTCGTGCGCACCAGCGTTAGTTCCTGAAGGCCGAACGTAGCGAACTCCATGTCCGTCACTAGAAAGCCTTCTGGGATTTTTTCAACGCCCAGAATATTCGCCAGATTCCGCACCTGTTGCGGGATGCGCGTCGCCGCCGGCTGAAGCACGCCGGTGCATTCATTCACCCGCGCCGCAACATCACCAGGTGTCAGCATGTTGTTTGGCGGCAGCCCAAAATACAGCGGATATTGCATCTCGCTCGCCCGGGGCAGGTTCCCGCAGTAAAACTGATACACCGAGCGAAGGTCAAATCCACCGCACCAGTTCGCGTCGCCTCCCGCCACCGGCCCGCACAACGGCATCGCGCCATCATAATTCAACCGGCCCTCATCTCGCGCGAATCGCTCGATGGTCTCAGCCGTAATCAGCCCTCCTTCCGACGCGCCTACGATATATGTTTTGTGCGGCCGGCCCATGAGTTCCACAAACCGCTGGCGCAGATTCTCCGTATCCTCCGCCGCGTCTCTCACCTGCCACCCGCTCAGGCCAATCGCGTCCGGACGAAAACTCGAAGCTGCCGCTGCATATCCCAGACTGAGCGCGGGCAGCCCCACTCCAAGGTCTGCTGCCCCGAGCGGCGCTGGCGGCGCCAGCGTGTACCCGTGATTCCACAGCACCAACCGCCCGTTGTAATTTGCCGGAACGGCAATCAAGAAAAATGCGCCATGCGCGTCCACTCCTGCAACACAATTGGTTCCCGGCGGCACGCCCGGAGGACACTGCGCGCGCACCCCAACCGCAGTTCCCAAAAGCAGTAGGGAAATTGAACAAAGGCGAAGGATTCTCATATCGCACTCCCACCCCGAGGGGATCGACTTCTTACGCGAGGAAAAGGAAACAGCCGAAGTAACGCGCTGACCTTACGCTCCGGCCTCACCCTTGTCAAGTTGCCGCTCCACCGTCAACCTCGCTCCGCCCACCCGTCATTTGCGTAGGGCGTCCACCCCGACATTGTCCCCGACATGACCCGCGAAATGCAGTCCAGCCTCGCCGCTGCCGCCGCAAAGGGCTAACACCGCGCCCGGTCCACCATCAGGTAATTCCTGCGGCGCAATTAGGGTGTTGACCGGATTGCAGGCTCTCAACCGTCCCAGTATGTTCCACGACTGCCTTGTGAAGGTGGGGCGCTCTCCCACCCGCGTCCACAATTCTGCAGGCCCTGAGGTGAAGTGTGGCAGCCGCACGGCTAGGACCTCTTTATTCCAGAAGGCTCGTTCCTCGGGTGGAGACGCCGGAGGGCCTGTGGGTCTGCTGGCGATGTGGGGGAATCGAAGATGTTTCTCGCGTTTGCGATCTGAGCGTGGGCGGATTGTTCCTTTCTACGCCAATCCCCCGGCCCCTGGGCACAAAAGCCAAGGTTGATTTTCTCGTTCCCGAGGGACAGATCCGCGCCGAAGCCATCGTGAAGCATCAGATTCCCAAAGCCGGCCTGGGACTGAAATTCGCCGCAATAACCGACCAGGATTGCCCCCACCTGCTAGCCTTGATGAACAGGATTGGCACCCCACCGCGTCCCCTGCAAACGATCTAGCGTCCGCCTGGCCCATGTTTTGTAGCGGCGACGGCGTTTATCCCGCCTGCCCCAGCTCCTGTAGGGGACCCGGTCGGGACGTCGCCATCTTGTTCCTTCCCCCTCGACCCCTCACCCACGACTCCGGCACCCCCTCTCGTCATTCGCGGATTCTGGGTCCCGAGTGAATTTGCGGGATGCGCTCTCTGCATTGCGCATGGGTTTGCGGAACCGGCCGGCGCAGGCCGGCTTTTTCTTGCACTCCATTCCCCGCCACTTGTCATCCCGAGCTCAGTGACCGACCTGTTCCGACCTTGTCGAAAGGGGTCTGCTTATTGTTCTCTCGCTTGCTCTTCGCTCCTGCGCCCTTCTTGCAATCCGGAAGGAATGGTTTGTCCTTTTCGTCGGGACGATGCAAATGGGAGCTCCGGCAAGACGCTGGCTGTCCGAAAACCAGATAGCACCTTTGGTAGCGCAAATCATTAAAGAGGCAGCAGCCGTCGCCACTAAGTTCCGCTCGTTCATCGAAGAAAGCCGTTCTTTTATTGGTTGATTGAAATCTGTCTCAGCCAGGTGCCGCACGCGTCTGCCTTAAACGCATGGCGTTTGGCTTTTCAACGGATTTCCACAATTCTTTCGAATCTGCGGTTTTTGCATCCCGGTGGTATTTACCGGGACCACCCCTCCAGCAACCGCTTTCCATCGGCAGTCAAAATTCTAATGGCGTCAGTTTAAGGAGTTCACCTTAGCATCATTTACGGTACTTACCCGATTGCTGGTCAACCGTGATTGTAGATGATTGTCCGCATGCGAGATGAATGGCTTGGGGAACTAGCTTTTGTGAACTACTGGCGCGTGCTTGAAGAGCACTGTCCTGGCGTGGTCAAAGCGCCGGAGTTCTCGCATATGAGTTTCGCGGAGCGACAGGCTTGGGTTGAAGCCGCGCAAGCTGTTGCGGAACAAGTGCGCGATAGCCCTTGCGTTGCCTACGCGAACTGACACCAGCACGCGCTAGTGGACTTACTGGACTCCAAGAGAGAGTCTTCACCTGATTGGCAGCGAAGCATCTCAATGCTAACCAGCTACGGAGCAGATAATCTAACCGAGTCGGCGGTAAGCGGCACAGTCAGCCCTGCGCCGCATGACAGCCTACCCAGCCTTGGGCCAGGGCACATGGCTTTCGAGATCAGACACGACGGACGTATCGAGAAGCGACTCTCAATCGCGATTGTTGTGCACCTCGCGCGCGTGCAGGATCGGCGTGTCAACGGAGCAGAACTGACCCACACGGATAACATCAGTGCGCACGGTGCCCGCGCGCTTTCTAACTGCCCCTGGCAGCCTGGCGAAGTGGTGCATGTCACTTCCTTGAAAGACGAAACTCCGATTCGCGGGAAAGTAGCCTATTGCCAGAAACTCGGGGACAAACGTTACAGCATCGGCTTGAATTTCAACGGCAACGGCGTCACCTGGTCCGCTTTCCGCGCCTACGCAGGCACCTAACCCCAACCCATCGCCCAAACCGGCGGGCAAGGGCGCGTCCCGCATCTCTTCACATTCTTGGTTAAGCCTGCGGATTCTGACTTTTTCTCCGCAGGTGGCCCACTTTTCGCGCCGCGCGAAAGGTGGGGCTTTTGGCTTTTCCACAGATTTTCACAATTCTTTCGAATCCCACCCCTCCCGCAAACCCTTTCCCTCGACCAACTTGAACCCCACTGTGTCAACCCTGCGTGTCCATTCGAGTCGCCTTGGGACTGTCGAAGGGCTGGCAGCGAATCCGTGCATTCATACCTCAGTTCTCCGCATACGCGGGACGCGCGTGCGGAGACTCTTTTCTGTGCTAGGCAGCGCCTCGACAAAAGGGATTAACGTGCAGGGATCTCAACCAGTGTGTAGGTTCCTGGTTTTGCGGCGTTCACCTCGTCGGCAATCTGTTGCATCACCTGCCGCACCAGCCTCCATCTGTTTTTGCTGAGAATCACGATCGCCAGTTTGCGGCCTTCCAGATTTTGCTGATGAGGCAGATTTGTGTCCGTCGTGAGCAGGACGTCAAATCCGGCTTCCTCAGCCGCTTTCAGCAGTTCGCCGTTGCTTAAGGTGTCCCACCCCTGTGTTCTAGCCTCTTTAATGGTATGGCCTTGCAGGGCGCGGCCGATGCCTCGGGGCGTTCCGTGGTCAAAAAGAATAAGCATTAACGGCGGACTGGAGCCTCAAGGCTCCGCGCCGCAAAATCCAGTACCGCCGTGACCTGTTCCCGCGTCACGTCGAACTGTTCCATAATCTCCTCGATGCTCATGCCATCCTCGAGGTTCTCAAAGATGGTGGCCACGGGCAGGCGCGTCCCGCGAAATACCCACGCGCCGCTGACTTTGCCCGGCACGCTTTCTACAGCGGAACATTTCGACCAATCCAGTGCCATTGGTGCGCCTCCTTCTTTCTATTCAAATTGAAAGTCTAGGGAGCCACGGTACCGGTGTCAACACTCCGGAACTCCCCGTGCGACTCTGACGACGGATGCCTTCGATGGCCGTTTCGAGTATGAGGTTTTTGACCCTTCCACACATTTCCACAATTCTTTCGAATCCCACCCCTCCCGCAAACCCTTTCCCTCGGCTAACTTGACTCCCACTGTGTCAACCCTGCCACATCCATTCGAATCACTACATAGTTATCCTTGACAGGCCTTAACCCTCGTGCTATCATTCCTCATGTTTGCTTGCACTGAGCTCCGAAGTGCTACCAACCAGCTCTGGCCTCCTTCCGCTCCTCCTAATCTCTGTGCTCTCGGTGAACTCTGTGTTGAAATCCCCCGTTGCCTATCTCGCACAGTTGCACTTCGCCTAAGACTTCCACGAAAACTGGCCAAAATAGATCCTTTCAAATCAGTCCCTTGCGCACTCTTTCATTTTCCGTATCCTCTAGGTCCTTTGTTTGCCACTCCTACGAAAACTGCCGGGTGTGGCCCAACTCTTCCCATTCTGGAACTCGCCGCTCGCCACGCGTCCCTCGCCACAATATTCAAGTTCTTTCTTTTCATACTATTGCGCACTCTTTTGCGCTTTTTTGCACTCCTGCAAAACTCAACTCTTTTGTTTTCATGCCATTGCGCACTCTTTGTCAAAAAACACAGCGGGGGCGGGGGAAGGGAGAGCGCCCCCGAAGTTACTCTTTTTCGCTCACGAGCTCATCGTACGCCGCGCGCCGCGTCAGGCCATGTTCCTTGGCGGCGAGCTTCAGAGCTTCTTTGCGGTCGAGCTTGGCTTGGCGCATCAGCTCTTCGACACGGTCGACGAGGCTTTGCGTGGAACTTGCCTGTGTGCGGGCATCGGCGGGAGCTTCGGGGCCAATCAAGAGCGTGATTTCGCCGCGGGCGGGTCGCTCTTCGAGGGACGTGGAGAGCTCGGAGAGTTTGCCGCGCCGGAACTCTTCGTGCATCTTCGTAACTTCACGCGCGATGCAGGCGCTGCGGTTGCCAAGCACCTCGCGCGCGTCGGCGACACACTCCGCGACACGGTGCGGAGCTTCGTAAAGGATGATGGTGCGCTCCTCGATGCGCAGGCGTTCGAGGGCGCGGCGTCGTTCGCCGCTGCGCGCCGGCAAAAAGCCGACGAAGAGAAATTCTTCGCTAGGCAGGCCTGATGCGGAAAGGGAAGCAAGCAGCGCCGACGGACCGGGAATCGGCACGACCGGAATGTGATGCCGGAGGCAGAGTGCAACGAGCCGATGGCCCGGGTCCGAAACGAGCGGCATACCCGCGTCGCTCACCAGCGCGATCTTCGCGCCTTGTTCGAGCGCCACGACCAGTTCCGGCGCGCGCGTCATCTCATTGTGTTCATGGTAGCTGACCAGCGGCTTGTGAATGTCGTAGTGAGTGAGCAGCTTCATCGTGTGGCGCGTGTCTTCGCAGGCGATTTGATCGGCTTCCTTCAGGATGCGCAGTGCCCGAAGCGTGATGTCTTCGAGATTGCCGATCGGCGTTCCGACAAGATAAAGGCAGCCGCCTGCTGCCGAATTCGCAGCCTCCGCCGGCTTGGGGGGAGGAGTCTTCGCGCACATGCAGACGAGTCTAGCATGTAGGCTTATCACTCGCGCTTGCCGCGCGATCCCGGCGCGCCACGCGCGCTCGCGCGCGAGAGCAATGCTATACTTTTATTTTTAAGCACAACTTGGGAGGAGCGTAAGTGCCCCTGTACGAGTACAAATGCCTCAAGTGCGGCCGCAACACGGAAAAAATTGAGAACGTCTCCGGCCCGCAACTGAAAAAATGCCCCCACTGTGGCGGCAAAGTCCGCTCAGTAATCACCGCGCCATCGATTCAATTCAAAGGCGCGGGTTGGTACGTAACGGAATATGGTGGAAAGAAGGCCGACGCCGCCGACGGCGACAAAGCGGACAAGCCCGCCGCGGAAACGAAGGAAGTGGGGAACAAAGAGAAAGAAGCGGCGAGCAAAGAAGCGGAGAGCAAGGAAGCAGCTTCCAAAGATGCGAAAGAGAGCAAAGAAAAGAAGCCCGTAAAGAAGAAATAAGCCGAGAGGAACTAGATGGCTGACACAACGCAGGCAAAGAACATCGCAGGGCGCAGAGTGCGCAAGGCGGTTCTGCCGGCCGCGGGACTGGGCACGCGATTCTTGCCGGCGACAAAAGCGCAGCCCAAGGAAATGCTGACGGTCGTGGATAAGCCGCAGATTCAGTATGTGGCAGAAGAGTGCGTTGCGTCCGGGATCGAGCACATCATTATCGTGACCGGGAAAGGTAAGAATTCCATCGAAGACCACTTCGATTCTTCGCCCATGCTGGAGCGCTTCCTGGAGGAAAGAGGGAAAAAGGATCAGGCGGCTATGGTTAGGCGGATCAGTGACATGGTGCAAGTAAGTTATACGCGGCAGAAGGAGCCGCTGGGACTGGGACACGCCGTGCTGGTGGCAAAAGATCTCGTGGGCGATGAGCCCTTCGCGGTTTTGCTCGGCGACGTGCTGATCCCCGGCGAGAATCCGGCCACGAAACAACT
>Ga0209283_10002314_pt1 | contig 10616 bp, 9 predicted proteins | sample CZO8metaG_2_FD_188354 | JGI IMG/M metagenome (GOLD analysis project Ga0209283, IMG submission 188354) | Vadose zone soil microbial communities from the Eel River Critical Zone Observatory, Northern California, USA - CZOApr15con2H1.8 metaG... | ecosystem: Environmental > Terrestrial > Soil >...
GAGCTTGAACGTCCCCCAGTGAATGGGAACCATCGCCTGCGCGCCCAACCCGCGGAATGCCTGTACCGCTTCCTCGGGGTTCATGTGCAGATAGCGCATGAACCAGCGCGGCTCGTACGCGCCGATGGGCAGGAGCGCGAGATCGAACGGACCGCAGCGCTCGGCGATCAGCGCGAACTCCGGATGATAGCCGGTGTCGCCGGCGAAGAAGACGCTGCGACCTTGAATCGCGAGAGCCCAGCTACACCACAGCGTCTCGCCGCGATCGATGAGCGTCCGACCGCTGAAGTGCTGGGCCGGTGTGCAGGTGACGTGGAGCTGACCGATGTCTGCCGTCTCCCACCAATCCATCTCCCTCGCGAGCCTCGCTCCCCGCCGCCGCACAAACGATTCAAGACCCAGAGGAACCAGCCAACTCGCCTCCGGATACGCGCGCGCGAGCGCACGCACCGAACGGTTATCGAGGTGATCGTAATGGTTATGCGATTGGAGAATGACGTCGATGGGCGGCAGATCGCGCAACTCCACACCCGGAGCCACCCAGCGACGCGGGCCGGCAAAACGAAACGGCGACGCGCGCGCGCTCCACATTGGGTCGGTGAGGATGTTCAGACCGCCGAGCTGCAACAACAGCGTCGCATGACCAACCCAGGTTACGGTGATCTCGGCTGGAGAAGCCCGCGGCGTCCGGAACGAAGGTCGCACTCGCCGAAACACTCTGGGATCGGGATCGCGGGGGCGTGGCGTGGTGGTTCGCTTCACCAGCAGCCACTTCATCGCGCTGCCGAACGACGGCATGGCTCGATCGACCCAAGGGTTTTGAAAACCGGCGTTCGAGCCGTTCTGCGGCGGGCGATGGTGTGATCGAGGAGCAGACGAGGTCACGACGCGGAATATAGCCGCTGCGCCGCATCGCTCGCTTCACCGACGACCACTCGCGAGCCGCAGCGATTCCGGCCGGCGCCTGAGCGCCAGCATCGCCCACACGCCGAGGGCTGGTCCGATTGCCAGCACGCTCATGCTCCAGCGCCAACCGATCGCGCGCGCAACCATTGGCAGGAGATAGATCGTGGCACACGTCAGCAGAAATCCGAGGCTCGTCTGGAGCGTGAGTGCCGTGCCGACGTAATCGCGCGGCGCGAGCTCGCTCACCGCGGCGGAGAATTGCGCTGAGTCGGCAACGATGCTGACGCCCCACACGAGCAGGAGCGGCGCGAGTGCGACGAGGGGCGCTCCGAAGAGCAGTCCCACAACCAACGCGCAGCTTCCCGAAACGAGCATCGCGACACTCGTCACCAACGTTCGTCCCCGGCGATCCGCGTACTTGCCGCCCAGCCAACATCCGATCGCACCACTTCCCACGACTGCGAATGTCACGAGCGCGGCGCGCGCGGTGACGTCCGCCTGCGCGCCCAGTCGCGCGCGTTCGCTCTCGGCGACGAAAACCGCAATCCACGTCCACATCGCGTACAGCTCCCACATGTGACCGAGATAGCCAAGGTTGGCGAGCGCTACCGCCCGGTCTCTCAGAATCCGAGGAGCGGCGGCGAGTGAAAACGGCGGCGATGGGGCGGCGTAGGGACCATCATTCGGAACAAGCAGGACGAGGAGTCCTCCCGCGACTGCGCTCATCGCCGCGACGATGAGGACGATCCGCCAAGCCGCCGGAGGCACCGCCCAGCGCACGAGATGCGGACTCGCCGAGCCAAGCGTCAACGCGCCGACGAGAATTCCGATTGCCCATCCACGTCCTTCTTTGAACCACCCAGCGGCGATCTTCATGCCCGGCGGATAGACGCCAGCCAGTGCGGCGCCGGTGAGCAAGCGACAAACGATTCCCAGGGTGATTCCCGTAGCAGCGGCAACGCCGAGCGTCGCCGTCGCCGCGATCAGCGCCGATCCAGCGACGAGACGACGCGCGGACAGTCGATCGGCAAGCGTGAGTGCCGCGCTCACCAGCGCGCCCGCGACGAAGCCGAGCTGCACGGAAATCGTGAGCCACGCGGTGGTGGCCGGCGAGAGCTGCCAGACGCGAACCAGGGCCGGCGCAACCGCGGACGCACTGAACCACGGCGCCATCGCGAGCAGCTCGGCGAGGGCGAGAACCGTGAGCACTCGCCGCGGAGTCACAACCCGGTGGGATGATCCAAGAACACCCAGGGTAGGTCGAACTTCTTGTAGAGATGCTCGGCCAACGCCGTGACGCCGACCGTTTCGGTAGCGTAGTGGCCAGCATAGAACACGTTCAGCCCCAGCTCTTCCGCATCGAAAAAGGTCCAGTGCTGCCCTTCGCCGGTCACATAGGTGTCGAGGCCGGCCGCGGCCGCCTGCGGAATCATCGATCCTCCGGCTCCCGTCACTATGCCCACGCGCTGCACGCGCTCTGGACCGAAGGGCAATACGCGCGGGACAGTCCCGAGCACGGTTGCCAACGCACGGCTCAGGTCCTCCCGCGTTCCAGCGCGTTCTCCCCAGACGCCGAGAGGCGCTCCGTGGTACGAGCCGAACTCACCACGGACCGATACGCCAAGCAGGCGGGCGAGGACGCTGTTATTGCCGACTTCAGGATGACGGTCGAGCGGCAGATGGGCCGCGTAAAGCGCGACGTTTTCATTTATCAGTGCGGCGACACGGCGGTACGCCGGACCGACGACGGGCCGTAGTCCACCCCAAAACAGACCATGATGAACCAGGAGAAGGTCGGCGTGCTCTTCGGCCGCCATCCGAACCGTGGCTTCGCACAGGTCGACGGCGGCAGCGATGCGAGTGACCGCGCCGGAGTTCGCGACTTGCAGCCCGTTCATCGCCTCCGGAGCATCGGCGACTTCTTCGGCTATGCGCAGATAGTCATCGAGATAATGGACGAGGGTGTCCAGTCGCATTTATGACACCGTAATGACAGTATCGCGCCAGTTCGGAGTCTTCCACACGGCATACATAGTTAAACTATTGTGTTACAATGTATTGGAGAATCCACATGGCCGAATCGCTGCCGTGTGGATATCTAGGCTCTAGCTAGGGAAGCCGACCCTTCGCGCTGGCTGGCATGGGGAGGCTGGCCAGCATCTTCACCCATACGCAGGACGCCGTTGATTTCGCCGCCTTCCTGAATCAGCAGGCGCTTCGTTGACACGTCACCGTGAACGACGCTCGTTGATTGCAGCTCGACGCGTTCCTCGGCGTAGATGGCGCCGCGAACTTCGCCGCCGATGATCGCCTCGCGACTCACCACGTCGCCTTCCACTTCCCCGCCCCGCGCGACGAGCACCTGCTTTGCCGCGCGCACGGTGCCGCTGACGGAGCCCTCGATCTTCACGACGCCATCAGCGGATATATCGCCTACGACGCGCATCCCCGCGCCGATGATGGATAGCCCAGGCACACCTTCGCGTGTGCTGCCGATATTTCCTGACGCGCCCTTTTCGCCGAACACCGCCATCAGTGCGCTCCTCCGTCCTTCACGAGCTCGAGCGGATCGATCGACTTCCCGTCGTGTCGAATCTCGAAGTGCAGGTGCGGCGCCGTTGACCGCCCTGTGTTTCCTGATAGACCGATGACTTGTCCTGCCTCAACGTGGTCGCCCTCGGCGGCGAGCAGCCGTGACGTGTGACCATACATCGTCTCATAACCGGACGGATGTTGCAAGAGGACAAAGAAACCATAATCGGCGTCATAGCCGGCCGCGGTGACGGTGCCGCCGCCGGATGCCCGTACCGGCGTCCCCGCAGGCACGGCGATATCGATTCCGGGATGCGACTCGTCGGGAACGCCCGCCCGCACCTGGCCCCGTGTGACAAATCCGGGAATGGTGAGCGGCCAATGAGATGGGATCGATGCCCCGCTCTCGTAGTGGGTCAGCAAACCCGGAAGGGTTGCTCGGATCGCGACCGCGCGCATCGTCGTTGCGGCGTCCTCGGTGCGTGCGCCCCCTAGCGATCCGCCGCTGCGTGATACCGGCGGCGCCTTGACCCCCAACATGTGACGCAGCTCCTGGTAGTTCGCTTCCGCGCGGTTCAATGCAGAGGCGAGCTGCTGCACGCGACTGTTCTCGACCCGGAGACGCGACACCTCGCGCTCGAGCCCGGGCACGCGCGCGGCGCTGCGTGTGATCGGCCCAGCGAACGCAAAGAACAGGACGACCAGCACGACGACGCCCATCGCGGCCCATTTCCCCGCCACCAGGGCCAACCGTGAGATCCGATATTGCCGCGACTCGAGATCGCCGTCGGCATGGACGACAATCGTGACGCCGCGCGTCGTCATCCGTCGAACGGCGCGCCGAGGATCAGTTCGAGAAGCCGGGCGAGATCGTCGTTCGAGTAGAAGGACAGATGAATTTGTCCTTTGCCTTTCGCCCGTAAGGTGACGCGCGCGTCGGTGCCGAGACGGCGCCGCAACGCGTCTTCGACGCGACGCACTTCAGGGGCCGCTCCCATGCCGCGCTTCATCCGTGGCCGCCGCTCGGGTGCGCGCCCGCCCCGCACACGGTCTTCGACCTCGCGGACCGAGAGTCCCTGCGCCACGGCCTCACGCGCCAGGTTCGTCACGATTCTGGGATCCTCGAGGGCGAGTAACGCGCGCGCGTGACCAACGGAGAGGTGTCCTTCGTGCAGCATCTGCAGCACGACTTCGGGAAGCTTGAGGAGTCGCAACGCATTCGCGACGGTCGAGCGGTCGCGGCCCACGGCGTCGGCGACATCCTGCTGCGCCAGCTTGAATTCCGCGATCAGCCGCTCGTAGCCGCGCGCTTCATCAACGGGCGAGAGGTCGTCGCGTTGCAGGTTCTCGATCAGCGCGAGGGTCAGCAGCGTCCTGTCATCGGCGTCACGCTGCACCGCTGGGATCCGCTCCCAGCCGAGCTGTTGGCACGCCCGTAGCCGGCGCTCGCCGGCGATCAGCTCATATCCCCCGTTCGTACGGCGCACGACGACCGGCTGGAGGAGGCCGGCTTGTTTGATCGACGACACCAGTTCTTCGAGCGCCGCCGGATCAACTGTTCTTCGCGGTTGGAAGGGATTTGGCTTGATGTCCTGAATGGGAAGCTCGACGAGGCTCCCTTCGCGCTCCGCTTCCTCGCGCGTCGGCCCTAAGAGAGCCTCGAGCCCCCGGCCCAGGCGGCGTCTTCCTGCGGCGGTTTCCGTCATGCGGGCACCTCCGGCAGCGGTTCAATTGCGGGGAGGCTGGGCGAGGGTGGCGCGCTCTGCTCGACGCGGCGAATCAGCTCTTGCGCGACGGCCAGATAGCTCTTCGCCCCCACCGATTGCACGTCATACAGCACGATCGGCTTCCCGAAGCTCGGCGCTTCGGCCAGCCGTACGTTTCTCGGGATTGTGACGCTGAACATGCGGCCCCCGAAGTATTCCATCGCTTCTTCGGCGACCTGCTTCGAGAGGTTCAGTCGCGCATCGTACATCGTCAGCAGCACACCCTCGATCGCGAGCGCCGGATTGAAATTCCGCTGCACCAGCTTCACGGTATTGAGCAGCTGAGAGAGCCCTTCGAGCGCGTAGTACTCGCACTGGATCGGGATGATGACGCTGTCTGCTGCCGTCAGCATGTTGAGCGTGAGCAGCCCGAGCGACGGTGGGCAGTCGATGATGACGTAGCCGTAGTCTTCGCGCACGTCGCGCAGCGCCTCGCGCATGCGCGTCTCCCGCGATCGCTGATTGACCAGCTCCAGCTCGGCGCCGACGAGGTCCTGCGTCGCGGGGATGACGTCGAGATAGGGAAAGTGGACGTGAGGGAATCGCGATTGCGCGAGCGCGGCGCCATCGATGAGCGACTCGTACAGCGAGTGACGAATGCGATCGCGCTCGATGCCGACGCCGCTCGTGGAGTTGCCTTGCGGATCCGCATCGACGAGCAGCGTTTTCCGCTCGGCGGTCGCGAGGGAGGCCGCGAGGTTCACAGCGGTCGTCGTTTTGCCGACGCCGCCTTTTTGGTTCGCGATGGCGATTACACGAGACATGTCTATGTTATTGTATTACAAGTGTTTATATAACTCAAGAAGTTCGCGAGGTCCAATATACGCTCGTTTCACGTGAAACGAAAGAGCCTAAGTTTCACGTGAAACAGCAACATTCCAGGTTTACGCCACCCGTCGGCGCCAGCGCGTCGTCTCAAGAACCAGGTTGTGAAGGTCGCTCGGTGTCACGCCAGGCACCCGGGCGGCCTGCGCCAGCGAGGTGGGTCGCACGCGATCGAGCTTCTGGCGTGCCTCCGTCGCTAGCGTCCGCAGTTCGAGGTAGGGCAGGTCAGTTGGGAGCGCGAACGATGCCAACTCCGCCAGTCGCTGCGCGGCATCGCGCTCACGCGCGAGATAGCCGTCGTACTTGATCTCGATCTCCGCGGCGAGCACGGCCTCTGGAGGCACAGCGCCGGCCGCTCCGACGGCGGCGAGCAATGCACCGAGTGCCACACCGGGACGCTTCGCCACGGTAGCGATCCGCTCCGGTTCCTTCAACGTCGCTCCGGTTGCGGCCAGCGCCTCCGAGGCCTGCTCGGGCGTAATCGATCTCTCTCGAGCCAATTCCATAATCGAGACTTCAGTCTCCAGACGCCGCTCTGCCGCCCGCAGCTCGACGTCGCTCAACAGGCCGAGTCGCTCTGCGAGCGGGAGCAGCCGACGCAGGGCGTTGTCCTGGCGCAGCAGCAGCCGAAACTCGGAGCGCGACGTGAACAAGCGGTAGGGCTCATCGACTCCACGGGTCACGAGATCGTCGACGAGAACCCCGATGTACGCGTCGTCGCGACCGAGCACCACCGGCTCGGCCCCCCGGATCCGGCGCACCGCATTGATGCCGGCGACGACACCCTGGCCGGCAGCCTCTTCGTAGCCGGTCGTGCCGTTTATCTGCCCCGCAAAGAACAGATGCTCGACGGCCTTTACCTCGAGCCACGGCGTGAGCTGCGTCGGCGGATAGTAGTCGTATTCGATCGCATACCCGGGTCGAGTCATCTTCGCGTGCTCGAGACCGGGGACCGCGTGCAGAAACTCGAGCTGGACCGCGACCGGCAGGGAAGTGGAGAGCCCATTGACGTACAGCTCGGTCGTGTCGAGACCCTCCGGCTCGAGAAAAATCTGATGCCGGGGAGCGGCCGGGAACTTCACGATCTTGTCCTCGACGGACGGGCAATAGCGCGGGCCTCGTCCGCTGATCGCGCCGCCGTAGAGTGCCGACTCCTTCAGGTGCTGCTGGATGATTTCCTTTACCTCTGCGCCGGCCCACGTAATCCAGCATGGAAGTTGACGGGGCCGCTCAACGCGCTCGTGGAATGAGAAACGAAATTCGTCGCCGTCTCCATCCTGGCGCTCGACTTTGTCCCAATCGACCGATCGGCCATCCACTCGCGGCGGCGTTCCGGTCTTGAAGCGCGCGACTGTAAGCCCAATGTTCTCAATGACTTGCGCCATCTGGACCGAGGGCGGATCACCGGCGCGCCCAGCAGGAATCTGCGTATCAGTGCCGAGGTGAATGCGGCCACGGAGGAACGTCCCGGCGGTGATGATGACAGCGCGAGCGCTGAAGCGACGGCCGTCGCTCGTCTCGACTCCGGTGATCCGCGTGCCGCGGTCGTCGAAGAGCAGATTTGTGACCATGCCTTGCGTGAGCTCGAGAAGAGGGAATTGCTCGAGCAGGTGGCGGACGGCGCGGCGATAGAGCGTGCGATCGCACTGAGCGCGCGGAGCCCACACAGCGGGGCCCTTCGAGCGATTCAGCATGCGGAATTGGATCGTGGCGCGATCGGCGGCGCGGCCCATCAGGCCGCCAAGGGCGTCGACTTCGCGGACCACGGTACCCTTCGCGATCCCGCCGATAGCGGGATTGCAGGACATCTGGCCAATCGTTTCGAGGTTGGAGGTAAGCAGCAACGTGCGGGCGGAGAGCCGCGCGGAGATGGCAGCAGCCTCCGTTCCGGCGTGGCCACCACCAACGACGATAACGTCACAGTCGAAAGACATGCGGGAGAAACTACTTAGCTAGGACCTGCAAAGGCTAGACGTACAGACGCAACCGCGGTAAACAGTCAACGGGTTTTGGGACGATCTGCCGTCTGGCTAATCTTCCGAAGCAACCCAAACAGCGTCTTGCTTGTCTCGGTTGCCAGCGCTTCAAGCCGTCCATACTCGGCTGGCCGCAGGTAGCCGATGTCGCGCGCCATGGTGAGCGCCGTCTGTACTTCGGCGAGTGATCCCCACGCGGTGTCGAGAAACTTTCGATAGTCTCTGGTGCCTTTGCGTGTCGAACCTTCGGCGATGTTCAGCGGGACGCTATAGGAGGCCCTGCGAAGCTGATCGGCCAGTCGCTCTTGCTCGAAGTCAGGAAACCGCTGGGCCGCCTTCGAGCATTCGACGGCAAGCCTCTCGGCATGTTGCCACGCCTTTAATGTGTGATGATTCGGCACGTCAGGAGGATAAGCAGCGACCGCAGAATCATCGAATCATTTTATCTCATCCCGTATCCCGTTTACTCAAGCCCGCGGTGCGTCTGTAGCCTAGCCTTTGCATGTCCTCCGGGGTTGTCAGGCCCTGACCCACCTAACGAGTTCCTTCATGGTCGGCCGTTTCCCCGTCATCAGTATCCCCACTCGATAAATCCTCGCGGCGATCCATGTAATCGCCACAATCCCAATCAGCAGCATCGCCAGCGATGCTCCCAATTCGCCGGCTCCCATACTGCCCGCCGTCCAGCGGACTGGCGTCGCGATCGGTGACGTAAAGGGCACAATCGACAGCGTTCGCGAGAACGTCGAGCTCGGATCGTTCGTGAGTCCGATGATCGAGAAATACGAGATCATCAGCAAGTAGGTCACGGGCTGCTGCGCCTGGCGCGCCTCCTGCTCATTGCTGGACATCGCGCCGACCGCCGCGAACATCGCCGAGTAGAGGAGGAACCCGCCGAGGAAGAACGCCATGAACACAGCGAGCGTCGCAAAGGGGATATGCGGCAGCTTCATGCCTGCTGCCGCAGAAGCATCCGCGCCCAGGGCACGGGCAATGGGTACGCGCAGGCTGATAAGCAGTCGCGCGGAGACGCCCCAGATGAGGAACTGGAAGAAGGACACCGCGCCCGCCCCGGCGACTTTCCCAAGCATCAATTGAAACGGCCGCAGTGACGATACGAGCACCTCGACAATCCGTGTGGTTTTCTCCTCCAGCACCGAGCTCATGACGTTCACACCATACAGCAGGATCGCCATGAACAGCAGCACGGCCATGACATACGCGAGGACGAACGACTCCCCCGCACTCTCCTTGGTCGTTCGCCCCCGCGCGATCTTCGTCTGGTCGAGCGTAATCCTGATTCCCTGCGCCCAATCAACGACGGCGGGATTTACGCCTCTTGTCTCGAGCCTCACCTTCACGGCCACCTTGTTGAGTGCCCGCTCCAGCCCTTCAACCGTCTGAAGTGACAAGTTCGAAGCTCGGTATTCGGCCTTGCCGGTCTCAGTCAGATCATTCGAAATGATCAGGAAACCGTTCAACTGCTTGGATTCCACGAGACGAGTCAGGGAATCGACGACACGCGGACCGGCAGGCACACGCGTCACCCGGAAGTTTGGGCTCGCCGCCAACGCCTCGGTGACCCGCTGCCCAAACGCCGAGGTCGTGCTATCTACGACGGCGATATCCCGCACTCCGCCGCCCACGGACTGCATGATCTGGTAGACGATGACGCCACCGAACAGGACCGGTCCCAGGATCGCCGAGATCCAAAACCACCTGGTGCGCACGCGCTCCACGAATTCGCGCCGGATGACGGCCCAGACTTTATGCACCGGCGCCAACTCTTTGGGCGGTCGTGGCTGGAATGGCGGCTGCCGTCGCCGCCTCCGGACCCACGAGGTCGACGAAAATCTTGTGAAGGGAAGGGCTCGCCAGCTCAAACCGCGCCAGACGCGCGCCCGACTCGACCAGTCCGCGCAGGATCTCCTGGGGGTCGGCGCCGCTCGCCAGCTCAAGCTCGGCCTGCTGGCCGAAATCCTGAATCTTTGCCACGAGCCGGCGGTCTGCGAAAATCCGTTGCGCTCCGCCCTGGCTGCCGTCGAACGCAACGATCAGGTGCTGGCCCCCATGCGTGCGTTTCACTTCGGCCAGTGTGCCGTCGATGAGCTTCTTGCCACGCGCGATAATGCACAGCCGATCGCACAACTGTTCGGCGTGCTCCATGATGTGCGTGGAGAAGAGCACGGTCTTGCCACGCCGGCGGTAATCGACCACGGTATCGCGCAACACCTGCGAATTCACGGGATCGAGACCGGAGAACGGCTCGTCGAGAATCACGAGCTCCGGGTCATGCAACATCGTCGAAATGAACTGCACCTTCTGTTGCATGCCCTTGGAGAGATCGGACACTTTGCGTAAACGCCAATCGCTGAGCCCCAGGCGCTCCAACCACTCGAGCGCCTTGATGCGCGCCGCTCGGCGCGACACTCCCTTCGCCTCGGCCAGAAATACCAGGACGTCGATGACGCGCATGCGCGGATAGAGCCCGCGCTCCTCAGGCAGATATCCAATCCGCGCCGAGTGCGTGCGCCCACCACCCACCTGACCAAACAGGCGCACCGAGCCCTCATCGGGTTCGTAGATGTCCAGGATCATGCGCAACGTGGTT
>Ga0209283_10002323_pt1 | contig 10603 bp, 9 predicted proteins | sample CZO8metaG_2_FD_188354 | JGI IMG/M metagenome (GOLD analysis project Ga0209283, IMG submission 188354) | Vadose zone soil microbial communities from the Eel River Critical Zone Observatory, Northern California, USA - CZOApr15con2H1.8 metaG... | ecosystem: Environmental > Terrestrial > Soil >...
GGCAGGTTTTGGTTACCTGATCGGTGAAGATATCGCGGCGCAGATTCTGCCGGTGATCGGGAAATCGATCCATCTTCCACTCGGCAACCAGATTAACAACTTGCTCTTTACCACGAACATCAATGCATTCTATGCCGATACCCTGCCGACCGCCCTGGCCAGGGGGCTGGATCAACTGGATGGCGTGATTGCCTGTAACCCGTTGAACAAGGGGTGCGTACCCGTGAACGCGGGGCAGGCATTGGTAGTGGTCTTGATCTGGGCACTGGTGCTAGGTGGTGTCTCGACCTATATGTTTATTAAGCGAGATGTGTTGCAGTAGTTTGGATGTTCCCATCAACAAGCGCCCGCATTGTTGCGCTTTTTGATGGGAACATCCAAACTGTTTTTTACGAACTGACCGTTACTACTACTTTTTCTTGCAGCATATTGCCTGCGAAGCTGGTATCGTTACAGTTGCTGCATGCAGTGACAAAGGCAGTGAAGAGATGTGCCCACACAGGTTCATGCATATAAATTTCTTCGGGATGACATTGGGCTGCCAGCACAAAGTGTTTCTCTGGAACCTCCAGTAACTCCGCCACGCCGTCCCCGGCGCGTCCACTGATACGCACGCCCTTGCCGGGTGCTTTTACCGCCTGGTGGTGGAGGCTATTCACCCGGAGTTCGCGTACCCCAAAAATCTCCTCCATCTGACTGCCCGCTTCGACATACACACTGTGGATGAGCGTGTGACGAGGCAACTCGCGTTTGCAGTGCTCTATACTACTGGGATATTGTTGGCCCAGGTCTTGATAGAGGCTGCCGCCCAGAACTACGTTCAAGAGTTGCATACCACGACAGACGCCAAGGATGGGTATATTTTCTTGCAAGGCCCAGCGAGCCAATGCTAATTCTAGTGCATCAAGCTGGTGGTCAACTTCACCCAACAATGGATGAGGTTCTTCACCATAGTACACAGGTTGGATATCAACGCCGCCGGAAAACAATATACCATCCAGGCGTGCTAAGAGAGGTTCAAGGGTTTCGAGATCGTTAACCATGGGAATTAGAACAGGCACGCCGCCAGCGGACTCTATGGCGTGTACATAAGCTCGATTAGTGCAATAGATGGGACGACCAGACCCTTCGCGGTAGTCGGCCTGGCTGGGAATACCAATAAGCGGACGCATACAAGTTACTCCTTCAAACAAACAATCAAAAATGAGTTCAGTAGTATAGTGTGTCATGTAATAAAAAAAACGGAACGCTTACTGAGTGCGTTCCGTTTAAGGTAAAAGTCTACTCAATAGACGAAGCGCCTCACCATAAAACCAAATCCAAGAAGCTCCAGCCAAAACTGGAGCCGGGTAATCACGAGGAATGGTTCTGGGTTGGCGTATTGTCGCTTCACGTATGTTCCTCAATGCATCTACCATGTTATGGTGTCGTTATATATCTATCATACAAGTGTTGTCAAGGGTTTCAGGGCTTCGGATTTACGCTTAATTCCCGAAAAAGACATCCCACCACTCTTGCCAGTAGCTCTGTTGTACAGGGGGTGAACTGTGATGAGGCATTGCCGATTGTCCTTGAGTGTTCGCGCTAATGATCAGTACGGGATATTCTCCAGGGCGAATATAGCCAAGCCTTTGGCGGGCTTCGCTTTCAATGACAAAAGGATTTTTGTAATAAGCGGCCTGTTTTGTCAGATAGTCATGCTGGTCCTGGAGTTGTTGAGTTTGCTGTTGCGCTACTTGTACCCGCTGCATAAGTGAGCTGTTCGACCATGCCTGAGCCAGGGAGGCAAAAAGGAGTGCCAGGCAGATTAAGCCTGTAACCCAGATGATGGTTTGCGTAAAAAGAGAGCTGCGCCTGGCTCGCCGGTGGCCTGCGGTTTCTTCCATACCCACCGCCGAGGTTACGTTCACATTTGGGCTACTGCCTCCTGGGCGTGAGGAAAACTGTGGCCTTTTTGGTTGCTGTTGCACCTGTGCTCCTTTTTATTATGCCATGTTGTAGCGCAATAAAAGACATGCCTCTTAAGTATACAGTACGGTAATCTAGCGTTTACGTCAAGCCGGGACGAGATCATAGTCTTCAATGATTAAGGAAAAAGCTGCAATGGGGGTGATTTTCGGCCCGAAAATCACCCCCATTGCAGCTTTTTCCTTAATCATTGGTGGCTTTCTAGCGGGCGTGTAGGATGAGCAACCCCATCAAATCGAAACCAATCAGCGTCAAAGCTAACACAAGGCTGGCATAGATGATGCTGCGCTGCCAGGCAGTTTCGAACAAAGCTGGCAGCCTCTTCATACTCACCTGTGAAGCAGGTAGGACGGGCTGGCTCTTTGTGCCTGATTGCGTCAATGACTTAGTCAACTGTCCTCGTTGTACCCGGTCTGGGTCTGTAAGAGGACCACTCACGATGCTCAGTTGTCTATTTACAGCTATCAGGCGATCACTAATTGCCATTTCAAATGAGGTATGCAGTTCTTCCTCGTTGAGCGGCTGGTATGCTGGTACCGTAGTAATCTCTGGCATAGTTGCAAACCGATCCTCAACCATGGAAGCCATGGAGACGCCGCAAGTGTGAAGCTCTGATTCGGCTATTAGACATTGTGTATACATGATTTGCAACTCCTTCCTGATTAACTATTCTTTATACGCATCAGCATAACGGAATTTGGACACGAAAGCATGGGTCATTTGACATATTTTGCTTTCCTAAGCAAAGTCTAACGTAGGCTGCTTCTATTTTAATGATGCAAAAAGGGATTTTTTGCTATATTGACGCTTATCATACAAGGCCATGAATATACTGGACTCACAAGCATATTTCACTGAAGGAGCCTATGTATGCTATCGGCCAGTGCTACCGATTTGACTGAATTTACCGTTCCGCCGCGGACTATAAGAAATTTGAATAGCTATCTCGACCATATCTGGCACCAGTATTTTTCCGATGTCCCATGTGTGAACAATGTAGAGATTGCGTATCGTCAACCGTGGAAAAGCCGTCTTGGCTTGATCCGCCTGTCGGTGGACAATACGACCTCATTCATTGGCATAAATGCGCTGCTCCAGCACCAGGAAGTGCCAGAGTATCTCTTAATTACGACCGTCGCGCACGAACTGACTCACTACGCTCATGGTTTTGGTTCGCCTTTGCCTCGTCTCTATAAGCATCCCCACGCCAATAATGTGGTAAATCGCGAACTTGAGCGGCGTGGACTAGGAGAATATGTACATCTAAGTGATGAATGGATTGACAAACAATGGTTTCCATTTTATGATAAAGAACGGAAGTCCGGTTGGCCAGGTATTGCCGGTGCTCATTATCCAACAACACATCGCCGCCATAGACCAGAATGCTGAGATGAAACAGGATAAATCACAATAACCTGGATGTATACTGGAAAATCCCTTGACATCTTTTTGTACCTGTGGTATATTCATGCTAGCTTCAGAGGTATGTACTGCACCATCCAATAGTCCCGTCGCGCTGGTTTCTATTTGTATGTTGATGTATCGTACTGTACACTGTCGTAGACGCATTGGCCGACACCTCTTGCATTTCCCAAGAACATAGCATCGTTGTCACCACAAGTCTTTGAAGGTTTTTCCCAAAAAGTACCTATTCGTAGGTCACAAAAGTAATTTTTCCCACCATACCACCAGGTTCATCGCAGAAAGGAGAATGGGCGTGTTATTCCCCAAGGATTTGCAGCCGCATTTGGGGAATGATGAAGGCCGCCCTACACAACGTGAATATAGCTGAGTTAGAAACAAAAACGATAACGGAGCTACGCGACATCGCTCGTGACCTCGAACTCTCCGGTTATACCGCCCTCAAAAAACAAGACCTCGTCTTCCGCCTTCTTCAAGCCAATACAGAACAGCAAGGGAACATTTTTAGTGCCGGTGTATTGGAAATCGTGGAAGATGGCTTCGGGTTCCTCAGACAGGAACGCTTCCTACCGGGCAACATGGATGTCTATGTCTCACAGTCACAAATTCGCCGTTTTGGCCTACGGACTGGCGACATGGTTTCCGGCCAGGTCCGCCCTCCTAAGGATAACGAAAAGTACTATGGTCTATTGCGTGTGGAAGCCATTAACGGTGTAGACCCTGAAATTGCCAAACGTCGTCCCCACTTTGATGTTTTAACCCCCATATTCCCCCAACAGATGTTTAACCTGGAAACAGGCCCGTCGAATATCTCCGGTCGAATCATTAACCTGGTAGCTCCCATTGGACGTGGACAGCGTGGTTTGATCGTCTCGCCTCCCAAAGCTGGTAAAACGATGCTCCTCAAGTCCATCGCCAACTCCATTACTGAAAACTACAATGACGCCCATTTGATGATTGCTCTGATTGGCGAGCGACCAGAAGAAGTCACAGATATGAAACGCTCTGTACGTGCGGAAGTGATCAGTTCAACATTTGATGAGCCAACCGAGGCCCATACCCGTGTAGCCGAGATGGTGCTGGAACGGGCCAAACGCCTGGTTGAAGGTGGACGCGACGTGGTGGTGCTGCTGGATAGTATTACGCGCTTGAGCCGTGCCTATAACCTGGCGGTGCAGCCAAGTGGACGTACCCTCTCCGGCGGTCTTGATCCGAGCGCGTTGTTCCCTCCCAAACGCTTCTTTGGAGCAGCCCGTAAGATTGAAGAGGGCGGCAGTTTGACCGTTATCGCCACCGCCCTGGTCGATACTGGCAGCCGTATGGATGATGTAATCTACGAAGAATTTAAGGGTACCGGTAACATGGAACTGGTACTGAACCGCAAACTCGCGGAACGCCGCGTCTTCCCTGCCATCGACATTTCCCTCTCAAGCACTCGCCGCGAAGAACTGCTCCTCGACGACAAGACGCTTCGCGCCGTCGTCGTTATGCGCCGCATGTTCTCAACGCTGGCCGATCAGCGTGGCCTGGAGGCAATGGAGGCATTGTTGCAGCACATGTCCAAGACCAGCAACAATATGGAGTTTTTGGCAACGCTCAACAAGAGCATTTTGTAATAGCAATACTTGACGTAAGGAATACATGTACATGGGACGACTTGAAGGGCGTGTAGCCTTTGTCACAGGAGCGGGTAGAGGCATTGGAGCCGCGACGGCCCTGCGCATGGCCGAAGAGGGGGCTCGTGTTGTGCTGGCTGACATCGATACAGAGGGCTGTAAACAGGTATCGGCAGATGTCAGTAAACTGGGCTCAGAGAGCCTTGTGCTATCCTGCGATGTGGCCGATAGTGCCATAGTGCAGGATGCCATGGATCAGGCGGCGAGCCACTTCGGGCGACTGGACATTCTGGTCAATAATGCCGGTGTCGTACGTGACAACCTGATCTATAAGATGTCGGAAGACGACTGGAATACTGTCATGAATGTCCATCTCAAAGGAGCCTTTCTCTGTAGTCGTGCCGCACAGAAATACATGGTACAACAGAAATACGGACGTATCGTCTCCCTCTCCTCAACTTCCGCGCTGGGCAATCGAGGGCAAGCAAACTACTCCACCGCCAAGGCAGGCTTGCAGGGGTTGACGCGCACCCTGGCTGTTGAGCTTGGTCAATTTGGTATCACCGTCAATGCCGTCGCTCCCGGCTTTATCGATACTGAAATGACCCGCGCCACGGCACGTCGCCAGGGCATCGATCCAGAGCAAAGAATTGCGGAGGCTTCAAAGATCATACCGGTACGTCGTGTTGGACAGCCACGCGATGTCGCTAATGTTATCTGCTTCCTCTGTTCGGATGAGGCCGGTTTTGTCAGCGGCCAGATTATCTACGTGGCTGGTGGCCCGCGCGGCTAATAGGGAAAGGGGAAATATGCATCCCTCAGAACGCCGCCAGGCAATCATCGTTCTTGATTTTGGCTCTCAATATAGTCGGCTGATCACTCGCCGCGTGCGTGAATGCCAGGTTTACAGCGAACTTGTGCCAGCATCTACCACCCTTGCACAACTCCAGCAGAATCCGCACCTTGATATCAAGGGCTTCGTTCTTTCTGGTGGTCCTTCGAGCGTCTACGACGAACAGGCTCCCTCCTGTGATCCGGCTATCCTGCAAAGTGGTCTACCCGTACTGGGTATCTGCTATGGGATGCAACTGCTGGCTCAGCAACTGGGTGGACATGTTGCCCATACTGCTGGACAGCACGAATATGGACCGGCCACTATTGAAGTATTGGCCGATGCTGTACATGAGAAACAGGCCTTCCGTATTTTTGAGGGTATCGATATCTCTCCTGCGCAGACCGAACAACTCAACCAGCGACCCAGGCCAGAGAGCGCGGAAGTACCACTGCGTTTACCTGTATGGATGAGCCATGGCGATAGTGTAGATACGCTGCCTGCTGGTTTTGTAGTGCTTGCCTCTACAGAAAGTGCTGCGGTGGCAGCCATTGCCAGTCGCCAGGGATTGGTCGGACTACAATTCCACCCCGAAGTGACCCATACGCCGCAGGGGAAGGAGATTATTCGCAACTTCCTCTTTCGCATCTGTGGCTGTACCCCAGCCTGGACTGCCAGCTCTGCCATTGAAGAGGCTGTTGAGCAGATACGCCAGCGCGTGGGACAGGAACGGGTGATGTGTGGACTCTCAGGCGGGGTAGACTCCGCGGTCGCGGCCTTACTGGTACACAAGGCGATTGGAAACCAGCTTACCTGTGTCTTCGTCGATACCGGCTGTTTGCGTGCCGGTGAGCGAGAACAGGTCGTCGATACATTCGGCAGCCACCTGCACATCCCGCTCGTCGTTGTCGATGCCCGCCAGCGTTTCCTGGCGCGGCTTGCCGGTGTGATTGATCCAGAGCAGAAGCGTAAGATTATTGGCGAGGAGTTTATTCGTGTCTTTGAAGAAGAGGCCCTGCGGTTAGAGCAGCAGGGTGGGCCCATTGCCTTTCTGGCACAGGGCACCCTTTATCCTGACGTGATCGAGAGCACCAGCCATGACACTGCCTCCACCGCGACACGCATCAAGACGCATCACAACGTTGGTGGTTTGCCGCAAGACATGTCGCTCAAGCTGGTTGAACCCCTGCGCATGCTTTTCAAAGACGAGGTACGCGAGATAGGTCTGGCCCTGGGATTGCCCGAAGAGTGGGTGTGGCGGCATCCCTTCCCTGGCCCTGGCCTGGCCATTCGCGTTATCGGGGCGGTTGATGAAACCCGACTGGCGATATTGCGAGCCGCCGACGCGATTGTTATCGAGGAGATTCGCCGTGCGGGTGTCTACCGCGACCTGGGACAGGCCTTTGCCGTGTTGACGCCTTTGCAGAGTGTAGGAGTGATGGGCGATGGACGTACCTATGCCAATGTGGTGGCGGTGCGTGCGGTTACTACCGGCGACTTTATGACGGCGGACTGGGCGCGACTGGCACCAGACCTGCTGGCTCGTATCTCCAACCGCATCGTCAACGAGGTGCCTGGAGTGAACCGCGTCGTGTATGATATCACCTCCAAGCCTCCTGCCACTATTGAGTGGGAATAGCGATCTGAGATGATAGAATTCGAGATATTGGCTCGCGGTCTCTACCGGCCTGACCAGCTCGAGATCTTCTATGATCCTTCGCTGCGAATGCCTACCACGCCGACCATCCAGGCCTGGATGGATACGCTCTGGCAAGAGAAACTGGCAATGGCACGAAGGCAGGGCTTTCCCCTGTATGACTCCCAGCTATTTCGCCTGGTCAGTGCCGAAGCACAAGCAGGCGGATGCTTGCGTATTGTATTGGGCAGTACCAGCTACAAGCAATATACCACGACGCGAGTACCTGAGTTCGCGCAAGGGCGTTCCCGTCACGAGTTAAGCAACGCGCTTGCGGTCTGCTCTGTCGTCGAAACAACCAATGGATATATGCTGTACGAGAAGCGGCAGAAGGTAGCTGTTCATGCTGGTCGCTACCATGTGATTGCTGGCTTTTTTGAGCGCGATCGCGATGTGGATACAGCAAAACGACCAGACCCTTTTTCGGCAATGCGCCGCGAGATTCGCGAGGAGACGGGGATACTGTACACGGATATTCGCGAGCAGTTTTGCCTCGGTGCAGTCTATGATGTCATGTCGCCCCACGGTGAACTGTGCTTTCTGACTCGCCTGAATATCTCGCTGGCAGAGGTACGTCAAAGAGTACCTGAAGACAACGAAATTCAACAACTGCTTTCACTGTATGTAACGAAAGAGAGCTTACGTGAGTTCGTGTTGAAGAATCATGGCAATATTTCGGCTACCGGTGAACCCAATCTACTGATGTATGGCGCGGTGAGATTTGGGGAGGAGTGGTTTGAGGAGGTGATGGAAGGTATAGCATAAGAGCAGGGCGAGGACAAGCCATCGCCCCTACTATGCCTACGAAGCCGCCCCCCAAGCCGATCGTCCATAGTAGGGGCGATGGCTTGTCCTCGCCCTGGATGAGGGATATGCTTTGTGCTCGCCCTCTCAAACGATAAACGCCCCCTGATTCAAAATACCCTCCGGGTCCCAGCGTGCCTTCAATTTGCGCATCAAATCAATTGCCTGTGGCTGATACCCCCACCTATCTATACTGCCCTGCCATGCTGCTGGCATATCTATCACTACAGCATATCCTTCTAAGGCCAATGCAGGCTGGCGTAGCTTCTTTAGCCAGGCTCTTTGCTCTTTCGCCTCATCATCTCCATTGCCTGGTTTCTTGATAGCATAGACGAATCCGTTGGCCATGTCCGCAAGAAATGCCCGCTCGTTCAGCGTCATGGCCTGGTCATTCACATATGCCGCTATGTCTTTAGGGGCCACCCCTGCACGCACTTTTACGCTGTTGGGGAAATTTCCCAGGAACCTGGCCCAGATATCGGTACCTGAATGCCCTTCAAGCTCAATCGGTGCGGGGCCTCCCACGGCTCTCAAGGTCTGACGTACCTGTTCGAGTTCAGCCTGCACATCTTCTGGAACGCCCTCAGCTGTGTAGGCCAGCATGTAAGGACTGGAAGATACTCCTGGTATGTCGCAGTCCTTGCAAAGTACGATCGCGGAGGCAACCAGGGCTAACGGTAGTAACTTTCTCGTCCAGGTCAGCCCATACCTCAAGTTCTCAACTGGTACGATTAAGGTGCGTTGTGTGCGTGGCTGCACGACAAGTTTGAGGGTCACATCTGTGATCAATCCCAGGGTGCCGTGCGAGCCGATAAAAAGCTTGGTCAGGTCGTAACCGGCCACATTTTTTATCACGGGTCGTCCCAGGCGGAGCACTCGCCCGTCAGCCAGTGCGACCGTGGCACATAACACCAGGTCGCGTATTGAACCATAGCGCATACGCAGGGGCGCGTTTATATTGGCGGCAACCAGTCCACCGATAGTCGCTTCGGGCCAGGGAGTAGCCAGGGGTACTTGCCTGCGTTCGGATGCCAGAAAAGCCTGAATTTCTGTAAGGGTTGTGCCCGCACCAACGGTCACATATAAATCGTTCGGGGCGTAGGTTTTGATTCCCTTCAACGCTGCTGTGCTGAGTATAGTAGTAGCAGTATCTTTTGCCGGTACTTCCAGGGAGTTGCTGATATAGACGCTGCGATGAGCCTTTGTCGCGGATGACAGTGCTTCGGCTGCCTCCTGTGCGGATGAGGGTGAGAGGAGACCGTGTCCCGTAGGGGCGAGGGTTGGGTTGAGGGTGGCGGGGACGCTTGCGTCGCCCTCGTCCTGTTCCCCAACGGAATGCCCCACTTCTCCAGGGCGACGCAAGCGTCCCCACCCCTCATCCACTCCACTCCCGCCCCTACGAGTACCCAGGGCGGCATCTCCTGTCGGTAAAGGAAAGACTTTGCCGGGATTGAGTAAGTTGTTGGGGTCGAAGGTTTGCTTTATGTCCCACAGGGCTGCCAATTCGGCATCATTAAACATCAAGGGCATGTATTGTCTTTTTTCAATGCCTATGCCGTGTTCGCCGCTGATGCTTCCTTCTTTGCCCACAGCCAGCTCGACCATCTCCCGGCCTGCCCGGTGTACCCGCTCTATCAGGTGTGTGTCTTCGGGGTTTGGTATCATGATCAGTGGATGCAAATTGCCGTCTCCGGCGTGAAAAACGTAGCCCACGCGCAGATCATAGCGGTCGCAGATTTGATTGACCTCAAACAGCATTTCTGTCAGGCGGCTGCGCGGCACGGTGATGTCTACGGTATAATAGGCCGGTGCCAGGCGTGTGATGGCACCAGCCGCGCTCTTGCGTGCAAACCAGATCTGGTTGCGCTCCTCGGCAGTGCTTGCGATGCGCAGGTCGCGCCCTCCGTGCGTTTGTAAGATATGGACTACTTCTGCTATTTGCGAATCCAGGCTGGCAGGATAGCCATCCACTTCGATAATCAGAATCGCCTGCGCATCAGTTGGTAGCCCGGCATGAGCAAAGGGTTCGACGATGCGGATGATTTTCTGATCCATCATCTCCATTGTCGCTGGAACAAGCCCTGCCGCGATGATGGCTGACACGGCTATACCTGCCTGCTCAACGGAGTCGAACACCGCCAGCATGGTTTTGACCGCCGGTGGATTGCGAACTAACCGCACCGCAATAGTGGTCATGAGGGCCAGCATACCCTCGCTGCCGGTAATCAGGCCGCAAAGATCGTATGCTGGGTAGTCCAGGGCGCG
>Ga0209283_10002324_pt1 | contig 10602 bp, 8 predicted proteins | sample CZO8metaG_2_FD_188354 | JGI IMG/M metagenome (GOLD analysis project Ga0209283, IMG submission 188354) | Vadose zone soil microbial communities from the Eel River Critical Zone Observatory, Northern California, USA - CZOApr15con2H1.8 metaG... | ecosystem: Environmental > Terrestrial > Soil >...
GGAGGCAGGCAAGCTGGGAGGTGTCACCATCCGACAGGTCTATGGGAATTGGGCAGCACCATGTATGCAATCATGGAAAAAACACTTGACTCACTATGCCTTGGAGCCAATGGGAAACCGCCCTGGTCACAATGCAACTGACATCGCCCTCGTGATTGGAGCAATGGACCAGCTCTATCGCGGCATCAGGCATTTTTGTTTGGTTGCTGGTGATAGCGACTACGTTCCATTGGTTTCCCGACTTCGCCAAGATGGATGTACGGTCATGGTGATTGGAACATCTGCCGTATCCAGTGCTTTGAAAAAAGCAAGCAGCGTGTTTCTATCTACAGACCAATTGCTCCCGCAAGCATCATCACGGCCTTCCTCTTCGCAAGCCATTGTTCCCCCACCACCGTCAGAACTTTCCACCCTGCTCACGAAGGCGTATCATGTCGCCACACAGAAGAGTAAGACTGAATGGGTTCCCCTTTCCGCATTGGGATTAGCATTGAGACAACTCAATCCTAATTTTCAAGTGACATATGGTAAGCAGAGGCTCTCCACCTTGATAAAACAGTACTCCACTCTTTTTGAGATACGGCATCGCAAAAGCGGCAATGGTCAAGTTGGAGAAGTACGATTACGCGTAACACATCTGTAGAACTCCACGTGATGTGGAAGGACGGCCGCAGAACCGTTTGAGATCGCGCTCTGTTAGAAAGGAAATGAAACGATGACGTTCCTCACGACGTTTGGCATTACTCCAACGCATCGCGGGAATACCGTGGCTCCGCGTGAATTGGCACTCTCGGACCTGACAATGGTCGTGCCAGTGAAAAACAATCAGACAGGCGTAACGCGCCTGCTCGAGGCTTGTCTGAGGGTGTTTGCCCCGAATCGCTTCCCGGCGGAGATCTTGCTGGTAGACAATCTCTCCCACCCTCCCGTGGAGGTTCCTGCTCACCTTGCCTCTTCCTTGCCCGTCCGTATCCTGGTCTGTGCGCGACCAGGCGCGGCTGCCGCTCGCAACCTTGGGGCACGGCAGGCGCAAACCCAATGGATCTTATTCCTGGACAGTGATTGCCTCCCGACGCCAGGACTCATAGACGGGTATCGGCAAGCCATGAATGGGGCCTTTGCGTATGCCGGGAGGGTGCAAGCAGAGCGAAGTGATCTAGTTTCTCGATACTATGACGCCCAGAGCATCTTGAATCCACCGCCCCTGTGGGACAACGGCGAGGAACGACCAGCCTACCTGATTACCGCCAACGCGCTCGTCTGGAGGGAAGCTCTGGCACAAATCGGTGGATTGGACGAGCGGTTTCCCTCAGCTGGAGGGGAAGATATTGACCTGGGGATCCGGCTCTGGTCGCTCGGTCCACTTGCGTATGCGCCTGCCGCCCAAGTCCTTCATACCTTCGAGCCGAATCTCCGCGCTTTTATACATCGTTTTGTGCGCTACGGACGTGGCAATCGTTTACTGAGTGCTCGCTACCAGGTAGACCTGGCTCCATATCCCTTTGTCCCACACAATCTCTCGCCAATCAACTGGCTGCTCGTCGGCCTGCAGTTTCTTGCTCTTTGGTGGGGCTATCACACGACTTGGTCTGTTCGAGGCTGGTCGGTACCGCCATCCACAACCGCCTGGTCTACGGCTCCGCTCGCAGTTGTCCCTGTACATATGGAACAACCTCCACTGCAGAACTCGCCAGAAGTGAGCATCTGAGGTTCAACAGAAACAAAAAGGGAAGAGGAGCTCATTGCATACCATTTTCTTTACCAAAGTTTTCTGGTGCACAAGTGTTCTTAATATAACCTTATATCCACCGGCTTTCCCCTCATCGAGCACATAGACAAACCTGTCTGGTACAATAGAACAGCTGTAGAATCTAGTTTTAGGAACCGTTTTTCTTCCCATTTCACCCTCGTCATTTCAACCTGATGAAGCACACTGTCTCAGTGAAACAAAGAAGCGTGTGGAAGTCAATTCATATTTCTTCTTTTTTAGAATAAGAGTCACGCAGGCAGAGCTGAACCACTTTCAGAAATCGTGGCAACACTTTCCTTGCGTCTAATAAATCACGGCAAAACTTACCTTTAGTCTTTAGCGATTCAATCCGAAGGCTAAGGCTAAGTGCGAATGGAAGCAGAACTTTGCCGTAATCGGAAGGAAGTTTTGCCGCTTTTAGTGATATGTTACGACAGAAATCGGCTTGTAGACCTTCAAACCTGAAGGAAAAACTTGCCGTAATTCCTAATTAGGAAGCAGAACATTGCCACACTTTGGTGAATATGCTACTTTAGAGCGACATCATGAGATGAACATCGGATACACACAGACGGGCGGCAGATGAGAAGAGAAAGCAGTCGAGCATGAATTTTTCCCCTGATATCAACCAATGGGACTACAATACGATCAACAGGCTTGTTACTCAGCGTGATACTGTGTAAACGTCAAGAGGATAGTGGCTCATCCTCAAAATAAGTGAGCCTGCTTGCTTGTGGCCGAGAAGATGATCAGCAAGAGGTTGAAGTGTAGATTCTAATGGAAGCGCGAATTCCGCAAAGATTCTCATGCAAACGCGAATTAAGTACACAAAGATACGGCAAACTTTCTAACGTAAGCGCGAACACGAAAGTCCTACGAGTCTCTCCTCCTTCGGTGCTGTCTCGTCATACACAGCATGAAGCATTGGCTCATCCTAGAGGTGCAAGGAGGATGCAAGTATGGCTCTCAAACGCAAACCACCAGCAGGTAACGTCAGACGTGTTGCGCCCATAGACAACAATCTGCGCTATGCTATCACCAGCAAAGCTGACCAAACAGTTCAGTGTGAATCCTTTCAGGAGCGCAAGTTGACCTTGCTGTTCGACCGTGACTCAACCGTGCAGGAGTACAGAAGTCAGCCCGAACGCTTTGCTTGGACTTCCTCTCAAGGAACCACACACACCTACGTACCGGATTTCATCGTCTGGAAGACGACCGGCGAGGTAGAAATCCATGAAGTCACCCTTACCTCTCGGCAGGAGAAGTTCAGTATTGCTGAGCGCGAAAAAGCCGCTCACGAGATCTGTCAGAAGCGAGGCTGGCGCTACGTCGTTCATACAGAAGCTACGCTGCCTGGGGCCACGGAAGAGGCGAACCTGCTGGCCTTGTATCGTTACCGACCGAGCATCTACGCGAATGCAGCCGTCACTGCCGCAATTCACCAGAGGTTGAACACAGATGAGGAGAAAGCAGCGCACATCCTGATCGCAGAACTGGCTCACGCACTTTCCCTTCCCCCACCAACAGTCATTTCTGCACTCTGCTATCTCCTTTGGCACCAGGTACTTGACACTGATCTCACATCTCGCCTGCTCTTTGTCAACGCCGCCCTCGCGCCATATGTTCAGGTCAGGCTGAACAAGAAGGAGAGACACACATGAAACGCGCTCGTCCTCTCCCGGCACCACATACCTTGCAACCAGGCTACTACATTTTCTGGCAACAACGCACCTATCAGGTGATCTCCCTCGATCCTGACAATGCTTTGCTCCTGCATGTCCAACCCTTTCCAGAAGGATCAGGGACCACCCTCAGCCTCCTCGACCTCCTCGCCATTCCCAGGACGAGCCCATCTGCGCCGCTCTTTGCGCCCACACTTGAAGTACTGCATCAACAGATAGAAGAGCGATATGGCCTCGCACAAGGCACAACGACCCATGATTTGCCAGAGAGCTATGTCATCAAGGCACGCATTGTCACCAGCGTTGTCGAAACGGTGAGAAGGTTCGTCGAGTCGGACGAGAGGCGAGCAAACGCGCGTGGCGAAGCCATCTCACACCAACAAGCGATCCGTCGCGCGCTGATCTCCGTGAACAAAACGACCATCCGTATGCAGATCAGGGGAACAAACCAGGAAATCAAGCTTCACGCAGGTCTCACAACCTACTACAAATATGAGCGCTTGTATGAGATCTCTCATGGAGACGAAGCTCAAATCGCCGCTTCCTTTCGCCGCGCCACCTTTCGTCTCCCTCGCATGCGCGCGGCGCAATTTCATTTTATCGATCTGTGCTTGCTGCTCTACTACGGCAACACGCGCAGTACGAAGACACGCGTCTACAAGCTGGCGCAAGACATTCTCGAAAAGCGAACACATGGATACTGGGTTGATCCAGAGCCGTGTGGAGCGAGCATCCCAGAAAATCTGGTGACCGAACTTCTCGATCTCAAAATCCCCATGCAGGCCATTCTGGATAATCAGGAGAAAGCTGCGTTGTTAACAGAGATTGAGATCCCTTCTCCAGCTTGGTTCTACGCCTATGCCAAGTACGTTGAGGCGCAACCGGACCAGGGTGAGACCCTGATCACACAACGACTTGGGAAGGGGATGTGGGAACAATTTCACCTGGTCTTTGACACCTTTGTGCATCATGCACAGTTCCCCCTTCAGTATGTATTTGCTGACCACTGGCTCCTGGATGCCTGGATCGTTGATGAAGCCACAAGACAAAAGCCTTCGCGATTGTGGCTGACACTCTTGATCGATGCGTATTCACGCAGTATCTTGGGCATGGCGCTGCTCTACGAAGATCCCTGCATTGAGTCTATCCAGCAGGCCCTCAAACATGCAATCTGGGAAAAAAGGTCGCACCTTGAGCTCGGGCTAGAGCAGGAATGGGGATGTGATGGAATCCCTTTGCAACTCTTCCTCGACAACGCCTGGGCACATCACTCTCACAGTCTGGAAAATCTAGCGCGAGTGATTTCACGCAATGGTGTCTACAACTCCATCGATCTCGTGTTCCGCCCACCCTACAAAGGACGCTACGGAGCGATCATTGAGCGGCTCTTCAAAAACTTCTCTGGACAGGTGAAGGAGCTGGTGACAGGTGCCATCGCATCACACAATCCGCACGAGATCCGTGCTGCTGCCAACAAGGCTTGCCTGCTGTATCCAGATATGAACCGCCTGTTGCACCAGTTGATCCTGAAGTACCAACACACGCCGCATCGAGAGCTTGGTGGCCTGACTCCTCACCAGAAATGGAGCGAGGGTATCCAGTCTTCTGGCCTCCCCATCCCACCGCCGTTCACACCTGCGATGGACCGCCTGTTCATGCGTATGCATCCACAAACCCGCCAGGTGAGAAGTCGTGGTGTCCCGGTTTTTGGCTTGAACTACTGGTCTACCGAACTAGGCGGCATTGAACGCGTTGATCGTGAAGGAAAGGCTATCCAGTACAATTTTCGGTATGACCCCACTGATATCGGCCACATTTCTTTGTTTCGCAATGGTGAATGGGTTGGCGATGGCTATGCACGAGAACTGCAACAGGCAGATGGAACGTATCGAAGACTCAGCCTAGCCGAGTGGAAGATGGCAAAGCGCCTGGTTGGTTCTCTAGAGAGCCAGACCGAAGGCCAAACACCCGCAGAGCTGGCTCTTGTCAGTGACCTCCACACACTCACAAAACAGCGAACGCAAGAGGAAAAAGCAGCACAACGTAACGGTACTAAGCCCCGTACTCAGCATGTGGAGGAGCCAAAACAGCCCACAGAACAGGCCCCAAACGAGGCTCCCGACGCGGAAACTGAGCGTGTCCTCCGCTTCCTGCACGGGTAAGGAGAGATCGATGATCACAACAACCCTGCTCGATCCGTCATTGGACGTCAGTCGCCGTCTTGCTAACTTGCGAACGTGGCAGGCAGAATGGCAGCATATTGATCGTCAGTTGGAAGAACAGCTCATCCCGATTGCTGGCAACACCTTACTGGAATTACAGCAATCGGTCCACATCTCCAACGTGCGACGACGCATGGAAATGACCCTGGTCAAACAACCGCTCTCCATTCCTGGGAGCGTGCTCAAGCACCTGGGCGTACGCGCGATTCGCGACCTGTTCGCTCAGCAGTTCGCAAGCCTCTCCAGAGAGGAACGGCTGCTCTGGCTCAACTCCTTCCTCTTTTTCATGACGGCTGATCTGCGCAAGCTCGATGACAAGATTGCGAAGGTAAGAGGCTACCGGTCCCTTGGACAAACGCGGAATTTTTTGCTTGGTGGAGAATCAGGGATGGGCAAGACGACCTACCTGGACTGGCTCATGTTCAATCATCTGCCAATCGTGGAAAAAGAGCGCAATCGCGTCCCGATCATTGGCATCCAGGCTCCCGTCAGCCAAAACACGGCGAGGCCGCTGCTGTGGCGCATGCTGCTGGAATGCGGGCAGACCTACGTCAGGAACGACAACGAGGAAATTCTGCTCATGAAACTTGTGCTGTATTTTCAGCAATGCGGCGTCGAACTCATTGTGATTGATGAGATTCAGCACATGAAGCGTCCTGAACTCAAGCGCCGAGTCTTAGAGGTCTCGAACATGACTCGTGGCATCCCCATGATCTGTGCCGCCACGCATCCCATTACCTGGACAGAAGGAGACGCGGAAATCAAAGGGCGCTGGAATGACGTTTTCCAGCTCAAGCAATATACCGGTACCCGCCTGGATGATCTGCTTGCCACCATTGAGTTGTTCCTCCCATTCAGCCAGGACTCCCATCTTGCCAGGCGCGAGGTCGAGGGCAGTCCTGGACCGGCAGTGCTCATTGAACAGTGGACGGGCGGCATCTTGCGTGACATCATGATCCTGATCCGCGACGGGTGCCGCCGAGCCATCGAGGAAAGCCGTCCCTGCCTAGAACAGCCGATTCTCGAAGCCACATGGAAAGATATTCAAACGGAACAAGTCACCAACTTCCTCGATCTCATCCGAAAGAGGGGGACCACAAGTGGAATCAGGTAACTTGTTTGACCCACAGCAGTCCATCTGGAAAGTGTTACCGCTGCACCCCCAGCCACAACCGCTCGAATCCATCACGAGCTACATGATACGCCTAGCCGAAGCCAATGGACTCCAGTCAATCCACGAGCTAGGAGCACTGAGCCTCGAGGAATGCGCCTTGGCAGCCTGAAATGTCCTGATTACCCGGCTCCCGCCTCCCCTGGTCTTGTCCAAATCGCAAACGTACCTGTTGCTCGGTGGCTTGACATGACCTTTTTCCACCTCGTTCAACGTTTTGGACGTTCCATGCATCCCATTGCTCTCCACAAGTTTCTGGCGGGGAGCATCTCCTCCACCTTACGCTACTGTCCAATGTGTTTGGCCGAGCATACCCCTGCTTACTACTCGTTGCTCTGGCGATTTCTTGTACTCCCCGGATGCCTTGAGCATGCAGTATGCTTCCTCGATCAGTGTTGTCACTGCGGCTCCCCTCTTCCTCTCCTCAGACGTATCCCTCAACTCACGACTTGTCCTACCTGTCAAGGGGACCTGAGCACCTGCAAAGCCTCTCCTCTGAGCAGCTATGTCTTAGAACCTACATACAAGTACACCAACGACCTGAAAATGTTCCTCGCACCGGGGCTTCGACCTCTGGAGAAAGAGCAGGCGAAGCTCATCGGAAAACGTTTTCAACTCCTCCGACTCCAGCGAGGTCTCTTGATACCAGAGGTGGCGTCTTTGATGGGTCGAGAGACATCTATCGTCCTGCATATCGACTCTGTTAGGATGTTCAGGCATTCAGGGGTCAAGCAAGTACGCTTGCACGACTATGTGCGGTATGCTGATATTCTGGGATACTCACTGTGTGAGATTTTTGATGAAACGTCTCTGCAAGATCTGCTCATGCCAGCCAGCGAAGAACAACTGCTTGAGCAGGCAGAGCAAGCCATACATCAATTGAAAGCCAGGAGCAAACCCATCCTGCCAGGAACCATTGCAGACCTCATGGCTATGAGTAAAAGTCGCTTGAAACGCTATCCTCGCATCAAAAAGCTTCTCAACAAGTGGGAGCAGGAACGGAAACGGGAGCGCTTCCTGCTAGGCTCAAAGCGGGAAGATACCCTCATCAAGCAGATTGAACCCATTCTGCAACAGTTAGAAGCCTGTGGTGAACCTCTCGTACTGGAACGCGTCTGTCATCTGGTAGGATTGACCTATCGATGGACGATTAGGAAGTACCCTCGTATTAAAGCGTTGTTCCAGGAGTATCAGAAGAATGGATGTGGGCCTTGGCGTGCTCCCCGTGTAGATGAGGAAACGAAAGTTCGGGAGGTACAAGCCGCCATCAACTGGCTCCTCTCACATGGAGAACCCATCACACTCAGGCGGATTCGCCCAATCGTGAAACTGACATACTATCAATTGAGGACCTCTCCCCGAGTCAAGGCACTTCTTGCTCAGTACAGAGAAAAGAGGCAGGGAGAGGTCTTTTGAAAGAAGGCTTTTTTTCTACGCTTGCAAAGGGCATGTGTGATTGCCTCGCAAGAGAGGTTGGAAGACTCGGTAAATGCATTTATTTCGCGTTTCCACTAGAATCTCGTCCTTATTTCGCGCTTCCGTTAGAATATTTCGCGCTTCCTCTCGGCAAAAATCGCCCTTTCAAGCTCTATTCGGGTTCGCGCTAACGTTGGAATCTACAAAAGGAAATGGTAAGATACATCCGTCAGTGCGCGAAGAAAGAAGCAGAAAACCTATGGATGAACAAGCCTTGCGGCAAATGAGTACAGAGATCCTGACGGATATCAAAGAGTGGCGGAGAGCCAATCCCCGAGCGACGTATGTGCAGATAGAAGATGAGGTCCATCAACGTCTGATGCAATTGGAAGCAAGACTCATAGAAAGTGCAGTAGAGGCAAGCCCAAGCCGGGAGTGGGGAAGAGGGTCGGGGGTTGATGCAGCACGGTGTCCCAAATGTGAAGGTCCCTTACAGGCACGAGGCAAGCAAAAGCGGACCTTGCAAGGAAATGGAGGGAAAAGTGTGACACTCAACAGAACCTACGGGACGTGCCCCAAGTGTGGGGAAAGTCTTTTTCCCCCTCGATGAGGAGTTAGGGTTACTCCCAGGGAAGCTCGCACCACGTCAACAGCACCATCTGGTGCACTTGGCCTGCTTCATGCCCTTCGACAAAGTAGGGGAGATGCTGGAAGAGCTTGTCTCTGTGCAGGTCAACGAGGAAACGGTACGCCGACTCACCGAGCAGGTCGGGAGTTGGATGGAAGCCGCGCAGACAGCAGAAGACGAGGCTGATGGTGAGCCGAAGTCAGAAGATGAGCAACCGCTGCAACGGTGTGTCATCAGTGCTGATGGGGCTATGATCTCTCTGGTTCACAAACAATGGGCAGAAACGCGCACAGTAGCCATTGGTGAGCCACAAGAGAAGCGCAACGCCGAGGGAGAAACAGAGATCCATGTTGGCAATCTCTCGTATTTTTCGCGGCTCGCGGATGCTTTCATCTTTACCAAACTGGCAGAAGTGGAGACGCGACGACGCAAGGTGGCGGAGGCAAAGGAGGTCTGTGCCGTCATGGATGGGGCAGACTGGTTGCAATTGTTTACCGACAAGCATCGGCCTGATGCGCAGCGCATCCTGGATTTTCCTCATGCGGCAGAACATGTCACCAAACTACTCGAAGCATTGGAGAAGGCGGGCATGCATTTTCCCCCTCACATGCTCCAACGGTGTTTGCATGTGCTCAAACATCGAGGTCCCCGTTCTCTCCTGCGTATGGCTGATCGCTTGGGGAGCAATCTTGTCCAACAAAAAGAGGTAAACGCCCATCTGGACTACTTGCGTAAGCGAGAGGCATTGATGCAGTATCCTCAGTTCCGACAAAAAGGCTGGCCGATTGGTTCTGGCATGGTGGAGAGTGCCAACAAAAACGTCGTCGAAGCTCGCCTCAAAGGGCCAGGGATGCATTGGGAACGCAAAAACGTCAATCCCATGCTGGCCTTACGCAATGCCGTCTGTAATGACCGTTGGCAGGAAATGTGGCAAAAGGCTCTCAAACAACATCGGCAACAACAGGCGCTTCATCGAATGTCTCGGGCGGAGCAACGGACACAAGCTTTGCTTTCCGTTTGCAATTCCTCCTCTGTGGAGTCCCCTCCTCACTCTGCTGCCGCATCTGAGCACATATCTCCTCCAGCTCCTTGCCAACCTGCATCGAAGGAGCTATCTCCTTCTGTTACGCCTTCGGCTCCTGCACCTGCAGCAACGCAGTCCAGTTCCTGTCGTTCTTCTACTAGGTGCAAACTCCATACTGCGCGGAATCGGGTAAAATATGCACATCAAAGATCAGACGGGATGAGTGCAGAAGTGTGCCTGTGTGGAACGCCTCTGGTGCGGTTCAAGGGACACCGGCTCAAACAGTACTGTTCTGATCGGTGTCGCCAGCATGCCTATCGCAAGCGACAAACACAGGCGAAGCTGCTCCCCGGCTCCTCTCGTGCTCCCGTTTCTCATCGACGGAAAAGAGTGGCGGTGCTCCGGGCGAGCCGGGTGAGGGTTGCCCCTCAACGATCAGGCGGAGTGAGAGGAGAAACGTGCCTCTTCTGTGGGACGACGCTTTTGCAATCCGTGGGAGGCCGGATCAGAGAGTACTGCTCTGATCGCTGCCGCCAACGCGCGCATCGTGAGCGACAAGCGCAGGTGTCGTCAAAGGAAAAGGCCCACGGGATGCGCAACGAGATGGAACGCATCAGCTATCTGGCTTCAAAGCATCCTTCCTGACTCTCCTGCTTCCAGAAGGCAGAGCTATTTCTGATCCTTGCCAAGAAAAAGCGTGGGCATTGAA
>Ga0209283_10002326_pt1 | contig 10599 bp, 9 predicted proteins | sample CZO8metaG_2_FD_188354 | JGI IMG/M metagenome (GOLD analysis project Ga0209283, IMG submission 188354) | Vadose zone soil microbial communities from the Eel River Critical Zone Observatory, Northern California, USA - CZOApr15con2H1.8 metaG... | ecosystem: Environmental > Terrestrial > Soil >...
TGCTGCGCGACGGCCGGCTGCCAATGGTGGTCTCCGACCACTCGCCCAGCACGCTCGAGCTGAAGCAGAGTGACGATTTCTCGAAGACCTGGGGTGGCATCTCAGGCTGCCAGTCGACCCGGCAGCTGCTTCTCGCCATGGGCCGGCTCGAGCTGCCGGTGATCGCAGCGGTGACGTCCACGAACATCGCCATGCGTCTCGGCCTGGATCGCAAGGGCGATATCGCGCCCGGGTTCGACGCGGACTTTTGGTTAGTCGACCTGAGCCACGAAGACGTGGTCAGACGAGAAGACCTCCTCTATCGCAATCCGTTCAGCGCACACGAAGGCCAGAGGATTCGCGGACGGACTGTCAAGACGCTGGTTGGGGGCGGCGAGCCTGAAAGCGGGACGTTCATCCGGCCAGCCGCGCGCTCGTAGCCGCGATCTCGCGAGCGATCTCGTCCTCGTCGGCCGTCAGCAGGCGGCCGTCGAAGACGACCACGCGCCCGTTGACGATCACAGCCGACGCGCGCGCGGGCGGCGCCAGCGCGAGCCCGGCCAGCGGGTCGGCGATGCCGGCGTGGGCAAGGTCGTCGATACGGAACAGCGCGACGTCCGCGCATTTGCCGGGCGCAAGGGCGCCGCAGTCGTCTCGCCCCAGGCACTCGGCCCCTCCCGAGGTCGCCAGCCGCCACGCGCTCCGCGCGTCGAGCGCGGTCGGCCCACCGTTGACCCTGGCCAGCAGCAACGCCTCGTGGAGTTCCATCGCGATGTTGGCGTCTTCATTGCTGGCGGAGCCGTCGACCCCGAGTCCAACCAGGGCTCCCGCACGGATGAGGTCGGCAACCCTGCAGGCTCCCGCGCCGAGGCGCATGTTGCTCGAAGGGCAGTGTGCGATCGCGGTCTTCGTTTCCGCGACGCGATCCACCTCGGCGTCGTTGAGGTGGATGCCATGGGCGTACCACACGTCATCGCCCGTCCAGCCGAGGTCCTCCATCAGCTCAATGGGCCGTTTGCCGAAACGCTCGAGGCAGAACTTCTCCTCGTCGAGTGTCTCCGCCACATGGGTGTGCATCCGCAAACCATGCCGGCGGGCCAGCGCCGCCGACTCTCGCATCAGCTCGGGCGTCACCGAGAATGGCGAGCACGGCGCGACCGCCACTCGGCACATCGACCCGGGCTTCGGGTCATGAAAGCGCTTGATCATCGACTCCGTGTTGGCGAGGATCGAGTCCTCGTCCTCGACCACGCTGTCGGGAGGCAGGCCGCCCTTCGACTCGCCCAGGGACATCGACCCCCGGCAGGGATGGAAGCGAAGCCCCAGCTCGCGGGCTGCTTCCACGAGCGCCTCGAAAATGCCATCCCGGCCGCGCGGAAAAACGTAGTGGTGATCGGTCGACAGGGTGCAGCCGCTCAAGAGCAGCCGCGACATCGCGGCGCGGGCGGCGACGCGCACGATGTCGGCGTCGATGCCCGCCCACACCGGGTAAAGCGTGCGCAGCCAGTCGAACAGGGTCCCGTCCGGCGCGTAGCCACGTGTGGCCCATTGGTACATGTGGTCGTGGGCATTGACCAGGCCTGGCACCGCGACGCAGTTGGCCGAATTGACGACCTCGTCGGCCGGCGGCGAGTCCCCGGAACCCACCTCTGCGATCATGCCGTCGCGGACGAAAACCCAGCCGCCCTCGATCTCACGCTCGCCGGTAAACACGAGACCGGCGCGGATGACCAGCGTGCTGGTCACGAATCGACGATGTCGTGCGGGCGGACAGGTACGCGAGAGAGGCTGCGGCCGCTGGCGGCCCGGATAGCAGCCGCGATGGCGGGCCCCGAGGAGATCGTCGGCGGCTCGCCCACGCCCTTGAGCCCATAAGGCGCGTTCGGATCGCCCAGCTCGAGGATGTCCATCCGCACGGGCGGCATGTCGAGCGTCGTGGGCAGGAGGTAATCGGTGAACGACGGGTTTCGAATCACGCCGTCTTTGACCTGGATCTCCTCCATGACTGCCAATCCGAGCCCTTGAGCGGCTCCCCCCTCCAGCTGCCCCTCCACCGCCTGCGGGTTGATCGCCTTGCCGACGTCCTGGGCGGTCGCGAGCTCGACGACCTTGACCAGGCCGAGCTCGGTGTCCACGTCGACCACCGCGCGATGGGCGGCGAACGCGTACTGCATGTGTGCGTTGGCCTGGCCGGTCTCGGGATCGAGCCGAGACGTGCGCCGCGGCCGGAACTCGCGCGTTTCCTCGATCACCTCCTCGCCCAGCAGCGTCGCGAGCGTGATGACCGCGGTGCCATCTCCGGTGACGATCGAATCATTCTCGAGCCGCCAGCGGTCCGATCCTCCGGCGCCATCGCTACTCAGCTCGGAGAGCTCTGACGCGGCCAGCGCAAGCACACGCTCGCGCACCGCTTCGCAAGCCGCCTTCACCGCCCCACCGGTGATGTAGGTCTGCCGTGACGCGGAAGACGATCCAGCGGAGCCGACCTGCGTGTCCGCGTCGAGGACGATCACGTCGTGCACGCCAAGCTCGGTGCCGGCAATCTGCGCCTGCACCGTGATCAGGCCCTGGCCCACCTCGGCGGCGGCCGTATGCACCTCGACCCGAGGCCGGCCGCCCATAACCGACAGCCTCACCCTCGCGGTCGAGTAATCGTCGAAACCTTCGGAGTAGCCCACGTTCTTGAACCCCACGGCGTAGCCGACCCCGCGGCGCACCGATTCGCCGTGCGTGGTGTTGGAGACGCCGCCGGGCATCTGGGTCAAATCCAGGTGGTCGCTCTTGACCGCCGGTGGCATCGGCATCGCCCGCACCCGGCGCAGCAGCTCGGCCACCGGGACGGGGCCGTCCACGACCTGTCCGGTGATCAGGCTGCTCCCAGTCTCCAGGGCGTTGCGGATACGCAGGTCGACCGGGTCCATGCCCAGGGCCACCGCGAGCTTGTCCATCTGGGCCTCATGCGCATAGCAGTTCTGCACCGAGCCGAAGCCGCGCATGGCGCCGCACGGTGGGTTGTTCGTGTAGACGACCCAGCCGTCGATGGTGGCGTTGGGGCATTCGTACGGTCCCACGGCGAAGCAGCACGCGTTGGCGATGACGGCGTTCGAGCTGGATGCGTACGCGCCGCCGTCGAGCACGATGCGGGCCTTGACGTAGACGAGCTTGCCATCGCGCGTGGCGCCGTGCTCGTAGCGCATGCGTGCGGGATGCCGGTGGACGTGACCGACGAACGACTCGGCGCGCCCGTAGACGATCTTCACAGGCCGTCCCGTCCGCAACGCCAGCATGCATGCATGCGCCTGCATCGACAGGTCCTCGCGCGCCCCGAACGCGCCCCCGATGCCGGCCATCGTGAGCCGGACTTTCTCCGGCGGCAGCCCCAGGCACCCTGCAAGCTGCGAACGGTCGATGTGCAGCCACTGCGTGGCGATATAGAGGTCGACGCCGCCTTCGCCATCCGGGATCGCAAGACCCGACTCAGGGCCGAGCGGGGCCTGGTCCTGCATGCCGACCTCGTACTCGCCGGTGATCACGACGTCCGCGTGCGGGTCCTGGTCGCCACGCCGGATCTTGATAAGGCGCGTGATGTTGCCATTGGGGTGCAGCTTCGGCGCGTCGTCGGTGAGCGCCACCTCCGGGTCGGTGAGCGGCGCCAGGACTTCGTACTCGACACGCACGGCGTGCACCGCACGCCTCGCGCGCTCGGGGTGGTCCGCGGCGACCAGCGCGACCGCCTCGCCCCAGTAGCGCACCACGTCCATCGCCAGCACCGGCTGGTCTGGGATCTCCAGGCCGTAGACGTTGCGTCCCGGCACGTCCTCATGCGTGAGAACGGCCCGCACACCCGGCATCGATCGCGCCCCATCGGCGTCGATGGAGACGATGCGCGCGTAGGGATGCGGGCTGCGCACGGTGGCGCCCCAGAGCATGCCCTCCACGTGCAGGTCCGACGAGTACGGGAAATCGCCGAGCGTTTTGAGGGCGGCGTCGGGACGCTGAACCGCATCGCCGACGCGGCCGTTTACGACCGACGGTGCGGCCAGCCGAGCCCTGGTTGTCACGTCGAGCCCATCCGGCCGGCCGCGAGGTGCACAGCATCGATGATCTTGGCGTAGCCCGTGCAGCGGCAGATGTTGCCCGCGAGCGCCTCGCGAATCTGGACCGTCGTCGGCTGTGGCACCCGGCGCAAGAGGTCGTGCGTGGCCACGATCAGGCCCGGCGTGCAAAAACCGCACTGAACCGCGCCCGCCTCGACGAACGCCGCCTGCACCGGATGCAGCGACTTGGCCGAGCCGATCCCCTCGACGGTCACGAGGTCCCGACCTTCGGCTTGCCCGGCGAGCACCAGGCACGCGCAGACCAACGTCCCGTCGAGGTACACCGAGCACGAGCCGCATTCGCCCTGTTCGCACGCGTTCTTCGAACCTGGCAGGCCCAGCCTCTCGCGCAGCACGTAGAGCAGGCTCTCACCCTCCCATACGTCGTCGGCCGTTACGCGTCGGCCGTTGACGGTGCAGCTGACCCTCATTCCGAGGCCGTCCGCCGGTACTCGTCCCATGCCCATACGAAGCTCCGACGAGCTAGCACCGCCAGGGCGTGCTTACGGTATGAGGCCGTCCCGCGCACATCGTCGATCGGCCGCGCCGCCGCGGCGACCAGCTCGCCGAAGCGGGCGAGCGCACTGGATGCGACGGGCGCCGGCCTCTCCCAAAGCCCGCCCTCGTCGAGCACGGCCTCCATGAAGGTCTCCGCTTCGGCGGCGGTGACCGGCGTGGGCGCGGCCGACCCGATCCCGGTGCCGACCTGGTGGCGCTCGGAGTCGATTGCGATGGCGAATGAGCACACAGCGATCACCATGGCGTTGCGAGTGCCGACCTTGGAGAACTGCTGCGGCCCTCTCGCGGGCTCGACGAGGAAGGCTGCGATCAGCTCGTCCTTACGCATCGCGTTGCGTTTGGGCCCGACGTAGAACTCGCGTGCCGGCAGCCTACGGCTGCCGGACGTCGACTCCAGCTCGACCAACGCATCGGAGGCGAGCAGCGGCGGATGCGCATCACCCGCCGGAGAGGCCGAGCCGAGGTTGCCGCCCACCGTCCCGCGATTCCTGATCTGGGGCGAGCCGACCGTGCGCGAAGCCATGGAGAGGCCGGGCAAACGGTCGGCGAGCTCATCGATCATTCGCGTGTACGTCACCCCCGCGCCGATGCGGAGGAAGCCGCCGTCCGTCCCCCACTCGTTGAGCTCGGCAACCCTGGTGAGGTCGATGATGGCCGCCGGCCGCAGGCGGTCGAAGTTGATGTCGACCATCACGTCGGTGCCGCCGGCGATGGGGAGCGCCTCAGGGTGGGCCGCCTTCATCGCGAGCGCCTCGGGCCAGCTCGCCGGTTGCAGAAACTCCATCCGCTACCAGGCCTGGCCGGGCTCCGGGGCGTCGTCGCGCGTCACGGTCCCTTCGATGAGCCCATACGGGCGATCGGACGCATAGAAGACCTCGTTGTGGTTCTCCAGTCCGAAGGGCGAGAGATCGACGACGAAGTGATGTTTGTTCTGCAACGACAGTCGGATCTCGGCGATATCGGGTCGTGACTCGAGCACGGTTGAGCCCATCTCGTACAGGGTTTGCTGGAGGGCGAGGCTGTGCTTGGACGCGAACGCTTCGATCAACGCGGCGCGCGCCATCGTGAAAGCTGCGGCCCAATCGGCGTCGAGCCGCCCATACCGCCAGCGCGCGACCACCGCCGTCGCCAGCACGCGGTCGCGCGTCTCCTCCAGCGTCGTGTAGCGATCCTTCGGGTAGCCCGTGAACTCGGAGCCGGTCGACTTGAGCAGGACCAGGTCGCTCAACCCGGACACCACCCAGGCCGCGTCCTTGGTGCAAGTAGACGTGGTCAGGCGCTTCTCCGCGCCGGCGCGAACGAACGCATGAGGATGGGGCCTGCCGCCGACGTCGATCCGATCCCACAGAAATTCTTCGATCGACACGCGCGCCCGATGCACGGCGGCGAAGTCGCGCGCGAAATGCCGCGCCAGGCGGAGAGCGAACTCTTCGATCTCGCCCATGGGCGCTTCTTTCGCGAACGCGAACACGGTGTTCTTCTGCGTGTCCGTGGGCACGACGTTGCTGTTGTCACCGTCGACGTGGCTGGCTTTGAAGTCGCCGGCAAGCGCGATGGTGACGGTGACGTCCTTGATGTCGTGGGTCGGGCCATCCCTGGTCACGCGGACCAGGTGCGTCTCGGCCTTCCCGTACTGGTTGTCGCCGAGGACGATGGTCATTGTCCCTTGTACGTGGAGTAGCCGAACGGGCTAAGCAGCAGCGGCACGTGGAGGTGGCTGTCTTCCAGGTTGAATACGACCGACACGGCCGGGTAGAAGGCGTTCAAGGCTGAGCGCTCGAAGTAAGGCCGAGTGTCGAACTCGAGGCGGTACTCGCCCGGCTCGAGCTCCTCTTCGGTGAGCTCGCGGATTCGTCCATCCGAGTCGGTCACCGCGGCGCCGACCTCCTTCCAATCGCCGTTGGGCTCGCGACGGTGCAGAGTGACGCCAAGTCCCGCGGCGGGCGTGCCGCGCGCTGTGTCGAGCACATGCGTCGAGATGCTCATGAAACCAGCTCCAACAGCCGGTCGCCGGCGATCTCCGCGAGCTCTCGGCGCGCCTCGGCGAGCTCCAGAGCGGGATCGTTCCTCATGCGGCGACGCAGCTCAGACAGGATCTCCTCCCCGCTCCGGCCGCTCGCCCTGATGAGAAAAACGTAACCAAACTTCTCCTCGTACTGCCGATTCTCGGCTTCGAGCGCGGCCAGGGTCGCGGCCGCCGACTCCATGGCGCGGCTTTGCTCGCGCTGGGAGCTCTCCGGCGCGTCGCCGCCCCGCTCGCCGATCCGCGGGTGGGCCTTGAACGCAGCCACCCAATCGTCTTCGGTCAGCCCGTTCAACGCATTCGAAGCAGCGATCAGAAACGATTGGGCATCGGCGTACGGCCGGCGCGAGATCACCTCCGCCGCCCAGCGCCGATTGGCGAGGCATTTGAAGAGGGAGTCAGCGGCTTCTTTCTCCGGCAGCGCGTTGAATTCCTCAATCAACACCCAGCGGCACCAGCTGGAAATTGGTCACGTCGACCAGCCCGTGGTCGGTGATCTTGAGCTCGGGGATGACCGACAGCGCGAGGAAGCTCAAGGTCATGAAAGGCGCGGTCATTGACACGCCCATGCCCGCCAGCCGGCGCTCCATCGAGTTGAGGCGCTGGTGCACCACCGCGAGCGGTTGGTCGCTCATGAGGCCAGCGACTGGCAATGGCAGCTCCTCCACGACGCGGCCTCCTTCGGCGACCACGATGCCGCCCCCGATGTCGGCGAGCCGGCACGCGCATGCAGCCATGTCGGCGTCGTCGACGCCGAGGACCACGATGTTGTGCGCGTCGTGCGCGACCGTCGATGCGAATGCTCCCCGCTGCAGACCGACGCTGGTGGCGAATCCGAGGCCGATGCGGCCGGTGGCGTGATGGCGTTCGAGGACCGCGATCTTGACTAGGTCTCTGGATGGGTCGGCGACGATGCTCCCATTGCGGACCGCGGGCTCCGATATCTCACTTCCCGTCAGGAGCTGGCCCGGTATGACCCGCATGACCCTGATCTTCCTTGGTCCGCTTGGAATGCGAAACGAATCGGGTGTCACCGGGGCCAGGTGAATGGTCTGCCGCACCCATTCGGGCACGATGAGCTTGATGAAATGCGGAGGGGCGCCGCGCTTGAAAACCTGGCGTGGCGCAAAGGACACGAGGTCGTCGAGCACCAGGATGTCCGCCTGGTAGCCGGGAGCAATGGCTCCGAGGTGCCAGAGCCGGTGATAGGTGGCGGGATTGATGGTCGCCATCACGATCGCATCCTCGGCGCTGATGCCGTCCGCCACCGCCACACGCACCATCTGGTTGATATGGCCCTCCTCGACGATGAAACCCGGCTCGCGGTCGTCGGTGCAGAACATGCACCAATCGGTTCCGAATTTCTTCACGAGCGGTAGGAGATCACGCAAATTGCGGGCGATCGAGGCCTCGCGGAGCATGACCCACATCCCCAGGCGCCGCTTCTCCAACGCCTCCTCGTACATGGTCGCTTCGTGATCGGATCGGATGCCCGCGGCGATGTACGCATTGAGGGCCGGGCCTCGGACCCCGGGAGCGTGGCCATCCACATGGTCTGTCAACCCGGTCGTGAGCTTCGAAACCTCCGCCTCATCGCCGGCGATGACTCCTGGGAAGTTCATCATCTCGGCCACCCCGATCGTGCGATGGCGGCGAAGCAGGCTCTCGATGTCGCCGGTCGTGAATGGCCGCCGAGGTGACTCGAAGCGCGAAGCCGGCACGCACGACGACGCCATCACGTAGACGTCGAGCGGCAGGTCAGTGCAGCAATCGAGCAGCCAGTGGATGCCATCGGTGCCGAGCACGTTGGCGATCTCGTGCGGGTCGGCCACTACTGCCGTGGTGCCGTGGGCCAGGACGGCGCGAGCAAACTCGTCGACCGTCAGCTTGGAAGACTCGATGTGCATATGCGCGTCGATGAAGCCGGGCACCAGGTACGCGCCGCTTACGTCCAGGCGGTCTCGCCCCTCGTACCGCCCGAGCCCCACGACGTGGCTATCCTTGATGGCGACGTCGACCTCGAGCCACTCCTTGGTGAAGACCGACAGGACCTTCCCGCCCGCCAGCACGAGGTCGGCCGGCTCGTCACCCCGCGCGACTGCCATCCAATGCGCGTCGATGATGGCAAGGATAAGCCCATAGGTCGGCCGGACTGCACCAACGGTCGTGCAAAGGTTCAGTACATGTACTGATGCCGTTGCCCGAGCCCCATGCGATCTTGCCGCGATGAAGAGAACCACCGTCGCCTTGGCGCTTGCCATCCTCCTTGTGAGCGCTTGCGGCGCGAAGCCGGCGCCGGTTGGGGGCAGTTCCCCGACGCCCTCTGCGCGCGCCGCCTCCGCATCCGACGGGCCGCTCAACTGCCGCCTGCCGGTGGCCGGGTACGCGATCTCACTCTCGAAACTCGAATCCGAAAGCGGAGCGACCCCGTCCACCCAGAAGGGCACCGGGGGCTTTCTCGATCTCCCAAGCGGCAATTTCACGCCGGTGAAGGAGAGCGATCAGTCGTACCTAGCGGGTGCTGGAGTGTGGCTGCCAGTCCCTATGCAGGCGGTCTCCCCCGACCAACGTTCCTATGTGGTGGCTCGCGCGCCGCAGTTTTCGGGCCACCGCACCCAACACCACCCTGTACCTGGTCCAAGTTGCGACCAGAGCCGAGCGAAAGCTGTTCACGCCTGCCGACGGCCAGTCGGCGTTTGTCCTTGCCTACACCACTAAAGGTGTTTACGTAGAGACCGCCTCGTCCACCGGACCAGGCCCAACGGATCTGGTCCTTGTCGATCCGGAGACGGGAGCTCACCAATCAGTGCTCCGGTCCCAGCCCCCTGGCGGGGCGATCCAGCAGGTCTTCATGGCGATTTCAGGCGCTTTCGCCTGGGGGGCGCTCATCGAGGGTTCCCAATCGCAGCTGTCGTTCAAGTTGGTGCGGCTCAACCTCACGGACGGATCGGTCGTCGATTGGTATGACGCGCCGGGTTCGTTCCTCATTGTTGGTTTTGACTCGAATGGTCATCCCATCGTGGGCGTCCTCGGAGGGCTTACGACAATGCCGGGCGCCGACCTGTTCCTGATCTCGGCCGCCAATCATGCCGCAGCACTTCAGCCGCAGGGTGGGAACTACTCAGTCGGCCGAGGCGCCGCTGTAATGGATGGCCACGGCACGTGGTTTGGCAGCTCCGATGGCAACATCTGGTTGTACTCGTCGACCAAGGGCTTGACGAAGGTAGCTGCAGTTCCTCCGCAGCCTGGCGGCACTGGACAGCCATACGACGAGCATTCCGGGCGAATCGTCGCCGGGCCCTGCGTTTAAGGCGCCTCGCGCACCGTTGCTGCAGGCACTGCCGATTCTTTTGGAGCGGTTCGTGCTCGGCGGGTCGCCAGCGTCGAGCCCGCCAAAACCAGGATGAACCCGATGCCCATGCCGGCTGTGAAGTTTTCCTGGAGCACCAGAATCCCCGCTCCGGCTGCGACCGCTGGATTGATGTAGGTGATCACCGTGGCGCGGACGGGTCCGATCTCGGCGATGAGCGCGAAGAAGATCAGGAACGCGAGGGCGCTGCAAACGAGCGCAAGCACGGCCACCGACGCCAGCACCCCGTAGCTCGGGATGGTTCGCGGCCACTGGAATGCCGCGAGCGGGCCATACGCAACCGCGCAGAGAGTGAGCGCCGCCGCGTTGACGCTCACCGCCGGCAGGCTCGAGAGGTAGCGCGCCAGGATCGCCGGGCCGGCGGCGTAGCAGACCACAACCACCGCCATCTCCAGCAGAGGCACCCAGCCAGTGGCCCGAAGATCGAGACCGACTATGGCCGCCACCCCAACCAGGCCGAGCAGCAGCCCAACGAGGTTGACCGGCCCGATCCTTTCGCGGTTGCCGAAAAGAGGCGCGATCATGACGCCGACCAGAGGGACGGCCGAGATCAGCAGGCCGGCGAGGGAGCTCGAGATGTGCTGTTCAGCGGTCGAGAAGGACAGCCACGG
>Ga0209283_10002327_pt1 | contig 10598 bp, 9 predicted proteins | sample CZO8metaG_2_FD_188354 | JGI IMG/M metagenome (GOLD analysis project Ga0209283, IMG submission 188354) | Vadose zone soil microbial communities from the Eel River Critical Zone Observatory, Northern California, USA - CZOApr15con2H1.8 metaG... | ecosystem: Environmental > Terrestrial > Soil >...
TCTGACGCAATCTCGTTGGCAAGGAGCTCCATAAGCTGGGCCGTCGACTCCGAGTCGACAGACCACAACGACGCCAAGGTAGAGCGCGCCCCTGCCATAAAGAATGCCGTCGACAGTCCCGCAGCTTGATATGCGAAGGTGGCAACGTCGAAACTCGCCGAGTTGCAAGCCGAGAGAATGACGAGGTCGGCGCGCAGCGGTAGCTCTGAAATCTCGGTAGCAGTCAATAGCCCGTCATTAAATGGTGTCTTGCTGTCGCGTGGCGTAAGTACCAGTGCAGGCTCTGCCAAGCCATCTATCTCCTCACGTACCAGTCCATGAGTCGCAAAGCTCAGGACGCGAAAATCGCTCAGGACCTGCCGGCGCACGTTGATCTCGCTGGCACTGCCTCGCAAGAGCAGCCGGGAGGAGGGTCCAAATGCGAATGCCATTCTCTCAAGCTCGCGCTTCGTCTGCGGCAGTTCCTCAAGTTCCGCCAACATGCTCACTCCGCCGCGTTTGACGCCACGTAGGGCCACCTGACTCTGCGAAGCACCATCGATGGTCTTGCCGGAAAGCACTGGATCGCCGACACCGAGAAATGCCAATGGCGCAGCCGAAGCACCAGCCATCGCTCGAGAGGCTACGAACTGTCGCGGATCAGTAACGATGGACAGTCCCCGTGACGCCCCGAGCCAGGGAAACGTCGCCAGGTCGTTAGGCGACGACATCGTCGCCGCACGGGCCGGATCGAGCAGCACGTGCAGCGGTAGCAAGAAGAAGACTGGGTCGGGCGCAGCGATCAGCGTCTCAGCCTGCGCGACACATCCCGAATCGTCTCCAAGTGTCAATGACGTTAGCCATTTGGCTTCCGCGAGCGGAAATACGCGATCGATCGCGCTCCCACTTGGGCCTGGATTCGTCAGCGCCGCGAGGAGCGTCTTTATCGCGATTACCTCCCTTTGGGGGTCCCGTTCGGAAAAACTGGCGTGAAAACTTTCCCTATCGAAACAGACGCGAATGAGTTTCCCGAACGCAACGGCATGTGTCACGAACCTTTCTCCCGGCTGTAGCGACTTACGCACCTCATCCAGCAAACGGGAGCGACCGTTGTAAGTGGCTGAAGCCGCGGAGGCGGCACTGCTGTGCAAGCGCTGCAGGCGGTCCAGCTCGTTAAAACGGAGAAAACGTTGAAGGTCTACGACGGACTTGGGGTCGACTACTCTTTTGCCGTTGGCAATCTCAAGCAAGTCTTTGATCGCGTCTCGTTCCTGTCGAGAGATTTCTTGCTCAAGCCGGTGATATGCTTGCAGAGAGGCGCGTTGGTCGTCATCGCGAATCGCCGCCGAGGCGTACAGATACTTAGCCTCGATGGTTCGCCAGTTTCTGTGCGACAGTGCGCAGAGCTCGAACAACAAATTGCGCTCCTCTTCCGAAAGGGAGTCCAGGTCTTTCGCGAGGGCGGAGAGAACCAACTGAACACCTAGTCGGTCGTCCATCGGGAGGGGAGCAGACTCGAGGGGGTTGAGGGCCTCTAGCCGACGTCTGTCTTCGAGCATCTTTCGCGCGCCCTGTTCGAGGACCAGTCGAGCAGCGAGCTTATCCGTGCGTGCCAGCAGCAACGCGCGACCCATCAGCGTCGTCGCGTTGCTTTCGTCCGGCGCAGCATCCGTAAGGGCTGTCGGCGGACGAATCAGCAAAGCATCGACGATGGGAGGAGGCACACCTCCAATGGCTGCTGAATGCAACGCCAGCACTGCTGCGGCAGCCTGCGCCAATGGCCAACTGCGCTCTCCTGCATCATTGCCAGCGAGCTTGGTCAATAGCTGTGTAGCTCTGGCTGTATCAGCCGCGATTTGACAGCCTGAATCGTTTGAGATCAAGCATCCAGCGATCGTCGCGGCCAACAGCCTCAACTCTAGGTGATCTGACACATTTGGGAGAAGCTGAAGCGCCTTAAGCATTGATAAGGAAGCTCGACCTAACTGCGCCATCCAGCCCGCGTAGTTGAGCGCATTGTCAATGAGGAAATCCGCGGAGAGGAGTCTGAACTGAAGGTATGGTCGCGCATCGCGCATGTTGAACGCCAGTCCACGGAAGAGGGCCATCGCAGTTACAGCGCGCAGCGATTGACCCGTACTGATGAATACCTCCAGGAACTCGGGTAACAGTGCTTGAAAGTCCTCGGCAGTCACTCCCTGGTTGGAAAGAAAGAAGTACCAGCCGCGACGAGAATAAAAGACCGCCCTTTCGAGATTGCCGAGCTTGAGATAGGCCTCCGCGAGAGTAAGATTTGATCGCGCAAAGTCGAGTGCGCCAACCCACGTAACCAGCGCGCGTTCCAACAGCTGCATTAAGTCGGCAGGCTGATTGGTCCAGCCGTAAAGCAAGCTTCGCCGAATTCCGCGTTCCGCGAAATCCGCAATGAGAAGCCTCTTCTGATCATTTGTGACGTCCTGAGCATCGTCCAGCTCGCGCACAGCGATGCTCAGCTCATCAAATGCCTCTTGTTCGCAGCCGAATTGATAACTCGCAACGCACACGTCATGAATGCGACGAAGTCCACCCATGCGGTCCAAGTACTTTGCCGCCCGCAGGGAACCTATGAGCTCGGGCGCGTGCTTGGCGCCATCGTTCATACGCCCCTCGGCGAAAGCCCGCTGAAAGGCGCTCAAGCCCTGGACGTAGTCTCCGCTCGCAACCAGCGTCGTTGCTGATATAAGCGTGAGGGTCACTACTAAGGCAACCTGCGCGCCCGGCCGTCTGAGCACGTGGGACAGGGGGTACCTGGTTATGCTGCGCAGCAATACAGCCTGGGCGTTAGGAATCACAGCGGTCTCATTCGCGCTCCCATTGAAGGGTAGCAGTGAAACTGGGCTGGCCGAGTGGACTCCCGATGCGCTGGGCGGAAGCGGTTTGACGGGGCAGGGCGCCATGCACTTGCCCGCACCAACTGCGCTGGACGCCATGCGCGAGCCGGCTATCCCTCCGGCGAGTTCGGTCAAGGCACTCAGGGGGCTGAACCCTGAAAACGTGCATGCCCTTCGCGGAACGAAATCGGTCCAGCTGTACCGCCAGGTCTCTCCGGCCGTGGTTCTCATTGCGACTGAACGAGCTATCGGGTCTGGAACCCTGTTGAACATGCAAGGCGACATCCTGACAAATTGGCACGTTGTCGACGGCAGCCCGAGCGTCGGTGTGATTTTCAAGCCGGCGCAAGAGGGCCAGAAGATCACAAGGGCAGATGTTCGACCAGCAAAAGTCGTTCGAGTCGATGAGGTCGCCGACCTGGCGCTGGTTCGAGTCTCCTTGGTGCCCGATCGCATCGTTCCGGTCGCACTTGGGGAGCCAGCAGAAATCGTAGTAGGCGCCGATGTGCACGCCATCGGCCATCCGACCGGTGAAGCGTGGACTTATACGATGGGTGTCATCTCTCAGGTTCGGCAATCGTACAAGTGGAGGACCGAGGATCGGCGCGAGCACGAAGCGAATGTTATTCAGACGCAGACACCGATCAACCCCGGTAACTCCGGCGGCCCGCTCCTCACCGATGATGGCAGGCTGATCGGGGTGAATAGCTTCAAGGCGGCCGGGGAAGGACTAAACTTTGCCGTCGGGCTCGATGAACTACGAAGATTTCTGTCGAGCACCTCAAACCGGGTTGCTGCACTAACTTCGCCGCCGAAGCACTCCAAAGGGGCACCGGCAAAATGTGAACCCAAGCAGTTGTTTCACGGCGTTCGAAAAGCAGAGGGCTATGAAGTCACGGGAGTCGACTTGGATTGTGATGGTCGAGTTGATGTCGAATTCCGGATGCCTCTAGATCAGAAGAAGCCTTTGATGGCGGCCTTCGATCGCAACGGCGATGGCAAAGTTGACTTACTTGTATTCAGCTTCAAACGAGATTGGAAATGGAACTTGTCGTTCGTCGACACTAAGTTCGTCGGGATGTGGGATCTCGTTGGGTACCACGACACCGGAGACATCGCTGCCACCCGTTATGAGCCCTATTCGGTTTGGAAGCAGCGAGCAGACTCCGTCAGCTCACGCTAATAGTCGGATTGGATCAATTGGGTGCGAGCTCGCCCGAAGACACCGAAAGGTAAATGCACCCGAGGAGCCAGGCGAACGAGAACGGTATAGATTTGCATGCCTGCTTCGATGAACATCGCGCGGTAGGTCCTGCGCAAGTCATGGAACGTTAATTTGCGTTGATCCCGGGTCGGCCTTGCTGCTGCCTGGTCGAGACCGCGAGCCAACGCGTCTTATCAGCTGACCGGCGCGACTTGTCCACTTGCGCGAATACTCAGGCCGTCGGACCCTGCCAACGTTCTTCGTCGAGGTGCTTCGCCGGTTTTGCGCCTCTTCAGTCGGGAGTGAATGGCTTTAAAACCTGCCGCACTTCTGTCGACGCTGAAGAAATCGCTCCACAACGATACTGGTTGTGGTCTGTTTGGACCGTGGCGCAGAGCGGCGGTCAGGTGAACCCTGTCATCTTCCACATCACGCACGTCGATAACCTGGCGAGCATTATCGAATGCGGCTGCATCTGGTCAGACGCTCAACGGCGGAAGCAAGACTTTGCATCAAAGAACATAGGCCTCAAACACATCAAGGACAGGAGGATGCACCGGCCCGTGCCGGTCTCTCAGGGAGGCGTGTTGGGAGACTATGTTCCGTTCAATTTTTGCCCGCGGTCGGTGATGCTCTACGTCGTGTCACAAGGCCACGAGGACTACGTTGGGGGTGGCAGGGAGATCGTGCATCTCGTTTCGAGCTTCGAGGCCGTTCTAAATGCGAACTGCCCTTGGGCGTTCACAGACGGTCACGCAGAAGTTCAGTTTGTGGAGTACTTCGATGACGTGCGCGATTTCCACCGCGTCGATTGGGACGTGATGGATCTCCAATATTGGGCCGAACCCGGAACGAAGCACAGGCGACAAGCGGAGCTCTTGGTCCACGATTGGTTTCCCTGGACCGCTGTGGAACAGGTCGGAGTGTTCGACGAGGAGATGAAGGCGCGTGTCTCCTCGCTCGTCGCAGAAGCGGACCATCAGCCTCCTGTGGTAGTTAGACGCGACTGGTATTACTGAACAGACGAACAGGCCGGATTTCGGGGATAGTTATGGTGGAAAAAGTTCGTGGAAACCTCCTTGAAGCCAAGGTCGATGCCTTGGTGAACACCGTCAACACGGTTGGAGTCATGGGAAAGGGCATTGCTCTGCAATTCAAGAAGGCATTTCCGGGCAACTTCAAGGCCTACGAAGCTGCCTGCAAGGCGGGGAAGGTGGCGATTGGAAAGATGCTGGTCCATGACGTTGGCGGACTCAATCAGCCGCAGTTCATCATCAACTTTCCAACCAAAGAGCACTGGCGCTCGAAGTCCAAGATTGCATTCATCGAGGCTGGCCTCGGAGACCTCGTGCACCAGGTTCGCAGGCTCAAAATTCGCTCGATCGCGCTTCCTCCCTTGGGCTGCGGAAATGGTGGCCTTGACTGGAACGAGGTGTATCCGCTGATCGAGAAAGCGTTCGCGCAGGCAACCGGCGTCCGGGTTTACGCCTACGAGCCCAAAGGTGCTCCTCCGACGGCGCAAATGCCGAATCGCACGAAACGTCCATTGATGACTCCAGGAAGGGCGGCGGTTATTGCGCTGATGCGCCGCTATTTAGACCAGGAACTCGACTTCTTTCAGATAAGCCTCCTTGAGGTTCAGAAGCTCGCTTATTTTCTGCAGGAGGCGGGGCAGCCGCTAAGGCTCAACTACCGAGCATGGTACTACGGCCCGTATGCCGACAACCTTCGCCACGTCCTAAGCCACATCGACGGCCACTTCATCGACGGCTATGGAGATGGCCAGAACAAGCCCGAGACGCCACTCACCGTTCGCCAGGATGCAGCGGCGGAAGCGGAAAAGGTCGTAAGCCATGACGAGAAACTGCGCGAGCGCCTCGACCGCGTGAGTCGGCTAATAGAAGACTATTCGACCCCGTTCGGAATGGAGCTCCTCGGGACCGTGCATTGGGTTATCACCCGGGAAGCGAAGGAAGACCGTTCCTCAGCAGGGCTGATGAGCGTGATTCGAAACTGGAGCTCCCGTAAAGCGGCGACGATGTCGCCAGAGTTAGTGAACAAGTCGCTTCAGAGACTTAGGGATCAGGGCTGGGTATAGCGGAGTTTCGGTTGGATTGGGGAAACGTCAGGTGGTCCCAATGGCTGACGAACTGCGTTCCAGAAGGGCAGCGGTTTGGAAGACTGTGGCGCTCAGGTGGCCACAGTTACTCGGTTGCTGCTACGAGATTCTCTCTCAGCGATCCTTAAAAGAATCGCGCTTCTTGAAACTCTCACGTAGCTTATGAAAAAACTCGGGATCGGATCGGTATTGTTCCACCATCCATTCTGCGAACGCCTCGCTGTACTGCGGCGACGAGAACTGAGGCTTGTAGAAGAAATTTGGTTCAGTATCCGCCCCGTGGATCTTGCGAACGCAATGAACGTCGTGGCCGGTAATGGTGGAGCCGCCAAGCAACGCGTTAACCCTGGCGACCAGTTCCTTCAGCCTATAAGGGTAAAGGAGGTCGGTCCGGAACGCCTTGAATGCGGGGGCATTCTCGTCGTTGACGAGACGCACGCCGCTGCCTCCTTCCGGTCCGCTTAGGTGGACTTCGCTTGGCAGAACGCTGATGGTGGCACCCACGGGCGCGGTCACGACCTTTGTGATTCCTTCGAGCCAATTATTGCGCACGCGGTCAAGCTCACGGTCGAGTGCGATCCGGAGATCTTCTGACGTCCCCGGCTCGCTCTTGGCCCCGTGCCGGAAGTACACAGTGCCCCTCGCAAAGGCCGTTTTCTGCTTCCCGCCTCCGATATCATAGGTGCCGGGAGCCGTGAAAACGATCGGCACCGAAACCGAAGATACGGCCAGGATCACCACGGGCGAGCCGCGTCTCTGGCCGCTTGAAAACACGACGCTAGCAAAGTGCTGACCGGTGTACTTGGTGATCTTGTCCATGACCGTCGCCGGGTCGAGCGCGAGGATGTGTTCCAGCTTGCCAGTGGCGGGACTCCCGTCGTCATTGACGCCGAAGACGATCAGGCCGCCGCCTGAGTTGGCCATGGCGACGATGTCTTTGATTAGCTCGCACCAGTCCTGAGGAGAAGTCGAATCAAATTCCGCCTTGAAATCAAGGCCGGCGTCTTCCTTCTCGCTCTCTTCGATCTTTGCAACGATAGGTGCGTCCATCGAGGCTCTTGCGGATCGCTTTCCGTGCAGGTCGGCCGGTCAGGGGCGCCATCCCCGGAGCGAGCTTGGCTCGGTCTCAAACGTTTCCGGGCGGGTCCAGGTCTGGGTCCGCGCTCTTAGTTTCACGAAAGAGTTCCATTTGATGGTGATCGCCCGGACCCGGAGCTATTCGCGGGAGTTTGCGCGTGAATTCCTCCCACGAGTCCGAACACTGCATCGCGGTGACGACTTTGATTAGATGGTCGCGGAGAGCGGGGTTTCCGAAATCCTCGCTCAGCCATTGGTGGTGGCGGAACCTCCGCGCACCCTTCTCGTCGTAGGGGTTCTTCCTCTCGAGCTGTTCAAGCACTCCCGGCGGCAGCCTCTTGTATACAATTGCCTTGGTATATCTGCCCACGAGCCACGGGTGGTTTGCGCCGCGTGGGTACTCCCAGCCCATGAGTCTGTATATTTGCCGATAAAACTCATCTGGGAAACGCTTGGTCCAGGGGAGCAGTTCCTTTGAGATGTACTTCTCGAGCAGCTTGTGGAGTTCATCTCGATCGCGTTCCGACTGATATCCGGTTGCTTCGTCAACTAAAGCGATAATGCCGACATTGCCGAAGGCTGCCAGAAGAGTCTCGCACCGATCGGCGATGCGAGCCTGAAGAACGTTTAACACCCCAGCTCGACGTGCCTCCAGAACGATCTTACAAATTTCTACCAGGATCGTGGCTTCATACCCGTTACCAACAAATGCCTGTTTTGGAAGGCGGAACTTGATATTCGGGATCGTGGCCAGTGCCGGCGGAACAAAGGGTCTTATGGCATTTGCTGCCAAGAAATTGGCCAATCTATCACCCGGTACTTTTCGTGTTCCACCCTTGGTGGTCCCAAGAGTGCTCGACATGCCACTCTGAGAGATGACACGTTTTCCATTTTCAAGAACGAAGCATGGAATCGCGATTTCTCCAATCTGGAGGGTGCCAGCATGGGTTGCCTTCGGGATGGACCCAAGCGTACCAAGATGGGTTGGCTTCAGGATCGACCGAGAGCCCCAACGAGCTTCTGCGGCCCCGCGAGCAATGTCAGTCCGCTGTTCGTTGCTGAGCTTGTTGGCACGTGCTCTGCCTCCCTTTATTCCACCCAGGCGACCGAGCTGAACCGCCGCTTCGTTCTTTTTCTCGTCCATGGGATTCGCATACGCCGAAGAGCTTAAGTGGTCAAGCATTGTCAAAATGAGAGAGATGCTTGATCGGTCATTGTCACGCCAGCGAGCACTCAAGCTTTAGGACGCATGCACTCCCGCTTGCCTGCCTGGTCCTGGTCGCGCAACGAGGCAGGACAAGGCTACGGACGAATCGTCCTTGACCAGATGAATCGCGCCGACCTTGACCGCTGGAGCGGTGAGCTATATCCAATCCTGAGCGGAAGCGTCGCACGCGTGGCACCCGCGGGATTGCCTGGCGTGGGCCTCAGTGAAGTATCAGCTCGCTTCCGCGTGGTCGCAACGGTGAACGACACGATCGTGAACGACATCGTGTTTCCAATCAGCGAAGGGCTCGCTCGGCGCTTCCAGCGCCTAGAATTGCCGGGCGCCTCTCAGATCGAACTATTCGAATTTCTCTATGTAGATCCGAGCGCGCCCAAAGACGAACGGAGCGCGGCGTTAGGCCGAGGCCTCACATGGAGACGTTTGGATGTTCACCGATGCCGACTCGATTACTCCGGTTTTGACTGCGGTGTTCTCGCCCGCAGACTCAAGATTAGAAGGAACGAATTGACCCAGGCACAAGAAATACGCGCGAAGCGTTCCTGAAGGAGCGAACCTATGCCTCCGGTATCACGGCTGAGTCCAGGCTTGTGCGGGATAGCGGGCGAGTACTTCGTTGCGGCGGAACTCTCGCGACGCGGCTATGTCGCTTCCATCACGCTCCGGAACACTCGAGGCATTGACATCCTCGCCTCCGACGCCGATGCCAAGCGTAGCGTTGGGATCCAGGTCAAGACGACGCAAGGCAGTGCGAAGGCATGGGTATTGAACAAGAAGGCAGAGCAGGACATTGCCGAAAACCTCTTCTACGTGTTCGTAAACCTGAATCACGGAAAGCCCCCCGAGTATCACGTCGTGCCCAGGCAGGACGTCTCGAACTTCGTCCGCGAAGGGCATGCCGCCTGGTTGAAGACTCCGGGGCGGGCGGGCAGAGCCCATGTGGACACCCCAATGCGCAAGTTCTCTGATCGTGCAGAGAAGTATCGGGATCGCTGGGATCTGTTGGGATTAGATCCGGTCGCACCCGCGTAAGCAAGGACCAAGGCGATGATTGAAATCCTTGCGAGAGGGCGGAATTACGATAACCAGGGGTCGGAGTCTGCAGCGAACACCGCATCCCGTTTCGCCAGTGGATTCAAACGTGGAAAATCGCGCGCAACTTGACCAGGAAGCGAGGGTCGTTATCGACGAAGAAGAGTGACGGGGTATTGCCTTTATCGAGCAGCAAGAAGAGGTCGATGCGTGAAAAGGCAGGCTTCACTCTTCCCAGCCTGTAACGACGGAGATCAGCGAGTAATTTTCCCTCAATGATGATCTCGCCTTTCAGGAAGTCGATAAAACTTTGCTCGCGGAATCGAAAATCCTCAGAGACAAGGATCAAAACATTGGGGACCAATCGAGTGGAATTGACGGAATCAAACTGCTTCGCCGCTTCTCGAATGTCGCTGGTGATGGCGTTGTACAGCTCCTGCCAGAGGAGCGGTTCATTTTCTCCGCCGACAACTGCTTTCGTTTCTGAAAGAAAGTAGAATCCATCGGAAGCAGTGACGTCGAAGTCCGGACTTTTTTCAGCACCTTCCGGCCGCTTCTTGACCACGAGTCCAAGTTTCTTGAGAAAGTCGGCAGCTCTTCTCTCCCTGGGGGACATGATTCCTTCAGCACGTTTTTCTTTCTTTTTTCTCTCCGTTGGCGACATCGTTGGCTCCGGCGCAATTCGGCATCTTGACTTCCCTCCAGGCATCGATCCAGGAAAGTCTACCGCGCCCACAAAGCATCTCAACGAGTCCGCGCAGCCCAAGCCTTAGGCTTGCTTCTGTGTAGCCCTGCCTTCCTGCAGGTTGCCGGTACCGTACGCGACGCGAAAGTTTGAAAACTCCTCGACATCGCGACCCGCCGGATATGAGGGATCACGCGGTCGATGTGCCATCCGTTACGTCCACGTTGGTCGAGTCGCCAGCGTCGCCCGGCAACCGCCTTTCACTGGATTGCACCGGATTGCACCGGCTTTTATCGGATTGTCACGGTGGTTGCCGAACGGCCCTCCCAAGTGGTGGACACTACTGCGACTTGGTCTAGATGGCATTCAAGAGGTCACCGGTTCGATCCCGGTTAGCTCCACAGGTT
>Ga0209283_10002328_pt1 | contig 10598 bp, 12 predicted proteins | sample CZO8metaG_2_FD_188354 | JGI IMG/M metagenome (GOLD analysis project Ga0209283, IMG submission 188354) | Vadose zone soil microbial communities from the Eel River Critical Zone Observatory, Northern California, USA - CZOApr15con2H1.8 metaG... | ecosystem: Environmental > Terrestrial > Soil >...
GGTCGAACACGAGCCGGTACGGCACGTGCTGCTCTAGCTGCTCGGGTTCCGCGAACGAGACCACCACCTCCGAGAACGCGGGCCCCAGGCGCTCCACCATCCAGCGCAGGAGCGTCGTCTCCCCCACCTCGAGCCAGGCCTTGGGCCGGCCCATGCGGCGGCTCTCCCCGCCCGCGAGCACCAGCAATGTGGCTTGCATCACATCTATCATCGGCCCGCCGATGCGAGCTATCGACTTCCACGTTCACCTGCCGACGCCCGAGTGGCTGGACGCCTCGATGAAGGGCTACGTGGAGGCCGCCGAATCGTACTTTCGCTCCAAGGTCGTGCGGCGGTCGCTGGACGAGCTCGCCCGCGACTACGCGGAGCTCGACGTGCTCGCGGTGCTCCTGGCCTGGGACGCCGAGACCGCCACCGGCCGCCCGCGGGTGCCCAACGAGCTCGTGGCGCAGGCCTGCCGCGACCATCCGAAATCATTCACCGGCTTCGGCAGCGTCGACCCGCTCAAGGGCGAGCGCGCGATCGCTGAGCTGGACCGGATCAGCGAGCTGGGCCTCAAAGGAGTGAAGCTCCATCCTTCACTGCAGGCGTTCGCGCCCGACGACGAGACCTTCTGGCCCCTGTACGAGAAGTGCGAGGAGCTCGGCCTGAGCCTGCTCTTCCACACCGGGACGAGCGGCATCGGCGCTGGCCAGCCCGGCGGGCAGGGCATCCGCCTCGACTACGCGCGGCCCATCCGGCTCGATGCGGTCGCGGCGTCGTTCCCCAGCTTGAACGTGATCGCCGCCCACTTCGGCTATCCCTGGCACGCCGAGCTGCTGGCGATGGCCCTGCACAAGACGAACATCTACATCGACATCTCCGGCTGGGCGCCGCGGTACATCCCGGCCGAGGTGATCCGCGACATGAAGGGCCGTCTGCAGGACCAGTTCGTGTTCGGGAGCGACTACCCGTTCATCCAACCGAAGCGATGCCTGGACGAGCTGGCGACGCTGGAGATCCCCGAGCCGGTGCTTCAGAAGCTGCTGGTCGGTAACGGCAAGCGGCTGCTGGGACTGTCGTAGCCAGGGCATTTCGCCCGTTTAGCGCCAGACGAACCGGTCAGGTGTGCTTAATTGCAACGTGGCGCAGGCACGTCAACAACTGGGATGACCGCTTACCGTTCCAGCTTGCGTCGGCGCTCCTCGATCACCAGATCGGCCGCGGAGTTACGGGGTCCGCGCCGACTACGCATGGCGGCTTCCGCCAGCCTTGCCCACTCAGCGAGCGAAAGCAGTTGTCTTTTCACTGTCTTCACGATGATATTTTGCTAGATCATCGCAAGACCATGGAGTCGAAGCAGGGTAGCCGTCGTAGGGAACGGCAAGCGGCTGCTGGGACCGTCGTAGCCACCCGCCAACCTCGCTGAGGCCCGCGCTTCGAGCCGGACGATTCGCTCCGGGAAGAAGTCGAATGGAAGGTGGATGAGCTCGCCTGCCTCGACCGTGACCTCGGCGCCGCTGACGGTCAATGAGCTCAGGGAAACCGGGAGCGCTTGCGCCGCCAGGACTGCTTCGGCAGCCTTTCGCGCTGCAGCCACGTCGACCTCCATCGCGCCAACGGCTCGGAAATCATTCGTGTCGAGCTGCTGCGCCGCCTCCAGCGCAGCAGTCGCCGTCGCCTCCTGCAGCGCCGCCGCGGCCGCGCTCACGGTTGCCGCATCGATCGCGTAGGCCGCTACCGGCATGAGAACGATGGCGAGAGCCACCGCGACGAAAGCCATGACCTGACCGCGTTGTATGCGGATCACGGCCCCGTCCTGTGGGTGCGCCACGGCTCCAACCGGATGACTGCTTGCGATTGCAGGTCGAACCGGTGGGGCAGCACCAACCCGGCCCAGCCCACGTCCACGTAGGCCCGCGATCTCGCCATCACGTCGGTGGCTCGGCTGAAGTTCCCGAACGAGATGACGAGCATTGCTCCGCGGAGTGGGTAGCCCGACACCACTGCGGCGAATCGAGAGCGGGCCGCCGCGTCAGCGCTAGCGGGATCGGGCGCGCGCGCAGCGGCGCTCGCCGCTGCATGGGTGGCAGCATTCAGCCCAGCGGAGGCATCCTCTACCTGGACCACCGCGGCCACGCCGAGGGCGAGAAGGATGAGTACTGGCGCGCACAGCGCCAGCTCGACCAGCGCCTGGCCGAGGTTCAGCCTCATCTGACGAACCTCTCCTTGTCGAGGACCACGTGCGCACGAATCGGAAGGCCCCGTCCCGGGACGATCGGCACGATCGATGGCACCGATCCGCCCACATCAACCTGCAATGCGGAGCCCAGGTCGATGGCGCAGACCCAGAGTGCCGGCGCGGGCCTGGCGTCAAACGAGCACCATGCGGAGGCGCTGACCCCGACCAGGCTCCCCGACATCGCGAGAAGCGTCACGCGCGTGGCCACGTCAGCGCTGCCGCCTGCAACTGTTCCTGCCCGAGCTCCGGCCAGCGCCGCCTCGCGCGCCGCCACCGCCTCGCTCTCCCAAACGGCAATCTCCATCGCACCGAGGACCAGCAGAAGGACGATCGGCCAGGCCAGGGCGAACTCCATCAGCGCGGTCCCACGCGAGGAGCGAATCACCGCAGGTTCCGCTGCAGCGCCGTGACGGCTGGGAACATCAAGACCGCGAGGAACGGAAGCAGGACACCGACCGCAGCGGGCAGGAGCACATGGTTGAGCGCGCGGCGGCTGTGGGCGATGAGCTCACGTCGCTGGGCGCGGCGAAGATCGGTGGCCAGCGCGCGCACGCCCTGCAGCGCGCCCGTTCCATACTCGCGGGCGGCCGCAAGGATGGTCGCAAGGCTACCGAGGGCAGGGATCTCCAGCCGCTCGGAGTACTCGATCAGGCGCGATTCGAAGGAGGCCGAACCCGTCACCTGCGACGCGATCAGCAGCCGGCGGAGATCCGCGGCGAGCTCGCCCTGCACCTGCATGCTGACCGACCCCAGGGCCGACACCGCGCTGCCACCGCCACCCAGCTCGAGCGTGAAGAGCTCGAGGAGCGGGACGAGCTCGCCCACGAGTCGCCGGCGCCGGTGCGCGATCGCGGATCTCATCGCGAGCAGGGGCACCGCCAGCCCCGAGAGGATCCCCGCTGCACAACCGACCGTTGCGCCACCTGCCGAAAACGCGGACGCCATGCTCGCCCCCAGAATCGCGAGGCACGCGGAGAGCGCGATGGCAAGCGCAGCGATCCGCTCCGGGCTCTCACGCCAGCCGGCGCGTTCGATGTCGAGCGTAAGCCGCTTACGCGCGTGGCGCAGGTGCAGGGCGCGCGCGATCGCCGGCCGGGTTAAATGTCTGGTCAGCCGCGCCTGAGCGCCGATCGGCTGCACCCCGCCGCACGCCACGAGGACCGCACTGCCGCACAGTGCCCCGGCGGCGAGTGCGCCGAAGGCGGTGATCGCATCAGGCATCGCTGAGCCTCACGCGTTGAAGGCCGGGCAGCAACAACAGCCTCCGCATCCATAGGTAGCTGCACGCCATGACCGCGAGCATCGCGAGCAGGAAGGCCTGTCCGGCCATGCTGTGATAGGCGTCGAGGTAGGGCGAGCGCAGCATGGAGAGCACGACAAGGAAGACGACCGGAAGCGCCACGATTATCGCCGCCGCCGAGCGGGCCTGGACCTGAAGCGCGCGGGCCTCACGTTCGACCTCCTGCGCACCGCTCACCGACGCTTCGAGGTCGGCGAACAACGGCGCCAGCTCTCCACCACCCGGGCCCTGGATGAGGACCGCCGCCGCGAGCAAGTCGAAAAGCGGCTCGCCGACCCGCTGCCGCGCCGAGCTCCAGGCCTGGCGGCGGCCGACGGAGGTGCCGGCGATGATTCGGAACTCCGCGCGTAGAGGGGCCGGGCCGCGTTCACCAAGCATCGCGATGGCCGCCGGCACGCTGGTGGCGCCAGTTTCCAATAGCTGGCGCAGCATCCTGACCGCATCCAGCACCGCGTCCTGGCGGATGACTTGCTTCGCTCGCATGCGCGCCGCCACCACGCCTCGCACCAATGCCATGCCACCCGCGGCGCCGACGGCGGCCAGAACCGGCAGCCCGGTGAGAATCGCAGCGGCACCGCCGGCCAAAACCGCGACCACAACCTGGACCACGACCAGCCCGACTGCGCCCTGAGCCGTCCAGCCGGCTCCGACCGCCAGCTCATTCTCGTGTGCCCACCGCTCGCGCACGAATCGATGCCACCAGGGCTTACCGACGACCGCATCGGGCGCCGTTGGGGGTGGCGCCCCAACGGCGAGGACGGCCGTTGTCACCCCCAGCCCGGCACACAGGGCGGCCGCCAGCTCAAGCATCGAAACCGTCCAGAAGTCGAGACGGCTCGCAGACCCCGGCGAGCTTTGCGTGCACCCGTTCGGGCGCGGCTTCGAGGGATCCGACCCGATGCCAGCGGCCGTCTCCCCCGAGCCCGACCAGGTCGCGGACCACTGCGCGATCGCCGTCCAGCCCCGCCACGAAGCTCACCGACATCAGCCGCCGCGCCCGGCCATCAGAAGGTGCGGGCGAGGGCCTCATGACGCCCGCGTGAAGCACGAGGTCGACCGTGCTGACGACCTCGGCCATCACTGTTTCGGCCCGTGGCGCGTGAGGGCTGCGCAGCGCGAGGCGGACCAGCCTCGGCAGCGTTTCGCGAGGGCTCTCCGCATGAATGGTGCAGATGGATCCGGGATGCCCGGTGTTCATCGCATCGAGCAGGTCGAGCGCTTCGCCACCGCGAACCTCGCCGATGACGATGCGGTCGGGCGACATTCGTAGTGCCTCGTGGACCAGCATCTGGATCGTGATCGCGCCACGGCCCTCGGTGTTGGGCAGGCGACCCTCGAGCGAGATGCAGTCGGCGAGCTCGCGCCATAGGTGGAGCTCGGCCTGGTCCTCGATCGTGACGACGCGCTCGTCGGGTCCGACCAGCCGGGCCAGCACACGCATGAACGTTGTCTTGCCTGCACCGGCTCCACCCGACACGAGGATGTTGAGGCGGGCAGCGACGGCGGACTCGAGGAACGTGATGAGCTCTCGAGGCAAGAAACCAGAGGCGGCCAGCGCGTCGAGGTCGCGAAACCGCTCGGGCGGATGGCGGCGGATGGTGACGCTCATCGGCCGCGCGGGTGGCGACAGCGCCGCGTGCAGGCGGCTGCCCTCGGGCAGCGTCATTGTCACCGTTGGGCTGGCGCGGTCAAGGCGGGCGCTCGGCGTGCCGTCGGTGTACCAGTGGACGAGCTCGACGAGGCCCGCCTCATCGGCAAAGGGCGGCGGCAGCACGTGGCGACGGCCACCTCTGAAAACGAAGCAGGCCTCGGTGCCGTTGATGCGCACCTCCTCCACCTCGGGATCCGCAAGGTGCTCCGCCAGCGGGCCGAGCGGCGTGACCGCGGCGAACACACGACGCCACAGCTGCTCCGCTTCCTCCTGGGTTCCGGGCGGTGTGGCCTGCCGCTGCTCGTCGCCGACCACGCGACCAACCAGCTCGTAGACCCAGCGCTGGTCTTCGACACGCAAGCGCGTGCGATCACGACGCGCCAGCTCTGCGGCGAGCTCCGCCTCGACGACGGCGCGAACACGGGCCTCCGTCGTCGGTGGCGCGACAGGCGTTACCGCCACGTCGACCTCGTCCCTCTCATCGTCCCGCCGCCACGACCATTGCCTCATCAGGACTCGAGATCGGAGACTCGATTCCATCCGCGGCGCCCGGCTCCGCCACAACAGCCGCGAGGTGCATCGTGGTGGCTGCGAAGACGAATGCGGCCGCCTCTTTCGCGGGCACGGCGACGACAATCCCACCGGAGACCGTTGCCGCAACCTCCACGCCCAACGCAAAAGGCACCACCGTCGGATGGTCTGCGCTGCCTCCGATCACAAGGAGGTCCACCTTCGCTCCCGCGGATGTGGCAGGCACTCCGTTCACGGGTATGAACACCAACCGCCGATCGGCAAACGACGTTGAGCTCATGACGTCGCTGCGCTGGATCAATTGACCCGCCAAGAGGTCATGCGCGGCGCGCAGCGCGGAAAGGCGCGATTCTTCTCCATGCTTGAACAAGAGGGACGTGCCTCCATCGACGCTCACGCGCTTCAACTGGACCGCATCGTTTGCCAGCGACGCGCCAGCCGGCAGGTCGTGTGCGGCCGCGAACACCTCGACCGCGCTACGCGAAGGCTCAGCGGCTACGAGCAGCACTGCGCTGACTCCGCCGCCCGCCACCAGGGCGGCTAGCGCGACCAACCATCTCTTCATTCACAGCACCTCCGCTGCGACCCTATGACGGCGGCCGGCGCTCACCAACCCTGCTTGTTAAGGCTCGCCCATCTCTGAGGAGAAGTTGCCTGCTTGTAAACCTATACTTGACAAGTCGTCAGGGCTGTTTATGTTGCTGCGGTGGCCACCGCGACCATCCCGCGAACCGATGATGACGCAGTCGAAGCCCGGCGCCGGTCTCTCATGGCGGAGTCCGACTCGTTGCTCGACGATGTCGAGAGGCTTCGCCTCGACGACCACGTAGAGGTTCCTCAGACCCTACGCGACGCGATCAGGTTGCTGCAGGTCCGCCTCGGCCGCATCGACCCCCCGGTTGCGCCGTCCACCCTGCACGCAGCGCACGACCTTGTGTTTGCCGTGCAGCAGAGATTGATGGCCGCCAACCCGAAGCATCCGCGGCCGAATCGACATGCGGGCCGGCCTGGAGGGCAGCCCGTGATCGCTGTGATCCGCGAAGGGGGCATGTGGAAGCTGCTCACGCTGCCGCCTCCGCCCGGCGGCGCCGTTGACGAGGATTGGCTGGAGCTCGTCGAATGCACAGTCGAGCGCGCGTGGGACCGCTGGTGTTATGCGCAGCAGCACGCCGTCCGAGCCGCGCAGGAACGATACAAGCCTCATGTCGCGCTCGCCGTCGCCCGCACCGCCTGGTCGAATTATTGGGAGCTCTACCTGGAAGCCGAGGAGATCAGAGGCCGCGTGGCCGGCGTGATTTCCCAGAAGCCGCAAGAAAGCTCTGCAGCTCCGCGCGCGTGATCGGCTTGGCGGACGCACGGACTCGTTGCCCGAAGAGGTCCAGGAAGGTGCGTAGGCCTTCGTCGTCCAGCGCGCTCGCGGCCTCGATGATCTCCGCTGCCTCGCCGCGATGAGACGGCTCGATGACCTGTGCGAGGTCCTCGGCAAAGTCGGGCGGCAGGTGCTGCATCACGCCGGAGTGTACGGACGCACCCTTCTAGAATCCAGAGACCATGCAGCCGGTCGTGATCGGGGACGTGATCTGGGAGCCGAGTCCCGAGGTGATCGCCAAGAGCCGGCTGAAGCGCTTCATGGACGAGCACGGCATCGAGACGTTCCCCGAGCTGTTGAGGCGCGCGGACGAGGACATCGAGTGGTTCTGGGACGCAGCCATCAAGGACATCGACATCGCCTTCTACCGCCACTACGACCGCGTGGTCGACCTCTCCGCCGGCAAGGAGTGGGCGAAGTGGTGGATCGGCGCGCGCATGAACATCGTCCAGAGCTGCCTCGACCGCCACCGCGACCGTGAGTTCCACGACAAGCTCGCGCTCATCTGGGAGGGCGAGCCGGGCGACGTGCGGCGCCTCACCTACGGCGAGCTCGACATACAGGTCTGCCGCCTCGCGAGCGCGCTGAGGCGGCTGGGCGTCCGGCCCGGCGATCGGGTCGGCATCTTCATGCCGATGTGCCCCGAGGTGGCCGTCTCGGTGCTGGCGACGGCCAAGGTCGGCGCCGTGATCATCCCCCTCTTCTCCGGCTACGGCCCCGAGGCGATCGCGACCCGGCTGCAGGACGGCGAGGCGAAGGTGCTCATCTGCGCTGACGGCTTCTACCGGCGCGGGCAGGTGGTGCCGATGAAGGAGACCGCCGATCGCGCCCTCGTCAGCTGCCCGACCGTGACCAAGGTGATCATGCATCGACGCGTGGTGCGCGACGTTCCCTGGACCCACGGCCGCGACCAGGTGTGGGACGTGCTGATGGAGGACGAGCCCGACCACGCGCCCACCCACGAGCTCGACCCCGAGGACCCGCTGATGATCATCTACACCTCGGGGACGACAGGCAAGCCGAAGGGCACGCTGCACGTGCACGGCGGCTTCCCGGTCAAGGTCGCGCAGGACATGGCGCACGGGTTCGACGTCGGCGCCGACGACACCATCTTCTGGTACACCGACATCGGCTGGATGATGGGCCCCTGGCTCATCCTGGGCTCGCTCACGCTGGGCGCGACCATGGTCCTGTACGAAGGCACCCCCGATCACCCCGCGCCGGACCGCCTGTGGCGCATGGTCGCCGACCACAAGGTCACCGTCCTCGGCGTCTCCCCCACCCTCGTGCGCGGGCTGATGACCCACGGCGACGAGCTGCCGGCGCGCCACGACCTCTCCAGCCTGCGCATCCTCGGCGGCACCGGCGAGCCCTGGAACCCAGAGCCCTTCAACTGGTTCTTCAAGCACGTCGGGGGCGGCCGCATCCCGATCATCAACTACACCGGCGGGACGGAGATCTCGGGCGGAATCCTGTGCGGCAACGTGATCACGCACCTGCGCCCGTGCTCGTTCGCGGGTCCGCTCCCGGGCATGGCCGCGGACGTCGTCGACGCCGAGGGCAACTCGGTGCGAGGCGAGGTTGGTGAGCTCGTCATCCGCAACCCCTGGCCGGGGATGACGCGCGGATTCTGGGGCGACCGCCAACGCTACGTCGAAACGTACTGGGCGCGGTTCCCCGGCGTGTGGGTGCACGGCGATTGGGCGTACGCCGACCCCGAGGACGGCCTGTGGTACGTGCTCGGCCGCTCTGACGACACCATCAAGGTCGCCGGCAAGCGGCTGGGGCCGGCGGAGGTCGAGTCGGTGCTGGTCGGGCACCCGGCGGTCGCGGAGGCCGCCGCGATCGGGGTGCCCGATGAGCTGAAGGGTGAGGTGCTGGTCTGCTTCGTCATCCTGCGCCCGGGGCGGGCGGCCACCGACGAGCTCGCCGTCGAACTGGAGGACGTGGTGGCCGCGGCGCTGGGCAAACCGCTGCGGCCGAAGGCGGTCCACTTCGTGACCGATCTGCCGCGCACGCGCAATGCGAAGATCCTGCGTCGGGTCGTGCGCTCCGTCTACACCGGGAAGGACCCTGGCGACCTGTCCTCGCTCGAGAACCCCAGCGCGCTGGCTGCCATCGGCGCCACGCGCAACTGAATGACCGCACCGCCCCACCGCCGCGGCCGCTGCGCGGCCGGGGCCGCCTCCCCACACAGTGGGGAGGCGAGTTAGAAGCTGAGGACCTTGTCGGCCTCCATGGTGTGGCGAACCAGGTCGGGCGGCGTGATGAACGACGCGTTGGGGGTCATCATCGACGGCAAGACCCCACGGGCCTCAGCACAGCCTTTTCAAACGTAGAAGGGGACGTTCTGCTCCAGGCATTTGTCGAGCAGGTCGCGGAGCGGCGGCACGCCCTGGCCGTAGACGTTGGCGATGATGTCGGGCTTGAGGAGCTCGGTGGCATCGCCGGCGAGCGCCACCGCCACCTCGACGCCCGCCGGTCGCGCGCCGTTGGCGGCGATGTGGAACGGGATGCTGGCGCGAGTGGGGTCCGTCGGTCCAGCCGACGCGACGATCAGCAGGCCTGGCACGCCGGTCATTATCGGCCGTCAAGGCCGCCCGCGCTCTGCATATGAGACTCACGCGCAAGGACTGGGTGCGGCTGCTCCTGCTTTGGCTGGGCGGGATCGACCTCCGCCTGACGATGCTGGCGGTGCCGCCATTGATTCCTCTCATCCACCGCGACCTCCACCTCGACGAGAAGGGTGTGGGCGCGCTGGTGTCGCTGCCAGTGCTCCTGCTCGCGACCGCCGCGGTGCCCGGATCGCTGCTCATCGCCAAGCTGGGCGTGCGGGGAGCGCTCATCACCGGGCTCGGGTTGGTCGCCGTGTTCGGCGCCGTGCGCGGCCTGGGGCCGAGCACGCCCGTCCTGTTCACATCCACCTTCCTGATGGGGCTCGGGGTCGCGGTGAGCCAACCCGCCTTTCCCTCGATCGTCCGCGATTGGTTCCCCCGGCGCATCGCTGTCGCGACGGCCGTCTACAGCAACGGCATCCTCATCGGCGAGACGCTGCCCACGGCGCTGACGACCCCGGTCGGCGTCCTTCCCCTTGCCCACGGTGACTGGCGCTGGGCGCTGGCGTCGTGGTCGGTGCTGGTCGCGGTGACGGCCGTGGCGATCGGGCTGGCAGCGCCGAAGCGCGGGCCGACACGGGGCGTGCGCGCGCGCTGGTGGCCTTCGTGGCGCGAGGGCCAGACCGTGCGGATCGGCATCGTGATGGGGATGGCGTCAGCCGTCTACTTCGCCACCAACGCCTACATCCCCGACTTCCTCGACCAGACCGGCCGCCACCAGCTCATCTCCCCCATGCTGGCCGTCTTCAACGGCGCGCAGCTCCTGACCGCGCCGGTGGTCGCGGTCTGGGACCGGCTGCTCACGGGCCGCGCCGGCTTTCTCGGGTCGGCGGGGCTGATGGCCGTGGCCCAGGTCGGCATCGTGGTGACGCCCGGGACGGGCGTGCTGCTGTGGGCGCTTGTCCTGGGCT
>Ga0209283_10002330_pt1 | contig 10595 bp, 12 predicted proteins | sample CZO8metaG_2_FD_188354 | JGI IMG/M metagenome (GOLD analysis project Ga0209283, IMG submission 188354) | Vadose zone soil microbial communities from the Eel River Critical Zone Observatory, Northern California, USA - CZOApr15con2H1.8 metaG... | ecosystem: Environmental > Terrestrial > Soil >...
CGAAACGAAACAGTCGGATCGATCCTTTGCTTGTACCCTTCATTTGGCATGAGTTATAGCATGGGACGGGATCGGCAAGCTTGGTAATTTCGTGAAGTGACCGGATTATCACTGCGGCAGTCCCATCCGGCGCAGCAGGTCGGCGTAGCTCGGGTCGGAGTGAATACTCTCAAAGTCGGGGTTATTTGCTATCCACAGTCGCCCTTAAATCCAAGGTCAATTGGCGTTATATCGCCTTATCACTCATTGATCGGTCGGGTCTCTGTTCCGGGTGTCAGTTCTGGTGTCAGTCCGGTTTGAGATTTCCTGCGTCTTGCTGCATCTCCCTGCACTGAGCTGGATGGCTAAGCCTTTGCGTTTGCAAGACAATGCAACGTCATGCGCTTAGGTGCGCGACTAGCGGATGAGATTAAGAGTCAGTTGCTCTGCCAATTGAGCTACGCGCCCATGAAGAGTTTACGAGTAGAATCAACAGCTTGACGGGACTCCATCGTGGCCCACCGCACCTGCCCCATGCAGGTGGTCCCTACATCGTTCCCTACACGCTGCTTGAGTTGTGACGTCTGAGTCACAGGAGCCCATTCAGTATATCAAAGGTAATTGATCGAGGGCTCAGTCTGCCATCGGCAGTAGCTGCTCTTTCTCAGACAACCTTCGGAGAGTGGCCGGCGCACCGCACGACAGGCAGTCGTGGATATTTCGGAAACGCCGGGTTACTGGCCGAGAGCTGGCAGAGAATAAACACAGAGCCCTTTGCGGATTTGATCTGACGCGCGTGGAGGCAATCGGCGCATAACCCGGCGCGCGCTCCATCTCGCGTCGTATTCCTATCTTCCGCCACGCAAATCCCACACGACATCAGTTTACTGGAACTGGTAGGCTCCCCACCAACTACACAACTGCGTGCGTACTTTTCGTCGATTTGCGCTCTGCCGCGAGACTAGAATGTGAAATAGAAAGACGCCGGACGGTTTTTTTACCGCCGTCCACGGGAAGGTGCTTATGCATCAGGACACTTGCGCAACAGGTGTTTCGATGGGCTACGAGAACATCTGCTTTGAAACCGAACAACATCTGGCGGTGGTCACGCTCAATCGGCCCAATCGCCGCAATGCCCTATCGCTCGAGCTCATGCTCGAATTGCTGGATTGTTTGGAACGCATCGGCAGGGACAGCGAACTCCGAGCCGTCATTCTGGCAGCGGCGGGGAAAGTCTTCTCTTCGGGTCATGATCTGAGTGAGATGGTGGGAAAGGATATCAACGAATATCGGCGAACTTTCGACGTTTGCTGCGATCTGATGACCAAGATCCAATCCATCCCGCAACCTGTCATCGCAGAAGTCCAAGGTGTTGCCACGGCAGCCGGATGCCAGCTGGTCGCGACCTGCGACCTGGCAATCGCCGCCGAAGAGGCATCATTTGCCACTCCCGGCGTACGGATCGGTTTGTTCTGTACTACGCCTATGGTCGCCCTGAGCCGCGCGATCGGTCGCAAGCGCGCCTTGGAGATGCTGCTGACCGGCGCCATGATCCCGGCGGCAACCGCAGCGGAATGGGGACTGGTAAACAAGGTAGTGCCGGCGGTGTCCTTGCGCGAGGAGACGCGCGCTCTTGCCCTGCGCATCGCGGGAGCCAGCCCGGTCACGTTGGCGATCGGCAAGCAGGCCTACTACACGCAGGTCGACCTCGACCAGCCCAAGGCGTACGCCTACGCGAAGGAGATCATGACCATGAACTCCATGGCGGCGGATGCGCAGGAAGGCATTTCCGCCTTTTTGCAGAAACGGCCGGCGTGCTGGGTGGGCAAGTAGCACAGTTGTTCCGGCGCCCCTGGTTGCACGCCGTAAGGCGCCATCATGATTGCCGGCATGATCGGGATCCTTCTGAACTTGGTGTTGACAAAAGTTCAGAATCACATGCTCCGCTGGGTGCCGAACGTGCACGAGGAGCAGTGAGGCGACGTCTCCCGCTGGGCGCTTCTCTCTTCGAGCCACATGAAACATTGGCAGTGCCGTGGAAGAGCGGCGCTTCAGCGCCGCGCATTTGAGCGTTACGAGAGGATGGCCTTTAGGCCCTGTGGTCCACCGGGGCTGAAGCCCGCGATAGGCGGGCTTGATGGGACGCGGCGCTGAAGCGCCGCTCTTCCACGGCGACCCCGGTCATCGTTGCCCATTTTGGGATGTCAACAGAGCAACCCAGTTCTAGTGCCCGCTGTAGTAGGAGAAGTTCGAGTCGTCACCTTCCCATTCGGCGATGCTGGCCCGCATTTCGCCAAGCAATCGGAAGTTGGCGTCGAACTCAGCGGCGACGACGTGCTGGTCCTGTCCGTCAAGATAGCGGAGCACGTAGCGTCCTTCGGACAACGTCAGTGCATCAATGGGTTTGCTATCGTCGAACTGCGCGCCGATTTGGGAAAGTAACTGGGAGAGCGAATAGGTCACTCCCCGGATAGCAAGACTCTGGGCACCGTTCCCCAGGGGTCCGAAGCGGTTCTCGATCACATCCCGGTCTCGCAGCTTGTTCATCAGTGGCTCTTTTTGCCGGAACCTGAATGCACGGCCTGTGTCGACAAAAACCGGGATCCCTCGCTGCGCTGCGGATAACAAAAGAGAGCCTGCTTATCGAGGCACAGCAGAAGAGCGGCGCTCAGTTCAGAACTCAGAAGTCATCACCGGGCACCAGAGGGCAACGGAACGGCACACTTCGAAACCATTGGAAATATGCGTCGTCACCCACCCACTCCGCAACGTGCGCGCGCGTTTCAGCGATGAAGGCAAAGCTAGCGTCGAATTCGTGGGCCACGATTCGCTGGTCCTGTCCGTCGTAGTAGCGGACGCAGAAGTGTACTTCCGAGACCGCCTGAACGTCTACCGGCCAGCTGTCCTCGAAGGCAAGGTCCAAACGGGTAAGCAGGGTCGGGAGGTCGTATTCCGCGTCCCCGATGACAACCGATTTCTGCCCAGTGCCCAGCTTCCCGAAGCGGTTCTCGATCAGCGCCCGTCCGCGCAAGTCAGACATAACCGGCTCACACTTCTGCGGCCGATCCGTGTGGCCGCTTGAAGACCATGTGGATGCCGATGGTGCCGTAGGCAACGCCGTCCTTGTTGGGCGCGATCAACGGAACCGAGCTTACCAGTTCCCATCCTTCCGCGCCGGCATTGTTGATCCACGAATCCAGCCCGCTGACCATCCCCTCATTGCTCTCACTGAATACCACCATCCGATCGAAATATTCCCACTGCATCTTCTCACTCCCCTTCCCTCCGCTATTGTCCTGCACCAAGGAGACACGCTGCTATGCGTTTTGGGCCTTGCCCCAGCGTTCGGCGAGCCAACCCGCGGTGACGGTCAGTACCTCATAGTTGAACTTAAGTTCGCCGTGGTTGAACCAGCGCGGCAAGTACCGGATCAAGCCATTCTCATGCTTGACGTCGGGACGCAGATCGCTGGTGACATAGCGCAAATCAGACTTCAACAGGCCCGCTTTCAGTCCAGCCGCACCCTCGAGAATGGCCGGGATGTCTCGCTCGGCGTAGAGCAGCAAACAAGGACGACCGTGGGAGGGCGCGGGGCCGAGGACATCGAGCAACTCAACTACATAGCCCGAATATGGCTCGCGCACGGCGGGGCTGGGAAAATTCTCGAACATCCACTTACCTTGTGGTGAGATTTCCGCAACCACGGCAGGCGATATCGCCACCATACAATCCGCCGAAGACATCAGCGCCAGCCGGCCGCCCAAGCTGATGCCTACAGCCGCAGCACGGCCGAAGCGGCGCATGTATCGAACCGCGGACTCAACCTCGTCGCGCATCACCGGACCAATGGCGGTGCGATTTTCGCCATGCCCACAGAGGTCGATCGAGAGTGCGGCAATGCCGACGTCTCCAAGCGTCGCCGCGATACCCAGCATATGCTCCTTCGTACTGCCATAGGGTGGGATCAGCGCGGCGCCGCCATGCGCAGAGTCCGGCGTAAAAAGATATGCAGGGATGTTATGACCGTCTGTGGCAGCCAATGTGGTGATACGTTCAAGGTTCATATAACGTTTCCCAGTTCTGCCCTGCCACGATCCACCTAAACCCAGATGCCCTATGAGTTCCGGAGTGCACGATTGTACCGAACTGCAGCAACATCAAGATCAGAAATCGAACGTCAGACATTGGTCTAAGGAGCGACGGTGTTCAACCAGCCCAACACCTTGTCGCTCAATACCGAGTCGTAATTCTCAAAACCGTGGCCCGCGCCCTCAATGCTCACAAGTGCGCTCGTGGAACCGGCGGGCACAGCCATCTGCAACCGCTTGCTGACGTCCTTTTGGATGAGTTTGTCGGCCGTGCCTTGAACGATGAGGACTGGATCCTTGACCTTCGCAAGGTTCTGGTAGGGGTCGGAGCGCCGATCCGGACCGCGTAAGCTGAGAAGATAGCGAGCGGTGTAGAGTGCCTTCCCTATGGGGCCGAGGTCGATGAGCATCAACTCTTGCTCGCGGCCGGCTCGCTGCAGCTTCAATGCTTCGTCCACAGTGGCCTGGGCTTTCTCCCTGCCAAATTGCCATACATTCCACTCAAAAAGATCACCAGGACCACTCACCAGCACTGTCGCTGCGATGTCCGGGTCGCCGCTGGCGGCCTGGTAGTACAGCACGCGGTTTGTGCCCATGCTTTGTCCGAGCAAAACGATGCGCTTGTGGCCAAGCTCATGCAAGTAGGCAGCGCCGGCCGCAATATCGGCCTGATTATCAGTAAAAGAATGCTCCTTGGGACCGCCGTCGTGGTCGCGCATGTTCAATGCGAGTGTGTCGTAGCCAGCGTGGGCCGCAGCATCTGCGAGTTTGGGGAAGTAGGCCTCATAGAAGTTGCCAGCGTAGCCATGGACCAACAGCAGGCCGCTCGCACGCGGCTTCGAGGCGCGGAAAACCATGCCCTGCAGGCGCACGCCATCGGTGGTGCGCAAGGTTACCAGTTCGGAGGAACAAGCCCCACCCGTCGAGAGGCGCGAAGGCGGCGCCTGGGCCAGCGAGCAAGCAGCCCACAGCAGAAGCGTGGCGTGCAAAAGTAACCTGAGAAGTGCCGCCATTCGACAAGCCCCCATGATGGCCTAGGACTTTTCCTCGGACAGCATACCGGCTTCCTTCAATTTGGCTTCAAGTTCAGCCAGGCGCGCGCGGAGAGCCCGGTCCCGCTCCCAGCGCGCCGTCACGTCCTGAACGCTGGCGGCTGCGCCCAGGACTGCTCCGTCGGCATCCTTGAGCAGCGTGACGTTGAACTCGATAGAGATTCGCCGGCCGTCCTTGGTGAGCGCGGGAACGGCAAGCACGCTGTGGCCGTATTTGGTGAGCCCGGTTTCCATCACATGGAAGTAGCCCTGCCAGTGACGTGCCCGGTGTTTCTCAGGGATGATCATTTCCATGGACTTGCCGAGCACTTCGGCAGCGCTCCAACCAAACATGGCTTCCGCGCCAGCATTCCACAGTCGTACGACGCCCTCCCGATCGCCAAAAATGATGGCGATCGAGCTCTGGTCCACAATGCTTTCGCAGAGCCATTGGTGAGTAGGGATGCTATTCATCGACATCTCCAAGAGATACGAGACGACTACAGTCTTATAGCGAGTTTCGGGCGGTGGAGTAAAGAAATTTGCTAAGAACGTAAGAACTAACGATGGCGGGCACGCAGACCACTGAAGCAGCAGCGGCCAGCAGGTCTTTTTCAGCAGAAGGCTTTAGGTAACTTCCATGATGGTAGCGGCGTACCCAAGCCCCAGAAGCGCGGCCGGCGCTTGCTTATGGCGCTTCCAGGATCCTCAGCCTGTTCCAGTCCTCACTGCCGGCTGCTGAGTCGCGGGTTCTTTCTGCTTCAGCACGCGGCGGAGCAGCTTTCCCGTGGGCGTACGCGGGAGTTCGTTCACCATCACGACTTCCCGGGGCAGCTTGTAGGTCGCAATCTTGCCCCGGCAGAAAGCTATCAGCTCTTCGGGGCTGAGGGACTGCCCAGGCTTCAGCACCACGAAGGCTTTGGCGATTTGCCCACGCACCTCGTCGGGCACGCCGATGACCCCAACATCAGCCACCGCAGGGTGAGCGGCTAGGGTGACCTCAATTTCCTCCGGTCCGATGCGATAACCCGAACTCTTGATGATGTCGTCCTCCCGCGATACAAACCAGAAATAGCCATCCTCGTCTACCGACACGTAGTCACCGGCTCGATTCCAGCCCTCGGGGGTGATGGCATGGCGCTGTTTGTCGGGATCGCGCCAGTAGATCGTGCCAGTTGGTCCGAGAGCCACAAAGTGGCCGATGTTGCCAGTCTTGGCTTCCTTCCCTTCCTCGTCGATAACCTTCAGCTCAAAGCCCGGCACGGCCTGGCCAAAGGAGCCCGCCTTGGCCTTGCGGCTGACCACGTTGGAAGCGAATACATACATCATCTCAGTCGTGCCCAGCCCCTCGAAGATCTCCAGGCCGAATTTCTCCTTCCACGCATGATAGGTGGGGGCCGTCAGGCTCTCGCCGCCGCCGGTGCAGACTCGCAAGCTGCTGAGGTCATATTTCTTTTCTGCTTCCGGGACTTGCAACATCTTGCGGTAGGCTGTGGGGGCTAGAGTCAAGACCGAGACGCGATGTTTCTGAATAGTGTCGAACATCTTTTCTGGTTCGAATTTGGCGATGAGTGAGGCCGCGGCGCCGAACCGGAAGGGGATGGTCGCATAGCTGGAGTAGCCCGCTCCGAATGCCAAGGGGGCAGACCCACCGATAACGTCGTTCTCCGTGACCCGCCACCCGTACTTGCCGAAACTATCCGGTACGATGAGCAGTTCCTCCACGAAGTGGACGGTTCCCTTGGGCCGTCCGGTTGTGCCCGAAGTGTACAGGAGCAGACCCACGTCTTCGCGCTTGCGGAGCACGGGATCGAGGGTTGCATTGCCGGACTGCAACAGCTCGCCGTAAGCCAGGAATCCCTTGGCCTTCACCTCGGCCGCATCGCCCCCGACGACGATAATGTGCTTGAGGGTCTGGAAGTTCTCGCGCGCTGCCTCGACCTCCCCCAGGAGCGCACTACTGACGATGATCGCTACCGCCTCCGAGTCGTTGGCGACGTGAGCGATCTCGGTGCGCGAGAACAGGGGTGACGTAGGCGTGCACACCGCTCCCAGCTTGAGGGTCGCGAAGTTGGCGACCAGGGCCGGTAGGATGTTAGGGGTGCGAAGAATGATGCGCTCGCCTTCGTTCACTCCCAGGTCGCGCAGCGCGCTGGCGAACTTGTTGGCTTGAGCAAAGAGTTGGTTATAAGTGAAACGCTGGTCTTCGAAGAGCACCGCGGTGCGCTCACCTCGACCGGCCGCGACCGCTTTGCCGAGCAGTTCTTCTGTAGGGTTGAACCGTTCGGCATAGGTCGCAAACTCCGGCAGAGTGTAGAGACGCTTCGGCCACAACTCGCGTGGAGGCAGATAGTCGGCCATCTTGGAATTCTCCCTTTATCCCACTGCCCTGACTGCCGGGCGCGAGGCAGCCTCAGCGACGAGGTCCTGCAGAGCCTGCTCCACGCGGATGGTACCGCGCTGCGCATCGGTCCGCGGGAAAGCCAATACGGGGTAGCGGTCGCCCTCGAAGATAAGCAGGGCCGGAACCGTGGTGCCAAAGTCCTCTACCAGCGCGCCTTTGAAGCCGAAGACCGGGCGCACGCTCGCATCCGGGCCGCTAACCGATTTGTGATAGATCGGGAAGCGGTCTTTGATCCCGGCTACGTCAATGGCTTTACAATTCACACCCGCAGCTTGTAGCTCCTTGACCAGCTCCAGGGCCTGCCGGATGTCGCATGGAAAGGTCTCGCCGGGCTTCTGGGTGGAGCTGTAATAGAACTCCACTCGCTTCTCAGCGGCAGCCGTACTGGATGCGACGGGGGCTTTGGCGGCCACCGGCTGGGGTGGCACGTACGTCTTGCCGCTGTCTTCGAAGACCTCGCACTCCGTCCAGCCTTGCAGCGTGATCGACAAGGTGAACGGCCACTCCCGCTTGACGCACTTGCCGAGGTAGGCCTTTTGAATATTGGGATCAAGTGCCGCACGCAAATGCTTGCAGCGGACGCATAGGCATTCAGTGTTGTAATTAGCCATTACTGCCTCCAGTCCCCTTCAACGAGATCCAGCAACGATGAATTTCGGTTTGCTGCCTACAAGGTCTTCCTTCTTCAGCGGATGACCACTGATGACCGTGCCGCGCACGTTGCGTTCCATTGGAATTGGTTTACAGACAGAGTTCTTGCGGGCGCGAGGCGCCGGGCGGGTCAGCCCCGGACCTGAGACGGCCGAATAGTCCTGCCTCTCGGCAAAGCCCGGCAACAGGTCAGGCGTACCTTTGCCTTCCTCGGGCCCGGCCACACACGCTCCTCCCACGGTTTCAATGCGCCAGATCACATTGCACCCGGCGCACTTGGTCGTGCCCTTAAAGTTCCAGAAAGGATACGGATCGAGGAAATTCTTGGTCTTACACTTCGGGCATGTGAGCAGCATAGTTCATCTCCCTCAAATGCACTCTTGGTCTTCCAGTCGCTTGATATCCTCAGGCGTCAACCCGGCCAACTCGCCCAGGATGCGCTCATTGTCGGCGCCTACGGGCTTCAGCGCCCACTTCAGACGCGGCGGAGTTGCCGACATTTTGTACGCTGGACCCTGATGCAACAGTTCACCGTAGGTCGGGTCATCGAGCCAGCGCACCGCTCCGCGCTCATTCCAGTGCGGATGGCTGGCGACCTCTTTCGAGTTCCACACCGGCTGGTGGAGGATGTTGTTGGCCTCCATGACGGCGGCTACCTGTTCCTTGGTCTTGTCGGCCGCCCATTTCTCCAGAGCCGGATAAATCGCCATCTGGCTCTCGGGCTTGATGCGGACATCGGCCTTGGCGTACTTGGTGGCCAGGGTGGTGTCGCCAATCGCCTTGCACAAGCGGGCGAAGTCCTTGTCCTCATACGCGCTGATCAGGATGTAACCTTCTTCCTGTTCTTGGGGGTTTTCAGATTTCGGGTACGAGGATTTGCCGCACTTGATGATTCCGTGCACGCAGAGCTGCGTATCCCAGTTGCCCCATCTCTCCCGGGTGATGCCGTGCCGGCCGTAGAGAGGCAAGGCATACTCCAGTTGGCGCGTGACGCCGTGCACCTGCGAGTATTCGATGAACGTTCCCTGGCCGGAGACATGATCACGCCAATACAGCGACGCCAAGATCTGAGTCGCACCCATCATGCCGCCCCAGTAGTCGGCGAGCCAAATGGTGTGCTTCGACGGCGCGCCGCCCAGGAACTCCTGCTTGCCCGTCATGCCAAAGTTGCCGCCCTGCGACTGTCCCAGAATGTCGTAGGAAGCGCGGACCCGTCCCGGGCCCCATCCCCCGAACCCACCCAGCCAGCAGTAAATTAGCCGGGGATTTATCTCTTTCAACTGACGGTATCCGATGCCCCAGCGATCGAACGTGCCGGGCCGGTAGTTCTCCACGAACACGTCCGACTTGGCAGCCAGTTTCTTGACCAGTGCCTGGCCTTCCGGGCGGTGAAAGTCGATCGAGATGAAGTACTCGTTCGGGTTCGCGCCCAGGAAACCCAGGCCCGTGCCGCGTTCCGGTACCCACTTGGACAGTGGATACAGGAAAGGCTCGTTAAACGGTGTGGTGTGGCGCATGGCCTCGCCACGCCGCGGCGCCTCGATCTTGATGACTTCGGCTCCTAGTTCGGCCAGATAAGAAGCGCAGGAGGGACCCAAAATGTACTGCGTGCAGGACAGCACGCGGTATCCCTTCAGCACCTCGGGTTTCCCAAATTCCTTCTTGGGATCGAAGGCTCCTCGGCAATACTGCTCAAACGACTGTGCCTTGGTAGTGGGTTGCGTAGCCATCACATTCCTCCTGCGTCAAATGACGTGTGCCTTGTGCAGCCGCTCGAAATCGTCGCGCGTGAAGCCGAGCAGCCGGCGATATACATCCTGGTTGTCGTAGCCGGTGGGACGGCCCAGCCATTTCAGCCGTCCAGGAGTTTTTTCCTGCAGGTAAGGAGTGGTGCCATAGAGAATCTTCCCATAGTGCGGCGACTCGTGTTCGGCCACGTGTCCGCGATACTTGAAGTGCGGGTATTCTGCCACGTCGTCGACGTAGAGCACGCCCCCCGACGCCACCTGCTGCTTGGAGAGCTTACGCTCGGCATCGCTTCGAGCATTGTCTTTGAGCCACTCGCCCAGCATGGTGTAGGTTTTCACCTGTTGGTCGTGGGCCAGACGGTCGGCAACGTCCCGGAGACGTGGATCGCCCAGGATATCTTCCTCCACCGCGGGATGCTCGTCGCCCACCGTGCGCCAGATGCGATACCAGAGGCGGTCATGGCCTCCTCCTACCATCATGTAGCCGTCCTTGCACGGGTTCACGGCATATATGTTGATGGCCAGGTCCCAGTTGCCATAACGCGGACGGATGCTGCCATCCATCGAATACCACGCCCAGCTGTAATCGAGGATGCGGATAATGGCCTCAGCCGACGTAGCTTCGACAAACTGGCCCTCGCCAGAAACATTTTCGCGATACAGTAGAGCAGCCAGAATACCCATAGCCGCTGAG
>Ga0209283_10002331_pt1 | contig 10594 bp, 7 predicted proteins | sample CZO8metaG_2_FD_188354 | JGI IMG/M metagenome (GOLD analysis project Ga0209283, IMG submission 188354) | Vadose zone soil microbial communities from the Eel River Critical Zone Observatory, Northern California, USA - CZOApr15con2H1.8 metaG... | ecosystem: Environmental > Terrestrial > Soil >...
ACATCCCCAACCTCGAATCCGCGCGAGAGAGAGGCCAAGGACTCTTCACGCCGACCGAGCTGGATGTACTCGCGGGCGAAGGCGACCGGCGGAACGTATCCACGCTGCGCGCGCGCGCGCAGGCGCTCGAGGGACCGAGTGGCCCCGAGCAGGCGCGCCGCGGTGTAGCCGGCGCTGCCCCGCCTACCCTGGACGAGACGCGTGTATGCGGTGTCGCCCCACTGGCGTGCGCCCGTAGCAAGTTCTTTAATGGCCGCGTCGTAGGCTCCCTGGCGGGCGAGGACCTTCGCGAGCTCGTAGTGGGCCGGCGGATAGACCGAGTCGAGCGCCAGCTGCTTCTCGAACTCCAGGGCCGCGTCCGCCGAACGACCCGCGCACGCGAGTACCCGGGCCAGCTGGTACGCGAAATGGCGCGTCAACGGGTCCAGCTCGACGGCCCGGCGCATCTCCGCCTCGGCCTCGTCGAAGCGTCCGAGCGTCCGGAGATAGACGCCGAACAGGTGGTGCGACTCGGGGTCGGTCGGATCCAGCGCGATCGCGCGGCGATACAGCGGCTCCGCAGCGGCCCAGCGCCAATGGTAGCTCGCCGTCGCCTCGGCGACGAGCGCCTGGGCGAAGCCGATCGTCGAGTCGATCTGCAGCGCGCGGCGCGCCGCGGCCTCCGCCAAGGGAAACGCCTCGCGCGACGGCATGGCCCAGTAGTACGCGAGTGCGACATACGAGTATCCCAGCCCGGCGTACGCGGCCGCATAGACTGGGTCCCGCTCGATGGCTTGGGCGAACAGGCCGCGCGCTCGCGAAATGGACTCCGGACTGCGCCTCCCCAAGAAGTACCTGCCTTGGAGGTAGAGCAGGTACGCATCAGCGCTCGCGGTCGTGCGATGCAGCTGCCGCAGGTCAATCGAGTCGATGAGGCGAGGTCGCAGTTGCCCCACGACCTCACCCACCACCCGACCCTCGACCGCGAGCGCGCCCGACGCGGATAGCGGGAACTCCCTCGCCCACTGACTCGCACTTGTCGCCGTGCCCCTCAGCTCGACGGCGAGAACCAGTGAGTCGCCTTGACGTCGCAGCGTCCAGGCAATCACGGCGTCGGCGTTCACGGCCTCATGCGCCTGAACGGCCGCGGGCTTTGCGACGCGAAGCCCGGGGATCTGCGACAGCGCGGCGGTAACGCCCTGGGACAGGCCCTCGGTCAGGTACGTGAGCGCGGTATCTTGCGTGGCATTCGTAAGAGGAAGGACCGCGACCGAGCTGCGATGCGTTTCGGAGACCGACAGCCACCCGATCATTGCCGTCGCGACTACGCCGCCGACCACGGACCACAACACGCGCCGGACGGGACGCCGTCGCGCCGAAAGACGAGGCGTCGCCACTTCAGCGAACGGCGTCTGGCGGGTACGGATCGCCTGGATGCGCGCGGCAGTCTCGGGCGAGGGCGTCGCGTCGTACTCCTTCTCCAACCGGCGCCGGAATGTCTCGAAAGTGCTCAGCGCCCCGGCGCGATCCCCCGACCGGTCGAGCAGCGCGATGAGGCGCGCGAGCCCTTTCTCGTCGTCAGGTTCGAGGGCGACGCCCTGGCGCGCGGCCTCGACGGCCTGTGCCAGATTGCCCTCCCGCTCCGCATGCTGCGACAACTCCGCCGCCGCCCGTGCCGCCAGTTGCCGCAGGCGGATCCGCTCGCCTTCGATCCACCGCTCGAGCTCGGCGGATCCGCCCGCTACGTAGAAGCCGTCGAGGAAATCGCCGCGATAGAGCTGCACGGCTTCTGATAGCCGGCCTGCATCACACGCGCGCTCGAACGTGACCGCATCACATTCGAGGGAATGCGGCTCAAAGCCGATTTCTTCCTCACTCCGGCCATTGAGCACGCCGTCGCCGAGCTCGCGCCGGAGGAACCGCAGAGCTTGCCGGAGGGAGCCGCGCGCGTGCGCCGCATCCATGTCAGGCCAGAACAGCGCCACAACTGAATCTCGGCGCCGCGAGGCATGATGGTTGTGGGAAGCGAGGTAGGCGAGGAGGGCAAGGCGTTTTGGCTTTGACAGGAGCGCGTGAAGGTCGCGGCCCTGCGAGTCCGATAGCTCCAGACCACCCAGCGTTCGGAAGCGGATCATGCGCGACACCACTCCTGCCGAGGTCGCCCGTCCAGTTCACGCTCGAATCACAGCGGGTTCACGGACCGACCTTACGATGCTCGAAGGTAACCCACGAGGGTGGCGTCGCTAGATCAACGCGTCTCCTGGTCCCTTTTTTCACCCTATAGGGAGGCTGTATGAGAGGTTATTGCATCACCCTGGGCGCGGTTGCGCTGGCGGCCTGCGTCACCGACCGCTCCGATCCCGTGGCTCCGAATCTCGCCGGCGGGTCCTCACTGAACGTGCCGATCAGCGCAAGCACGTCGGGACCGGCGACGCCGCCCTTCAACGACGAAATCATCCTCAGAGATGCCACGGGCGCGGGAGGATTCGGGCACGTCAAGTTCCGGCAGCCCAAGGACGCCAACCTGATCGTCAATCTCGACACGTGGGTGCGCGACCTCGCCCCGAACGCGAGCTACCGGCTGCAGCGCGCGGTGGACACGAATGTGAACGACGACTGCACGGGAACGTCGTGGTTGACATTGGGCGAAGGGCCAACGCCGCGGGCGATTGTGACCGACGACGGAGGCACCGGGCGGGCGGCGCTGTGGCGGACGCTCTCCGCCTCCCTCTTGGGCACGGAGTTCGACATCCACTTCCGAGTCATCGATGCATCGGGCGCAGTGGTGTTGGAAAGCGCTTGCTATCAGTACGTAGTCAGCCAATAGCAGGATAAGGCACGTGCGACGAGGGACGCTGTGTTCGGCGTCCCTCGTCTTGTTCTACGCCCCTGCTCCGTGGCATTTCTTGAACTTCTTCCCGCTGCCGCAGGGGCACGGATCGTTGCGACCCACGCCGGCGTAGGGATTGGCGGCAAAGGCCGGCTCGGCAACTCCCGGCGCGGCACGCTGCGCTGACGGCGGCGGTGGCTCACCACTCGTGACGAGGCCATCCGCGGCTGCCTTCGATGCCACCATCGGCGCTTGGCGGCGAGCCGTTCCCGGCAACCCTCCCGCCGGACCCGTAACGCCACGGCCCGACGGGGAAGGCCGTTGCGGTCCCTGCCCTGGCGGCGGCCCGATCTCGATCTGCAGCTTGAGCCAGCGCTCGGCGAACGTCGCCTGGAGATCCGCCATCAGCCCGACGAACATCTCGTAGGCGTCCTGCTTGTATTCGACGAGCGGATCCTTCTGTCCGTAGCCGCGCAGATAGATGCCCTCGCGGAGCTGGTCCAGATCGTAGAGATGATCCTTCCATTTCTCGTCGATGACACCGAGGCTCACGTGTGCCAACGCCTGCTCGCCGAGTCGCGCGGCACCCACTTTCGCCTCGACATCGCGCATGTAGTCGAGCTTCTTCTGAAACGCGGCGCGTCCCGCTTCGTGCGCGGCACGGATCAGCTCCTCGCGATTCCGGATCCGGCCCGTGTCCGTCACACCGGGGACCGACATCAAAAACTTCTGCAGGAACTCGGTCTCGATGAGCTCGCGGTCCCACTGACCCGGATCGTCGTAGTCGGCGATCAGGCTGTCGGCCAGCCGTTCGGTCGCGCCGTCGATCATGCGTTGGGCCTCGGCCTTCAGCTCTTCGCCGCCTTCGAGCGCGTACAGCCGCCGCGAGTAGATGACCTCGCGCTGCTGATTCATCACGTCATCGAATTGCAACAGCTTCTTGCGGGCCTGGAAGTTCTGCAGCTCGACCCGCTTCTGCGCCTGCCCGATCGCCGCCGTCACCCAGGGATGCGTGATGACCTCGCCTTCCTCGGCGCCCGTGCGATCCATGATGCGCGCGATGCGGTCCGAGCCGAACAGCCGCATGAGGTCGTCTTCGAGCGACAGAAAGAAAATGCTCTGGCCCGGGTCGCCCTGGCGGCCTGAGCGCCCGCGCAACTGGCGATCAATGCGCCGCGCCTCGTGCCGCTCGGTGCCGATGATGACCAGCCCGCAGGGGGGATCCTCGTTGCACTTGAGCTCTTTGATCTGCTCAGGCGTGAGATCGGGCGGCTCGATCCTCTGGCCGAACGGGGCCTCGCGGGATTTGATACCGCACACCTGACATTTCTTGACGCCCGGACCGAGTTTGATGTCGGTGCCGCGCCCGGCCATGTTCGTCGCGATGGTGATGGATCCCGGCTGCCCCGCCTGAGCGACGATCTCGGCTTCGCGTTGGTGAAACTTGGCGTTGAGGACCTCGTGCTTGAGCCCACGCCGCTTCAACAGCCGAGCCAGCGTCTCGGACACTTCGACATTGGTGGTGCCGACCAGGACGGGGAGACCGCGCTTATGCTGCCGCTCGATCTCGTCCATGATCGCGTCGTACTTCTCCTTGCGCGTCTTGTAGACGAGATCGTGCTTGTCGACGCGCCGAACGGGGCGATTCGTCGGAATGACGACAACCTCGAGCTTATAGATCTCGTGGAACTCGGTCTCTTCGGTCTCGGCGGTGCCCGTCATGCCGGCAAGCTTCTCGTACATGCGGAAGTAGTTCTGGATCGTGATCGTCGCGAGGGTCTGCGTCTCCTCGCGCACCGTCACGCCCTCCTTCGCTTCCACCGCCTGGTGCAAGCCGTCCGACCACCGCCGCCCCGGCATCAGCCGGCCCGTGAACTCATCGACGATGAAGACCTGGCCGTCCTGAACGACGTACTCGACGTCTTTCTCGTAGAGCGCGTGGGCCTGCAAGAGCTTGTGGATGATGTGCAGCGTCTCGCTCTTGATCGCGTACTCGGCTTCCACGGCCCGGCGCCGCTCGATCTTTTCGTTGGCGGAGAGGTGCTCGTCGTGCTCGATCTCGTGGATGGCGTGCGAGATGTCCGGCACCACGAACAACGTGGGATCCGACGGCGACATCGTCTCGACACCCTTATCCGTGAGGTGCACCGCGCGGCCGCGCTCGTCCATAACGAAGAAGAGATCGTCCTCGATGTCCCGCATCTTCTGCTCGCGGGCCGGCAACTTGCGGTCGGCGAGGCGGTCGAGCTCGACGCGTTGTACGTTCTGCTTCACGCCCTGCTCGTTCAGCAGCTTGAGCAGTTTCTTGTTCTTGGGCATGCCGAGCTGCGCCTTGTACAGCAGCGTCGCGCCCTCGTACTGTGTCTCGGGCTTCTCGAGCAGGGGCTCGCCGCGCGCGAGGAGGTCATTGGCCACCGCGGTCTGCCTGCGGACGAGCTGCACGACCTGAGCGTTGAACTGCGCGTACTTCTCGTCCGACTCGGCCCCGACTGGTCCGGAGATGATCAGCGGCGTGCGCGCCTCGTCGATCAGAATCGAGTCCACCTCGTCGATGATCGCGAAGATGTGGCCGCGCTGCACGCGCTGGTCCAGCGTGAAGACCATGTTGTCGCGCAGGTAGTCGAAGCCGAACTCGTTGTTCGTGCCGTACGTGATGTCGCAGTAGTACGCCGCGCGGCGCTCGGGCGTCGACGGCTGCGTGTCATCGATGCACCCCACCGTCAGGCCGAGCCACTTGAAGAGATGACCCATCCACTGGGAATCGCGGCGGGCGAGATAATTGTTGACGGTGACGAGGTGGGCGCCGCGCCCAGCGAGCGCATTGAGATACAGCGGCAGCGTCGCGACCAGCGTCTTGCCTTCGCCCGTCGCCATCTCGGCAATCTTGCCCTGGTGAAGAACGATGCCGCCGATGAGCTGCACGTCGTACGGCACCATGTCCCATTTCATCGTGTGCCCGGTCACGACGACCTCGCTCCCCAGCAGCCGCCGCGCAGCCTCGCGCACCGTCGCGAACGCCTCAGGCAGGATGTCGTCGAGCGTGGCCTGTAACGTCGTCACGAAAGACTGCTCCGCCTTCGCGAGCTGATCGCTCAGGTTGGTACGCTCTTCGGGGTCGGGGCAGTCGTGCTTCGCCTGCTTGAGACGCTCGACCTCGGCATGCAGCGCGCCGGTCCGCTGGGCGATGATTTCCCGGAATTTCGCGGTCTGCGCCTGGAGATCGGCGTCACTGAGATCTTTGAGGCGCTTCTCCTGCTCCAGAATCGCATCCACGATCGGCTGGATGCGCTTCAGCGCGCGATCGAATCGCGTTCCGAAAACCTTTGCGAACAGACGGTTGGCCATTACGCTCCTAACGGTACAGGCGCCGGTCCGCGATATACGCGCGGACCGGCTCAGGCACTAAATATCGAATGGAACGCCCCTGTTTAAGGCGCTCCCGCACCTGCGTGGCGGACAGATCGATCATCGGGACCGGAATAACCCGGCTGACGAGTGGATGGCGCAGGACGGTCGATCCGGGCCGGGCGAAGACGACGATGTCGGCAAGGGCTGGAAGGGCTTCAATTTCCCACCAGGCGGCCAGGTCGCGCGCCGCATCCGCCCCTAGCAATAACGTGAAACGGTTCCCCGGCTCCCGCGCGCCGAGCGCCCGCAGGGTCCGCACCGTGTAGGATGGCGTCGGCAGGCCCAGCTCGATGCGCTCCACGCGCAGCCGCCGATTGCCGGCCACCGCCAGGTCCAACATTTCGGCCCGCTGCTCGGGACTGGCAACGTGCGCCGCGCGCTTGAATGGTTGCTCGCGCGCCGGGAGAAAACGAATCACGGCGTTCTCTCCCAACGTGTCTGCAGCCGCCTCGGCAACGATCAAATGCGCGATGTGCACGGGGTCAAACGATCCCCCGAACAACGCGTCCACGCCGCTCAGGAGGGAGTCGAGGAAGTTGAAGGCGTCGCGCTCGAGTCGGCGGCCCCAGCAGGGGACGGACAACTGCGGCCGAGCCCATTTGCGTTCGGATAGAAGCGACGCAGATGCGCGCAGGTCTCCTGCAGTTCTTCCTTGTAGCCGATCGCGCGATAGCTGTCGACGAGGCGGAGCAGCGCATCGGGCGTGCGCCCGGCGTTGGGATAGTTCGCAATCACGTCCTTGAAGTAGATGATCGCCGAGTCGTACGCCTTCCGCCGCAGATAGAACATGCCGTTCTTGTACGTCTTCTCCGCGAATTGATTCTGCAGGCGGACGACGTGCAGCCGCGCGCGCGCGGCGGCGTCGCTATCGGGATACCGGCCGGCGAGCTCCTGGTAAATCGCGAGCGCGGTTTCGCCGGGGGTGGGATCGAGCTCCGGGCGGCGCCACATCCGCAGATTCGCATCGCCGGCGCGCAGCAGCGCGAGCGGTGCATACTCGGTGGTGGGGAATCCGTCCGCGACCTTCCGAAAATCGGTCGCCGCCTGCGCGTGCTCGCCGAGCTGGAACGCGCACTCCGCGAGATAGTAGTCGATTTGCGCGAGCTCCGGCTGGCCCGGCCCGAATTCGAACGTCAGACGCTGCAGCAGCAGCTGCGCGCGGCGGAAATCGCCATGACGAAAGGTCGTCATGGCGCGTTCCAGCTCGACGTTCGGCTGCATCTGTGGCGCTGCGGCAGGCGAGCGGGCGCCGTGATGGCACGCGATGCCGAGCGCCAGCAGCGCCACTGTCTTGTATACCTTCATTACGGTCCGGCCTTTCCCAATGCGTTGACCTTCTCCTGCGCTCGTTGCGAAATCGTGTCACCCGGCGTGCCGCCGGCGAGCGCCTGCTGGTAGCTCTCGATCGCGCCGGCGATGTCACCCTGCGACAGCCGCACGTCCCCGAGGCCGAGGAAGGCGCCGCGGGCGACGTCCGGCGACGCGCCCGGCGCGGTCGCGCGCCGGTACCACGCCTCGGCATCGGCCGGGCGTCCGGCCTGAAGCGCGCGATCTCCTTCGACGAGCGCGCAGAGGCCGAGCCCCTCGCGTGACCGCTCGACGACCGTCGGGGCGCGCTGGCGGCGCAGCACTCCCTCGAACACGCGCACGGCGGTGCTGCAATCGTGCACGCGGACCAGCGCCATGCCGTAGACGAACAGTAGCGAGTCGGCCCGGGCTGCGTCGACGGCGGACGCCGCAGCGACCGGAAGCAGCGCCGTTGCCTCGGCGGTGTCACCGCGGTCCATGGCGTCGAGGGCCGCAAGGATCACGTAGCGTCCGAGGGGCCGGCGCGGCGCGACTTCGCGCAGGCCGGTCAGGGCACTCGCCAGTGCGGTGCGGTCGTTGGCTGCGAGCGCCGCGCGTGCGACGCGGTCCAGACCGTCGGCCGCTTCTTCGGCGCGCGAGCGATCCCGCCGCGCCAGGTTACGGTACGAATCGGCGGCGAGATCGTAGTCTTCCGCATGGATCGCGGCCGCGGCGAGCTTCGCGAGCAACGGAGCGCTCCCTGCATTCGCCAGGCGCCCGAGCTGATACTCCGCCAACGCGTCCGCATACGCGCCCGCGGCATAGGCGCGGTCGCCCAGCTCCTCATGATTCGCGGCGGAACGCGTACAGGCGAACAGAACGGCTACCAAAATGAGCGCGACACGTCTCACTTTTTTTTCTTCTTTCGGGGCGGCGCCGCGCCGGCCGGCTCGCCGTCTCCGGCGGACGCTGGTGCCGGTGGTACGTCAGACCGGGACAGCAGCGCCAGGTATGCTTCGACGCGCGGATCCTCCGGCCGCCGGGCCCGCAGCTCCTCCCAAACCGCGCGTGCGGCCAGGCCGTCACCGGCGAGGTAGCACGACATTCCCAGCATGGCGGCGGCGTCGAGAAACGAAGGCCGCTCGCGCACGATCCGTTGAAACTGCTCGTGCGCGTCGAGCGCGCGGCCGGCCTCCAGCAGGAGACGGCCGAGCTTGTAGCGGAGATCGTGGAACGCGGGACCGAGTGCGAGAGCCGCTTCGTACTGGGCGATGGCCTCGTTGAGCCCGCCCGCCTCGAGGTACGCCTCTCCCAGGGCCGCATGCTGATTCGCGAGCTTTGCGGCCATGTGTCCGTGAAAGCCCGCCCGCCGTTCCCCCCCCACCTGGCGTGCCCGTCGCAACACGGCGTTGGCCTCTTCTTCGCGGCCCAGCTCGTTGAGTACGAGCGCGCGATGAATCAGCGCCTCGACGTAGTTGGGATTCAGCGCAAGGGCGCGATCGAGCTGTTCCAGCGCCTTGTCCGGTTGTCCGGCGAGGGAATACGACACGCCCAGTAGATGATGCGCGTCGGCGAACGCGCGGCCGGTCGCGATGACCTCCTCGAGGAGGTGAATCGCACCGTAGTAGTCCTGGAGTTGAAAGCGCTCGTTAGCCTGCTCGACTAGGCGCTCGGGACTGACGTCCATGAACCTCCTGGTACCAATCGACGAACTTGCGGATGCCTTCCTCTATCCCGACGCGCGGCCGGAACCCAAGGACACGGCCCGCGTGCGCGAGATCGGCATCGGTCAGCCGGACGTCCCCCGGCTGATCGGGATGCCGCTCGATGCGAGCCTCCCGACCCAGCGCCGCCGCGATCAGGGCGATGAGGCGATCGAGCCGGACCCTCGCGCCCCCGCCTAGGTTCACCGTCTCGACCGACCCCGGCTTCGCGCGCGCGGTCCATTCCAACCCCGCCAGAATGCCGTCCAGCGCGTCGGTAATATAGGTATAGTCGCGCTCGCTCGACCCATCGCCGTGCATCCGGATCGGCCGGCCCCGGGCGATCAAATCGGTGAACTTGTGAATCGCCAGATCGGGACGTTGGCGCGGTCCATAGACCGTGAAAAAGCGCAGGCAGATGATGCGCAGCGGGTAGAGATGCGCGAAGGCGTGCGCCAACAGCTCGCCGGATCGCTTGCTCGCGGCATACGGCGAGATCGGCTCGACCGCTGGCTCCGCCTCGGTAAACGGCGCCGGCGTGGCGTTGCCGTAGACGGAGGAAGACGAGCCGAACACGATCCGGGTCACGCCGACACGGCGCGCGCTGTCAAAAATCCTGGCGGTCGCGGTGACATTCGCTTCCATGTAGGAAGCCGGATCCTCCAGAGAAGGCCGCACACCGGGCTTCGCGGCCAGGTGGATGATCGCTTCGATGCCGTCGAGCGGCAGCGGGTCCCGCCCCACATCCGCTTCGACGAACCCGAACGACGGGCTGTTGAGAACGCCGGCGAGATTGCGCTCCTTTACATCGCGCGCGTAGAAGGCGTCGAAGTTATCGACGCCGGTCACCGCGGCGCCGCGCGCGATCAACGCCTCGCTCACATGCGATCCGATGAATCCGGCGGCGCCTGTCACGAGATAGCGCGGGCTGGACGTCATGAGACTGCGGCGCGTTCTCGCGCGACGACCTGCCGGAAGTACTCGATCGTGCGACGCAGGCCGTCCTCGAGCGATATCTTCGGTTCCCAGTCAATCGTCTTTTTCGCTCGGCTGATGTCCGGCTGACGCACTTGCGGATCGTCGACGGGCAGCGGCCGCTCGACGAGCGTGCTTTTGCTGCGCGTCAGGCGCAGCACCAGCTCGGCAAGCTGGCGCACGGTGAATTCGTGCGGATTCCCGAGGTTCGTCGGCTCGCCATTGCCGTGCTCGAAGAGACGCACGATCCCGTCGATCAAATCATCCACGTAGCAGAAGGAGCGCGTCTGCGAGCCGTCGCCGTAGATGGTGAGCGGCTCGCCGCGCAGTGCCTGCACGATGAAGTTCGACACGACACGGCCGTCGTTGGGCCGCATACGCGGGCCATACGTGTTGAAGATCCGGACGATCC